>Ga0315336_1000634_pt1 | contig 89002 bp, 87 predicted proteins | sample ASW5metaG_FD_204512 | JGI IMG/M metagenome (GOLD analysis project Ga0315336, IMG submission 204512) | Ammonia-oxidizing marine archaeal communities from Monterey Bay, California, United States - ASW #5 | ecosystem: Environmental > Aquatic > Marine > Intertidal zone | place: USA: California...
ATTGAAGGGTTAGTAATCCTTTCTCATGGTTAAGCAGTAGTCGACCTCGTGCCAAACGCTTTTGCATTACTTACGGTTGGATTATTGCTCAGCTTCTGCTACTCCTCCCCGGCCTCACCACTTCTAGTTCAAACACCACTTCGTCCTGACCCGACGACACTCGCCGGTGTACTCCAGCAACATTACGATCAAGTCCGCGACTTCGCTGCTGACTTCGTCCACGAGTACGAAGGTGGCGCCTTGCGAATGACGGCCACCGAGAAAGGCACCGTTCAGATCAAGAAGCCTGGGAAGATGCGATGGCACTACAACACACCCGAAGAGAAACTGTTCGTCTTCGACGGGCGCACAATGTACGCCTATTTTTTGGATGAGGCGCAAGTCACTGTGAGCCCTATGCCACAAGGCGACGAAGTTAGTGCAGCGGTATTGCTACTGACCGGAAGAGGCAACCTCGTAAGAGACTTTCGTCCGGAGTACGTTGAACTTCCAGATCTCGCAAGCGACAGTTACGCTCTGAGACTTGAGCCGATTGTTCCAACACCTGACTACACCTCACTGACCTTAGTCGTCGATCGTAGCAACCTGAAGTTACGTCGACTCATTTCGACTGACCGGCAGGGCGGCATATCAACCTTTCGATTTAGTAATCTTGAGGAAAACGTGGGTATTACTGATTCTCAGTTTTCGTTTACTATCCCGGCGAACGTTGAGATCATTCGGCACGAGAGTGTACCCCAATGACCTCGACCGTTCCTACATAGTCAAGCTTTACAGGACAGGACGATATCTGATTCCTGTAGAAGACCGGTCACCGTAAACACTGTATATAAATCTAGAAAGACTAGAGGATTAGTTTAATTGTGACTGCTCCTGCGCGATTAGAGCACGTAGGGCACCTGCTCGGTCACACACCTCAAACTCCACCCAGTCTCCAGGACTCAACTGCCCTAGCAGTGGAAGGTCCGCTGTGATAGCAGTCGCTAGTTTTGGATAGCCACCAGTCGTCTGCCCATCCGCCATTAGAATAATCGGCTGACCTGAACCTGGCACCTGAATTGTACCCGTCGGCGTTGCATCGGATAGCGTGCCGACTGACGGGGCCAGCGAAATGGGTGGACCATCCAAGCGATAACCCATCCGATTGGACTGATTACTGATCACATACCGCGACGTGTAGAAAGTCTTAATCCCTGACGGCGTGAAGAGTCGTTCCTGTGGTCCAAGCATGACACGGATCCTGGCCCCTCCACATGGTAACCGAAGGAGAGAGTTCCGCAATCGAGGGGGCTGTAGCTTTTCCCCAGCAAACGACAGTGAATGCAGGACATCACCAGTCAGTAGTGCGCGACCCCCCATACCGCCAATCTGACTCGGAAGATGTGTCGAGCGACTTCCCAACACCTCGGGAACATCAAAACCACCTTCTACCGCCAGGTAGGCCCGAGCACCTAAACGTCGCTCGCCAAAACATAATCTCGAACTGGCCGCTACAATCACTGGTTCATTCATCGGCACTAGTTTCTCGTCAAGGGCAAGTTCGAATTCAGCACCGGTAACCGCTATTCTTGTGGCCAGTCCGAAGGAAAGTTCCGGTCCTAATAATGTGACTTCTAGAGTTGCAGATCCTAACGGATTACCCAGTAAGGCGTTGGCAAAACGGTGGGAGTAGCGATCCATTGGACCAGCAACGGGCACTCCGAGGTTCTGAAAGCCCCATCTACCAAGATCCTGCACCGTGCTTAACATCCCTGGACTATTCACATGGATGCCCATCAAGAGTCACCATTCGTAACACCTGGGCCCACCAAGGAGCGGAATTCTATCTCGTCCACCGGGACAAAACGCACAGTATCCCCCGCCGTAAACAGAAACGGTTCCTCGCGATTTTGATCAAACGGATAGAATGCCGAGCGTCCAATGAGTTGCCATCCGCCTGGTGTGGTGGAAGGATAAATTCCAGTCTGACAGTCAGCAATGCCCACAGTAGCAGCCAAGACAGATACTCTCGGTGTCTCACGTCTGGGCATTGCAATCCGCTCATTAACCTTTGCCATATAAGCAAATCCTGGCACGAAACCTAACAGATAGACTCGGTAGGCGACCTCCGAATGGAGGCGTACAACATCGTCGGTTGAACAGCCTGCATAACTTGCAACGGCTTCTAGATCAGGTCCATACACACCTCCGTAGCAAACAGGAATTTCCCTTGGCGGTCGGGATGGTGCCAACACTGTTACCGTAGTAGTAGCAGTATTAGTAACGTGGCGTGTAATGGCAGAGGTTAGACTCTCGAGATTGGTGCGTAGCGGATCAAAACAGACGGTAACCGAAGCATAGCTTGAAATGACATCGCGGACTCCATCGATTTGCTCCTGACGAAGTGTCGCTGCGATTGCAACAACCTGCGCGTTCAAAGTAGCATCGATTTCAGTGCCTAACTCGACGACGAGCGCAGAGTCTCCAGCCGCGCGAATCTCAACAGGAGCTGTCATGCGACACTCAACGCAGTCAAAAGCTTATTGTGAATACCGGCGAATGCCCCATTCGACATGATCACAATTTGATCACCCTCACGGGCTTCTTCAGCCACCACCTTTACGATCTCCTCGACCTCGGAGAGATATCTTGCCCGGACTCCATTCGTAGTCAGCATCGCAATGACCCGCTCTGGTGAGAGTCGCATGGCTTCAGCAACTGTCTTACGGTAGACAGGCGCTAGGACGACTTCATCGGCGTTCATCAGAGCCGATACAAGATCCGCCTCAACCAGCCGACGGCAGGCAGTCGCCGAGCGAGGTTCAAAAATCGCCCAAATCCGTCGACCAGGATAGGCTGCCCGTACCGCCGCCAACGTCTCAGCTACAGCCGTCGGATGATGCGCAAAATCGTCATAGAGCGTAACCCCGCGAACTTCGCCCAACGACTCAAGTCGTCGTTTTACACCCTCGAACGTCGCTACACCATTAGCTATGTCTTTTGCATCCACGCCCGCCGCCGCCGCCATCGCCGTCGCCGCAAGCACATTCCGAACGTTGTAGTCACCTAGTAAGGGAGAAGTTATTCTCACAAATGGTTCATCGTCTCTCTCAATCAAAAACTTAGTACCTGTTTCAACCGGCGTAATCGAAACCGCTTTCCAGTCAGCGTCTGAACTGAGTCCGAATGACTCAACACGACAGTGGGCTTCGCCCCGAAGCGCGAAGGCTTCGTCGCTATCAGCACCAACTATTAAGAGACCCTGCCCAGGAATAAGTCGAACTAGCCGACGGAACTCGATACGAATAGCATCAAGATCGTCAAAAATGTCCGCGTGATCAAATTCCAAATTGCCAACCACCGCCACATCCGGAAGATACTTAAGAAACTTCGCCGTCTTGTCAAAGAATGCGCTGTCGTATTCGTCCCCCTCGATAACGAATTCCCGACCTCGGCCAAGCCGATGGCTCGCCCCAAAATTCTTAGCCACCCCTCCCATCAACAGGCTCGGATCGCGACCAGCTTGCGTTAGCAGCCACGCGACAAGCGCTGCGGTCGTCGTCTTACCATGTGTGCCTGCAACGACGAATGATCGAGAACCCCATAGGAATTGGTTGCGTATGACTTCCGGAAGAGAAGCGTAGGTCATTTTTTGATCAAGTACCGCTTCGAGTTCCACATTTCCTCGAGAAATAGCATTTCCAACGATGACGAGATCCACATCACTACTGATCTGCTCAGGTCGAAAGTCATCAAAGGGCTCGATTCCTTCAGCCGACAAAACGTCGCTCATCGGAGGATAGATCACTTGGTCTGAGCCTTGTACGTCGACACCTCGCCGCTTGAGCATGACCGCGAGAGTCCCCATCGCTGTGCCACCAATGCCAATAAAGTGAACGTGCCTCACGAAACCGCCGCCTCCTCAATAATTAAACGTGGCCTACTTTCTGTGCTGAGTCGAGCTCGCACACCGAACGGTAAGGTGATCGCTGACCCCCGTGTATGACCAGAAGGAAAGCCGAACACAACAGGGCCCCTAAAATCCGAGAGCAAATCAGCAGCCGTCGCCTTGGCTGTTGGTTCGCCGGCCGGTTCATCGCAACTTGGCAACTCGCCCCATATAACTCCTGAGGCCCTACTTAAGAGACCACTCAATCGCAATTGGGTTAACATGCGATCGAGCCGGTACGGACGCTCGCCGATCTCATCGATGAACAGCAAGAACGGTTTCTTGGGTGCAAACGCATATGGCGTACCCAGTGAAGCCACAAGCTGGGTCAGAGTGCCTCCAAGGAGAGTCCCCATGGCTTCACCAGGATTCAGAGTCTCAAGGCTATCAGGTGAGAGTTCCCCGAATGGTTCAGCTACCATCGTCACTCGCTTCAGTGACTCCCGGTCATAAGCTCCTTCACCCTTAGACAGACGTCCAACGACCGTGGGACCGTGGAACCCGACCACGCCACATCCGGTCGTAAGATGTACAAGCAAACTAGTTAAATCGCTGTAACCGAGGAACACCTTCGGGCTTCGTTGCAATTCGGTTGGGGTAAGCCAAGGGAGCAGCTGAACGCTCCCATAGCCTCCTCGCACTCCAACCAGACCGGCAATATCAGGATCAAGCCAAGCCTTACGGAACGCCTCAGCTCGTTCTGAGGCCTCGCCAGCAACGTAGACACCTCGATCAAAAACACTCTCGTCATAAACTGGGTCAAATCCGAGCGCCCGTATTTCGGTAAGACCAAGCTCAAACTCCGAACGATCGAATCCACTTGCTGGGGCAACGATCGCCAGGCGGTCACCTGGACTTAAAGCCTTGGGTTTTAGCATTCGCGCAACCTACTACGGATTACGCTGAATTCAAGTTCATTCAGAACACCGTCAAGCATAGTGAGCTATTTCCTCAGCAATCATCCTGTATTCCTTGCGCCCGATCCAATCTTCGGCACGACCTTTAGGCCTTCTTAACGGTAAGTTTGTTAAATACCGCTCCTTCACTTTCCGATGCCGCCGGAGAGAATTCTCCAGGTCGTGCATTGCTAAGCTACCCTGCTCCGCCGCGTGTATAAGAGCTTCTAGCACACCGGCGTGACTCGCTGTATCGGCCCCGCACAACAGCAACAGGTCGACAGTAGCTCCAACAGCTTCCACAGAAGCCTCCTCTATGCCGTATCTCCCTGTTATCGCCTTCATTTCCATATCGTCCGTCACAACTAAGCCACCGTAATTCAATTCACCCCTGAGCAGATCGTGCACTACACGCCGTGATAGCGTCGCGGGCCGAACTTCATCAAGACTCCGAACTAGCAAATGCCCAGTCATAACCGACGCAACATCAGCGCCAATCGCCGCACGAAATGGAACTAGCTCCCGCTTGTCCAAACACGCCAAATCGATGTCGAGGATTGGTAGTTCGTGGTGTGAGTCCTGGCTAGTATCACCGTGTCCTGGAAAGTGCTTAGCGCAGGCAGCGAGTCCCCCTGACTGTAAGGCTTCGATGATCGAAACTCCGAGTGTTGAAACGACAGCCGGATCCTCAGACATAGCACGGTTGCCAATGACAGGATTCTTCGGATTCGTGTGTAGGTCCATGACCGGTGCGTAGTTGAGAGTAATACCGACAGCAGTTAATTCAGAGGCGAGGGCTGACGCAAATCGTCTGGCTAGATTAGCATCACGACTTCGGCCAAGCAGTTGCATCGCCGGCCACTCCGTGAAGGGATCGCGAAGGCGAGCGACTCGGCCACCCTCTTGGTCAACGCTAACCCACAATGGCCAATCCCGTCGAAGCGATTGCACCTCACGCGTAAGCTCAGCAACCTGGTTTGGACTGTCGATATTGCGTGAAAACAAAATAACGCCACCAATGTCAAACTCTTTCACCAGCATGCGCAGTTCGTCAGGCACCGTGTAGCCATCAAAGCCAACAATGGCGAACTGTCCCACTTGACGACGAAACGCAGTTTGTGACATGTCGCGTTCGTGATAGCTAGTGGTCACTTGGGCCGTACACCCAACTCACCCGTAGTCACATTATAATGCGCCAGTGCAGCTCAAAGCGTCCGCTCCTATGCGGATCGACCTTGCCGGCGCCACCTTAGACATATGGCCTCTGTATCTGTACCACACAGATGTTCAAACATTAAACGTTGCCGTGACTCTTAAAGCTCGCTGTTGGTTACAAACTCGTGATGACCGAAGGCTTGTTTTGCGGTCCCTCAACACCAATCAGCATATTGAAGTGACGCATCGATCGGAACTACCTGATGACGCTTCATGGCGCCTCCTAAAACGCATCATCGACTTTTTTGAGGGCGAAGGACTTAACATTGTAATTCAGAGTGATTCTCCAATTGGTGCAGGTATCGCTGGGTCTTCAGCTCTGAACGTTGCCACATGCGCCGCATTCACCAAGTGGCGAGGTCTCGACCTCTCCGCCGAGAAACTTCTCGACATCGCAATGAACATCGAGGCTCAAGTAATCAATGTGCCGACCGGTGCACAGGACTATCGCCCCGCTTATTACGGCGGTATTTCCGCAATTGAGATGGGAGTTGGAGGAATAACGCGTGTGCCTCTCGACGTTGAGGCTCCAGCGATCGCCGATCGCCTAGTCGTCGCTTATAGTGGCGTTTCAAGACAATCAGGGATTAACAACTGGCAGGTCATGAAGAGAAGGATCGATGGAGAACCGAGTCTTATCGATCATTTTGAACAAATCTGTTCGGTTGCCAGAGCTATGCGGTCAGCATTGGTTGCTAGCAATTGGCGAGAGGTCGGCCACCAGATGAACCGAGAGTGGGAATTACGTAAATGTTTAGCGCCTGGGGTTACCACCCCGGCTATTGATAATCTCATTAAGCAGGCCAGAAGCGTTGGTGCACTTGGGGCTAAAGTCTGTGGAGCGGGCGGAGGAGGATGCATCGTTAGCTTAGCGGAACCCACAGAGGTTATCGCTGTATCCTCCGCATTAAGTAGCAGCGGTGCAACGATACTGCCGTGTGACGTCGATACGAACGGACTCCAGATCACTCTTGGCGTGGCACCACCCGAATAACTTCGTCTATCTTCCTCGCCATGGCTCCCACTGTTACAAGGAATAATGTCAGGCAAATACGGAAGTTGTATCTTGAGGCGACCCCGAGAACGATTCAGGGTAACCTGCAGAAAGCCGTCGAGCTACTCAAGTCGCTGCCGACAGAGAGTGCACGTCAAAAAGCGGCAGTGTATATGGACGGCCTATCGCAGTTACGATCTGAGTGGACTCTAGCGAAAAAACGCCGCGCCAAACACCGGTAACAGGTGTGCCATTGACACTCAAGAAACAGGATGTCGACTATCTTTATCAATAGCCTCTGAAGCAATAAATAAGGTGTTTCGGTGTTCACACCATCGAGTTAGGCCACTACGACACTATGACACTAGGTAGTCGCGGTAGTTGTCACGGTTGATCAATACGGTGACACTCTCACGCGCCGTACCCAGTCGCTTCCCAGCGCGACCGTTTAGCGTAAATCTGAAGGCACCGGCATCAGAGACATTAATGACAATCTCACTGTCCGCATCAACCTGAAGGCTTTCACCGGCTTGTATCAACCTAGACATTACGGCCTCACCATCAACAGTCAATTGCACCCAACAAGGACCCTGCGGCTCAATGTCAATTAGCAACGCACCTTCGCGAGTCGAAAGCGCAGTCTCCACAAAAGCGATCTCGCCAATCGAACCAACCACATCCGTGGGTTCCGATGTCTGTGCTAATTCATTTTCAGCCGATGAACCTAATCCAACAAAACCAAAATAGATTATTAAGCCAATAAGCGGAAGGCTAAAAGCAGTGAGTTTGACCCACACTCTTGCCATCTCTCGCTGATTTTCAAAAATATGATCTCCCTCTTGACGATCGGCCGCTCGTGGACTTCCCGCAACCAGACCATCGATAGGGAACGCTAACAAAAACTCTTGTAATGTCGCCTCGGGATCAAGACCAACCTCTGCTGCGTACGAACGCACAAATGACCTAAAGAAAATACCTTTCGGTAAACAATTGACCTCATTACGCTCTAAGGCTCTAAGCGTTCCAATAGCAATCCTTGTGGTTGCCGCAATCTCATCAAGGGTTAAACCACGCGCCTCTCGAGCTTCTCGCAACCGAGCGCCAATATCTGCTTGCTGAATCACGAATAATCCTCGTCAGAATCGAACATTGTCGGATCCGGAACTACATACTCTAGACGTGAGACCCGACACTGTCAAACGACCGTCGCACACGCCGAACAAGGCAAGTGAGGCCAGCCGTCCAAGTAGAACTTGCCCTGGCCGATTCAATGAATAGACCAATACCAGCAAAGCCCGCAGCACCAGCCATCCACACTTCCTTGAGGCGATCCTCGTTAACGCCTCCAATTGCCAGCACGGGTAACTCAGTCTGACTAATCACTCTCTCAAGTACACCAAGACCTGCCGGCACATCTGTCATTGGCTTGGAAGGGCTCGGAAATACCGTACCGAAAACCAAATAGTCCAAGGTTAAGGACATTGATGGCACCCTCGATGAATCGTGAACTGCACGACTCACCAACCACGAAGGAGGAGCGATCGTACGGACGCGTTCTGCCTTGACGGAGTCCTCGCGAAGGTGAACGCCCGCCGCACCACTCGCAAGTGCAACATCAGCTCGATCGTTCACGACAACATGCGTGGCACTGCCAGCGGTGGCTTTAACGCATCGCGAAACGAGCGACGTCAGGGCTCGTCCCGATAAATCTCGCTCACGCACCTGAACAACTCCGATTCCAGCTTCTGCCGCCGAAGTTACGAAGCCAACGAGATTATTAACCTGACAATCTAGTGAAACTCCTGGAGACAAACGTTGACGATCGGTAACAAGACAGATAAGTGGACGACGCGTTGATAACGTTTCACCCTTAGGATTCATTGGACCTGGGCTTAATAACTTCGACCGGGTCTTCAAGAGCCGAAGCTCCTATAGATTTATTACGCGCATTCTTTAAACGAGTCATCGCTATAGCCGTCATGATTTCGTCAAAACCAGCAATGAGATTAATCAAACCGATTCCTGACACGCCGCCCCGAACATAGTTGTTTTGAAAGGTCACTCTTAACGTTGGAATGACTTCGCCCAGAAGATTCCAATCCCAGTATGTCGACCACGGAACAAAAATCAACACCAGCCCCACTTCCAGAAAGTAAGCAGCGAACAGCCAACGACTTAGGGGAGAACCCATCAGCACTTGATCATAGCTCTCGCCAGATACTTGATACCGGCCTCGGCATTGGGCCTATCACCGGAGTCAACCGGTGTTGCAACAAATAGCCGTAGTGTTCGAACAAGCTCCCAAGGGCATTATAAGAGGGCATTACATTTGAAAAACTAGAGAGGCTACTACAGATCAAAAGAAGCAACACCACGAGATCAGTGCGACGCGCCACTTAGCGACGAACAGTGAAATGACCGTCGATGCACCGTCGAATAACCGTGGCGACTGATAGCAGCACGATGCTTTGCCGTTGGGTAGCCTTTATGTCGGTCGAAGCCGTAGCGAGGATCTCGTCCGTGCAAAAGTCTCATGTGACGATCTCGTGTGACCTTAGCAACAATTGAGGCGGCGGCAATGGCCGAGCACCGACGGTCGCCACCGATAATATGACGTTGCGGTAACTCAAGGTTTGGAATACAAAAACCGTCCACAAGTACAAAATCAGGAAGCGTCACTAAGCCCATCACCGCGTCCCGCATCGCAGAGAACGTTGCTTGGTGAACATTTAACTTATCAATAACGATGGGACTCGCCCAACCAACGCTCCATCCGTCTGCCAGGGAAGTGATTTCTTCATACAGACACTCGCGAGCAGAGGCAGATAAAAGCTTTGAGTCACAAACACCCGGAATGTGACGGTCGGGATTTAGGACGACGACTGCAGCAACCAATGGACCGGCTAGACACCCGCGCCCAACTTCATCGACCCCGGCTACCCGTGCGAAACCCAAACGTCTAATGGCGTTCTCGATTGTACGACGAGCAGTAGGTCTGGGCATCCCAGCGATTCTTGGCTTTGGTCGCCTGAGTGCCAAACGGGGGAGGAGGTTCAGGCCTTGGGTTTCGGCTTCCGCTCGCGCATTCTGGCGGCCTTCCCTCGAAGTTCTCGCAAATAATACAACTTCGAGCGGCGTACTCGCGCCGATCTTACGATTTCAATGCGATCGACAATGGGAGAATGTAGAGGAAAGATCCGTTCAACTCCTTGTCCAAACGATACTTTGCGGACAGTGAATGTCGCCCGAGCGCCGCCTCGATGTTGAGCAATGACCACACCCTCAAATATCTGAACGCGCTCCTTCTCACCCTCACGGACCTTTACGTGAACCCTTACGGTATCGCCAGACTGCATTACTGGCCGCTCTACCAACTGGCCCCGTTCGATAGTTTCGACGACCGCGTTCATACTCCTGCCCCCTTCGCCCTTTCCGTCAATAGCTCTTGAAGAATGGCGCGTTCCTCATCATCGAGAGAAGCCTGAGCAAGTAGATCAGGACGACGATTTAAAGTGCGTCGTACTGCCTCCCGCTTCCTCCATCTAGAGATTTCCTTATGATGACCCGATAGTAAAGTCTCCGGCACCCTCAGCGCTCTCGCTTCCGCAGGCCGCGTGTACTGCGGAAAGTCGAGTAAGCCCCGCACAAAGGACTCACTTTCAACCGAACGAGCGTTTCCCACAACCCCTGGCACTAGCCTAGCCACAGCATCAATGATTACTAACGCAGGCAGCTCCCCACCCGTTAGCACGTAGTCTCCGATCGATAGCTCTTCGGTTACAATGGATTCTCTAACCCGTTCGTCAACGCCCTCGTACCGACCACAGAGCACAACAAAATGTGACAAACGGCTTAGGCGCTGAGCATCGGGGTGCGTAAATCGTTTTCCCTGTGGCGACATTAACACCACAGCTTCCGGCAACCCAACGCTGTCTTCTATCGCACTGATAGCACGAAAGAGTGGTTCGCACTTTAATACCATTCCTGGGCCGCCACCATATGGAACATCGTCCACACTACGGTGCCGGTCATCGCTATAGTCACGCAAATCATGAATTTGTACTTCAACAAGGTCTCTATCGATAGCACGCCGCACTACACCTTCCCTAAGCAATCCTTGGACAGTTTCCGGAAAGATTGTGACGACGTCAATTTTCATCCCATGCTCCGCGGTCGGCTCATAGCATTCAACTCCAGCAGCCCCTCAGGCGGATCGATCTCAATAGTCCTATCAGCAATATTTATCTGCTGACAGATATCAGCAACCAGAGGCACCAACACTTCCTCTGTTGCTGTTCGGATAACAAGCCGACTATTCTCGGTATTTCCCTGAACAGCAGCGACCGAACCAAGAACCATCCCGTCAGGCATCCGGACGGAACACCCGATAAGGTCGTGGTGATAAAACATATCAGTCGGTAACGGTTGCAGCTCTGATAAGGGCACTCTCAACTCAGCACCAACGTAAATCTCCGCTGCATCGATCGTTTCGACCCCTTCAAAACCCAGAATCGGACGCCCTTGGTGAAATCTTACCGAAGTCACAGTCGCTCGACTAACTCGGTCTTCGGAGCGGACAAGGAACACAACGCCTACTCTAAAGCGCTGATGTTGAAAGTCCGTTTCAGGATTCACGATGACCTGACCCGAACGACCGTGTGTACGCGCTACCCGACCCACGACCGCACATTCGAGTAAACGTTCGTCACCGTCCGTCATTGGGCGACCCGTCACGAAACTCGACCGTCACGTTGCAACCTTCCTTTTCAGCGGCTACCGATGCCAGTGTGCGAAAGGCAGCAGCGGTACGCCCCCTCCGACCGATCATCCTTCCTAGATCGCCGGGTGCCGTAAACAGTTCGATCAATTCTGAATCTTGACGGGGAGTTTCAGAAACGCTCACTTCCTCAGGCAGTTCCGCCAGTGCTCTCGCAACAACTTCGACGAGTGTCCTGGCCCGGCTCACGACGTCACCGCCTCCGCATCTTCCTCAGCTTCTGCAACGGCAATCGGATGGCGTTTAATAAGCGTTCTGACCGTGTCAGATGCTCGAGCCCCTCGTTTCACCCAGTGAGCCAGCCGCTCTCGATCCAACTCAATAGTTTCAGGATCGGTCCTCGGATTGTAGTAGCCGAGAATCTCTACGAATCGACCATCCGTTGCCTTTGCTGAATCTAAGACGACTACACGATAAAACGGCTGTTTTTTTGATCCCACACGACGCATACGTATCGACAACATACCAACAACCCTTTTTCAATTACTCAGCAACTAGATAAGAGCAAGCTAGAATTACTGTAAGCCACTCACAAACAATCGTTTATCGTAGTCTAGCCTTAGCCAACCTGTCAACGACGGAACAGGTGGAAGTGGCCACGGTTATTTAGTTATGGCGCACTTCGAGACGGTAGTCGGTGTGAACAATAGAGAGTCGCGCTAGCCGGAACCCAGGTTCCTACTCGAATCGGCGTTAGACTCAACCGCGAACGGAATCGACTCGATAATAGAAAGACCGTAGCCCTCTAACCCAACAAACTTACGGGGATTATTGGTTAATATGCGCATCGAACGAACTCCAAGATCACGCAGAATTTGGGCACCGATACCATAATCTCTCTGGTCAGGAGTCACACCGATACGTTCATTTGCCTCCACAGAATTAAGACCCTGGTCTTGAAGCTCGTAAGCCAGAATCTGATTAGCCAAAGTCATTCCTTGACTGTCCTGGTTGAGATATAACAGCACGGCGCGAGGCTCTTGAGCAATGCGGGCTAGGCTAGCATCCAGGTGTCGCCTGCATGGACAGCGTGTGGAATGGAACACGTCACCAGTCAGGCAGCGGGAGTGCACCCGAACAACCACGTCCTGCCCATCTCCTATTTCACCACGGACCATCGCTACATGGGTTTCGTTCCCGATGATGTTCTTATACGCAACAACACGAAACTCACCGAAATCAGTTGGCAACTTTGCCGACGCGAGTCGCTTTACCAAACATTCCGTCGCCATTCGATATTTAATCAGGTCAGCAATCGTGATCATCGGCAGGTTATGCAAACCTGCAAACTTAGCTAGTTCTGGTACACGCGACATCGTGCCGTCATCGTTCATGATCTCGCAAATAACGCCGGCTGGGTTCAAACCAGCGATCCGTGCGAGATCTACTGCAGCTTCCGTCTGACCAGACCGAACAAGGACACCGCCAGGTCGCGCGCGGAGCGGAAACATGTGGCCGGGTCTAGCCAAATCTGCGGGACGCGTTTCCGGGTCCATAGCAGCTCGCACCGTGGCAGCACGATCACCGGCAGAAATTCCAGTACTCGTAAATTCCTTTGCTTCGATCGAAACGCAGAATGCAGTATCAAAACGTGCTGTATTCTGCGACACCATGAGTGGAATATCGAGTTCATCCAACCGCTCGGTAGTCATAGGCATGCAAATTAACCCGCGACCGTACCGCGCCATAAAGTTAATCGCCTCCGGAGTGATCTTGTCGGCCGCGATCGTAAGGTCACCCTCGTTCTCGCGATCCTCATCATCAACCACAATAATCATCCTGCCCGAACGGAACGCTGCCACTGCATCCTCAACCGAAGAAAACCCATAATCTTCAGATCGATGGGCTACCTTCAACGATCCTTTGCGTCCTACCGAACGGGACTTCATGATGGTATGCCTCAATTACGCCGCTTACTCAACATGAGTCTGGCGACTTGATTTCCATGGCACGCATGACGTACTTACCAAGAATATCGCATTCTAGGTTCACTGCATCACTCTCAGAGTACTTACTAAAAGCAGTATGCTCCCATGTGAACGGAATGATTTGGACATCGAACGTACTGCCTCGAAGTTCAGCAATCGTTAAACTAACACCATCAAGTGCAATGGAACCACGCTGTACCAAATACCTTGAAAGCGAGTCAGGAAAAGCGACCTTCACACGGTGGTACTCCGATTCTGAATGTATGGTCTCAACACAACCTACTGCATCGACATGACCTTGGACAAAATGTCCACCCATACGCGTGTCCGCCAGTACCGGCCGCTCAAGATTGACGACATGGCCCACAGCTAACTTTCCCAACGTTGTCACACGGGTTGTTTCTGGCGAGACCTCGACGTCGAACCTCTCGCTTGTGACCTCTGTGACGGTCAAGCAGACTCCGTTGGTGGACACACTGTCCCCGACTAACAACTCGCCTGCTAGGGCAGTATCAATACTCAGGCGTAGCCCCTTCATCATGGGCGCCACTGTTCGTACTATTCCGATGGACTCAATCAATCCGGTGAACATATCCGTCTGTACATTCGTCTGGCCCGACCATTCGAACATCCAAATTATTAAGCGACTCAACTATTGCCGACCTCACCCGAAACCAACGGACTCCACTCCTACCAAACTCTGTTTGGGAAACGTAGATTCGGACCCGGTCGACTACCCCTGCCTCCCACGCTGCTCCATGCAAAGTCGGACCACCCTCCAGCAACAGAGATGTTATCCCTTCATTGCTAAGAACGGTCAGCGCAGAGGTCAAGTCATGAAGCGGTGCTACCAAAAGCTTGGCTCCGAGCGATTCGAGCGCCTCGGCATGATCCGAAGAATGTGTCACGGCAGCCTCGGTCGTCACGATGAGAATCGGCCCGGCTTGTTGGGTCGAAAACATCGCCGCCGAGCATGGCACCCGCAAGCGCGAATCGAAGATTACGCGCGTCAACGGTCGCGTCTGAGGAGACGCTCGAACGGTCAGCTCAGGATCGTCAATTAACACAGTCCCAGAACCAACACCAACTGCGTCGAACTCAGCCCGTAGGGCGTGCACATCACTCGTCGTCTGCTCAGCAGTGATGGCACTCCGCACCCCCAACGCCTCCGCAACACATTCGTCCCGTGTTAGCGCCACTTTCATCATTACAAACGGTCGGCCATACCGAACGCGTATGAAGAACGGTAGATTCAAGCGAGCGGCCTCCGTTTCACGCACACCCACGGTCACAGCAATTCCATGCTCTCGGAGAAACTGAATGCCCTTCCCATGTACTTGCGGATTAGGATCTTCAACTCCAATCACGACCCTAGCAATACCAGCCTCCACAATTCGATCAACGCACGGCCCCGTACTGCCCGTGTGGCAACAGGGCTCAAGTGTGCTGAACAGTGTCGCCCCTCGAGCGGCCAGTCCAGCCGCACGCAACGCATACACTTCGGCATGGGGCTCGCCAGCACGTCGGTGGTAACCGCTACCGACGACAACGCCGCTGGGGGAAATGACGACCGCCCCAACCAGTGGATTGGGACTGGTCAGGCCTCGACCTAGGGCCGCCATTCTCAAAGCCCGATCCATGTACTCGCCATCAGCTAAAGGCAACTACCTATCTCTCAAAAAAGCCAGCACTTCACTAGGGCTAATTGTTTACGTAAACTCCCTTACCCCTGCCACACGTTACCCCAACATTTTCGCGCTTATAACAAGCCGTGGATCAGTCAGCACACCATCAACAACAATCTCGGCACGATATAGACTGAAGACCAGTCATACCGGCTCATTCGTGTCAGCTTCGACTCGCTGACGTCTGAGCATTAATGCTTCAACCGCTTCAAGAGGTGCTACCCTACCCGCCAAAACCTCGGCCATCTGCAGGGCAATGGGTAGTTCGATACCATGCTCGGCACCAAGAGCAAGTGCAGCACCAGTGGTTCGCACGCCCTCTGCCACCATTTTCATTTCACCAAGGACCGCTTCGAGAGGCCGTCCCTTGCCTAGTTCAAGACCGACCCTTCGGTTACGGCTAAGCCCGCCGGTGCAAGTCAATACGAGGTCACCGAGACCACTCAAACCAGCCAGAGTCTCACGCCGCCCACCCTCAGCACACGCCAAGCGTGTCATCTCAGCGAGCCCTCTCGTGATTAAGCCAGCCAGAGCGTTATTCCCGAGACCGAGCGATTCGACGACACCTGCCGCAATTGCTATGACGTTCTTGAGCGCACCGCCAAGCTCTACTCCGATGACATCATTACTCGCATACAGCCGAAAGTACTTAGACCGGAATTCTTCCTGCACCAGCTTCAATAGAGATGGTTCCCTCGATGCAACTAGCACCGCTGTAGGTAGTTCACGTGCTACCTCAGCCGCAAAGCTTGGCCCAGAGAGCACCGCCACAGGATTTGCTCCGCCCATCTCTTCCTCGATAACCTGCGACATCCGCCTCATCCTGCCAGGCTCAAGACCCTTCGTAGTGCTCACGATCGGTACATCCCTAGGCAAGAAAACACTGGCCTGCTGGATTACCGTTCGGGTTCCGTGTGATGGTACCGCGGCCACAACACATGTGGACCCAACCAACGCTTCCTCCAGAGATGCAGTTGGTATAACCGATTCCGGCAGTACAAAATCAGGAAGGTAAGCAGAATTCTGACGGTGTTTAATCATCGAGGCGACAAGCGGTGCATCACGTCCCCAGAGTCGTACCTCGTGCCCCACCCGCCCCATATGAACTGCGAGCGCTGTGCCCCAGCTGCCCGCTCCAAGTACCGTCAACCGATGCGCCATTCTCTTAAAGCCTCCTCCTACTGTCCAAAACGCCGCTCTGTCCCGTCACTCAACCGAATCAGATTTCCTCGGTGTCGATAGAGGATGAGCACCGTGACCAATGATGCGCCGATCATCATCGAAGGTGGAGCTGCCATCACATAGAGTAAAGGTACGAGTATTAGCGACGCCGCAATCGAGCCGGCAGAAATGTAACGTGTCAACCAAGCAACAACGAGAAATATCACTACACTAGCCAGTGTAGCTATCGGCGACAATACGCCGAAGACACCACCCGCCGTGGCCACTCCCTTCCCCCCACGAAATCTAAGCCACACAGGATAGATATGGCCCATGATCGTTGCCACTCCAGCTGCTGTACGTGTTGGGTCGTCCATACCAAGTCTCGTGGCGAGCAAAACAATCGCACAGCCCTTAAACACGTCAAGTCCGAATACGGCTAATCCGATTAATGGTCGGGTCGCTCGGAAGACATTCGCAGCGCCTATATTGCCACTCCCCACATTACGCACGTCCACGCCGGCAAAGCATCTCGGTATAAGAAAGGCAAACGGGATTGAACCAGCGAAATACCCGAGTGCAATTATCCAAACATCTATCATCTTCATCACGGGGCGACAGCCCGCAGCACCCCAGTTGCTTGCGGCACATAATCTGGAGTCGACGAGGCCATGTGACTCTCATAGAGAGTTAAATGCTTTACCTGCCATCGTACAGCTTCGACCCCAATGTCTTGAACAGCGTCGCGAATCATCCTCCCACGCTGCGGCGCTCGCCTGACACGACCAACTGTAACGTGTGGAACAAAGCGCATCTGATTTTGAACAACACCGGCTGCATGGAGCCGCTTATTAAGCTCTGGCATTAGACGGTCAAAACCTGAAGAACGGTCGCGTACGCCCAGCCATACTACTCTCGGGGTGCCAGACGACGGAACGGTGACCGCAGTTGCTAACTCTAAATCGAAGGCTTCAACCAACCAGGGCCGAACCAACAATGTCCGTAGTCGTTCCATCACGATTGGGTGTACCGACCCAAGAAATCTTACCGTGACATGGAGGTTCCGAGGACGCACCCAAGAGATTCTTGGACCTCCTTTAATCGTAAGAGATTCAGCAATCGACGCAGAAATCTTTATGACCGTGTGACGCACAACCGCACTGAGATCAACGGCAATGAATAGACGCGATCGTGAGGCACGGTCACTCATGATCGTCAAGTATTCGCCTGAGCATGTCGAGCGCTGCCTGTGACGCTTGGCGTTTGACCATGTCCCGTTCACCGCGGAATGCGAACAACTTAACCAGCTCAACTCCTACACCGGCTACAGCAATAAACACCGTTCCGACCGGCTTAGCAGTAGTGCCTCCTGCAGGCCCTGCAATTCCTGTAACGCCAACACCGATGTCAGCCTTAGCTCGGGCCGCAACACCGGATGCCATGGCCAAGGCTACAGCCTCGCTGACCGCGCCATGTGTTTCGATGAGGGCTGCCGGAACGCCCAAAAGATTAATCTTTTCCAAATTAGAATATGTCACTACAGCCAAGTCGAGATAAGCGGAGCTTCCAGGCACATCAGTCAGCCGAGACGCTAAGAGCCCACCCGTGCATGATTCGGCTAACGCTACACGCAACCCATGGGAACGAAGACGGGTGCCAACAACTTGCTCAAGAGGAAGTCCCTCCGTTGTATACACATCGCGCCCAAGCGCTCCGACTAGCTCCTCCACAGCCAGGTTAAGGGAAATCTCAGCCTTTCGTAGATTCGAGGCCCGAGTCGAGAGGTGCAACTCAACCTGTCCAGGGCTTCCTAAGATTGTTGCTCTGACCACTGGGTCCCGTTCCTTCCAACGTGCATAAAGTGGCCGCACCTGTTCTTCGACTTGCGATTCGGCGCGTCCGGACACTCCAACAACCCGACGTGCCAATCGAAGGCTAGGCACTCGCAGCGCAAGGCGCTTGAGGACCTGGCCATCAAACATTGGCTCCAATTCCCGTGGCGGTCCGGGTAAAGCAATGATCACCCGTTCCCGCCACTCCAGCCATAATCCAGGCGCTGTCCCGTGTCCGTTGGAAATAATCTCCGCACCACGCGGTACGAGCGCTTGGCGACGGTTAATCTCTGGCATCTTGAGTTTATGGGCCGCGAAACGCGCCTGAATCAGACTGAGGATCTCTTGTCGTTCTACGAGAGGCGCATTAAGAACTGTAGCCAGTGTATCCCGCGTAATATCGTCATCGGTCGGACCTAACCCACCAGTCATCACGATAAGATCAGCATCGTTGAGACCACGCTCGATCGCCACAGCTAACATTTTTTGGTCATCACCAACAATCACCTTACCTTGAACCTCAATCGCCAAATCATTCAAGCGGCCAGTGAGAAACAGAGAGTTCGAGTCAGCACGGTAAGGGGTTAGTAGTTCACTACCAACAGCAATGATTGTCGCCGTGTCGATAAACGTTGACCTCATGCACCCAAAGCGGCGATCGCCCAGATACCGCCGCGCAATACCGCTTGCGCGTACAGAGCAGCCACCACATCGTCTGCCATCACCCCCCAACCACCTGGCAACCGTTCGCAAGCTCTCGCGGGGTATGGCTTAACAATGTCGAACACACGAAATAGGACGAAACCGAAAACCAACGAACCAAAGCCGACATTTAGGCATGCAAAGGTCAGCAACATCCCAACAATTTCGTCAATAACAATGATTCCAGGGTCAGTGCGGCCAACGTAACGCTCGGTCACCGACGCCGACCACACTCCGACAGCTAGTAGCACAGCGATCGTCACCACTTCCCCCAGTGGCGACGCAATTGCACGGAGCACTCCAAAAACCACTAGGCCTAGCGCAGAGCCAACCGTTCCAGGCGCCACCGGAGCGTAGCCGCAATAAAAACCAGTCGAAACAACGACAGCTAAACGTTTCACGATTCAATACTCAAAATACCAGCGTTTCGTCGAATCTGATGGCCAACCACATTACCTAGGACACCCAAGCAGGTCGACCATCCGCTGAAGGCTCATCCAGCTCAATAGAATCTTTAAGATACCTTGACGACGCGTGTTTCAGCGAGGCGGTCGTGTACCGTCCGCCGATAGCGATCGCCGAACTGGGCAATGAAGCCAAGACCGAAGGGTAGTATAGAAACGAAGAAAGACACCACTCGCAGCATAGCCTTACTTAGAGAGACCGGTTCCCCCTCGATGCCGACGACCTTAAGATGACAAAACATCTTTCCAATCGTTTGGCCACCGGCTGTTGTAAACGCCACCAAGTATCCTCCGTTTAGCATGAGAAGGAATCCGATGATTGGCGCCCTTGGCAACATCGACCACTCAGACCAAGTCAACTCACAAAGTCGAAGCGTGAGAAAAATAACACTCACATCCACAACGCCGATTACAACAACGTCAATAACCGACGCGATCACCCTGAGGAGACGAGGCGCGAATATATGCGCCGGTTCATTCTGAGCGTTAGGTGTTAGATGGTCCGTCGGGGACAGTAGATTAAGCTTAGGTATCGGCGCTTCCTCACAAACCAGCTTGGACTCGGTTCGCATCCGGGGGACCTCGGGTGTTCCTCGCCTAACAGAAAGCGGCGCTCTCGGCGCTCGAGTACCGCGATCGGGATCCGAATCAGCCCAAACAGGGCGATCCGGAAACAATGGTAGACCCTCATCGGAGAAGGATTCACTCGCCTTCTGACGAACCTCCGTATCACCATTCCCTAACGCTTCATCGAGCCTCCGCTGGGGGAACCTTTTAGCCGATGGAACCAGTGGATTCAGTTTTGCATCGTCGCGTGGCGGTTGGGCAAAGATGTAGCCGCAATTCCGACACTTCTTAGCATCGTCAAAACCGATGTAGTGACACTGCAGACATCTCATTGTGAAGATGTTGAAGCGGAATACCGCGAATAGTTAGAGATGGTCCTCGCAGTAGGCACGCCGATTATCCGCGAAGGGATTGTCTTCGTCAATCGATTGTGTAGCTTTGACGACCATCCCTTGGGTGTCGAAACTATGACATTAGATGTGCTAAAACTGTCGTGTGGCTGCCATCGAGTGCATACCGAACATCAGCGAAGGACGACGGCTCAGTGTCCTCGATACCCTAGCTGCCACAATACAAGCAATACCCGACGTTCGCTTACTGGACCATTCCGCCGATATTAATCATCACCGGTCTGTCTTTACGCTCATCGGTGACCCTCGGGGTTTAGAAGCTGCCGTCCTCGCGTTGTTCGCCGTAGCCATTGCTGATATCGATTTGCGGCAACATCGCGGTGTACATCCGAGGATAGGAGCGGTGGACGTGGTGCCATTCGTGCCTTTGGACGATACCTCTCTCGACGCGTGCATCGCACTCGCACACTGCGTTGGCCGCGCAATTGCCGACCGTTTTGACGTGCCAGTCTATTTGTACGAAGCGGCAGCAACGAACATTTCTAGACAGCGGCTTGAAGACGTGAGACGCGGTCAATTCGAAGGACTTTCAAAGAAAATGGCGGAGGCTAAGTGGCGGCCGGACTTCGGTCCGCTAACCCCCCATGCATCAGCTGGTGCGACCGCGGTTGGCGTTAGGGGTCCACTGATTGCCTGGAATGTTAATCTTTCGACCCCAGACGTTAGGATCGCTAGAGCCATCGCGGTTCGAGTTCGTGAAAGTGGCGGGGGGCTACCGTGCGTCAAAGCTCTAGGTGTTCGCCTTGACGACAGGAACGTGACCCAGATCTCGATGAATCTGACCAACTATCGGACCACATCTATGTCCACAGTTATGGCACGTATCCGAGCGGAGGCCGCGCAATGCGGTGTAACTGTTACCGATAGCCAGATCATCGGATTAATTCCAGAGGAAGCTCTTGCCAACACCGAGCCTCACGACCTTGCGTTACCCAAGTTCCCAGAGGACCATATTCTCGAGCGGCGACTCTACCCGCAACAATAACCTGGCGCCACCCAAGCCACTGTTGAGACCAATGGTCAACTAGAATGTTTCTAGCTGTCTAGATAGGTTGGCCTGTATCACAGCTCTCTAAGGGCAGGATTCATCACCGATATTGGTTTGTTCACTTAGTTTTTCTCTTAGTGCTTCGCCAACAATCTGCAATATTTTTTCGAGGGATAGGGGTTTCTCGACAAAATTAAAAGCACCCATCTTAATGGCACGAACAACGGACTCAACGTTGTGGTGCCCAGACATAACGATCACCTGAGCATCCAACCCGCGTTCCCGAACACGTGCCAGCGTCTCAAACCCATCAATCCCTGGTAGCCAAACGTCCAGGATAATTACGTCACAGAGATGACCATCCAACCACTTTAAACAGGCCTCGCCACTCTCGACGGCAAATACCTCGTAGTCTCCTTCCCGTAGGACGCCGGTCAAAGCTGTTCGCACGCCAGCTTCGTCGTCGACAACTAACACCGTCGCTTTCATGGATGCATATCCTTGTGTGGTGAAATACCCGATGCCCTTCACATTTCGACTAATGCAGTAACCCAGCCATACCTGATTGGGTGGTAGCGCATGCCCCGTTCCTCACCTTTTCCACCCATACAGACGTAACCACTCGTTAGACGACGAGTCCGAGAGAATCAGCTAATCAGCCTCCTTTGCTCCAAGAAGGTCCTTCAACTCAGTCATAAACTCACCGATGTCTCGAAAATCTCGGTAGACCGAAGCAAAACGAACATAGGCAACTTGGTCGAGCTTCTTCAACTCCTGCATCACGAACATGCCAATGTCCTCCGCAGGCATTTCCTTGTCAGGCTGCTCTTGTAACGCTGCCTCAACGCGATCTGCGACAGCCTCGAGCGCCGCTGCGGACACAGGACGGCTACCGCACGCCTTGAGCATGCTGCTAACCACCTTCTGGCGTTCAAATCGCTCGCGGATCTTGTCTCTCTTAACCACCATGTAGGGAACTTCGTCGATCCGCTCGTAACTAGTAAAGCGACGACTGCAATCCAAACATTCCCGGCGGCGGCGGATGGAAGCTCCACTTTTGTGTTCTCGCGAATCAACAACCTTGTCACCAATATGACCGCAAAAAGGACACTTCATAGTGAACCCCCTCTCCCTTGTCCCCAGTAAAAAATCGCTTAAGATCCCTCGGCGTTCTTTCCCGCAGCAGCGTGACGTATCGAGGCAAAAGTCATCCCCTCCTGTGCCATCAGTATTAAACCTGCCAGAGCCACAGGGATAAACGATATTGCGTGAAAAACGATGGCTGCAGCAGCCGCAGAATCCGGTGGCGCACCATAAAATGCGGTTAGCCCAAGATAAAATGCGGCATGAAATCCACCGACAGCTCCAGGAGTAGGAACCGCTACCCCTACAAGTAACAACGCAAGCAAGAGGAATGTACCCGTAAAAGGAACCGCAAGTCGATATGCCGAAACCGCAGCCCAAGCACCAACTGCGATCGTAAGCCAGAGAATGATCGATACCGCCAGTGCTCCCACTAACACGCCTGGCTGCCGGACCACAGAGAATCCCGAGGCGACCTTCGCAGCAAGTCCATCAACGATTTCGGCCGCGCGCCGAGGTAGGAGTCGACTTATAGGCCCAAAAATCCAATTGAGTGCCCCAGGTCGACCAGCGATTGTAAACGCCGCCCAAAGGGCAAAAAGCGAGGCCGCTCCACTGACCGTGGCCCCGACCTTCAGAGCAGTCAACACACGCGCATTCAGGTGCTCCACACCAGGGTCGAAAAATGTCAAGAAGGCACCAAACAATAGCAAAACTGTGATCAGGTCGAGCAACCGCTCAAAAATGATCGTGGCAAATGTGGCAGTCGCGCTAAAACCCACTCTACGCGCAAGCACGTACGCTCGCGCCACCTCTCCAGGCCTAGCCGGCAGCATCGCCGATAAACCAAATCCAATTAAGGTCGCGCGAAGAGCAATGCCATATCGAACCCGGCCAATCGGTCGAAGCAACAGTCGCCAACGCAAAGCACGGAGTAAGTACAGCAGTGCCTGCATTAGGCTCGCCAGTAGGAGAAAACCGGTGTGACCGCCACGCATTTCGCCCCACAACTCTTCCAGATTAACGCCAAGAAGGAAAAAGACTAGTAGTCCTACAGCGAGAACCACGATCGCGACAGTACGCAAATGGTGAGTCATCGGCCTTTTCGCGGGCTTACATGCACAGCCCAGTCATACCTCGGACGGAAGTTACTATACCCATCCCGGCAAATCTATGGAAGGTAGATAGTTGTGTCGCCAGAGGTAGTCAAACTATCCGAGGAACGGATCGCAGGCTAACTCGTAACAACTAGGCGTGCCTGAGGTCACATTTTTTTGCCTTGCTGCCACTGACAATCATTTGTAAGCTAGTCACCCTTTTGCTGGAGCTTCTAAGCATGACAGCTATGTCTCCATCACCTTCACCTAAAAACGTCGTCACTGAAACATTACTGCCGGACATAACAGTACATGGCCGCGGGAAAGTACGGGACATGTATGACGTGGGTAATTACCTTCTAATGGTGACGACCGATCGCATATCGGCATTCGACCTTGTCCTCGGCTCTGTAATCCCTGACAAGGGTAAGGTTCTGACGCAGCTTTCGGCCTTCTGGTTTAACCAGACAGGCCATATTGTTCCCAATCATGTTGTATCCACTACACCTGAAGAATATCCTGAGCTGTTACGGCCCCACGCCGAACTGCTTCGTGGCCGCTCAATGCTTGTGCAAAAGACTGACCCTGTATTGGTCGAGTGCGTAGCACGGGGATACCTGTCTGGTTCAGGATGGAAGGAATATCAGCAAACGGGCGCTGTTTGCGGCATCAAATTGCCGACCGGACTGAAGGAATCTGACCAATTACCATCCCCAATATTCACCCCGGCGACCAAGGCCGAATCGGGCCACGACATTAACATTAGCGAGGCTGAGGCGGGCAAACTGATAGGCAGAGACCTTATTTCGCAGCTCCGAGATATCACCATGTCGCTGTACGCGTTCGGCTCCGCTCATGCTGAAACCTGCGGCATTATTGTCGCAGACACAAAGTTTGAGTTCGGACTCGTGAACAACGGTGGCCGTTCGGAGGTGATTCTCATCGACGAAGTCCTAACACCCGACTCGTCGCGGTTCTGGCCAAAGTCAGATTACCGACCCGGAGGCCCACAGCCAAGTTTCGATAAACAGTACGTCCGCGACTATCTTGAGAGCATCAAGTGGAATAAGCAACTGCCAGCCCCGACGTTACCTGACAACGTCGTGGCAAGTACCCGTGAAAAATATATTGAGGCTCTGCGGGTACTCGGTAATACCAATCTACAGTGAGCGTCAGGTATCCAACTGAGTTTGCCGACTGCGGAGCCTGAAGCGTGCGTGAGAAACTCAATCAATTGATTGTAGAAATGCTCGAAAAAGGTATCCACTACGAGGATGCCCAACGGGAATTTGAACGTCGGTTCATTGCTGGAGCGCTCGCTCGTTCAAGAGGCAACCTCTCCCATGCGGCTGAGTTGCTAGGCCTGCACAGGAACACGGTTAGTCGCAAGGTTGCACAGTACCGGATAAAACGCACTCCGCTAAAAGTCACTGGCCGCCGCCATTCGAAAATACCAAAATCTGCTGCCTCATAAAAACTACTGGACCTTGACCGTTGACACTCACCGAAGAGCTCTCAACTATCCCAGGTCTTCGTGCGTCACCTCGTTACAGAGGCCATCATTCGGGTGGATTTTAACGCTTGGCGGCTTGACATACCCAACTCCGAACACCGATAATTAGCAGTTGCCTAGGGTGGCTGCTAGCCTCCATGGGGACATACTGAGAAGGTGTTCACAGTGAACTATTACGGAGAGTGGAGTTAAGGCATGAATGTTAGACCACTGCACGATCGCATAATCGTCCTAAGGATTGACGAGGGCGAGCAAAAGGTTGGCGGAATCATCATTCCTGATACCGCTAAAGAGAAGCCGCAGCAGGGCAAAGTGATCGCGGCCGGTAAAGGAAAGATCAAGGATGACGGCAAGGTCGTTCCGATGGACGTCAAGAAAGGCGACCTCATTCTGTTTGGCAAGTACGGCGGACAGGAGATCAAGCTGGACGGCGAAGAGTACCTGATCATGCGCGAGGAAGAGGTGCTCGCCGTGATCGAAAGTAAATCTAAGAAGAAGTAACCGAGCGCCGTTCACCGCGGTGGACTTTCCACCGTGTTAACTACGCCCATTCATCGTTCAGGAGTTCAGCTATGGCAAAACAGATCATCTACGGTGAGGAGTCGCGGCAAGCGATTCTACGCGGAGTAAACGCCCTCGCCGACGCCGTCAAGGTCACACTCGGCCCGAAGGGCCGCAATGTTGTCCTTGACAAGAAATTCGGTTCCCCAACGATCACCAAGGACGGTGTTACCGTCGCAAAGGAGATCGAACTAAAGGACGCAGTTGAGAACATGGGCGCACAGATGGTGCGTGAAGTGGCAAGTAAGACGTCCGATGTCGCCGGTGATGGCACAACTACTGCCACCGTGCTCGCTCAGGCGATTTATAGAGAAGGTGCCAAGAACGTCGTAGCTGGCGCCAACCCAATGGAAATTAAGCGAGGCATCGAGAAATCAGTCGAAAAGATTGTTGATTCGCTACAGAGGCAGGCCAAACCGGTTACGGGCAATATGATCGCCCAAGTCGGAACGATCTCTGCAAACAACGATCCGACCATTGGGACGATCATCGCAGAGGCGATGGAAAAAGTCGGCAAAGACGGCGTAATCACAGTGGAAGAGGCCAAGACTCTTGAGACGTCGCTTGACGTTGTCGAGGGAATGCAGTTTGACCGAGGCTACCTTTCGCCCTATTTTGTGAGCGATCCAGAGCGAATGGAGGTCGTCCTTGAAAATCCGATCATTCTGATCCATGAAAAAAAGATCAGTTCGATGAAGGATCTTCTCCCGCTGCTCGAACAAGTCGCCCGGCTGAGTCGGCCGCTGCTTATAATCGCTGAGGATATTGAGGGTGAGGCGCTAGCCACACTCGTAGTCAATAAGCTCCGTGGCACCTTACAGGGGGCTGCTGTCAAAGCTCCTGGCTTCGGTGACCGCCGCAAGCAGATGCTTGAGGACATCGCGATCCTTACCGGTGGCAAGGCAATTACCGAGGATCTTGGCCTCAAACTAGAGGGAATCCGAGTCGAAGACCTTGGCGGGGCCAAGAGAGTAACCATCGACAAGGACAACACAACGATTGTCGAGGGCGATGGCGGCACGAGGGCTATCCAGGGACGAGTTAAGCAGCTTCGGGCACAGGTCGAGGACACTTCTTCTGATTACGATCGAGAGAAGCTCCAAGAGCGCCTTGCCAAACTCGTTGGTGGCGTAGCCGTCATTAAAGTTGGCGCTGCAACCGAGACAGAGATGAAGGAAAAGAAGGCTCGTGTTGAAGATGCAATGCACGCTACCAAGGCAGCCGTCGAAGAAGGCATCGTTCCAGGAGGCGGCGTAGCACTCATGCGCGCAAGCAAGGGGCTCAAGAATCTTGGCCTCGAAGGTGACCAGCAACTTGGTGTCAACATTGTCAAACGTGCCATTGAAGAACCACTGCGCTGGATCGCCACGAACGCTGGCCACGAGGGCTCAATTGTTGTTCAGAAGGTCCGTGAAATGAGTGGCGACGAGGGATTCAATGCCCAGAGCGAAAAATACGGTAGCCTCGTAAAGGCTGGCGTTATCGACCCGGCGAAAGTCGTTCGCTCCGCACTTCAGAATGCTGCGTCGATCTCGTCACTCCTGTTAACAACCGAGGCACTGGTAGTGGAGATTCCGGAAGATAAAAAGGGAGAAGCTCCGATGCCTGGTGGCGCTCCTGGCGGCATGGGCGGCATGTATTAAGGCCCACCGACCAAGAAATCAAAGGCCTGATGGGCTTCACAGCCCATCAGGCCTTTTCTTTTTCTAAAGTACGAAATGCCCCGCTCAGCGCAGCGTGAACGTTAGCTCGATCACAACCAACACCGGAACTGGCTGCCCAAACCGAGTGCCGGGAACGAATTTCCATTGCTTTGCGGCCCGGAGTGCCTCTTCGTCAAGGCCGAAGATACGATCGAGCGACTTTGTAATACGGACGTCCCCCACTGACCCGTCTGGCATGACCACTGTTTCAATCCAGACTGAACCCTGAACCTTCGCTCGCATAGCGTCAGCCGTATACTCAGGTTTGACCTCAAGAATCGGCCTCGGTAAGACAATGTTCGCACCTGGACGGTAGATTCCACCCCCAGTACCACCACCTTCGCCTGGACCAAGACCAGAACCAACACCTTGGCCGACTCCTGTGCCATCACCAGTGCCAGCACCACCTCCAACGCCCAAGCCCTGGGAAAGCGACATAGCTTCAACAGAAGGTATTACTTGCAGCACGCCCGGCAGTATTTGATTTGATGACGCGAGCGTCCTAGCAGGAATGTTCATTTCCTGTTCAGGCTCGGGCTCATCTTCAACTTCAGGATTCTCAAGTTCGGCAGCCTGACTAACAGGTACTGTCGTTGCATCTGGGCCTGGTAACTCCACCTGCGCAGGTGGCTCTGGCATCTCGTTACCTCCACCGCCACCACCACCGCCTGGACCTTCCATTGGAAGCCACACAATGTCAAAGTTGCGAAGGTCAGGTAAGAATGGAACGCTTTGGCGCGCTGCGAACTGAGCAGCCAAAAATCCAACAATGAAAAAGATTGCGATATGCGTGCCTACCGATACACCGATAGCTCGGCTCAGCCGCTGGGAACGAGTTATCGAACCGAAAAGGAGTTCGACAGGCGGACCATTATCAGATCTGACTGAAAGACGATCAAAGAGTCCAGTGCGAGATTTCTTGACAGCAGTCAACTGCGTCCAATGCAAGGCCACCCAGTTGGTCAGCCTCGACCACCATAACCAGAATTTCCCTGTCCTCACCATTATTCTCTAAGGACGCCGAATTCCGAGGTCCGGTCGTGCACGACCGCGTTCACACCCGTCCTGTCCACGCACCAATCGCAGCGTTCCCTCCCCCGTATGCGTGCAAGAGGGCGAGTGCGTCAGCAGCGCGAGATTCGCTACGAATCGCGACAAGCACACCTCCGCGCTTGGTCAGCGTCTCGAAGATAAATCCGTCGTGCGCCTGAAACCCAACTCTCGACATCGAGGCTGCGATACCCTCTCTCGAAAGATCATCTTCAGCGCTCTGTAGTGCTTTAACGATCGGCCCATGTAACCGAAGGGTCCCAACGGCGCGAACATCGAGTATGTCCCCACCTGCACCAAAGGTTTTCTGAAGTAGCTCCACGACCCCAGGTCCGTCAGCGGCAACAACGCTCAGAATCTCTGAGGGAAACTTGCGCTCCGCCAGCGCCCCAAGGACGCGCTCTGCTGACCTGACATCCTCGAACACACCGACTGTATAACAATCGTCGTTTGACATATATCCATCTCAACCTACGACTGCATCCCGCCGCTCATTGGGGAACGGTCCCGTCGGATGCACCGCTCTTTCTCGAAGTTTACCGCCTTGGTACGTAGATTAGCAAAGCCGATGGTAAAATCGACATGTTAGAAAGGGGAAGCCATGGGCATCGGTGTGGCGGAGCTACTAGTTATTATTCTGATTGTTCTCGTAATTTTCGGTTCCAATCGCTTACCGGCTCTTGGTCGTGGTATCGGCCGAAGTATCAAGAACTTTCGTGAAGCGACCCGTGAGCGCGAGAAAGGCCAGGACTAACCTGGCGAGGCCTTAGATTACAACCCGTCCCCGCCCAACCCTTCGAGTGACTCGTTCTCGGTCCAAATATTCAAGAAGCGGGATAGCGTATTTACGAGTGATCCCGTAGTGCTCCTTAAAAGTCCCAACGTCTATCCCAACTGGCTTAGAACCTTTACGATCCGAGAGGCCTAAAGCCGCCACCTCATCCTTGAGACACTGCAAATTCTTAACGTGGAAAAGTAAGTTGCCGAGTCTCACGAGGACTTTCTGCCGGATCAAGAGCTTCGTGACCCGATCAGACACCTCGTCACTCACCCCGGCGACCATGGGCAGACTGGCAGCATCAGGTGGTGCCAGCCCACCTTGAAGCACAGCCTCGACAATTGCTTCGCGTGCCTTCCCCTCGTCAGCTGACAACGACACCTGGTGATCCTTAAGAGCAAGGCTCTCCCGGTCGATGATCAAGCCATCACCGACTAGGTCAGCGAGCACCTGCTCAAAAACACTCTGATGGACTTTGCGAAATAGACGCTCTCGAGCCTCTTCACGCGGTAGACCGTCAGACAGAGGATGATCCTTGTGATAGGTTGATAGCGCTGTCAAAAGGCGTTCCCGGCACTCGCTAAGTTTCGTTGGCACAACCAAGCGATTCCCAATCCGGACGGCGACAGCCTCTTTTTCTAAGCTATTCACAATTGAGTCAACGGCATCTGGCGGCGCACCGAGTCTTGAGATGAGCGCCGTGACGGACAAGCCCTGCCCAGCTCGTTCTTCGATCATCGCGGATGCCGCACGACGAAGTCCTTTGTCAGATTGATTGCCTTCTAGGTCGCCATTTAATTGTTCAAACCGCTGACGACCTTTAGGTGTACGTACGCCAATCCTCGGCGGCTGTCCGTCGAGCACAACACCACCTGCGATGGTCATCGGAGGAGAATAGGCTCTCAAGATATAGCGGTCGCCGCGAGTAAGTACCGCTGGAGCCTCTAGGCGGACTCTCACATAAGCACGAGTGCCTGGTTTAATCTCACCGTCCTCAATCGACACTCCAGCTTGGTCGATAGAGGGCTCCCTGCCAACCGGCCCGGATACAGCGACTCTTCCGAGCACTTCACACGTTCCATGGTGAAAACGAACACGGGCACCGTGACGTAACGGTTTCGCTGTAGACAAGAGCTCCAGTATTCCGTCGAAGCGCCTAGTAATTTCGAAACAATTGGCAGCCACTAGCGAATCCCCGCGGACGACTTCAGACAACTCTATACCCCCAAGATTGACGGCAACCCGATTGCCAGCCTTGGCCTCTTCCACTTTTACCCCATGAACCTGCAAGCCACGTACCTTCACACTCTGACCCGAAGGTAGCAGCACAAATTCACGATCAACACCCAATTGCCCAGAAACAAGTGTCCCAGTCACAACCGTGCCGAATCCTCGCATCGAGAACACCCTGTCGATCGGCAGCCTTACGGAGCCAACGCCAGTTGTCACCTCTTGCACTTGTGTCACTTTCCGCAAAGCGGACCGTAGCAAATCGAGACCCTCGCCAAGCTTCGCAGACACAGGAACAATGGGTGCGTCAGCAAGAAAGGATTCCGCCACCAACTCCTTAATCTCGAGTCGTACTAGCTCAAGCGTTTCCTCATCAACCAAATCACACTTTGTAAGAGCGATGACACCTCGAGGCACTTGCAGTAAGCGACAGATATCAAAGTGCTCCCGACTCTGCGGCATCACTGACTCGTCAGCAGCCACGACAAATAGCACGGCGTTAATGCCACCAACCCCCGCGAGCATATTCTTGACAAACCGCTCATGCCCAGGAACATCGACGAAAGACAACACCGTATTGTCTTCTTCCCTATAGTGAGCAAAACCAAGGTCAATGGTGATACCCCGATCCTTTTCTTCCTTTAAACGGTCTGGATCGGTCCCAGTTAGGGCGCGAACGAGCGCACTCTTACCATGATCAATGTGGCCAGCAGTCCCGATAACAATCGCTTTCATAGATTAAATCTTAGACAACCTCGACAGACCAATCAGCGGGCACGAACACGGCGTCTTCCTTTATGGCGCTTACGGCGTTGCCCGGAGTTTGCCTGCGGTGTGCGCGCACGACTCCTCCGCGCACCACGGTGTTTTTCAGAGGCACGTACGGATTCCAATATATCAACTAAGCCAAGGTCAACCTGATGGCGCTCCATGTCGACGCGAACGACCTGAACAGTCACGCGATCCCCTAAGCGATATCTCTTACCTGTTGCTTCGCCAAACAACACATGCTCGCGTTCAATGAAACGATAGTAATCGTCGGCCATACTCGAAATATGTACAAGTCCTTCAACGAAGGGCTCATCAAGTTGCACAAACAATCCAAATGACGTTACACCAATCAAGTAGCCCTCACACTCGTCGCCGACCTTATCGGACATGAACCTGACCTTCTTCCACTGCACGAGTTCACGCTCAGCTTCTTCAGCCCGACGTTCCAACTCTGAGGTCTCCGTAGCAAGGTCAGGCAATCCGTCAGCTAATTGTTGACGCTTCGAAGTAGATAATTTCTTCTTTGGTAACGCACGGAGAGCACGGTGCACAACTAGATCCGGATATCGTCGAATCGGCGAGGTAAAGTGAGTATAGTTAGACATAGCTAGCCCAAAATGGCCATCAGCTGTGCTGTCGTAGCGAGCCTTCTGCATCGTCCTTAGCATCATTATCGCGACCGGCTTTTCCTCAGGTGTTCCCTTTATCCGCTTAGCTAATTGCTGAAAATGCTTGGGTGTTGCATTGCCTTTCGGCGCGGCGAGACTGTGCCCAAATGTTGTTATAAAGTCCTCGAATTCAGCGACTTTTCTCACATCAGGCGAATCGTGCACACGATAAAGCGTTGGGATGTCGTGATCTCGAAGATGTGTCGCCACAACTTCGTTGGCGATCAACATGAATTCCTCAATGATGCAGTGGGCTACATTCCGCTTAGTCGCAGTGATGTCCGCCACTGACCCAGTCTCACTGAGAACGAATTCTGGTTCCTGTAAGTCAAAATCAATCGAACCGCGCCGACGGCGCCGTCGAGATAATATTTCGAACAACTTATGCATCAACTCGAAGACCGGTACGAGTTCCGCGTAACGCGCTCGCACAGCCGCGTCACCTTCAGCCAGGATGGCACTAACGTCCTCATAGGTCATCCTAGCATCGCTATGAATCATGCCATCGTGGAGCTCATGCCGAACGACCTTGCCTCGTTCGCTGATCTCTATAAGACAGGATTGCACCAACCTATCAACATTCGGATTCAGGCTGCACAACCCCGTCGAGAGGACGGCAGGAAACATATGAACGGCTCGTTCAGGAAAGTACACTGAGGTTCCACGTTCACGTGCTTCACGATCCAGTTCACTGCCTGGACGAACGTAGTGCGATACATCGGCAATGTGTACACCAAGCAAAAAGTTTCCACTGGGCAGTCGTTCGAGAGTGATAGCGTCGTCAAAGTCTCGTGCATGTTCACCGTCGATCGTGACAGTCGTCATCGAACGAAAGTCAGTCCGGCCTCGGCAATCGCGGTCGCGCACCTTCGCGCCAAGGCGCTCAGCCTCGCGAATAGCCGATGGCCCGTGCACATCTGGAATACCGTGCTTTCGCAACATGATCTCGACATCGACTCCCGGCGTATCCAAGTCTCCAAGCACTTCAATGACTCGGCCGACTGGGTTCCGTGTAGCGGTTGGCCATCGGGTTAATTCAACAACAACAATTTCTCCAGGTTTAGCACCACCTCGGTCGGTAGAAGGAATGTGCACATCCATGATGATCCGACGATCAAACGGCACGACGAAGCTAAGACCCGACTCGTCGGAATCGTAACGGGCCACCAACGTGGTGGTTCTCCGGTCGAGAATCCTGACAATCCGACCTTCAATTCGCTCATGTTGAACCCGTCGTTCAATTCGCGCGACCACACGATCGCCGTGCATGGCCTGATGAAGATTGGTACCGGCAATGTAGATATCTTGATCAAAATCGCTTTTCGATTCTGGCGTTAGAAAGCCGAAGCCGCGAGGATTTATATGAACCCGACCCACGATAAGATTCATTTTCTCTGGTAATCCGTAACGTTTTCCTCTTATGCGTACCAACGTGCCAGATGCCACCAGCTTCTTGAGACGACGCTCAAACGATCGGCGTTGTTCGCGGGGTAAACGGAGCGTCTGCTCAAGCTCCCGGACTGTTGCCGGACGAACGACACGTCTACGAATACGTGCGAGTAAATCGTCGGAATCGGTCATTTTAAAATAATCACCTAGAAGCTAGAGTCCAAGGCCAACCGGCCCAGAAACTCCAACTACGCCAGTGCGTGCTGGCACACAACACTTTCGCGGTTAATAGAACTCGATAAAAAGCCGAAAAGCGGGCTGTCAGTGGACGTTACGCGGATCCGACAAAGCCGACACACGGGTGACCTTGTCGAACTGCCGAAGCAAACAACCAAGCAACTCGTTAGCGTCGTTCTGAGAACAGAGCCACTCAAGTTGCACGAGGATCCTTGAGAGTGCCGTTTCAGCTTCCGTGACCGCACTCTCAGAAAAATATTCTCTCTGCTGCTGTAAACACCGTCTATGTTTGGCGAACTCTTCCCGGTAAAACTCTGAGCGCGCCGACGCAGGGATGACACGTGGGTGCGCGTGGAGGCTGAGGCCGTCTACCATGTGACTCCTCGGCAGTCTCGCGGCATTTCCATCAGTTTAGGATCCACAGTCGAGTGCTGTCAAACGGATCTCTCAGCGGACAACAATAAGGCTGCCAAACGAGATGAATTTAAAGGATTTAATGACAGATTACTACAACTGCACTGTAAGAGAAGTTCTGGCCAGACCTCTCCAAACTGAATCCAGAAAGTCCATCACAAGCAATGTACCGCCGGTGATTTAATAGACCTAGTTAAGTAGCGGCTCATCCTTCGATCGCTTTCCGAAGCAGTTCGTTTACAAGCTTTGGGTTCGCTTTCCCGCGGGTTGCCTTCATGACCTGACCAACGAGAAATCCGATAGCACCACTCTTACCTGACCGGTACTGAGAAACCGCATCATGATGCTGTGTCAATATCTCGTTTACGGTGTCGGAGAGCATCTCCACGCTGTCAATCTGTGCTAGTCCATCTCGTTCAACGATCATCTCAGCGGATTCCCCGGTGCCACACATCTTCTCAAACACTTCCTTAGCGATAGTTCCACTAATCGTGCCGCTATCAAGAAGTTTAATAAGCTTCGCTAGAGCGACCGGTGGCACCCGCTGGCTGATCACCTTCACCTTGTCGACCTGCCGTTCATTGAGGTTCCGTGTTAACTCACCAAGACACCAGTTAATCGCGATTTTTGGTGAAACACCAGCCTTCACGACCTCTTCGAAATAGATAACCAAGCTAGGCTTGATCCGCGTGAGCTGCTCAACCTGTTCAGCAGTCAGTCCGTAATTCTCTACCAGGCGCACACGTGTCGCAGACGGAAGCTCCGGAAGTGACCGGCGAACTTCATCGACCCAGTCTTCGGTAATCCGCAACAATGGCAGATCCGGCTCAGGAAAATAGCGGTAGTCGTGGGCCTCCTCTTTGCTGCGCATCACCAATGTACGATCCGCGGAAGTATCCCAGAGGCGTGTCTCCTGAGTGATTTGTCCACCGCTCTTCAGCACTTCGATCTGTCTGTTAATCTCGTGCTCAATCGCTCGTTCGAGAAATCTGAATGAGTTAAGGTTCTTCACCTCAGTCTTAACACCTAGGGCCAATTGACCGACGGGGCGAACTGAAACATTCGCGTCGCATCGAAGACTACCCTCTTCCATATTGCCATTATTGACAGCCAAAGAGACCAGAATTTCCCGAAGGGTCATGAAGAAACTCTTCGCGTCTGTCGCTGATCGCATGTCAGGCTCCGTGACAACTTCAATGAGCGGAACACCACTACGGTTGAAGTCGACATGAGACTTTAGGTCAGAATCTGGGAACCCTTCGTGTAAAGACTTGCCAGCGTCTTCTTCGAGATGAATGCGCGTAATTCCAACGTCCGTTCCAGATTCGTGCAAGGATAAATGACCACCGGTGGCCAACGGTAGTTCGTATTGAGATATCTGGTAGCCCTTTGGTAGATCTGGATAGAAGTAGTTCTTTCGAGCAAAGACGGATTCCAACTCAATTTGACAATCTAGAGCCATCGCTGCCCTGATGCCCAATTCGACTGCACTCCGGTTTAGAACAGGAAGGGCGCCCGGTAAGCCCAGACATACCGGACAGCCATGCGTGTTAGGCGGTGTGCCAAACTTCGTGCTACAACCGCAGAAAATCTTTGTGCGGGTCAACAGTTGAGCGTGAATCTCGAGGCCAATTATGGGTTCAAATTCAGTCGGCACTGGGGATCTCCACACCCAAAATACCAGACGGTCACGACTAGACCTGCGGGCCCGCCGCCACTACCGCTGGTTCGACAAGTGACCCAAACGATTTAAAGTTGTCTCTAAACATCACGGCTAACTTCGCAGCTTGCAAGTCATAGTCTTCCGGCCTAGCCCAGGTATTACGAGGTGTTAAGAGCTCTCTTGGTACGCCTGGACAGCGAGTCGGCACATCCACGTGGAAAACTGGGTCTTCAATATACTGGACATCGTTAAGTGCACCCGACAGTGCAGCATGGATCATCGCCCGCGTATACATGATCGGCATCCGCGAACCAACGCCGTATACGCCACCGGTCCAGCCCGTATTGACCAACCAGACAGTCGTAGCATGTTGCGCGATCCGTTCACCGAGGAGCTTAGCGTATACCGTCGGATGCCACACCATAAACGGTGCCCCAAAGCATGTACTGAAAACCGCACTCGGTTCCGCAACACCCGCCTCGGTACCTGCAACCTTCGCGGTATAACCAGAAAGAAAATGGTACATGGCTGCTGAGGGCGTCAACCTGGCCAATGGTGGCAGAACGCCAAAAGCGTCAGCCGTCAACATTACCAGATGCCGCGGGTGTCCGCCTCGACCAGAAGGTAGGTGATTGTCAATGTATGAAAGCTGATAGGCACCTCGCGTGTTCTCAGTCAGCGTATCATCGTCAAGATCAAGTTGAAGAGTTTCTGGATCAAGAACAACATTTTCAAGAAGGGTGCCAGACCGCTGCGTGGTCGCATAGATTTGAGGCTCGGCCTCAGCCGACAAGCGGATAAGTTTGGCGTAGCAACCACCCTCAATGTTAAAGATGCCGTCACCTGACCAACCGTGTTCGTCATCCCCAATTAGGCGCCGGTCAGGATCGCTCGACAAGGTTGTCTTGCCAGTTCCTGACAACCCAAAGAAGATCGCCGTGTCATCATCAGCACCTCGATTGGCCGAACAGTGCATCGGAAGAACCGACCTAAGTGGAAGCAGGTAGCTCATCACCGTGAAAATCGATTTCTTGATCTCACCAGCGTAGGCGGTCCCAGCGATCAATATGAGCCGCTTCGAAAAATGGACGGCTATCACAGTCCCTGACTTCGTTCCGTGACGGGAAGGATCAGCAGTGAATGACGGAGCACTTAGAACAGTGAACTCAGGAATGTGCTCAGCCAGGCGTGCAGGGTCTTCCTCACGAATGAACATATGATGCGCAAACAGGCTATGCCAGGCGGTCTCGGTCACAACGCGAATAGGAAGGCGATACTCCGGGTCCGCACCCGCATACCCATCCCGCACCCATAATTCCCGCCCATCAAAATGCCTCGTTAGATCCTCGTATAGCGTGTCAAAGTACTCCGGTTCTAAAGACTGGTTCACCGTGCCCCAGGAGACATTGTCGACAATCGACGCTTCGCGGACGATGAACTTATCCTTCGGTGACCGACCTGTGTGGGGCACCGTTGTACACACAAGGGGGCCGGACTTAGCAATCACGCCTTCGCCCCGTCGAACCGCATCCTCGACGAGTAGGGCTAAATTCCGATTCCAGTGAACGGTAGACGGACTCTTAATACCGTGAGCGTCAAGTCCACAGACTGGCTGTGCCTGGTTCACTACAAAGAAGTCCTCGGCGACGGGTTGATTAAGTGAATAAACTGACTCACGCTGGCCTACTTACTTCGCCCTCTAGAAGAAAAACAACGGTAGACGTACATCAAGTGATCGTATCTTTGCTAATTCGACGAAGTCAACTGGCTATCAGACATCGCCACATTCACCTGTCCACTATTCTCTCACCAGAAAGAAGCCGATACGAAGGCTAGCATGGTCGTACAACCTCTAATCCTGTCGAACTGGCGCATGTCGGTGGGTCCCCTAGGTCTGAGCTGCCTTGCACTACTCGTGGCAGGGTGCGCGTCAACGCCGATGCTGCCATACCACACCCCGCCATCTGTTAATCCTCCATTGGTGGATCAAGTCGTTCGCATTCAAATCACAGCTGGCAGCCGTAAACAGATCGTCGCGCTTAAACTTGAAGACTACATCGTTGGTTCAGTTCTGGCCGAGGCGGCCCTCGGTGGACTGTCAGGTAATGCGATGACAAACATCGCTCGCCTTCAAGCGGTACTGGCTCGCACCTATGCCGTCGCCAACCTCGGTAGGCACCGCAGTGAACAATTCGATCTCTGCTCAGACACCCACTGTCAGGTCTATCGTTCACCTCAGCAATACCCCACACGCCTCAGAATTGTTGCCAAAGCGGCGTCAGTTGAGACGCGCGGCGTCGTTATCACTCATGAGAGGCAGCCGATCCAAGCACTCTTTCACTCCGACTGTGGTGGTCACACGAGCGATGCCGGAACCGTCTGGGGAGGCCCTACGCCCCCTTATTTACTCGCAGTGATCGACGCGGCAGAGGATGTGCACCGTAAATGGCAATTTGATATCCCGGTGGATGAACTTCGTAACGCACTCAACCGCGACAACCGTACCCGCGTGGGCGCTAAGCTTACCCGGATTGACGTCGTTCAGCGAGATATTGCCGGCCGCGCCGAGCGCATTATCATCGATGGTGAGTTCGCCCCAATGGTCCGTGGCGAAGAACTACGTGCAGTGATAACCGCAAGTTTCGGTCCAAGAACTGTCCGCAGCACACGCTTCGACGTCGACCTTGATAGCAAACAATTTAAATTCGCCGGTTCGGGTTTTGGCCACGGCGTGGGCCTTTGCCAAGTTGGCGCCATGGCCTTGGCTAACCAAGGTGAGCCCTTCCATCAGATTCTTCGGCACTACTACTCTGGGATACGTCTCGAACAGCTTGACCGAGCGCAATGGGGAAAACAAGAGTCACCGGTGCAACTCTCCACACACACCGTCCAAGATTTAAGATAATCCGTGGTCGGTTGGCAGAATACGACTACACGATCTGGCCTGAAGTGGCCCTCAGTGAAATATAATTAAGCTTCTGGATTAGGATAACTATCGAGGTCAAATTCTCGTGCCATCAGTGATCTTCAGAAAAGGTCTCGACCTGAAGCAAGCCGTCGCTCCAGCGCTCGCTGACGATTACGATAGTGCAATCGTTAATGAGCTTATTAACCATGGATTCCAGAGAACACGAGGCCGACTTACAGTCCGCCTCGCGAAGGAATTTGGATTTTGCTACGGTGTTGATCGTGCAGTCGACTATGCGTACCAAACTCGCATGCGGTTCCCTAAGAGAACCGTTTATCTTACCGGTGAGATCATTCACAACCCACACGTGAACGATAAGTTGCGGGCCGCTGGCATTCGGTTCCTAAGCGACCCGCACGAACCGCGAGAGCCACTTGGACCGGAAGCAGTAATCATTATTCCTGCCTTTGGTGTGACCGTTGACGAATTGGCCAAATACGATCAGCTCGGATGCACGCTCATGGACACTACTTGCGGTTCGGTACTCAACGTCTGGAAGAACGTTGAACGGTACGCCAAAGATGGCTTTACCGCACTTATCCATGGAAAAGTGCATCATGAGGAAACTCAGGCAACAGCTTCCCAATCGCTGAAGTACCCTAATGGACGATTTCTCGTCGTCCTAGACCGTGACCAGACACAACTTGTCTGCGACTATGTGCGGTCGGGAGGGAATCGCCAGAATTTTATTGAGAAGTTCAAGCATGCGGCCTCTATGGGATTCGACCCTGATCAACACCTAGAACGAATTGGATTAGCCAATCAAACGACTATGTTGATGTCGGAATCGGTGGAAATTGGTGAAATGTGTCGTCAGGCCATGATCGACCGTTACGGGGAGGCCGAACTCGACTGTCACTACCGTGCCTTCGACACAATCTGTAGTGCCACGCAGGATCGTCAAGACGCCGTTCAGAACCTTGTTGAATCCGAACGACTCGATCTGATGATCGTGGTCGGTGGTTATAACAGCAGTAACACTAGAAACTTGGCGAGAATCTGCACTGCGAAGCTTCCCACCTATCACATAGCTGACGCCGAATCGCTAACCTCATTGGCGGAGATTCATCACCGGCCAGTCAGCGGTCCACTTTCAAACCTGTCGCAGTCCCGAGACAAACAGGAGGTTGCTGCCCAGAACTGGCTACCGGGAACCGGTGAAGTTAGCATTGGTGTGACGGCTGGAGCCTCAACGCCAAACAATATTATCGGACAAGTAGTTCTTCGTTTAGAACAACTTACCTGTGATCAGACCTCAATCTGAGCAGACTGCTCAACAACAAGAAGTCCCTAAAGGACAGTCCGTCGTCCTACCTATGATGGGTTCACTTTGCCGGCTCTAGTGAATTGGAAGGACCTCTCCCATGTGGGGTGGACGGACAAAAACTTGCAAATCTCGATCCCTGGCACCTAACGTCCACCTGGAAGGAACACTAATGAAGCTCGTCATGTTCGCACTCATGCTGGTGGGGGCGGTTGAAACGTCTGGCGCACAAGAACTTCTGGAAGCAAGCATTACCGAATTGATCGAACAGGCTGCTTCTGAGCAGACACCACCTGCAGCACGGACCGTCCGCCTGACCCTCGATGAGGCAGTGAGCCGAGCGCTCGAAAACAACCTCGACATTGCTGTCCAACGATTGAACCCGCAAATTGCTGACCTCGACATCGCATCGGCCCAAGCTGCTTTTTCGCCCACCTTCGATTCGACCATCGGCACCACTTCCCGCGTTCAACCTTCGGTAACCCAACTGGATGGTGGCCAGCGCGTTGTCAGCGACACCGCAAACTACAACGCTGGCCTCACGAAGGCACTCAAGTGGGGTGGTGCCTCAATTGATGCCTCCTGGAGTAATAGCCGGAACGCAACAACCAGTATCTTCTCCAGCTTCAACCCAAGCTACCGTTCGAATTTCGATGTCATCTACACGCAACCGCTTTTGCGGGGCTTCAAGATCGATTCGAACCGCCAGCGGCTGCAAGTGACACGGCTTTCCCGGGAGCTCTCAGACATCGACTTGCGGCGACTGATCACTAACACCGAAGCTGCCGTACGAAGCGCTTACTGGGATCTCGTGATCGCTTCGGAGGCAATCAACGTGCAGGAGCAGTTCGTCGAACTGGCGGAGGATCTCATTACTGATAACCAGGCTCGCGTCGAACTCGGAACTCTTGCGCCGATCGACATCATTCAATCCCAGGCCGAAGCTGCGCAACGTCGCCAGGTGCTGACCGAGGCACGGCAGGTGCGACGCACAGCGGCGCTCATCCTGAAGCGATTATTGGTCAGCGGTACCGACGACGCGTTATGGGCGGCCGAGGTCGTACCTGTCGACCGGCCTCGCTTCGACGCTTCACCGGTGAACATTGAGGAGGCGATCCGAACGGCGCTCGCCCAACGGACCGACATCGCGCGCTCGCGTCGCCAGCTAGACATCAACGACATCAACCTACGTGCGGCACGTGACACAACGCTGCCAGCGTTGGACGTCCGCGCGTCCTATACCTTGCAGGGCTTGGGCGGCACCCAATTCGTCCGGTCCGGTCTCGGCGGTGACGTCGGCAGTGTCCTTCCAGGGGGCTACGTTGACTCGCTGAACCAGCTCATCGGCAACGATTTCCCTGCGTGGAACGTGTCTATGACGCTCAGCTACCCACTCGGCCAGAGCGCCGCCGAAACGTCATACGCCCGCGCCCAGATACAGGCCAAACAGACGCAGGCGCAGATCGAGCAAATGGAGCTGCAAATCGCAACAGAAGTCACGAATGCTGGACTGCAAATCCAAAGCTCGTTGCGGCGGATCGAAGCGGCCACCGCCGCACGTGAGTTAGCTCGGCAACAGCTCGATGCCGAGCAGAGCAAGTTTGAGGTCGGAGCATCGACGAACTTCTTCGTGGTCCAAGCGCAACGCGACCTAGCGGATGCCCAGCGAGCCGAGCTTCAAACGATTTTAGACCACCAGAAATCTCGGATCGAATTCGACCGGGCCCAGCAGACCTCGCTAACCCAAGGTAGTATCATTATCGTCTCAGGCGGAGGCAACTAACGATTATGAAGCGGACGCTCACCTTACTGCTACTGACCAGTTTGGTCCTGAGTGCCGGACTCTATACCTACTTGCGGCAGCCCGACATCGTGCCCGAAGTGCGGACAGCGACTGTTTCCACGGGCGACGTCATCGACAGCGTGGGCGCCACCGGCATACTCGAAGCAGTGACCACGGTCCAGGTCGGCAGTCAAGTCTCCGGAAAGATTCAAGAGCTCTACGCCGATTTCAATTCAATCGTTAGAGCTGATGAGGTAATCGCTCGGCTGGACCCGTCGTTATTCGAGACGCAGGTAGAACAGTCCAAGGCCAACCTGATCAGGGCACAGGCGGATGTTGAGCGGCTGACGATAGCCATCGATGACGCCGAAACGAAACTCGCACGCGCTAAAGGTCTCTCAGCCCGCAGTCTAATACCCGCAAGCGAGCTCGAGGCGGCGCAGGTCGAAGCCCGATTGGCCGAGGCGCAATTACGTTCCTCACGAGCGCAGATGACTCAAGCTGAAGCTTCGTTGAACCAGGTGAATGTGAACCTCGGACACACGATCATTACTTCGCCCATCGACGGCATCGTTATTTCGCGCAGCGTCGATGTCGGGCAGACCGTTGCTGCAAGCATGCAGGCGCCCATCCTGTTTCTGCTCGCGGCCGACCTGACAAAAATGAAAGTTAACGCCAACATCGACGAATCAGATGTAGGCCGGATCAGGCCGGGTCAAGTCGTGACATTCCGGGTTGACGCCTATCCGGACTCGGAATTTGAGGGCCTAGTCTCACAGGTCAGACTGGAGCCAATCGTCGTGGAGAACGTCGTAACATACGCGACGCAGATCGACGTACCAAACCCGGACCTAAGGCTGAAGCCAGGTATGACCGCCACAGTGACTTTGGAAATTGCCCGCCGCGACGATGTTGTACGCATTCCGAACGCGGCGTTACGATTTCGGCCAACTGACGACATGTTCGTGGCGCTTAGTCTGCCGGTGCCTGAACAGCCAGAGTTCGGCCGTAGCGATGACCAAGGTGGCCGCCCCGAGGGACGACGCCGTCAGATGATGGCACGCTTCCAGAACATGTCGGAGGAGGAGCGCACCACTATGCGGGAGCAGCTTGGTAGGCGCCCAGGTCAGGGCGGAGTCGATGAACAAGCGAACGTCGGCAGTCGCCGTCGCCCTACTAGGCCGGTGGCCACTGACGCGATTCCAGCCACGGAGCGCGGCGCAACAACGATCGATGCGCTGTTTGGCCCGTTACCAGTGATTGTAACGCGCGGTCAGGTGTGGCTCTATGAAGGCGGTGACGTCAAGCCAACGGCGCTCCGCCTCGGCATCACGGACGGCGCGTTTACCGAACTCCTCGACCCTGTAATCCCGCCGGGTACCGAATTGATCACGAACATTTCCTTAGCCGATGGAACCTTGACCCGGCCGACCGGTCCGACCAATTCGCCGCTCATACCGCAGCGCCGCAGCTTCTTTGGACGCTAATCGACCCTCAGACCAATGCCCATTATTTCGACACGTGAGCTCGTCAAGACCTACAGCCTCGGCGAAGTGGAGGTGCGCGCGTTACGCGGCGTCAGCATCGATATCGAGTCGGGCGAGTTCCTGTCGGTCATCGGCCCCTCGGGCTCTGGTAAATCGACCTTCATGCACATTTTGGGGTGTCTCGACCGGCCGACGAGCGGTCAATATGTTCTCGAGGGAAAGGACGTATCGAAGCTTTCGAAGAACGAATTGGCCGTCATCCGTAATCGCCAGATCGGCTTCGTCTTCCAGGGCTTTAACCTTTTAACACGAACGTCGGCGCTCGATAACGTCGAACTACCGCTACTTTACGGCGGCAACGGAATGAAGACCGCTGAGCGACGACAGCGCGCTCAGGAAGCGTTAAAAGAGGTCGGCCTTGCTGACCGCGCCAACCACCACCCGAACCAGATGTCAGGCGGCCAGCAACAGCGGGTCGCCATCGCGCGGGCACTTATCAACGAGCCGTCAATCGTGCTCGCCGACGAACCCACGGGGAACCTCGACTCACGAACTAGCGTCGAGGTCATGGACATCTTCCAGGCTTTGAACACTGACCGCGGAATCACGATACTACTCATTACCCATGAACAGGCCATCGCCGAATACGGCAGTCGGATCGTCGGATTTCGGGATGGAAGAATCGTCGCCGACAATCAAACCAAAGCGCGGCGGATCGCGCGAGATGAAATGGCTGCGCTACCGCTGGACGTAGACGTTGAACCAGCCAATCAGCCGAGTGTGACAACCACTATAGGAGCCTGACATGTCGCTCTTCATGATCCTCAGAATCGGTCTCAAGGCTCTCGGCCGCAATAAGATGCGAACGAGCTTGACAATGCTCGGCTTGATCATCGGCGTTGCGGCCGTCATCACGATGGTGGCACTGGGTAGCGGTGCCCAGCAGTCGATCGAGGACCAGATCACATCAGCAGGCACGAATATGATCAGTGTGTCGGCTGGAAATTTCTCGTCCGGCGGCGTCAGGCACGGATGGGGATCAGCAACGACCTTATCAACTGACGACGCTAAAGCGATCCGGGAGCAGGTGCAGGGCGTGCAATACGTAGCTGCTGGTGTGAACATTCGTGCTCAGGTCGTGTCGGGGAATCAAAACTGGTCCACTCGAGTTCAAGGAACAGACGTGGAATTTCCACTGATACGCTTCTGGCCGACGGAGTTTGGTACCTTCTTCTCCCCGAGTGACGTTAGCGCCTCAGCCAAGGTCGCGGTGCTCGGCTCAATCGTACGTGACACGCTATTCGGCGAAGGTGCCGACCCCGTGGGGCAGACCATACGTATCCGCAGGCAGCCATTCAAGGTAATCGGAGTCATGACAGTGAAGGGGCCAGGCTCGTTTGGGGAGGACCAGGACGATACGATCTTCGTCCCATTCACGACCGTTCAAAAAAAGCTTCGGGGCATCCGATACGTTCAAAGTATCACCGTGTCAGCGATGTCGGCCGGTCAAACCGTGCTGGTCTCAGACGAAATCTCAGCCCTACTCAGAGTTCAGCACAACCTCATCCCCGGGGACGAGGACGATTTCCGAGTGCGGACACTCGAAGAGATGGCTAACGTCCGTAGCGAGGCGACGCGCACGATGACCAGTCTGCTGGCAAGCATCGCCGGCGTGTCGCTGCTCGTCGGTGGCATCGGCATCATGAACATTATGCTGGTATCGGTGACCGAGCGGACACGAGAAATCGGCCTTCGAATGGCGGTTGGCGCGAAGGGCCAAGACGTGCTCTTTCAATTCCTCGTTGAGGCGGTTGTTCTCAGCCTCCTTGGCGGAGCTATCGGCATTGCCCTTGGCCTCGGCCTCTCCCGAGGTATCACGCAGTTCCTGGAGTGGCCAACGACTGTCTCTCTCGACGCAGTGATTGTGGCATTCGGCTTCGCCGCTATTACCGGCATCTTCTTCGGTTTTTACCCAGCCAGAAAGGCTGCCCAGCTTGACCCCATTGAATCACTGCGGTTTGAGTGAGTGGCGCCGGTCCAACCGCCACCCAATCGAAATCAACAACCGGTCAAGCACATAAGTCAAGACGCGCGAGCAACTTAGTAACGGTAAGCTCGGTCACCGGGTCGACTAAATCAGGCGCGATCTCTAAGAGCGGCTCAAGCACGAACCGACGCTCCCGGAACCGTGGGTGTGGTAACTCAAGGCTTGGTGACGAATTGACTAGGTCACCAACGAGGATGAGATCGAGGTCGAGTGTGCGTGGTGCGCTGGGGAACGGGCGGGTCCGTGCCCGTTCCTTCTCAATCATCATGAGCGCCGTCAGAAGCTCAGTTGGTGCTTCGGCACTCTGACCAACGACAGCGGCGTTCAGAAACGCCGACTGGGACACCACGCCTTCCGGTTGAGTCTCGACGAAAGTTGAGACCTGCATGCCGACTAAGAGCTGCCCAAGCCGAGCTACGGCATACTTCAGATGAGAGGTCCGGTCACCGATGTTACTACCAAGGGCAACCGCGACCGGTCGAAGCACAGATGAAAAAATCGGTCGATCGCTCAGCTGGATTGCTTCTCCTTACAGGTAATGCACATTCTGGTCCACGGAATGGCATTCAATCGAGCTGGCGCAACTGCCTCACCGCAATCCAAACACTCGCCGTAATTACCCTTCTCCATGCGATAGAGTGCCTCTTCGATGGCTTGGAGAATCTTTGCGTCGGTCTGCTTAAGCTTTAACCGAATATGAACTTCGTTGTTGCCACTGGCCTGGTCAGCCAAATCGCCCTGCCGCGTATTGTTATCCATTGTCGTTTGGAGTGGCTTGGCGCCAACTTCTGACAAGATATCCGCACGTTTTCGCAACAACGCATCTTTGTACTGGGATATGTCCATCCGCGACCTCCAGCGCGCCCAAATTATTCAGGGCAATAACTCCCCATGTTAGCACGGAATAATAACTGGAATGGAATGGCGCACTGCCAGCACACCTAATAGAAAGGCATGAAAGCTGGCACCGAATGATTATTAGTTACTCAGCACGCAACGTCGCCAACGGTCGACGACGGAGCACATCAAGACTTGAAAGGACACCGATCGCACCAACAGCGATTGCTGTTCCCACAACGCCACCTAAGTTCTGAGCAAGAGCTGGATACCACGCTATCTCGAGTAGGTAGCGGCTGAGCGACCAGGTTAGTATCACCGCCCCGGTTGAACCCACGATGCCAGCTAAGATTCCCATCCCTCCGTATTCGATCACTAGCATCATTGCAATCGTACGACTATTAGCGCCGAGCGTTTTAAAGATCGCGACTTCGTAGAGCCGCTGAAACTTAGTCATCGCAACCGAACCGATTAAAATCAAGCCTCCCATAAATAGCGTGATCGCACCTATGACCGAAATCGCCAGCGTAACGCCACCAATGATTTCCTTGGCTGAGGCCATCACATCACGAACATCAATGATCGAAATATTCGAGTAGCGTCCAACGAGATCGCGCTGCAGACGACCTCGGTCGTCCGCGCCATCTGGCCCTCTAACCATGGCAATATAGTAATGGGGTGCCGTTACAAAGGCATCCGGACGAAACACGAACATAAAGCCGCCACGGCGCGTGTCGCTCCACTTCACCTCGCGTACGCTAGCCACCCTAGCCCGCACGACCCGCCCGAGCACCTCGAAACTTATCGTATCGCCAACGTCAATATCGAAGCGTTCTCGAATGCTCTCCTCGATCGACACTTCGGTAATTGATAAATCATCACTCCACGGACCACCATCGAGATATCGCTCGTTCTCCTCGAGTCCATCACGGTACGTAACGACATACTCACGACCTAAAGGACCCCGACCCCGAACATCCTCTGCACCGTCCAGGTTGATCGCCGAGCTTTCAACGCCGGTCATCCGACCCCGTAATACTGGCAGTAGCGCCGCCGTCTCACCTGATGACCTCGTCTCTAGGAACTCTCTTACCCCATCGGCCTGATCCTGCTGAATGTCGAGCAGAAACATATCTGGTACATCCTCACGCATCTCCACGGCGAATTCCCTCAGTAAATTCACCTGAAGTGCCCTGATACCAATCAGAAAGAAACTACCGAGGCCTACAGCAAGGAGAATCGTCCTGGTTTGATTACCTGGTCTCCGAAGACTAATAACAGCATGCCGAAGAGGAAACCAAGTGGCACGGCTCAGCGGAGCAACCACACGCACCAGTCCTGCGGCGGCAAAATGAAGCGCGACCGCGACGCTGGCAAAGCCCCCACTGACGTAAGCACCAACCCGCCACGAATCAGCCTGCCAGCTAGCCACTATCACGAGAGCCACCGTAATCAAGCCGCCCGCGGCTACACGTAACCAGTCAATTCTGTTGGTAAGTCTGGCGCCCGTCTCTCGGAGTAACAGCAACGGTCGCACGTGTCTGACATCAAGAAGTGGTAACAAGGCAAATAAGAATGACACTAGTAGCCCTATGCCAATACCCTGGACAACCGCCGAACCAGTTAAGCCATAAGTAATGTCACCATACTCGGCAACAATGTTGGTCGGCATTGCCATAAGCATCACCCTAGCAATCCCTACACCTAATAGGCTGCCACCAAAAGCGAGAATGATCACCTGCAGCATATAGACGCAGAGCAACTGCAATGTGGTCGCCCCAAGGCACTTCAGGATTGCAATACTACGAAGCTTCTGCTGGATAAAGACCCGAGTAACACTCCACACTCCGATACCGCCGAGAATAACAATTACGAAGCCAATCAAGCTCAGATAATCCTCAGCCCGTTTGAAATTACGTGAAAGACGGTTCTCGGTGCTGCGATACGACCACGCTCTGAGGTAAGTCCCCTCGAAATCGTTCCGTAGCTGTTCAACGAGTGGTTCGATGTACACTTCATCGATACGAATAAGGGTTTGGTAACGAGCCCGGCTACCAAAATTAAGTAAACCACTCTGCGCGAGGGCGTCATGGTCAATCAGCACTCTGGGCCCAAAACTGAAAGCACTCAGTTGATGACCCGGTTCCGCAAGAACGACGCCACGAATCTCATAGAGATCGTTCCCGATAATGACCTGATCGCCGACCTCGATGTCTAGCTGCGCAAGGAGCTCCGGCCGCACCAGTGCCCCGTAGTTGTTGAGCATCTCAGGCACGAACTTGACGCCACCAACCAGCTGCAGCTCACCGTAAAATGGGAAGCCAGGTTCGACTCCCCGAAGTTCAACCATTTTCGCGACGGCTTTAGCTGTGTCGGCTGGACGCACCATCGTCGTAGTCTCAATTGACTCAATTCGCTCAAGCACGGGTACGGTGTTGAGTCGAGTCTCAACAAGATTACGCCCCACCGTTGTCCATGGCTCACGACTCTGCACGAGCACATCAGCTGCAAGCAGCGTGCGTGACTCATGTAATAACGTGGCGCGCGCGCTCTGAATGATTGACCGGACACCGACTATCGCTCCGACGCCAACTGCTACACAAACGAAAAAGAATGCCAACCGCACCCAAGATGCACGGATCTCCCGAAATATCATCCTAAGCACAAAGCGAATCGATGTCTGGAAGTGCATGCGCATAACAATGGAATGGCCTCAACTACCGGGTCAGCCTTCCCGTGATGTCTGCGCGGGCGACCGAACAACTTCACTGCGCACGGCCTGTCCATCGCGCATTGCTAAGGTGATTTCCGAGATCCCAGCAAGTTCGTTATCGTGAGTAACAAGCACAACTGTCGTACCGCGCCGACGATTCACATCGAGTAATATTTCGACAACGTGGTGACCATTCTCACTATCGAGGTTACCCGTTGGTTCATCAGCAAGCAGAATCGGCGGGTTATTAGCTAATGCACGAGCAATGGCAACCCTCTGCTGCTCTCCGCCGGACAGCTGCGACGGATAGTGGCGAGCTCGGCCGAGCAATCCCACGTCCTCCAGAAGCCCCTCGGCTTTTTTTCTGGCACCCGCTACTCCAGAGATTTCGAGCGGAACAAGAATATTCTCAAAAGCACTCAGCGAAGGAATCAGATGAAAGAATTGAAAAACGAAGCCAATCTTAGATCCACGTAGACTGGCCATCGCATTCTCATCGAGACTAGTGATTTCGATGCCGTCAATTATGATTTCACCAGTCGTCGGAGTATCGAGACCCGCGATAAGTCCAAGAAGTGTAGATTTTCCACTCCCCGAAGGGCCAACGACCGACACACACTGTCCGGATGGGATAAATAGATCCAGCGGATGCAAGATGGTGAGCGACTGGTCGCCACTCTTCACGGTCTTCGACACGCTCCGAAGTTCAATCATTGGGCTGCACTGTTATCCAGCAGCGATACCAGGGTTGGCCACAACAGGTCGGCAATCTTCGTAGCACCTTCAGGGTTCGGATGTATTCCGTCACTCTGGTTTAGTTCGACTCGACCAGCCACACCATCTAACAGAAACGGCACGAAAGCCACATCGTGCTCCTCGGCCAACTCGCTAAACGCTCTTCGGAATTCTTCAGTGTAGGCAAGACCCATGTTGGGCGGTGCCTCCATGCCGGTCAAAAGTACCAACGCACCACGAGTTTGAGCACTACGAATTATCTCACCCAAATTAGCTTTCATGGCATCCACAGCCAATCCTCTCATCCCATCATTCGCTCCGAGCGCCACGATCAGCACATGGATGTTTCCTACAAGAGACCACTCTAGCCGCCGAAGACCCCCAGCTGTTGTGTCTCCAGAGACCCCGGCATTGACAATCTCATGCGGCTGGCCCGCCACCGCTAACATCGTCTGCAAATGTGCTGGAAACGTTTGGTCGGCAGCTAATCCCAAACCAGCCGTCAGGCTGTCGCCAAGTACCACTATGCGCGGACGGCCTTTATCTGGCGCTGTCCCGAGCGGTGATTCCATTGAAGGTGCAACCTCGTGGTTAGCTGGCTTCGAACCACGTGGAATCCCGTCAGCAACACAGGCAATTGCGGATAGCACGACTGGAAGGACGAGCAAACGCGCTATGCGCACACTAACTCTGAGGCGCATCTGAATGTACATACGATTGGCCGAGTGTGGATGTTCCTGAACGTCCACCGACAAACGCCTCATTATCCTATATTTTTCGATCGCTGAAAGCGCCACAGACACGTGTAGACCCCAACGTTCAGGGCCAGGGCAGCCGCACCCAAAATCATCTGAATCTCTCGCGTGAGAGCAACCGGATAGAGCATCGGAAGAAAGTAGTGCTGGACGAAGTCTCCAGAATAGCCAGCTCCACCAGCCTGTCTCAGAAGCCAGTTCTCCAATGGAGTTAATGGGCAAACTGCACCCCGCCACTCAATCCCAACGGCCCAGAGAACACTCGGCCAGTGCACCCACGCCAAACGGGGCCACCTAGAGACAAACACGCCTCCAAGCACCACAAAGAATACAAAACCCGTGTGTACAAGGACCACAAGATCCGCACCTAGTCCGTACCAGCCTGCCACCTTTTCCCTCTGACTGACCGTCAACCGATCAAGCGGACGATCGTGAGCGCAATCACTTTAGTGGTCTGCACTAAATCGTCAATTGCACACCACTCATCTGGCTGGTGGGCAATTTCGAGATTTCCTGGTCCGTATGCTACACACTGCTTAACTCGGGCCAGCCGTGCTACGTGCTTGTGATCATAAGTCCCCGGACTAGCGACAAGTTGGGCCGGCCGGCCGTTTACCTTGTCCACCGATGTCTGAAGGGCGGTTACGAGCGGTGAGTCCTTGGAAGTCTGAACGGGTTCAACGATAAGTCGATCTGATAGTTCATATTTAAGACCCGGCTCATTAACCGCGACACGTTCCAATAAGGCAATCACCTCTTCGCGCACATCCTTGATATTCTCCTCAGGCAGGAACCGGCGATCGAACGTAGCCGTACACCGGTCAGCAACACATGGCGTAGGTTGCCGAGTACCGACCTGACCACCACTCACCCCATTAATGTTGATCGTAGGACGACGAGCGCCCTCTGGGACAACAGGCATGGCGGTCACACGCCGTGCTAGCGTCGGTACGAGTTCGTCGCGTATTGCATCCAGAACGCGACTCATCGACACGATTGCGCTCTCACCAAGAAACGGCATGCTACCGTGGGCAGTACGGCCATGCGTGACAACGTCGAACCAATACACCCCGCGGTGGCCAAGACATATCCGATCTACGCCGAATGGTTCGGGAATAATTACGAAGTCGGTTAGGGACGCGTCGAGCTTTCCCTGTTCAGCCAACAACGCCACACCAGCTAGCCCCCCGCTCTCTTCATCAACAGTGCCGCTCACCTCAACAGTACCCTGCAGACCCACCCCAGCACGCCGCACGGCTTCGACTGCGTAAATCGCAGCAGCTAAACCCGCTTTCATGTCAGCACTACCTCGGCCGTACAGACGCCCATCGTGGACGAGACCCTTAAAGGGATCGACGGTCCAACCTTCGCCAGATGGCACCACATCGAAATGACCATTCAGATGCAACAGCGGTCTTACAGCCCGTCCGGGACGGCGGCCAAGCACGTTGATCCTCGGATGGGCTTTCGTGTGTTCCGGACGACTCGTCGCCGCCAGGTACTCCACATCGAAATCGAAAGCCTTGAGACGTGCCCCTATCGCTTGTGCGCAGTCGGGATAGAACTCCCCAGGCGGATTCACGGTCGGAATACGGATTAACTCGGCAGCAAAATCGACGATCTCCTCAGCTGCCGAATCAACTTCCCTGAGCACGAGCTCTGTTGGCTGGACCATCTGTGATACCACTGGACATTGTAGCAGTGGACTGACCTTCCTCAGTTCGATCCCATGGAGTATCATCCTGACGGGTGGCGTGATGGACATAATCAGGATGACACAGCTAAAGCGGGCCGGTATTCCGTTTGTTCTTGTAGCCTTTCTTGCTGTGCCAGTTACGATGGTTGGCACACAGCCTGAATCCGTCGGGCATGGATTGACCATAGTAGAAGGGGTGCGCGTCGGCCACCACACACTGGTCGAACGTCCAACCGGGTGTACGGTCGTATTGACCGAAGCCGGTGCCGTTACAGGTGTAGATGTGCGAGGAGGAGCACCCGGTACGCGTGAGATTGCTCTTCTCAACCCAGTCAACACAATCCAGAAGGTGCACGGAATCGTACTCTCTGGGGGTAGTGCCTTCGGTCTCGACGCAGCCACAGGCGTCGTACGGTATCTTGAAGAGCGTGGCATCGGCTTCCAAACCCGTAACGCCCATATACCAATTGTGCCGGCCGCAATCCTCATGGATCTCGGAGTTGGAGGCGCACCAGAGATTCGGCCAACAGCGGAATGTGGTTATCGTGCCGCCATGACGGCGACCTCAGGCGTAATCGAAGAAGGAAACGTAGGTGCTGGCGCTGGCGCGACTATCGGCAAGTTCCGAGGGTCGGAACGTGCGATGAAGGCTGGTATCGGTACTGCCTCGATCAAACTGCAAAGCGGCCTCACGGTGGCAGCGTTAGTCGCGGTCAATGCCGTGGGCGACATTATTAATCCGGCAACGGGCCGAGTGATCGCAGGCGTTCGAACCGAAAATGGCCTGGAACTCGCTGACGCTAGGGTACTGCTTCGAACTGGTGAGGTGACCGACGCTTATACCGGCGAGAATACGACTATCGGTATCGTCGCAACCAATGCCATCCTCACCAAAACGCAAGCTACGAAAATGGCGCAGATGGCCCACGACGGTTACGCCAGAGCAATCGTGCCGGTACACACGCCGTTCGACGGCGACACGATCTTCGCGATGGCGACCGGTAACCACGACAGCACGATCAGCCTAACAACTATCGGCGCTCTTGCAGCGGACGTCATGGCAAAGGCGATTGTTCGTGCGGCCACGCAGGCGACCGGTATAGCAGGATATCCGGCCGCTCGCGATCTCGACAGTACGCACTAGTGAACCTCCACCTCCCGATCCTACTCGTGTACGCTTTCGGCCTCGTCGTCGCGGGACTCTGGTATTCCCGTAAGGTCAGCAGTACCCGTGATTTTTTTGTCGCTGGGCGACAACTTGGTGCGGGACTTCTCTTTTCAACGATGCTCGCCGCGAACATCGGTGCTGGCTCGACCGTTGGTGCGACAAGTCTTGGTTACACTTCCGGCCTGAGTGCCTGGTGGTGGGTAGGGTCAGCGGGGTTCGGCTCCATTGTGCTCGCCCTCTGGATAGGACCTAGAATTCGCGCGGTTGCGGCACGCCACGATCTACGGACGGTCGGTGATTTTTTAGAGTACCGCTATGGGCACAGTGTACGTGCGCTGATCACTGTAATGCTGTGGTTCGGTACGATTGCCATCCTCGCTGGCCAGCTCATTGCACTGGCATGGGTGCTAAACGCGGCAATTGGCCTACCGAAATCCGTAGGCTGTCTCCTCAGCGGGATTGTCATGACAATCTACTTTTCGGCAGGCGGCATTGCTTCTTCGGCCCGCGTTAACCTAATCCAGCTAACCGTCCTACTACTTGGCTTCGCGTTGGCCCTGCCACTATCCGTGGATTCGGTCGGCGGATGGGACGTAGTCACTGGCGTTGCCGATGGCGACTACGGGAACTTCTGGAACGGCCCCAACAGCGGCTGGATATTGATTCCGATGCTAGTGCCTGCCTTTATCGTATCTCCAGGCTTACTACAGAAGGTTTACAGCGCTACCGACGATCGCGCAGTGCGAGTCGGGGTGGGTGCGAATGCCGTTGCTCTGCTGCTGTTCGCGGTCATTCCACCAATACTTGGCCTAGTGGCGCTTTCAGCACATCCCGGACTCGCAAATCCTGACCTCGCACTTCCAACCCTCCTTATGGAATCGGTACCGCCGGTGGTGGGCAGCCTCGGACTTGTCGCGCTGTTTTCGGCCGAGGTAAGTTCGGCAGATGCCATTCTATTCATGCTGGCAACCTCACTCAGCCAGGACCTCTATCGTCGTTACCTGTCACCAGAAGCCGATGACGTGACGGTCCTGCGCGTGGCGAGACTCGCAGCTGCCGGAGGTGGTGCGTTGGGCGTTGCGTTAAGCGTGGTAGCCGAATCGGTCATCGATGTGATGACTATCTTCTACACACTGGTGAGTGTCAGTCTATTCGTCCCAATCATAGCTGGACTCTATTTGCGTTGGACCAGAACGCCGGAGATCCTGACGGCTATCGTAACCGGTGTAACTGCAGTCCTTGTTACCCACCTCGCTGCGACTGTCCAGATAGGTATATCAGCCATGGTTGGACTCATCGTGTCAGTAACTACAGCCGGCCTTGTGGGGGCAGCGAGGATTTCGATGAGACAAGAAGGGAGAGAGAGGTGAAACGAGGCATGCGGATGTTTGGACTCGAAGGAAAAGTCGCTGCCGTAGTCGGGGCCGCATCGGGCATCGGTGAAGCAGTGGCAATGGGATGCGCTCGACACGGAGCGGTGGTGCATTGTCTCGATATTAACGGTGAAGGTGCAGCCAAGGTAGCAGACACGGCACAACAAGAGGGACTGACCACCAATGCTTCAGCGCTGGATATCACCGACGCCGAAGCCGTGGACGCAACTTTTAATAGAATCGTTGAGGAGCACAACCATCTCGACATCGTGATCTGTACTCCTAGTATTAACGTGCGTAAACCACTGCTTGACTACACCTCTGAGGAGTTTGACGCTGTAATCGGACTCAATTTGAAGGGGAGCTTCAACGTGCTTCGCGCAGCAGCTAAACCGATGACGGTGCACGGGGCTGGTAGCATCATTCTCTTTTCGTCGATCCGATCGCAGGTGGTCGAGCCTGGACAGTCAGTCTACGCCGCGAGTAAGGCCGGCATCGTACAATTGGCACGCACTGCGGCTACCGAACTGGGCCCCTCCGGTATAAGGGTTAATGCGATCGCTCCGGGAATCGTTGAAACCCCACTCACCGCGCCCATTAAGGCCAATAACGATTGGTACGCTGCCTACGCCTCAAAGAGCGTCCTTCACCGTTGGGCATTACCCAACGAAATGGTCGGTCCCTCAATCTTTTTGGCCTCCGACGCGGCTAGCTACGTAACTGGTACAGTGCTTTTTGTCGACGGTGGATGGACAGCAGCCGACGGACGGTTTGCGCCGCCGGGAATGTGAACTCTGCTTTAAATTACAGGCAGTAATGTCTAGACTCGGGGCTTCTATATCTAGTAGCTCTCTGTGAATCGCCCTTTTGGGCAAGCTCTTGGCCAGGGCTTAGTATGCACCCCATCAACGCGGCGTCCACGGCTCCTTCACCACCCTATCAATTGGTGACGCCGACTGCCTCGGCCGAGCTGCTTCACGAGCCTTCAAGTTATATCGATCACCTGGCGCCAGGAAGTAGAACTGTCCACCCGAATCGAGCTGACGTTCCGCGTCGTAAATCACCACATAGCTCGCGCCGATCACCTCAAACTCGTCACCCTGAACGATGATGGCAGTGTTCTCGTCAAGACCGATCCCAAGCAACTCCGGATGTGCCGTAATCACTTCGAGTAGGTCAAACTGCCTATTCCGTCTAAGTAAATGCTGATCGATGGCGACGTTACGAAGAAAACCTAGACCGACCTCGTGGTCCCCCATCATGACAGTGTTCGTCGCGGTATCACCTCTCGCCAAGTAGGACCCCTGAATCGTGGCGCCGGCTGACGAGCCCCCAATGACCCCTCCACGGCCCAAAAGCGCCCAGAGTTCATCGTGTACTTTCGTACCTAAGTAGGCATCCGCCAGCCGCCACTGACGGCCTCCTGGAAACCATACACCCCTAGCTTCGAGGAGCGGCTGCACGAACGCCTCCGTATCTGCGACAGTTGGGTCCGTCGTATGAAGCACTGTCAAATTCGTTGCACCCGCTGCCTTAAAGCCACCCAGGCCACGATAATACTGGTCGTAGTGATCACCTCCACCGGCTGTGGGAATCACAACGATTGGCGCATCAGCACCACCAGCTAGGTCTAGAAAACGCTCAACGATCTCTGAGTCGAGCCGTCCCCCACCAACTATCACGAGAGAACCGTTTTCTGGCCCAATCTCCTGTCCAGTCGTGGCAACAGGCAGAGCCATTAGAAGTGCCAACAAATAGACACACACGAATCGTCGTTTCATGCATACCCCCTAGACGTTGGTAGAGTCACCATGACCGCAATCTAATCCTTACCAATAGCATGTGTTCCGGATCCTACTGCAGTAATGGGCTCAAACACAGTTAAACGGTGAGGCGACAGACAGGTGGCTACGGCTCCTAGCAGAAATACTTAGAAGGATCGACTGATTCATAAATAATCATTTTTTGAAAATCCGATATCTCTGGGAGTTCTTACGTACAGGCCTAGAAACTGAGATTAATTTCAACTTCCGTATACGACCGCAAGGAACCTTGGGTCATACTGACACCGTGATACGATCAATGAGGAGTGTGGTCAGACTCTCGGTCAAGAGCTCGAAACAAACATATGTATCTCGTCATCAGTTGTAGCCTTCGGCCCGCCAGTAGATCGCGGATTCTCGCCAGACGAGCGCACGAATGCCTGACGACCGCCGGACACGAAGCCGAACTTATCGACCTGATTGACCATCCGCTCCCGCTCTGCGACGGGGACACCAGTTACGACACGGAGCATGTAGCTAAACTCGACGCACTTATCCGAAGTGCCCAAGGCGTACTCATCGGAACCCCTGTGTACAATTACGACGCGAGTGCTGCCACTAAGAACCTGATCGAATTAACAGGCCAAGCTTGGACGAATAAAGTTATCGGATTTCTGTGCGCCGCTGGTGGCAGTGGAAGCTACATGTCGATTATGGGTCTAGCAAATAGCTTGATGCTGGATTTTCGCTGCCTAGTGATCCCACGATTCGTTTATGCGACGAAGGAAGCATTCACCGAAGGGAGGGTCAGCGACAGCCAAGTAGACGATCGAATTCAGGAATTGACCGACACGCTAACACGTCTGTCCAAGGCGATGGTCTAACCGCCTACACCCATTCCCTTCACGAACGTACACGGCCTTCACAACGTATCCCGGAATTACGTCCCACCGATCGCCTTGATGAAGTCCCTCGTTTCTGTAATCACTTCGTCAGTGATCGCCATGTGGCCGCGATCCACATAGTGCACAAACTCGTGGCGAACATTCTTAGCCTTGAGCGCATCTGCCATCTGAACGGCTTGCTGTATCGGGACAGACTGATCATCGTCTGAATGGATAATCAAGATGGGTTTAGTGTTCTCAGTGATCTGGTGGATCGGTGAAGCAAGGCGTCTAGCGGCGTGGACGTCACCCCCGACCGGTGTCCATAAATCACCCCAGGACAAAGTGTTTAGCTCGTAAGGTCCAGCAGCACTGATCACGCCGCGAATGTCACTCCGTGCATCACTCCATCCACCCACCCGCTCAAACGGCCCTTCGCCGAGCGTTGCTGCTAACGCGACCAAGTGCCCACCTGCAGAATTACCAATCAAATACACATTATCTGAGTCGATCCCGTATTCGTCCGCGTGCGCGTGCACCCATCGAATCGCACACAACAAATCAAGGTAAGGAGCCGGTGCGGGTGAGCCTCCCACCAGACGATAGTCAATCGTCATCGCAAAATAGCCGAACCCCGCCCACTGCTCAACATCAAGAGCGTTTCGTCCGGTGCGTGAACCTGCTCGCCACCGACCACCATGGACATAGATAATCGCAGGTAACCCGTTCTGCCCATCGGGATAGCCGATGTCGGCCAGCAAGGCTGCCCCCTCAACACGTCCATAGATAAGATCTCGCTCCACTGCAATTTCTAGGGCTTGCGACGATGCGAGGGACGGCACCAAAATGAGCATTGCCATCAAAACAAATAGACACTGACGCATGATTAACTCCGTTTTCAGATTAACTGAGCAACCGGGATTATGGCTCCATTCAACGCCGATAGCTGCTAACCGGCGGAAGACGGGCACCAGTACCTCCGGCCGGAGACTCTTCGGACACGACGGGCATCGTCAAAGTGCCAATGCCATCGATCGTCGCGACGATTTCTTCACCGGGCTGAAGGAATCGCTGTTCGCCACGAACAGCCGTACCGACACCTGTACCTCCTGACGTCCCGTTGTTGATAACATCGCCCGGGTAGAGCGTAACGATCGAGGAACCATATTCAACCAGTTCCCAGAGCGAATGAATCATGTCACCGGCAGTCGCTTCCTGCATCTGCTCATCACCAACACTTAAAGTCTGTCGAAGCTTCTCCATCGGATCACCATAGAACTCCTTCGGCACGATCCATGGTCCCATCGGCGCAAACGTATCGTGTCCCTTTCCAACAAACCAGTCGGATCGGGTCGCATTACCACCCGGGGGACGGCCACCACGGTCAGAAATGTCCATGCTGACCGTGTAGCCAAAAATGTAGTTCGGAGCCTCGGTGGCCGAAACGTACTTCGCTGTCCTTCCGATCACTGCCGCAAGCTCAACTTCCCAATCAATTCGATCACGGCCGTAAGGAAGGACAATTGGCTGACCGTTACCGACGACCACACCACGCGTCGGCTTCAAGAACAAGTAGGGTACGCCTCGCTCTTCGCGCCGTAGCCGTCGAGCCTCTGTACGTTCCTCTGGTGTGCCAGACTCGTTAACATGACTATAGAAATTGACCGCCGCGTTCATAATCTTTCCTGGAAGGTTAATCGGAGCGAGAGTTCTAACATCGCTAACTTCGTGGACATAACCAGGCCGCCCATCCCCCAGGAGGTTGTTTTCAACCAGATGAGTCACAATCTCGTAAATCCTAGTCTTCATACCATATTCATACCGACCAATGAGTTCGAGCATGTCGGCAGGCATCGGAATCATCGGATACGACAAGCCACTTTCAAGCACTCGATTTGCAGCATCGAGCTCAATGATTAAGCTGTCCCGAAGAACAATACCTACCTTCTGATTACCCTCAATTTCAAACGTGCCAAGCTTGAACGGTTCGGCACTCGTTTGCGCCGTGAGCGGGACCGGGCTGAAAAGCGTGATCATGACCAATATAGGAACGAGTCGCATAACACTCCTTTACGCTTAACGCATGAACCAAGGATCTGCTTTCTACCTCTGGATCTGCAGCACTGTCAAGATACTCTTTAAGGCTTCGAATCGCCTCGAAGCGACGAATGAACCATTGTCAGGTCAAAACTAAATAAGTCACGCTGTTCGTTTGCGATACGAAGTGTTTTCAAATCATCCCAACAGACCGCTTCCGCCTGCTGTGTGCGGTCCCTCGGGAGCGGAAACTGCCGAAGCTTACCTGACAACCAGTCATCCCCCATCGGCGGTCTTGAGAACAGCCAAAGGGCGTCTAGTGTCAGAATTACAAGAAAATTTCCATCTGGGGATACGCTGGCGGCTGTTGGCCAGACGATGTCGGTTCTCGAGCCCACGAGTGTTAGCACGTTCTTCCGGTCGGTGTAATTGGAATCGAGGCGGTAAAGATTGGTGCCAGCCTTCGCAGCAGCCATTTCTCCTGTCACACGGTGTTTGGTAAGAAAATAGAGTTTCTCTTCGAAGACAAAAAGTGCTTCCGAATCAAAGTGCCACTTTCGGCCTGGAAAGAACTCCTGTTCAGGATACTCTACCGGTAAAAACCTCAAGCTTCGCGTCGCGGGAACAGCTCTCGGGTTAGGTTCCTCAACAACATACACTCCCAAATCGCGCCGGGCATTGCTGTTGTTACCCATGTCGCCTATAAATAAATACCCATCAGCAAGAGCGATGTCCTCCCAATCCACATTCTCAGACAACAGAATCTGAGTGCCCGGCCACAGCGGGGGACCATCAACAACAGATTCCCGGCCAACACGAAATCGGTCAGTCATGAAATCCGGAATAATCACCTGGCCACTACTATCAACAGCAAAAAGTCTCGCCCCTCCGCCACTGTCGTTGTGGACCCAATACACATTGTCGTAAGTCGAACTCTTAGCAATACCACTAATTTCGTTAACCGGCTGATGCTCAACCACACCAATGTGTTCTAACGATCCAGGAGGGTCACTGGAGTCTTGAGCACAGACCGGTTCCACAATGACCCCTAGAAGCATCAAGATGCCGATGATTCGCATGGAAGGACTTCGTAGAAATATCGTGGAATAAAAGTCCATTGTGAAGATGTTATAGATTGCTTAACAGTCAGTAGGAACAAATAACAAAGCCGGACGCCGCAACTCACGCGACGTCCGGCCCTGTTGTGGTTCATAGACCCTAATAAGCAACAACTAGGTTTCCAACACCTTCTTGAAAACCTCCATCGCCCGTTGCATATCCTCCATCCTTCCCAACGAGATACGTGCGTGCGTCTGCTCCATCGGAGGAAAATCTCGCCCCACCAAGATGCCATTCGCCCGGCATGCATCACGGAACTCTGACGCAGGACTCCCAAGTTCCACAAAGATGAAGTTTGTCTGCGAATCGGGTCCGCCAAAGCCGATCTCCTCGAACTGTGACAGTGTCCACTCCCGAACACGCCGATTTTCTTCACGCTCCCACTCCATGTGGGCCGTGTCCTCAATCGCAGCAATCCCGGCCACGCTCTGAAGTTCGTTGATACTCCCAAGGCCCCACGCCTGGCGTAATTTTTGGAGAGTCTCAGGCTGACCAATTCCATACCCCATACGCATGCCAGCCATACCAAACGCCTTCGAAAACGTGCGTGTCATAAACACGTCTGGTAACTCTACCGACAGTTGATCGCCAGAACCGACACCCGGAGCCGTTGCGTAGTGGATATACGCCTCGTCAATCAGGACGGCCGTATTAGGCGATCTCCGCTTGATCGCACGCACCGCGGTCTCAATATCAGACAGCGGGTAGATAGTTGAGGTTGGATTATTCGGGTTGCAAAGAAACACGAGCCCGGCACCGTTGGAAGCGTCAACCATCGCATCGAGGTCGAGATATAGGTCCGAGTTCACCGAAATAGACCGTTCGGCACCTCGCATATAGGACGGATCCCCAGACACAAGCGGCCTTGAATCAGTCACATAAGCGTTTTGCGCTGCTCGAAGAATGGCACCAGAACCGGTAGCTGTAACCACGTGCTGCGGCTCCACGTTGTGCGCTGTTGCAAGTGCCTGGGTGAACGCACGACTACTCGGTACCGGATAGCCATAGCCCAGGGCTGCTGAGGGATGCTGTCTCAGCACTTCAAGGACCTTAGGACTAGGTCCGCGAAGATTTTCGTTGCTACTCAGCTTGATTGCATCCGGAGGAACTGCCGCACGCTGCCGCTGCATGGCATCCTCGAGTTCAAGATCGTCGAACCCAAGCGCGACCAACTCCTCGCGCCCATGACCAATGATGAACGACGCCGATGCAATCCCAGCGCTGCCCATGCCGAGCCGGCGAACAAACGCGCGACGTGAGAGTGACATATGGTCCTCCTCCGAACCTTAGAATCGTGCACTACACACGACCACCGCAGCCCATCGCCACGGGGCCTTACCAGAACCCGCCGTTTCCGCGGAAACCAAATCAATACTACACGGCAGCCATCCTCAACCCCGTAGGGCATCAAATAATGGCCTTAGACTTCCCTCCCGAGCCAGCAGTCGACCACCTCTCGCAGTCCTTCCTGAGATGCGCGCACGAAACAGGCTTAGCCAGAGCACTACTGCATGGTGTATTTTTTTAGCGCCCGAGGACCAACCTCGGCTCCATACACGTTACCCGCTGCGTCGACCACTACGCCTTCAGCTGCCGAGGTGCCCCCTGGTTCCAGCTCAGGATCAGGAATAAAGTAGGCAACCTCACCAGTTTGTGCACTTCCGATCCGGATACCCCGTGCCCAACCCGGGTTACTGCGATCACTGGATTCCGAATCAGCACCGAACAACATGTCATCCTGATTAATATAAATGCCGCTCAGACGGCCAAACTGATACCACTCATCCAGAAAGTTACCTTCTTGGTCAAAGATCTGAATGCGCACATTCCCTCGGTCAGCTACGAATAGCCGCCCCTCGGAATCAAATGCCAGCCCGTGTGGCGTCCGAAACTGGCCTGGCTCAGAACCGAGTCCTCCCCAATGCATGAGGTAGTTACCCTCGCTATCGAATTTCACGACGCGAGCTACGGTCTCCGGCGGTGCATTTGGACTCTGTCCTCCATGTCCATCGCCTACAAAGATTGAACCATCAGGCGCTGTGATCACATCATTAGGCGTATTCAGCAGACCGCCAGTCCCATCACCAGCCTCACCAGGAGTGCCGAGTGTCAGTAAAATCTCACCCTCTGGACTGAATTTATAAACTGCGTGGCCTTTGCCGTCCCGATTCGGATCCTCACCATTCGGACCCTGCGCATCAGTCATCCACACATTACCATCAGCATCCACATGAATACCATGCGGGAAGATGAACATTCCGCCACCAAAGCTAGTCACGACATTGCCATCAGCGTCAAACTTAAGGATGACAGGCAAATCAGAATCGGCACAACCATTTGCACCACACCGTTCGCCTACCCAGATCGATGTCCCATCGATATCGACGTCGACTGCACTTGTCGCGCCCCAGGTTCGGCCTTCAGGTAACGTGAAGTAATCTTCAATCGTTTCGTATGGGTTTGGACGATCATTGACAGGCTCAGCATCTGAGCCGCCAGCCCCTACCTGGGCCGATGCAGCTGTAGTCGTTTCCTCCACCGGCTCAACCTCAGGTTCAGAGCAAGCCACTCCAGTAAGCATTAGGCACGTGGCCCCGATACCGAACACCCCTACAAACCTCATTCGACGTCGATCAGACATCAAGTCCCCCTCAAAACAACGGTTTCGCCCCCAAGGCACTCCAATTTAAATACTCAAACGGTGAAAACCAGTGAATTATAGATTGAAACCCTCTATTTCGAACCCAAAAACTTCTGGTAACAAAGGACCTCCTTGGCGGGTTGGGAGTCAGGCTGCAAAACAGATTAACTCTCCGGCGGTCCATAGTACCGCCGATACATCCCCCGTCTGAACAGCCAGCCACCAAGGGGACCCAACCAGTCAAGCACGTAATACATGTATCCGAGGTCCATGAGTTCAATGAGATTCCCGTCAAAATCCTTCACGAAAAAGAAAGTATGGCCGCGAGGTGAACGTTCGGGTTGACTAACACACTCGACTCCTTTTCTCACAAGGTAGTCGTACCACTTCTGTATGTTTCTAACATTGAATGAAATGTGAGTCAGCCCCACTCGATTCCATAAAATGTCAGTCGGTGATTGATTTGGCTGAAACTCAAAGATCTCAAGCACAGCGCCACCTGGGACACGGATCCAACCGATCTTGCAGGTCGGCCGATCAGCATCTACACCGAAGAAATCACGAACGCGGTCTGGTGGCGTATCGGCTACACCCACGAGCGGACATCGGAACACGTCCCAGTAGAAGCGAACAGCTTTATTGAAATCTGAAACCGTAATTCCACAGTGACTGAACGATCTAACGCGCACGACAAATCTCCTAGTTATCTAACCGCCTCTTAAGCACGTTAGCTTAAGTTTCCGGTTAGTGCTTCTGAAGCGAGACACTATTCACCCTCAAACTCGAATTGCTCGTTTACCTCTTCATCCCATCTGTTGATTTCTCAACTCCCAAGCCCAGCACTGTCGCCTTGATGTGATCGGCCACCCTGAGTGCCTGCGCCACAATGGTCAGACCGGGATTGACGGCAGCCGACGATGGAAAGAACGATGCATCAACAACAAACAAATTTTCAATGTCATGGGACCGGCAGTATGGGTCGAGAACAGATTTCCTCGGGTCAGTGCCAAAACATAAAGTCCCACACTGATGAGTCGTGTTTTGTTCCTTTTGAGAGTAGGCAATTACAAACCAGTATCCGAGCCGCCGAAGTATCCTTTTCATCTCTCGAACAAGCCGGTTATGAGCTCCCACATTATTCGGTCGGTAGTGTAGACGGACCTGCCCATTCGCTTCGATCGTGACGCGATTCTCTGGCTTTGGTAAATCTTCTGAAATAGCCAACCAATCGATCCCCCGCGCCACCCACGCGTTATAGGCCCAGAGCGGTATCCATGGCACCACGGTCTGAGCCATCACTCCATGAGTCCGGCCTTGTGACTGAATCTGCCCAAGCGGGTAGCCGCCCTCCGGACCATGCAAGTAGAAATCATTAATCCCAACTGTCTTTTGAAAAACCGTGTGATTAATCCGAAACGGATGAAAACCTTGCATCATAGTAGCTAGGTGCGCCATGTACCGCCTGCCCACTAATCCCGACGAATTAGCCAGTCCATTGGGGTGCCGATCGTTGGCTGACTGTAAAAGGAGTGCTGCTGAGTTCACCGCGCCACAGGACACTAGAACGAGCGGAGCCTCCACGCGACGTGTTTCACCCTGGCACCTCACCTCAACCGCTTCAACCCGAGAACCTGATGGTTCCATCAACAGACGCTGGGCATGAGCATCTGTCCACAACGTAACGTTTGGCTGTTCCAGCGCAGGCTGTACACAGCAGACTTCGGCCTCGCACTTCGCCTGACGAAGACAAGGAAACGAGTTGCAGGTGTTGCACAAGATACACCCATTCTGGGACCCAGGACCGCGTAGTCCAAGTGGCAGCGGCGACGGATGGAGCCCTTGCTGCCGAAGCTGGGTCACACACTTAACCATTCCCTCATCGTGTGGAACTGCTGGGTACGGAAACGGCCCCCTCGTAGCCTCAGTTGGGTCCATACCATTCTCACCACGAACCTGATACAGCTTCTCAGCTCGTTCGTAGTACGGCTCCAACGTCTGGTAGTCGATCGGCCAAGCTGGTGACACTCCATCTGCCTGCTCGATCTCTCCAAAATCCTCTCGGCGTAACCGATAGAGCACACTTCCCCAAAACTTCGTATTACCTCCAACACAGTAATGGGTGTACGGTAAAAACGCCTTGCCAGAACTATCGAGCCAAGTCTCTTTGGTCCGGTAACGCAGGTCCTTCCAAACCGCTTTAGGGCTCCAGTTTTCGTCCTCTTGCGGTATGAAATCACCACGTTCAAGGATGAGTATCTCCGCCGAGGTGTCGGCGAGTGCATGCGCCAAGGTGCCGCCCCCTGCACCACTACCGATAATGATGATGTCGTAACGCCAGGTTGGCATCTGTAGAAATAAACAGCTACGGCGTCGCTCTGACTACACTACCAGACAGTCCAGTCGTGGCATAGATCTGATCCATGAGTCGCTGGTCCGCAATTGCTGTTTCAAGACTCATTTCTGGTGGGCGGTTAGTGCGGACCGCCCCAAGGAAGTCTCGGTACATTGCCCGGTAGCCGCGAATATCTTCGAATCCTGGTAGAACCAGCCTCGGCACTCCAGCGCCTCTCACCAACACTGCAACACCATTGGATTCGAACGAGATAATCCCAGAACGTCCAAACAGCTTCGACACTCGCAAACCTCGAAACAACGATGGAATCTCACGCGAATAAAAAAGCGCACCTACAGCTCCATTATCGTACCGGAAAGCAACCATCATACTCTTGTCGCGTTTATCGATGCCGGCTTTTGAGGCAGCAGGTTGATATCCCCGTGCTTCAGTAATCGCAGGACCGAGACTGTTAGCTAGGTGTAACCAGTGAATCCCTTCCTCAAAGAAGGCATCACCACCAGCGACCGTAACATCATTTCGCCAATCATCAGCGGTCTTTAAACGCTTAGCGAGAGTCGTAAAGTTCGCAAAGACCATCTCGCCAATTACACCCTCCTGTAACAATCGCCGTAGACAGACTGCTAACGGCTTATAGTGGTCGTTCTCACCTACTAGTACCACACGTCCTGCCCGGTCGCGGGCGGCCACAACCTCCAGATAGTCTTCTATCCGCAGGTAGGCCGGTTTCTCGACTAGCACATGTTTACCGGCCGACAGTGCTTCGAGAGTGAGCTCTAAATGAAAACGTGGCGGTACAGCAACGACCACGGCATCAACCGAAGGATCCTCAATGGCCTTGGTGTAGCTATCGTAGCTTCCTGCGCCAAAGTAACGCCGACAGTAAGCTTCTGATTTTAAGGCTGTACGACTGGCGTAACTTAACACGAAGTCATCTCTCAGAGCCTTCAAATGACTACTGTGAACCCCTGTTATAAAGCCGCAACCGAGAAACGCAATATGCATAGGTCCTGACATCACGTCATTCTACCCAGCCGGCTTCGCCCCAACACGAACCGATGACTTCCTCGAATAGCATTAAAATCTCAAATGCTACGGTGTGCTAAATTATCTCCCACCCCGCCTATTGAATTACTCGCGTCGGCCCAGCCACATATTCACATCAAACGCATTAAGATCAGCAGAGCGCATCATTTCTGTTACGGCAACAATCACTTCGGTTGCAGTGGTGTCGTTCGTGAGGAATAAAGGATACTTGCCGGTCTGCTCCGCACGAGCCGCATAGAGTTTTATCGCTGCGGTCACGACTCGCGCTAGATCGTTATCTGAAGGAATGGCAGCATCTTGCTCATACCGTGCGGTGTCCATCATCTTCACACACATTCCTACCACTCGAGCGATTGAATTCTCAGCTGTAGAATCGTTGCGGTTGACTTGATCTTCCATTGAAGAGTATCCGTTCAGTGACAAATGTCGCTTTCATTCACACGGTACTGAAAACACTTATTAACGATTCATCGAACCTTTTTTTGTGTTCATGAGTACATTTGCGTTGGGAAGCGGCCTATGGCGCCGATTCCTCTCCGGTCGGAAGAGCCAGGAACACATTCCCCTGATCGGTTCTGACCGACACCCGGCGGAGTCGATATCGTGAGATGGCAACATGGGCGCCGGTTCGAATATCAAATTCGAATCCGTGCCAAGGGCAAACGACGTTCAGGTCGTTACGTGAAAAGACCCGACCCGCGCTTTTCCTGTCTTTTGAAACAGCTTCAAGAACTCGTGGAAGGATCTTCCCCTGGCAGGCTGGTCCGCCTAAATGTGGACATCTATTCTCGTAAGCATAAAACTCTCCATCCAGACGAAATACACCGATCTGCGTCCCATTAATTTCAACAACTCGTCGTCCGGGATCTTCGAAACTGGAGACCTTTCCGATATTAACTTCAGACATGCCCTTACTCTTTATGCTCCTAGAGAGGCTTTCCGTTAATTATGCGTGGTTTCCGCCTAGGCCTTTCCGGAATGCTCTCTCCCAGCCCGCTCATCCCCAGTCTCGCGTGAAGCTGTAACCTCAATATTATCGGTCTTACGTTGCGCCAACACATCCTCTGGGCGTGGACGCACCCGTTCAATAGGTAGGTTAAAGAGCCTGGCTGCGTTCAACCCAAGAATGTTCTTCTTGGCTTGACCAGAAAGAAACGCGAGCTTAGTGATCGTATGTGGTGGATTAAAATCCCAGTGTGGCCAATCGGATGCATAAAGCAATTGGGTTTCAGCATTCATCATGTCCATCGTAACCTTTAGTGCTGTTGGATGAACCTGCTCCATTGGCTGACTAGAAAAATACATCTCTTTCATATAGTCGCTGGGTAGCTTTCTTAAGCCTGGCGCTTCGTTTTGTCTCATTAAAAATTCATGATCGAGTCGCTGCATGAGATAGGGAATCCACGCTAGACCACCCTCCACCCACAACATTTTAAGTTTTGGAAATCGCTCAGGCATTGCATTGACGATCCAGTTCGTCATGTGAATCAGGTTGTAGTGCACAAAAGACAAACAGTGCATCGAAATGAAACGGTTAAGGGTCTGAAAGGACGCATCATTCCAATTAGGCCCAGCATGGAATACAAGCGGCTTACCAGTTTCCTCAATCAGCGAATAAAGACGCACATAAGAAGAATCGTGAACGGGAGCATTTCTCACAGAGGTGACGGTAAAGCCGACAATACCAGGCACCGCACCGAATTCTTTAACCAGCTGTTCGCACGCTTCCGGTGAATTAAATGGTAGATAGGCCAAGCCAAGGATACGTTTTTCCTGCGGAAGAATGATCTCCCTTAACCACTTATTGTAGGCACGAGATAAATATAGCTCCGCACCATCCACTGGACTCATACCCAAAAGCAACATCGCTGTTGGAAATATGACCTGATAGTCCACGCCCATTGTGTCTATGGTCCGCCGGACGATTTGTACAAATCTGTGACCCGCTATTTCAGGATCCTCAGTCTGCTCGCGTGGACCGCTCTGGTGAGGGACCCGACCGGCCATCGACTGAAAATTCTGTCCTGGAGCAAGATTGCTCAGTGGCATAACCGCTCCACCTTTGAGCATAGCTTTGGCCGTTTGCTTGAGAACATCATTCTCAAGAAGCTCAATAATTTCAGGCCAGAATTGCGCTTCCTGAAGATGTGCGTCAACATCGACAATCAACTCGTACTTTTCGTGTTGCTTCGAGAGACGAGCCGCGTGTGCCAGATAGTCTCTTGTGTCAGTAGCCGAGGTTATTTCGGGCAGATCCCGAACTATCTGATGAGAGCGATCGGACATGTCATGTTCTCCATCAATCACTCGAACGAGACTATTCCTTGGCGGAGAGCAAGTATGTCATGTGGTGCTTCAGACATGAAGTCTTTCAGCATGTTTTCAGCCAGGTGAAACCATCTAGAAAAAGATTAGAATTCTGGATATTAATAAGACGATGAAACCTAGCGTGTTCATCGTCTCGGAGAAATAGGAGCGCGTAACTTAACTATGAACAATCTTAGCTCGGCATCGTCTATCGACACTGACGAGCAGTCTAATCCCACCAAGAGATTCACTGCCTGGGAACGACGGACTCGCGTCTGGGCACTTGTCTTAGCGGCGTTGACGCTTATTGTGTCAGCACTGGTTATACTCGTGGCGACCCGCACCTGGCAACTCGCCAACGCCGCGCTGGTTCTAGCGCTGGTCCCAGCGTTTGGAATGTATTTTTGGCAAACGGGTAAGATCCGACGCAGACACGCCATCCTCTGCGAAACATTTCCACCAGCGTGGGAAACCGTCTTACAGCAAGACGTGATCTTCTTCAGGGTCCTCGATCCAGAGCAACGCCGGCGGTTCCGTCGGTATCTCCAAGTGTTCCTAGGAGAAAAACGGATCACTGGCATCAGAGTGGAAGTCGACACAACAACACGGGTACTGGCTGCTGCCAGCGCGATCATCCCGATCTTCGGTTTCCCTGATTGGGAGTGGGACCAAATCGACGAGGTGTTGATATATCCGACCCGCTTCAACCAAGAGTTTGAGATCGGTGACAATAAGGATCACAACACTCTAGGCATGGTCGGCACGGGAAGCCTGAATCGACTCATGATCCTGTCGAAACCAGATCTTATCAATGGCTTTAGGAACACGACCGATAAGCGCAATGTGGGTATCCATGAGTTCGCGCATCTGGTCGACAAAACGGATGGGGTGATCGATGGCGTGCCATCTGTCGGACTTGATCGGCAGGCAATCGAGCCCTGGATTGATCTGATGCGCCGTAAGATGGTCGAAATCGAGGCTGGAAAATCCGATATCGACCGTTACGCACTCACGAACGAAGCGGAGTTTTTGGCCGTGACGGCCGAGTACTTTTTTGAGCGTCCAGGCGTGATGTTACGTAAACACCCAGCTCTCTATGGGGCGCTCGAGCGTGTGTTTAACCAGAACCTCCGCTCCCGCGCTGGTGCATTACGACGAGAATTACTGCGAGGTCGACCACGGTTGGGCAGAAACTCCCCTTGTCCATGCGGAAGTGGGCGTAAGTTCAAGAAATGCTGTCTGAAATGAATCTACTGCCTCTTAGACGGCTAGGCTTGTTCCATGTTTTCGTCCGTGTCTCGTGGCGGTAATATAGATACGAACTTCGTCCGTTAACCTGGCCCCCGTAGGAGAGTTATGGCCTGTAATAGGCGTTGGGAGACCAAGGGATGTTGAACACGGTTGCCTCGTCCGCTTCTCCCCTCTACTCCACAAATCCTTACCCTAGACATTAAGGCGGGAAAAACTAATGTTGAAACCAGAAGACAACAAACTCCTTACACGTGTGGGCCCAGGTGCCGCCATGGGCGAGCTCTTACGACGGTTCTGGATACCGGCACTCATGGAAGAAGAAGTTCGCGAAAACGACGGAGCGCCCGTTCGATTGCGTCTCCTGGGCCAAGACCTCGTGGCCTTCCGCGATACCGAGGGAAAACTCGGAATACTGGATGCCTACTGTCCGCATCGTCGTGCCCATCTGTATTTCGGTCGCAATGAAGAATGTGGGCTCCGCTGCGTCTATCACGGCTGGAAGTTCGACGTTACCGGCCAGTGTGTCGACATGCCTTCCGAACAACCGGGTTTCAAGGAGAAGGCAAGGACGGCAGCCTATCCAACAGCGACAAGTGGCGGAGTCGTGTGGGTCTACATGGGTCCAGATCAACTCAAGCCAGAGCTGCCAGATTTTGAGTGGGCCCGCCTACCAAAATCCCGTTGTGAAATTACCAAACGCTCCCAACAATGCAACTGGGCTCAGGCGGTCGAAGGTGGGATCGATTCAAGCCATATTTCGTTTCTCCACCGAAATCTCGAAGATCTCACTCCCGCCGCGAAGTCTGCAACCGGCCATAAAGGCTATACCTCAAGGGATCGTTCACCGGTTTTTACTGTCAAAGACACCGACTACGGCCTCTTAATCGGCGCCAGCCGGAATGCCACGGAGGAGTCGTTCTACTGGCGAATCACACAGTTTCTTGTTCCGTTCTGGACAATGATCCCGCCGATTATGAGAGAGAACACGAACGACTCCAGCCAAAACACTTATTCTGGACATGCGTTTGTGCCTATTGACGACGAAAACACCTGGACTTGGTCCTTCAACTGCCATCCGCACCGGGACTTTACCGAGAAAGAGCAAGCTCTCTTCCACCCTCGCACCGGCTTATGGGGTCCAATCGACGACAGTTATCAGCCTGTGTGGAACAAGGAAAATGATTACGGGCTTGACCGTAACATGCAGAAAAACGTCAACTTCACGGGTATTAAGGGCATTCCTAATCAAGACGTTGCCGTCCAAGAAAGCATGGGACCAATTGCTGACCGGAGCCGGGAGATGCTCGGCACCTCGGACAAAGCCATCATCGCCTACCGGCAATTACTTCTCGATATGGCCAAAGACTTACAGAATGGACAGGAGCCGAAGGCTTCCCGCCACGGCGCGTACTACAGTGTCCGGTCCGCTTCCCTCCTACTAAAAAAGGACGTGCCTTTCGACAAGGGCGCTGCGTGGCTTCTCTCAGCTGAGGATCATCGGAAAGGGTAAACACGTTTTCTGTTCAAGGTCCAAATCTGTTTACAGCAAAAGGCGAAGTCATTCGTGCTGCCCTTCCCTAGTTCGCCGATCGGACGCTGACAGGATTCGTTTCCGTATTCGAATACTTTCAGGAGTGATCTCAACCAGCTCATCCTCGTTAATAAACTCGATCGACTGCTCAAGGTTCAATCTTCTTGTCGATACGAGGCGTATGGCTTCCTCCGCCGTTGACTTCCGCATGTTGGTGAGCTTCTTCTCCTTGGTAACGTTGACATCAAGGTCTACTGGACGTGCATTTTCGCCGACGACCATCCCCTTGTAGACTTCAGTACCAGGCCGGATAAATAGTTCACCGCGCTCCTGAAGATTGTACATCGCGTACGCGGTGGTCTTACCAACACGATCCGCGACAAGCACTCCAGTTGGGCGAGCACTGATGGCCCCGCGCCACGGCTCCCAAGCCGAGAAGAGGTGATTCATGATGCCAGTCCCTCGGGTGTCTGTCAGAAACTGAGATCGAAATCCAATCAAACCACGGGTTGGCACACGGAATTCGAGTCGCACACGACCACTTCCATGGTTTACCATCTTAGTCATGGTCGCGCGACGCGTACCGAGTTGTGCAATTACAACGCCATGTAATTCCTCTGATACATCAATAACCAGTTCCTCGATCGGCTCGACGACCTGGCCGGCTTTCTTCCGGGTCACGACTTCAGGCCTAGAGACTTCTAACTCATATCCCTCACGCCGCATCATCTCGATAAGAATAGAAAGTTGAAGCTCCCCGCGACCGATGACCATGACTCGATCAGTCGAATCGGTGTCTTCCACGCGGATCGAAACATTACCGATTAGCTCTCGATCTAGTCGGTCGCGGAGATTGCGTGACGTGACGTGCTGTCCTTCCCGTCCTGACATTGGTGACGTATTCACTCCGAAGATCATCGATACAGTCGGCTCGTCAATATGGATTGGTGGAATCGGTGCTTGCGCCTCAGGATCAGTGATTGTCTCGCCGATCGTAATATCATCGATTCCGGCAAGGCAGACAATGTCACCAGCTGTCCCCTGCTCGATCTCAACACGTCGGAGCCCGTCAAAGGCATAGAGTTTCGTCACTCGAGTCTGTTCCACTTTGCCGTCAAGCTTCGCGACTACCACCTGGTCACCTAATTTCACGGTGCCATTAAAGATGCGGCCGATGGCAATACGCCCGAGATAGTCGCTTGAATCGAGATTTGCAACGAGGAGCTGCAGGGGCGCAAGAGGGTCACCTGGAGGAGCTGGTACAGAATCGATGATAGCCTCAAAAAGCGGTCGTAACGTCTTTCCCGGTTTCTCTAAATCAGTGGTCGCCGTACCAGTCTTTGAGTTAGTGTACAAAATAGAGAAATCGATTTGCTTGTCGCTGGCTTCAAGATCGATGAACAGATCGTATATCTCATTTAACACCTCAGCCGGTCTAGCGTCCTGCCGATCGATTTTATTAATAACAACAATCGGAACAAGTTTACGCTCAAGCGCCTTCCGTAAAACAAAGCGGGTCTGGGGTAGTGGACCTTCGGACGCGTCGACTAAAAGTAGAACACCGTCGACCATAGTTAACGTGCGCTCAACTTCCCCGCCAAAGTCAGCGTGGCCGGGCGTATCGATAATGTTGATCGTCACATCCTGATAACGAACCGCCGTGTTCTTCGCCATAATCGTGATGCCACGTTCTCGCTCAAGATCGATGTTATCCAACGCACGATCGGCAACTTGCTCATTAGCACGAAATACCCCGCTTTGATGAAGTAGGGCGTCAACAAGTGTCGTCTTACCATGGTCGACATGAGCAATGATAGCCACGTTGCGGCGTTTCGGTTTAGTAACAGATAACATGATCGTTCACGAAACCGTAACAAAGCGGAAGCAAAGATGGTGCCGGCACTTCGGAACGGCGTTGGCGAATAGGCGCTTACTGTAGGTAGAGCTAGCCCCAGCTACCCCAAGAAATACAGCGCTGGCTATTCTCGTTAATTGAAAAAAGAACCCAGAATTATTGGTAACTCGAACGCGAGACAAACAACACTTTTTACTACCGTTCACCACGCGTCGAACCCAAAAACCGTCGGCCACGCCCCTGCGAGCGCGAAACTCCACCTAGCCCCTTGCTAGAATTGGAACCGGCGGGAGCGACGTCATCAAACACCGCGACTTCTCCAGCCTCTACCATCGTTCTCACAGACTCACGCTCCGCATCGTGCGTGGCAATCTGTCCTTCTTTTCTTGGGCTCAGGCGTAGTATCCGTCCATGAGAAAGTCGGACCTTCAATGGTCGCCCGGTCTTGTTGACAATAGTCTTCATCTAGACTCTCAGGTAATCGAAAATCAACCTGAAGCTTCCCTTAACTGACTGGACCGAATCACGGCAGCGCCAATGCCACCAGCGAACCAGGAAAATCTGTTCGGATGCTACCAATCTGCACCACGATGTAATGTTTATCTTGGTGCATGTAGGTCATCATCCCATACTGCCCAGGGGCCGGAAGCTCAACACTCGCAAGGACCTCTCCGGTGAATTTATCGCGCGCATGGAGTTCCAACGGAGCATCAGGAGCATATTGAACACCGCCCTGACTGAGCGCCCTAGTCTGAACCAAAAGATCGCCCATGACCATCTGAATAGACCACCCAGCTCCACCGGCATTAGGTACCTCCACGCCTGCGAGAAGCGTATGGTTACGAATACGCTCAGGGGTCTCACCAACCGGCAACGACCAGAGCCGCTCGCCGGTGTTCATCTGGAATGCGGAGAGCTGATTATTCATGGGCTTAAAAAGCCGTAGACCATCGATGGTCGGCAGTCCGCCCCCTCCTCCGATTAACCATGCTGCCACCGTAGTGCCCGTGGTAGGAGTACTGTTGGGAGTAGCGCCGCCTGGGCCCGGCATTGCAAAGTCAGTGCGGTCAAAGTCAACGCCGTTCGTAGGCTCCATGAACCCTGAAGCCCTGCAGTTACGACTGTGTGACGCGTACATGATACCGGTATCGGGATCACCGACCGGAGGATGGGGAATGACGTTCCCTCCACCTTGGCAGCCAACGTTGTTAATGAAATCATTGTTGTGGTTAACAGGAAGTGGCGGCACATAAAGGCCACCTATTCGATAATCACTCAGAATCTCCAGCGCCTGCTGCTTGAGTTCCGGCGTGTAGTCGATGACAAACTCTTCTGTCAGCCCGTTCACCACAATCGGGTCTAACGGTTCCGGCCGGGTCGGATAGGGCTGCGTCGGAGAGGTGTAGTTACCCGGCACTTCCGTCTGCATGACCGGGCGCTCCTCAATCGGCCAGATCGGCTCCCCCGTCTCCCGGTTGAATGCAAACACCAGGCCTTGCTTCGTGTTTTGAATCAGCGCAGGAATCCGTTCCCCGTCCACCGTCAGGTCCATCAGCATGGGTGGAGTCGGAAGGTCGTAATTCCACTGGTCACTATGGTGGATCTGGAAATGCCACCGGCGCTCCCCCGTTTCAACATCCAGCGCAAGCACGCTGCCGCCAAACAGATTGTGGCCCGGCCGATGCCCCGCGTAAGTCTGCACCGTCGAGGCGTTCGTCACTAGATACACGAGCCCGAGTTCCGGGTCGGCCGAGGCAGGAGCCCACGTGGACATATCCCCCGACCATCGCCAGGCGTCGTTCTCCCAGGTCTCGTGGCCGACCTCCCCTGGCCGGGGAATCACGTGGAACTTCCACAGAAACTCGCCGGTCTTCGTGTCGAACCCCATGATGTCACCCGGAACGTTTTCGATCCGGGTCTGGCCATAGCTAGGCTGGTGGCCGACAAGCACCACGACGACCCCGTTTACGACGATCGGCGGTGCCGAGCTGGTCACCATCCCCAGTTCTCGTGGAATTCCGTAATCCGGGTCATAAGCCCCGCCCCCAGCCACATGGTTCTGCCACGGACCCCAGTCCTCTACGAGGTTCGGGATAAGGTCAAGGACACCTCCTTCGGAGAAACCTTCCAACGATACGGGGGCACCCCAGTTCTCTAGAGGCCGACCGGTCTTGGCATCGAGGGCCCACAGAAAAAAGGCTGGCGTCGTGATGTAAATCACACCCCGGCCGTCCACCTCACCATAGGCAGCCCCCTTGCCGTAAGCCTGCCTTGGAGAGCGCCTACGTCTGGTGGTCTCGGGCTCACGAAAAGTCCAAAGCGTTTCACCCGTAGCCGGATCGATTGCCACTACCTGACGACGTGGCGTCGTAACCGTGTAGAGCATGCCGTCAACGTAGATTGGTGTTGAACGGGAAAAGTAGTCGATGTTTGGACCGAAGTTATTGCTACGCCAGACCCACTTAACCTCAAGGTCCTCAAAGTTGCCAGCATGAATTTGGTCCAGCGCTGAGTGCCGAGTGTGTCCCGCATCACCACCCAAATAACGCCATTCGCCGTCCTCTGTGCCTGGCAGACCCTGAGCGAGGGCGCCTTCAGAGGGCGCCATCAAAACCGCACTGACAAGGCCGAAGCAAAACAGAAGAGTTCTCATCCGGAAAGTTCGACACCTAACTCTCATCGTTATTCCTCACTCTCCACCCTAACCGAGATTTGCATTTGGACAACCTACATTAAAGCGTTCATACGCCGGCCATCTTACACAAACGACAAACACTCTTCGTCACGAACTCTGTACCGCCAGTCACCACTACTCATACCGCATGCCATACCGCTAGCGAAACCAAAGTGCCGAGGGTGGGAATCGAACCCACACGACCCGCAAGGGCCACAGGATTTTAAGTCCTGAGCGTCTGCCAGTTTCGCCACCCCGGCATAAAGACAGCTAACCCATTTAATTCACTGGGTTTCGACTTTCCCAACTAACTCGGTCGACAGACACATAGGATGACCCGTCCGCATCTTAGCTAATTAGTCATCCTCTCCCAACTAATTCAGAATTGATACGTATAATTCAATTTTGTCGTTGCGCCACGTGACAGAGTCAGGAAGCGATCATGACTCTTAGTCAAATCGTATTGCCAGTTCTGAGTATAGACGAGGAAAAACTCGCTGCCAGGCCTCAAGATCCATCGCAACCTAGTAAATAGGCCTACAACCTCACTAACCGAGTCGTACTGAACGTTGCCCGTTACAGACGTCCATGGACTCAGGTGCCATGCGCCTGACATTCGCACCAATTCGGTTGCAAACCGACCCGCAGGCAGGTCGACATCGTCTCGACGGTAGTTAGCCGAGATTGTGATTCCTTGGTATGGCCTTACGTCGACATTGACATTCGCCGACGTCCGGTGACCGGACCAAAACTCTCCCTTGCTAAGTCCGAGGTGCCCCGATACAACCCGCTGATTCGCCGTACGCGCGTCGATTCGGAACTCGCTAAATTGATACTCTCCGTTCAACAGCACGACACCATCGCTAATCTCGAAAGGGTTGTTGAGCCTTTCAAACGTGTTATTCGACCGGATCCCAAACCAGTCTCCACTTTGAAATCGAACTTGGAACAATGTGAAGTTGGTCTGCCTCGTCTGCAGCACATTCTCAAGATTAAGTAGATGCTCATAGAAAACTTGGAACTCCATCTGGCGAACGCTCTTCCACCTAAGCGGCCTTGGTGCCCACGTGATCGTCGGCTGGACACGGCGAAAACCGTTACGTGGCGTGAAACCTAAGGCCGGCTTGAATTCGTCTCCGAACTCTCGGTAGGACACATGGGCACGCCAGATGTCATTCGGATAGTTGAGCCGGATGCCCCGAGAGGACCGGTCGCCCGTTGTCGACGTTCCGATTCGCTCAGGATCGTTGTGCCGTACATAGAAGGCCTCGAATTGTAGATTCTTATCACCGAGGAAAGTTGAAGTGAATAGATCCAAGTCTGTACCAACGGTAGTGCGATCGCCCTGAGCAGGATTCTCACCTATCCCTGCAGTCGCCCGACGCGTGTAGATTCCCCCGATAGTAGATTGCCTCCAGAAATTGAACTTCGAACGAGCAACCGTGAAATTCTCTGCACCCAGTCCATCGCTCTGGTCGGTCCTCACCTGTAAGAATCCCAAATCGTATGGGCCCGCCTGTCCGGTTAATCGACTACCGAAAACGATCGGTACTTCTTTGCCACCAGCCAGCCCAATCTGGCGACTGAAGAAAGGTGTTACGCCATTAGAACCTGCAAAGTGGAAAAGACTGGCGTTCTCGAGAAAAAAGTCTCGTTGTTCAGGAAAGAACAACGGAAATCTTGTGAGATTGACCCGCCGGCGGTCCACTTCTGTCTCCGCGAAATCTGTATTGACGCTGACAGCAGCCTTGAGGCTCGACGTAAGGTTATAGTTCAGGTCAAACCCCATGTCAGTTGGTACGTCAGTATCGTCGTTAACTTCACGCCAGGCCGCAGCTCCATAAGGCTTTACCTCAAGCCCCGTACCTTGCGATATGCCATGAAGACCGGTGAGCCGCCCAGCATGAATCGCCCTAAACAATCCTTGATTGCGCTGGTATCCAGTCCAGAGCATTTCCTCCTGTTTCCGACGGACAGTTCGTTGGAAGTTGATTCCCCAGGTATCAAGTGATTCGTCAAAATTGAGCGTCCGAAATGGAATTTCGATTTCAACCGACCAACCGTAGTCAGCACGGGCAGTCTTAACATTCCAAATCCCGTCCCATTCCTTCGACAAACCACGCCGCCCACTCATAGAGCGCATGAGACCATCACCCAACAGACCAGCAGGATTGGTCTCAAAGAAATATGCGGTTCGTCCATCAAGAAACGTATCTAAGATCCACATGAATCGATCATCCGACCCAAGACCTTGGTCTCGTTGCTTTTGGTGGCCAAGGAGCGCCTGAGGTTCGCTATCGTGAAGGACCGCTCCAATGTAAAGGAAATCACGGTTGTAGACGACGTATACCTCCGTCCGCTCAGTCGGTGTACCGCCTTCGTTGGGTTCTTGCTGGACAAATTCCCCTGCTGGTTCGGCTCGATCCCATGCTGACTCTGCCAAGATGCCGTCGAGCTCAATTCGTTCCTCGGGATCCAGTCTCAGCGCCTCAAAGGAGCGCGGCGAATTCGACGATTCAGTTTGCCCATATGCGAGTGATGAGGCCACGACAAGCTGGAGGAAGCAGACGGTATAACCAACCGATATAAGACGCCGCGTAGTCATTAGAGAAAACCTAGTGCCGCAGAAGAGAACGGAGCCAAGAACAATGGGCTAGAGTCAAAGTGGACAAGCGTCCTTTCATGCAGACGCGTGCCTATGCGATATCCTTACAGCCTTTCATTGTAGCCGGTTACGGTAGGACGACCGAATCAGTCGGTCCAGTTAGGAGCACGCTTCCCAAGAAAAGCCGTGACGGCTTCGTTAACATCGGCCGTTTGCATGAGTTCATTCAGGTAAAGTCGCTCCAAATCTGGTAAAACCTGATCGACGTGCTTGCGCAGCCCGAGCCTAGAGGCAGCTACAGCGTGGCGCAACCCAGACGCTGACCGTCCTGACAGGTTCCGATCAAACCAGGCCTCAACTTCAGTGTCAATTTGGTCTAGCGCAAACACTTGGGTCACCAACCCAGCCGCGTGCCACTCTGCTCCGGAGTGGGCTTCGCCCGTTAGAATAGCGTCTGTTGCACGCGCGTATCCAAGTCTCATGGGTAACAGTGCTGAGGCCGCCGGCGGGAACGCAGCAAGCCTGACCTCGGGTAGTCCAAGGACCGCATCATCAGCAGCAAAAATAAAGTCGCACGCAAGTGCAAGCTCAAATCCAGCACCCAGGCAACGGCCCTTCACCACGGCTGCCGTCGGGACTGGTAAATCGAGCAGGTCACGGATCATACCGTTCATCTCCGGCAGCATCCGTTCTACCCGATCCGAAGCGTGCTCTTGGATACTCGCACCGAAGCTAAAATCCCGACCGGCGCCTTCGACCGTCACGAGGCGAAGCGACATGACCTCATTGAGCAAGGCTAGTTTCGTACGAATCGTTTGAGCGACCGCCGTTGTGAGAACGTTACCTTTCGGACTATTAAGGACAATTCGGGCACGCATTTCATCCCGGCGAACCGTCAGATTCACATGTTCAGCCATGGTCAAGTAACACACTCACGAACTACTTTATGTATCTGTTGAACGTGGATTGATCGCTTCTACAAGCACGGCAGTGTTCGTTGTCGGTGCATCGCAGGAAAAATCCTTACACACATAAGCCGTCGCTAAATCATCGAGCATTTTCATATTGCCTACGAACGGCAGCAGCTCGGCCATACGTGATTGATGGTCACCTGGCTCAACCAAAAGGACAACCGTAGCAGGTGTGTAGCACGAAGCTAGCGCAGCCAGCATTGCACGCGTGCTCGCGCTATCCCGGTGACCAACAATCACAACTTGCGGCCGATGCTGATGATATACCGAGAGCCCCGCCATCATCATCGGCATGATCCGCGCCAAAGACCCGTTGTTACCGCTCAGACGGCCGAGTGTTTTCTCGATCTGGTTCACCCACACCTCGTCTCCGGTCAACTGGCTGAAGGTTAGAAGGTTTAGAACAGAAACAGCGCTGGCCGAGGGTTCCGCACCATCGTAGTCCTCCCTTAGTCTGAGCAACACAGACAAATCCTCACCCGTCGTGGCGAACCACCCTCCGGCTTCGGCATCCCAAAATAATTCGTTTTGTTTCGCTTGAAGTGCCTTTGCCCAATCCAACCAGTCGGGATCAAAATCTGCCTGGAACAGTTCGAGTAGCCCCCAAATTGTGTACGCGTAATCCTCACTATAGCCATCGATGGCGGCCTGCCCCCTACGGTAGCGCCGGAGAAGCCGCTGTCGGTCCTTGTCCCACAGTGCGTCCCGCACGAAACGTGCCGCGGACTGGGCCGCCGTTAGCAGTGGTGAAGTAGCACCACCGGCGAATTCGAACACACGGGCGCCACGAGCAAAGGCGGCAATCATTAGGCCGTTCCAACCTGACAAGACCTTGTCATCGAGGTTTGGACGCTGTCGAGCCCCACGCACCTTATACAATCTCTCAAGCGCGCTCACTGTCACCTTCGCCACGTCATCGGTGGACCTGTCAGTGAGACGAGCTACATCCTCGATTGACCGCGCTTCGTATAGGATGTTCTGCTTGTCGAACTCACCGTGTGGGTCTTCTGGGGCATTCCCTTCAACCTCAATGCCATAGCGTGCACAGACCACGTCCGCGTCATCCGCAAAAATATCCTCGATCTCGTCACGCGTCCAAACATAAAAGGCACCCTCTCGTGGTTCCATGCGGCCACCGGATGGCGCGCGCCCATCCTGAGTCGGCACGCTGTCAGCATCCTCTGCCGAGTAGAAGCCTCCGCCGGAGTCAGTCATTTCACGATGCACGTAGGACAAGGTGTTGAGCGCTACCGTCTTGAATTCTGTGCGACCAGTGGCTTGATACGCCTCAATGTACGCCAGTACAAGCTGCGCTTGGTCGTAGAGCATTTTCTCAAAGTGCGGCACACGCCACTGTGCATCTACAGAGTAGCGATGAAAGCCACCACCTACCTGATCGCACATGCCACCAGAACCCATCGCTTGGAGCGTAACTTCTACCATTGGCAACGCTAAGCCGGTGCGCGAGTACTCGCGTAGAAGAAAGAGTAATTCCGACGGCCGAGGAAATTTTGGCGCGTCACCGAAGCCCCCCCGCCTAGAGTCGAACGCGTGCTGAAACTGCTCAACTCCCTCGCCTAAAGTCTCAGGCCCGACGACTTGGCCAGCGTGTTCCACACCACTACTTGACGATTTCAGACGATCCATAACGGTGTCAGCCGACTGCAACACCTGATTTCGCTCGGTAGACCATGCGTGCGTGATCTGGCGTAAAACATCTATAAAACCTGGACGACCCCACCGCGCGAACGGTGGAAAGTAAGTGCCACCATAGAACGGCTTCAGCTCAGGCGTCAGCCAGACGCTCATTGGCCAGCCACCTGCACCAGTCGTAGCCTGAACGAACCGCATGTAGACTCGGTCAACGTCAGGCCGTTCCTCCCGGTCAACCTTGATCGAGACGAACCCATCGTTCAGAACCGATGCAATCTCCTCGTTCTCGAACGATTCACGCTCCATCACGTGGCACCAATGGCAAGTCGAGTATCCAATCGAGAGGAAGATTGGTTTATCCTCCCGCCTAGCAAGCTGAAAAGACTCTTCGCCCCAAGGGTGCCAATCCACTGGATTGGCCGCATGCTGCAGTAAATAGGGACTCGCCTCACCCGTTAACCGATTCGGCATTCTGTCACTCAATAAACTATGTGCGTATCTGGCGCCACACCCCACCGTAGTGCTTCACACGCCAAAAAAGAGAACCACTGGCGGCTGTTGTGGGACGTCCAAAACGCTCAACGAACTATGTGGGCTGATACCTCGCTTCGACTCCTCACTCGCCTAACTCAGGTTCCTTCCAACTTGGATATGAGCCGAGAGTCCGGACGAGGGGTGCGAATTCGGCAAGATGCATAAGCGCTCTAGCGCAGCGGGAATCTTCGCGGTCCGTTTTCAAATCTGCAAAGAATAGATACTCCCAAGGCCTAGCGGGAATCGGGCGAGACTCTAATTTACCTAAATCAATGTTTCGCAACGTGAAAACACTAAGCGCTTTAAACAGCGCGCCTGGCTCATTTGGCACCGTGAACGCGATTGTGGTCTTGTCAGCCTTGCCCTGCGTGAGAGCTTCGCGCGAAACAACAAGAAAGCGCGTAATGTTCTCAGAAAAATCTTGGACGCCAGATTTAAGAATCGACAAGCCGAATACTTCGGCCGACCGATCTGACGCAATGGCCGCAGCATCTCTCAGGTTGGACTCGCTAATCATCTTCGCACTGCCGGCAGTGTCATAGTTCGCGATGACCTCAACGCCCTCTAGGCCCAGGAGAAAACGTTCGCACTGGGCCAATGCTTGGGGATGCGAATAGACACGCTTGATATCCTTAAGGGTCGTTCCCTCTAAAACCACCAGATTATGAATGACCGGTAGATGCACTTCACCCACAATCGGCAACTCATGCCTGAGCAGTAGATCGTAGTTACGCCTGATTGTTCCACCGATGGTATTCTCAATCGGCACGATCCCATGGGTGGCTTTCTTGTCCTGGACTACCGTAAACACTTCCTCAAAACTCTTACAGGGCATCGGCTCAGCTGACGGCTTAAACCGAAGACCAGCCGCCTCACTATAGGCTCCTGGCGCGCCTTGAAATGCGATACGCATCGATCGTACTCCTCCCTCTCGCACTCTCTAATTACGCTACCTGGTGGCCTCGCCTAATCGGCAATGAAGCTCTCCCGAGTTCACATCGTTAGTAGAGCACTACCTTCCAGCTTACGTTATTTCGCTCCCGAGTGCCTCCACCCCTGTCGACCAACCAGAGGCACAAACACGCAACCCTCCCTTACCTCCTCACTTAAGCCCTGACCGGACCGACGTAAAAACGTTAGGTGCTGTAAATCGGTTGTGCCCACAGGCACGACCATCTTTCCACGCTTGCTGAGCTGAGAAATGAGGTCGGACGGCACCTCGGGTGCACCGGCGGCAACTACAATAGCGTCGTAGGGCGAAAAGACCGGCGAACCATCACTACCGTCACCATCGAGAACCGTGACGTTTAGGATCCCCAGCCGGGCTAGGGTCTTTCTAGCCCTAGCCGCTAGCGATGGCCTATATTCGATCGAAACCACACTACGAACCAGTTGCGCCAATATCGCAGCCTGGTAACCTGATCCCGTACCAACATCAAGTACGTGATCATTAGAGCCACAATCAAGCGGCTCGATCATGGCAGCCACGATATACGGCTGAGAGATAGTCTGGCCTTCACCGATTGAAAGCGGGCGGTCTTCGTAGGCATTGTCCCTAGCGGTCTTGGGAAGAAACTCGTGCCTGGGCACTTCGCGCATCGCTTGCAGTAGGTGCGAGTCACGAATACCTCGACCAGCAATTTGTTCACTCACCATCGCCAATCGGCGGTTAGTCAATGCCTCGTCGGCCAAGGCTTCACCTCTAGGAATCTTAGACACGATCCTCGAGCTCAGCTTTCCCATGCCTACTTACAGGAGCGAGGAAAACCACATGGCGTGGAACGTCAAAATCGAAGTGAATGAGTATAATCCCTACCATGTCAGAAACATCGGAAGGAAAATCAGCGGACCAACCAAGAAGGTTGAAACCGAGTCGATCAGCCCGTCAAACCGGAGATGAGCCGGTGATCTGCGAGCGCTGCGGTGCCGAGATGTTCAGAATGCACGCTGTCTGGCGATGTCCAGCGTGCCGGTTCAAAACCGATTGTTGCGGTTGGTGAATGAAGCGAGCTATCAGCGAGGATCAGGGCCCCACCACTTCACTGACGTTTGCTTCCACGTCAGACTCTGAAACCATTTCTAAACTTTTCACCACATCATCGTACGTCATCATATCAATAGCGTCGTAGTCAGCAGGACAGCCGAAGTCACGCGGCTGGGGGGCGGTTTCATTCCCCAATGCAACGCACAACCCACAACCGATGCACGCATCAACGCGAACTGCACAAACCAGCCGTCCATCTCGATCGGGCTCCTCAATGATGCAATTCTCAATCGGACACGCTGCCTGACAGATGGAACAGGCCAACGCACCGAAACAGTGATCTGGGTCGATCACCGCAACGTTCTTAGGAGCCCGCTTCCGAGGCCCCGACATCATCTTGGTCCACATAGCGCTAATTATAGTCGACCGGCACTTGCTGGTGGAAGAAACCGTCCACGAACTTACCCGAAAAGCCAATTTCGAACACAAGAACTTCTTGTTTACCGACCGAACCGTGGGTACCAGTTACTACTGCGATCGCCCTCTCCCCGCAATTGGCCAGACTTCTAAAACGCTTTCACCTCGCACAACATGCAGATGGTCGTAGAGATTCACGGTGGGATCACAATGCGGGATCGTTAGCCGCACCTTATCTCCCACAGCAATTGACTCTGATGGCTCAGTAAGAGTGAGAATGCCGTGCTCATCACCACCAAACCTGTAGTCCACACCCCTGATATCCCGAAGGCGCGGAGGCTCCTTGTCCGTTGCAAAGGCCTTAATGCCCGCATCAACCGTAACCTGTCCCTGGATTGGTTGACTGATCGCCGTGGCTAATACGAAGAGTGAGGAGTCAAAATCGTTGAAGACTTGGCCTGATTGCCCACCGATGTCGTGGTAGTTATCATCCATGAAAATGTAAGAACCGGCTTGAATATCGGTCATGCCATCAATCTCACTATTAATATCGTAGGTGCCGGTTCCACCACCAGTGACGACGGGCACATCAAGTCCAGCCTGCCGCATCCCGGTCACCGTCTCCATGACCTGCCCCATCATTTGAAGGTATTGCTTGCGCCGGGCCTCCCAACCGACCACGTGTTGGAGGCGCCCAGCATAAGCCTGCACCCCCGCCAGCTCGAGTGATTCGGCACGCGCCACTTCACCGGCCAATGTGATGGCCGATTCACCAAGCATAATGCCCGTACGATCATCACCCGCATTCAGGTCGACAAAAACCTGCAACTTAATGCCGACCGCAGTGGCACCGTCGTTGAGATCGCGAACGTTCTGCAATCGGTCTGTTACGATCTGTAAGTTCGGGGCTTGCCGTGCCAGGCCGAGGAGTCTCGCGAGCTTGCCACGGGTAGCGATAGGAGAGGTAATGAGAATAGGTTCGATGCCACCTTCAACCATAACCTCAGCTTCGCTAATCTTAGCGACCGCAATACCAATCGCCCCGAGGTCAAGTTGCTGGCGAGCGATCACTGGACATTTGTGGGTCTTTGCATGAGGACGAAGTGCTACCGGATCGCCACTGTAAACATCTTGCATTTTAAGCAAGTTCGACTCCAGGCTATCTGCGTCGACAACCAAGGCCGGTGTGGCTAAGTCCCAAAGCCGTGTCTCTTCGGGTAGGGGAATGGCGCGGTGAAGTTGTCCGGTTTCCACAGTCGTCATTCCAGCCAACGCAGCGGAGCTACCGATCGAAGAGCCGAGAAAGTCACGTCGCGTAATACTCATTTCTGCCTCGCGCCGAGGGTTACTTGGCCGAGGAAAGCGCACTTAGGTAAGCCCCTACCGTCTCACGCAGACCGAGCTCCAGTGCATCCGCAATTAATGCGTGCCCGATCGACACTTCAACAATACCCGGCACGCTCTGAATTAATGCAGGCAAGTTCTGCAAATTCAGATCGTGACCAGCATTGACGCCAAGTCCCATGCGCTCGGCCTCCTCTGCACATTTGGCGCATGCGTCGAGGCTTTCTGCCTGATCCTGTGTTCCAAAGGCCTTCGCATAAGGCTCCGTGTAAATCTCAATTCGGTCAGCGTCAACTTTTGCAGCATTGGCAATAACCACCGGATCAGGATCCATAAACAAAGATACCCGAATCCCTCGAGATCGTAAGTCAGAAATTATCGGGCGCAGTCTGTCACCGTCCGAGGCGAGGTCCCAGCCATGGTCCGACGTTCGTTGATCTGGGGCGTCAGGCACCAAGGTGCACTGCGCCGGCACCACCTCGTGCACCAGTGCAAGAAAACTCTTGGTCGGATTACCTTCAATGTTGAATTCAACCCCAGCATCTTGGGTAAAACTTGATAAGTTGAAAACGTCGGATGGTCGGGTATGCCGTTCGTCCGGTCGTGGATGCACTGTCACGCCAGAAGCACCAGCATCAACCGCAATGCGTGCTGCACGCAAGACGTCAGGAACTCCAACATCACGCGTGTTTCTCAGTAGCGCTACCTTGTTCAGGTTCACGCTGAGTTGTGTCATAGCTTATATCCAGTTTCCCACACTGATCGATGCAGACAGTCGGAAGTAAACGTCATGGTGGTAACACGTGACTTCAGACTAAGCACTGGAAGGTGTGAAAACACCTTCAGCCCCATCGGACTGGCATTCTATTCACAAGAAGGTAGCATGTGCCTGATTGAGGTTAAGTTAAGACGCGTCTCGTTAACATCCTCAAGCAGAATGCCTTTGACACGAACTTTGTGACCCGCGTGGTTGCTTACACCGAACTCATCGAGCGTGCCGATCAACCGAAGCCGCCCAGCACCAAGAACCGTGGCAACTTCCGGCTCTGGTGGCACCTCCTCAGTAATCTCGACCGGTTCGGTGGCACTAACAAGCCACCACTGATCACCCTCTTGCGCAACACACCCAACCGCCATCGTAAGCGGCATCCGCTGCACTGCGCTGACTATCCCCCCACCGAGCACGGCCATCGCGAGAACGACTTGCATGCTCCTTTGGATCTTCACCCTTCTAGCCCCCTGTCTCTTACGCACTCGACCTCACCATTCACCATGAGGCCGAGGTCATCGGTCGGTCGGCACGAACTTCTGTAGGCGCTGGCCATAGGTATCGGCAACATAAACCGCACCCGCAGAATCTACCGCGATGCCATGTGCCCAATCGAATTCCGAAGGACCGTGTCCCTGGCGACCCCAGCGTGCAAGCACCTCACCCGTCGCAGTCGAGACCTGCATAACTTGCTCATGGTCATGCTCAGCGATGTAGGCGTATTGACCGTCTCGAGACACAAACAGCCCCCAAGCATAGCCGAGGTGAGTCCACTTCCCCAGAAACTTTCCGTCGAGATCAAACATCTGAATCCGTCGGTTTTCACGGTCGAGCACATAAACTTTATCGTTCTGATCGATCTCAACTGCGTGGGGCAGGTGAAACTCTCCGTCGGCTGTCGACTCATCCTGAGGCCCGCCACCCCACTGTTCTATAAACTCACCATCGGGCGAGAACTTTGCGATCCGGTTGTTGCCGTAACCGTCGGCAATCAGAATTTCGCCCGTGCTCGCAATATCAACATCTGCCGGTCGATCGAGATGCACACCGTCGTAACCTGGTTCGTCAGTAACACCGATCTGCAGCAGAATCTCAGTGAGTTCGGAATTGAACTTCAATACCCGGTGCGCCGCCTCATCGACAACCCAGACATTGCCCTGGTCATCAACCTCGATAAAATGCGGCACGGTCCCGGTTATCCCGTCACCACCGGACCGCAGATACTGACCAGACTCATCGAAGACTAGGATCGGATGCTCACCACGATGAAAAGCGTACACGTTGTCATCGCGATCTACGGCCACGCCCGAAACACCGGGTTGAAGGTTGGCTGGGCGAGGTGGGGGCGTTTCTCCACGAGCAATAGCAGCCGCACGGGTTAACTCAGCCTCGGCCCGTGCGCGTTCTCGTTCGGCCGGCAAAGGAAAGCCCTGCGGGTGGCCGAACACCCAACCGCTCGGTAGCTTTGCCCAGTTAGGGACGAGCGAGAACGTAACACTCTGTGCGCTCAATGACATCAGCACAACCGGTAGGCATGCGGCGATTAAACAAATAGTGCGCGTCATAGTGTTTATCCCTCAGCGTCCTGTTTCCACAGGAATGTCCTTTTGGAACCAACCGCTACCAAAATTTAGGAACGGTCCCCCATCGACAGAAATCCGTGCCTCAATCTTGTAGTTAACCGGAGAAACAAGTCGCGTTCGGTACCGTAGCTTGACTTGCTGACCAGCAACAGTGAAGGGTGCCGTCTCATAGTGGATTGTGTAAAACCCTCCAAGATCGCCACCGATCGGACCCGCGTGTAGCATTTCAAAGCCACGGCTATCCCGTTCCCACCGTGCAAAGGTTCGGTTCTCGGCCTGATACGCAATAACGCTCTCAATCGTAAATGGTCCAGCCGGACCATCGCCTTCAGTGCGACTGGTAAAAAAATTGCCTTCACCACCAGCGAAGGTCTCAGTGCCCGTCAGTGTTCCACCAGGACCCAACGGTGACTCGGGCACGCGCCACTCAAAATGCCATTGGCCTGGGAAATACTGCTCGTAATCAAAAACAGGCACCTCGTCGCTCTTTTCGGTCGGCCGCCCAAGTTCGGCAATCTGGCCCCGAGGTAATTGACGTTGCTGAGAGGTCGTCACCCGACCCGCCAGCGACGAAGTCACGGCAAGCACAACGAACAACGACACGAATAGAAACAGACGCCTCAGCATAACTTGATAACCTTAGCCCGAAACAACTGAAGCCGAGCTACAGTGGCTCGGCTTCAGTCAAACATCCACGATGGCGCATGGAGAAAAGTGGCCTATTCCTGCGCCCCGTCCGTCGTTTCGATTGACCGGGTCAAATCTTGGCTATCGATGGTGTACTCAGTGAACGCCTGGTACATTTCGTCCCAACTCTGATCACCCCAGTAGACTTCAAGTTGCGGACCAGGATTCCACCGGTTAGCCAACGAGTTGTCGTAGACACCGATACCGGTAATCTTGCTCCCAGCCGGAATATGCATCGGCTCGGCTAACTCGTAGTGAATTTGCCAGTTGAAATCGAACTTGGGCACATCAAGAATCGTTTCTTCACGACCATCGGGAAACGTCACAACCCACCTCAGGCTTTTGCCTCGAAGGTGCATGTGGGGAGACAAGCCGTAAAGAGTGATCGGTTCAGTAATCGGAGTAATGCCCGTAATTTTCCAATTTCCTTCATAGGGGGGAATATTGGGAATCTTTGGTCGGA
>Ga0315336_1000635_pt1 | contig 88985 bp, 81 predicted proteins | sample ASW5metaG_FD_204512 | JGI IMG/M metagenome (GOLD analysis project Ga0315336, IMG submission 204512) | Ammonia-oxidizing marine archaeal communities from Monterey Bay, California, United States - ASW #5 | ecosystem: Environmental > Aquatic > Marine > Intertidal zone | place: USA: California...
AGTCTAGTAAACACTGAGCCAATACGCACACAAAGCCCGTAAGTGCTAGGATCTGTGGTGGTTCGGGATGTGGCGCAGCTTGGTAGCGCACCTGACTGGGGGTCAGGGGGTCGCTAGTTTTGGCCTCGTCGTTTTGGCCGTTTTGCTGAGTTTTTTTGCACATTTCGGATTAAATAACATAATGATTTCGGATTGGACCCCGCATGTGACCATTTTTGGACCCCGCATGTGTCCAACCAGGCGCGGGTTAGGCCCCTTTTCTTTGAGCGCGCTTGAGCCGTAACCCCCGTCCCCGTTTAACCGCCCGTTTCGCACCCGCGTGACTAGTTTCCAATTTCCATTGAAGTAGGAACTCGGTTGATGTAGTTTAGGAGTCCCGTTACTACCTGTCGGATTCGTGTCGTTTATTAGAAGAAAATAAATGAACTTTCTGCCCCCAGCGCACACCTCCACCGCATTCATTGTCCTAATAAGCAGCGTGTTTATCGCCTCCCTGATCTTTCTGCACGTACCGCTCTGGCTACGACAATGGGAACTGCAGCGCATGCGCAGACTCATTACCGCCGTCGCTCGTGACAAACGCCGCGGAATTGAATCAGGCCAAGTTCAAACGTATTTCGACGTTGACCATGACACAACAAGCGGCTTGGAGACTTCTCTCTCGGACGCGGCGTGGAAAGCGACGATTTGGAATCCATTTCTTCAGCAGTGGCATGCGCTGAAAGACAAGGCTCGGCATCAAGCATCACACCCTCTTTATTTTGTGGACTTTTGTACGGCTGAGCGTCTGATTCCAGGTGTTGCCAATAGGCGTCTTGCCGTCGCGATTCCAGGCATCCTCGTGTCACTGGGCATCCTTGGCACGTTTTATGGCCTAAGCCAGGGCTTACCAGCCCAGGAGGCCGGTGTTGGACAGGGTGACATTAATCGGCTCCTGGCCGGATTACGGACGGCGTTGCAGTCGTCTCTGACCGGCATTGGCCTCTCTTTACTTTTTCTATTCTGGGACAAGCTGTCAATGCATGCACTGGACAGGAGTGTGGGTCAGCTTGATGATGTCGTCGCTCAGTTCTATCCAAGCATTTCAGAGTCCGTCGCACAAAATGAACAACAACAAGAACTTGCAGAAACTACGCAACAACTTAAAACACTCTCAACTGACATCGCGGTCGCGTTGGAGTCATCGCTGAAATCGGTTATGCGGGACGCCGTGGCCGAAGCGATGCAACAAGAGCTGAAGCCTATCCTCGAACAACTCACTAAAGCCGTTGACGCATTGAGTGCAACCGTATCTGGTGACATGGCAAAAACCATGCAGGACGTGTTGAACAACCTCAAGGACAACCTTAAGACTGCGATTGATTCCAGTTTTGGTGAATTGGCAGAAAGCGTTAAAGGATTGGTTAGAAGCCAGAAAGAGATCCTGACACTCCTCGAGCTTGCCAAGACTCGAATGGAGGAACAGGGGCGTATCCAGGAAGAACTCACTACACGAGTCATCAAGTCGGCGGAATCACTCGATCGTGTTTTGGGTGCCTTGGATGAGATCACTACGCGACTTCAAAGTGCGGCGAACGCCGTCACGACAGCGACCACTCAGTTGTCTGAGGCAACGACACATACGGCAACGACCCATCGAGAACTCGTGGATGCCCAACGAGAACTGTCCAAGCGAGTACAGGACGAGCTAGAACGTCTGGAGAGTGCCCGCACTTCTATCCTGGAAGCCTGGCACGGTGTCGCCGCTGAAGCGAGAGATTCGATACAGATCATTCACAAAGCGGTCGATGGACTTGGCTCTGAGGTCACGGATAAGTTACTCGGCGCTCTCGAAACCTTCGACTCGAAATTGGCCGAGGTCACCGAACGATTCAGCGGAACGCTCCATGAAGTACGCGAAACCATTCACGAATTGCCAGGTTTGTTGACGAAGATGACTGACAGTTCACAGGCAATGAGTGACTCGACGACATCTCTTCGGGACGAATTACATGGACTCGCAAACAATATGAAAATCTCGGTTGGCGATGCGACGGCCCGCGCGGTAACGGCGGCCGATAAACTGGCAGTTGTCACTGAGAGTACCGCTGCCGTTGCGACCCACTTCTCAACGGTGATTGAGCAATGTCAAGAGTCTGTTGCGGCGGCCGCCAAACAACTAAAGGCGTCTACGCAAGGAGATAAACTCGCTGAAATTCATGAGATCTTGAAAGACACTCAGCAGGCCATCGAGAGACTAGTGACGGTCACTACAGAACACGGTTCTTCATCAACCCGGCGCAGCATTACCGGGCGTTTGTTTGGGAGGCGATGACCTATGCCCAGACCTGACCGAAAGCGGTGGTCGGATACTTCAGCGTGGTCTGCTCGAAGAAGGGACACCCAGACGGAGGGGTTCTGGGCCTCCTACAGTGACCTAATGGCTGGCATCCTAATGATTTTTGTTCTCGTGTATATGGTTCACCAGAACGCAACGCTTGAATCGACCGAGGCGATCAGGAATTTCACGACCGCTATGAACAACATCTGCACCACGCTCGAACCTGACATAGAAACAAATCCGAACATTGAAATGAATTGTCATACTGGTGCGATTACGTTTGTAACAGCGACGTTCGGTTTTAGTGATTGCGAATTAGCACCAGCGGTCAAGGAAGACCTCAGAGCGATCGTACCTCGTTGGCTTGACGCGTTAGATGCCCCAGAAATCAGAGGCCAGGTGGAATATATTGAGATTGGAGGCTATACAGACAAGCAAATATTAAAGGGAGGCGATCTAATTATGGGGAATGTGGAGGTCTCTAAATGTCGAGCTACAAACGTCTTGGAGTTTCTTCTGAAAGATCCAAGCTCGAATTTGTCGGCATCACAACAAGAGAGATTACGTGCCCAAGGTGTCGTCGTCGCCTACGCCTCCCACGATTTTCCAGACACTTGCGAATTGGACCGGTGCCCCGAAGCTCGACGGATCATCATCAAAGCTAATGTCAATGAGGCAACGGTATTGCGACAACTCATCGAAACCGTTAGAAGGCGGTCGTGACACTCCAGGATTACGAGCCATCAGCGTTTGCGGCATGCGCACTGCAGGTCGCAGTGAAGCACCCAGTCCGGCAGGCAGGGGGAATTCTCGACATCTCTCCCACTGATATTGACGCACTCAAAGCCGAACTGCGTAGCCTGGACCTCTCCGGTGTTCCGTTATTCGCTGCGAGCTTGCGTCCCCGAAGCGTCCATGCCGCTGTTGCGTTAATCACGGACGACGAGGTCAATGAGAAAGCATTACTGGTTCTGAATTGCCGACCACTGGCGAGCGTGTTCAAGCAGGTATGGCGACGCGTCAGAACAGAATACCCAGAACCCCGCCTGCTTGATGCGCTCCGCACCGTTGGAAACAAATGTGATTGGACTGATGTTACGCGAGGATTTCCAGTCGGTGATCACGTAAGACAATGGTGTGCGTCAGACCGGCTGTCGGACAGCGCCGCACGTGAGTGGTCGCGCGACTATTTTGATCCGAATTGCACAATTGTCCAATGGCTAGAAACACTCGACATCCCATCCGGAGAGGCGTTCAATAACGCGGTCGTCCAGGAATGGCTCCTCGGCACACCGAAACGCATTCTTGGCCACATCAACGCGCGTGGGTATATCGCGCTCTTGAAACAACATCCGAAAGGGATTCGTGCTCGAGCCATGGCTCGGTACCTCAATGTGCTCGAGCGTCAGGAGCATTGGCAATCGGACATCCTTGAGTCATTCATGAACTGGTTTGATGTCCCACAGCCTGAACAGACACAGAATCGATACTGGAGCCGTGTAAACGAAGAAGCGCGGAAGGAGTTTCGGTCGTGGGCGTTAGGCCAACGACTCGAAGAGTACTTCGACCAATTCGCTGACGAAAAAGGGCGAAAACAGTTTTGGCGACCGTTTATGGAGAAGGCCGGCGTAGAAATGGAGCACCGGTGCCCAATCCCTGGCACTCGAAAATTCTTAGCCGTCGGATTGGAATTTCGTACATTCGGTGTCGTCGAATTTGGGCAGGTCGGTAATGCGGCCTACCTCTACCCAGTTAAGACATATCGAAAAATCATGACCTCGCGGAGTTCTCAGGTTGAAGATTACAAGGACATCGCTAAAACGATCCCCATAATCGGCAGCGAGCAAACGCAGGGACGGCTTCTGCACTTCGACGGCTGGCAAGATGCCTGGGCCCCACGCATCACTCAATTAATCGGGCGGAAATAATCACCAAAATATGCGGAGCCTGAGCCTTAACTTCGATCGCGACGGTGTCATCTGGACTGTTGCTGGTGGCGATGTCCCAGATCTTCCTATTTCAGGATGGCCGAGTCACATCGTTCGAGATTTGGCGATGTTTCCTCAGTGGGCAGCGCTTGGTGACGCCTGGGCAGACGATTTGATCGTCGAGCAGGAGAAGGGGCGTTATTTACTGCCCTATAACCAATGTTTTGCCGTGGATGACGAAATCAGACCGGCACTCGGTCTCCCAATGGCACAGCCCGTACACATTTCGTTGATATCTCGTGGAAGTGCAGCGCAGGAACAGTTTTCGATTACGGCTAACGTTCGAGATCGCGAACAAAAGTCGCTGGCCGGTGCTGAATATGTCGGACCGTTTTTCATCAGAAACCAGACTGAGGCGGTGGGACTATCGAAATCGGTGAGTGCCTTGATCGCGTTGGTGGAACATCCGCCGAGAGAGGCCGGCGGACCGACTGACAGGCTGTTATATGTGGCGCAGGTAAAAAAATGTGCGGAGGCAGTCGAGCATGATGCCGGATTAGCATCAACGGTCAGTTTTGATAGCTATCTGGACGGTCAAGACATTTCAGTTGCAGGGGCCATTGGTTGTGATCCCACGGCATCGAGTCCTGAACGTATTTCGCTGCGCCCAACAGTTGAGGGTATAAACGCAACGGTCACTCACATTCCCGGCCAAGTTGTCAGTGGAGATCGATCAAGGGCCAAGTCGTTTGTAAACAGGCAGGCAGGAGAAACGGGACGCAAATACATAGTACTACGCCCCGAAGACCGCGAAACTGCTAACGAGATTCAAACACGTGAGATCGTAGGCAGCAATGTTCCAAAGTTCGTCCTAAATCCTGAGGCATTCCTACCGGACTCCGTCGACCTAAAGCATTACAGCGATCGTGTGAAATCAATTGGGATACAAGTCTACAACTCCAGACCATACATCCACGTGCGTAAGAACAACGACACAGGTTCGTTGGAAGGAGCTCTAACTTTCAAGACAGAGAACCTTGTTGGTGGAGCAGAAGCTGGCACGACATTACCGCACGTTGCCCCCACCATGTCTTCAGAGATGTACAAGCAACTTGCATCAAAGAGCGACGGTGGATGGGCGCGAGATAAAGATCGTTGGATACAAACAGAAGAAAATGGATCAGATTTTATTGACGACCTTGGCAAGGCCGGTTTTGACACTACACGAACTGGATATCAGCAAATTCGTGGTGTGCTAAATATTTTTACCAACCTAGACAATGAGGACAAGTACTTAGAGTACCTCGACGCCGATGACGATCTTCGTCTGGAAGTCGTTCCTGGAGCAACTAAAGAGCCGATCTCGCAGCGTTTCACCGGCACTTTGTTCCCCTATCAGACAGAGGCTTATCGATGGTTAAGTGACCTATATAAAACTCGGCGCGGCGGCCTGTTGGCCGACGAGATGGGGCTAGGTAAAACAGTACAAGTCTTGGCGCATGTCGCGCGCGTGTTGGAGACCCAGCCAGATCATCCGATCCTGATCGTTATTCCGCTGACTCTGATGGAGAATTGGACCAGAGAAATAAGGTCTTTTCTGTCTCCGCCTCCTCGTATTCATCGCCACGAAGGACCGAAACATCATCGTCTTAGTGGGTTGAAATCTAATCCAGAGATTGTACTTGTCTCATATGACACGCTCCGACGTGACCAATTAGATATGGCACGAATCGATTGGAGTGTTGTGATTTGCGATGAAGCCCAATTTGTGAAGAATCCAACGGCGCAACGAACGAGTGTCGTCAAGGCACTTAAAGCCAATCAGCGTATCGCTCTAACAGGCACACCTGTTGAAAATGGTTTGATCGAATTCTGGTGCATCTTGGACTATGTGGCGCCGGGATTGCTTGGCACCTGGTCGGAGTTTCGAACAGAGTTTGAAAGGCCCATCGTAGAGCCATCTAGTGATTCGATGCGAAATGAGTTAATAGGCAAACTTATCAATAAGTGTAGTGTCCACTATCGGCGGCGTTTAAAGAAAGATGTCCGTGACGACCTAACAGAATTGGGTGAGCCACACCGCGAAGACGTGGCATTGAGTCCAAAGCAATTGAACGCGTACCAGAACATTCTCCGCGAGGCAAAAAAGAACGGTTCTGGAGGAATACTTGGTGCCCTTCAAAGACTTCTTCAGTGTTGTGCGGTTCCACCAAATATGTCTGCGTCTCTCGACGAACAACTTGAAGCGTGTCCAAAATTGACAAAGACATTAGACATCCTAAAACGAATTCGTGAACGCGCCGAAAAGGTTTTAATTTTTACGAGATTCCGTTTGGTTCAAAGTGTGTTGCAAAATGCGATCGTGGAAACGTTTGGCGTGTTTCCGGAATGTATTAATGGCTCTGTTCATGGTAACAGGCAGGCAGTTGTTGATCACTTCTCAGAGAAAGAAGGCTTTGCCGTTCTCATCCTATCGCCCGATGTTGCCGGAATTGGTTTGAATGTGACAGCTGCCAATCATGTCATCCATTACACACGGCCATGGAATCCGGCGAAGGAAGAGCAAGCAACGAGCCGTGCGCACCGAATAGGGCAAGAGAAAACCGTGGAGGTGTATTTACCCATTACGAAAGATGAGCGATTTGTAACTATTGAGCAAATGCTTGATGAACTTCTGCAAGAAAAGCAAAAGTTAGCGCGCGATGTGCTGTTCCCGTTTCTTGGCTTAGAGATCACCAATAAAGAACTTCTTGACCGCGTGAAAGACAGCGACGTTCCGACAGAAGACTAAATCGAGCGTCTGACACCTCCCTAGAGGATGCCCCACCGCGCACCCGCGTGACTAACTTCCGTTGAACCTCTCGATCTGTTTAGTGTTCATGTTAATCGCTCCCTAATTGGACCCCGCATGTGGCCAGTTTTGGACCCCGCATGTGTCCCGTTGGCGTTCGTAGCTGTTCGCATCTGTTCGGATGTCGTACTCGATCTACGCCGTATAAAGTGGAAAGAGTCTAGTAAACACTGAGCCAATACGCACACAAAGCCCGTAAGTGCTAGGATCTGTGGTGGTTCGGGATGTGGCGCAGCTTGGTAGCGCACCTGACTGGGGGTCAGGGGGTCGCTGGTTCAAATCCAGTCATCCCGACCATTTTCCTAACAAAAACGCAGATCGTGGATTAAATGACAGAATGATTTCGGTTTACCACGCCACTTGACCTATTTTTGCCCCGCCACTTGACCAACCAGGCGCGGGTTAGGCCCCTCAAGTTTGTAATCGATCGGTATGCACCGAACGGATCGATGGCATAGCTGGAGTCACGAAAGGATCAATGACGTTACTACGCGATGTCGATGATGTTCCCCCGAAAAAGCCGATGGGGCTCTATGCGCTGATCTTCGTCGTGGTGATCGCCAGTGCCGCATATCTGTTTCTGTTCAGAACCTCGACAGACCTGGATCCAAATTCGATGGCTGATGCCCCGACAGTAGCGGCACCTGCGGATGTGCCGGTGTCACCAGCAGCACCCAGGGAATCGGATCCGTTACCTGCCGAACCGGATCGTGCTGAGCCCCTACCTCCGACAGAAGAGCCAGTCGTTGAGGCGGAACCAGACTCGGTGACGGCGCCGCCACCAGTTGTGTTGCAGGTTGCGGCCGATGTTGATGGGGCCTATGTATTCATTGACCGGAGTTATGTTGGTACAACGCCATTTGAGTCCGCTACGCTCGGTCCGGGGCGATACCGGGTCAATGTGTCTGCGACTGGTTACGAAACCTACGAAGAGAACATTGAAATTAATGGAGACCGAACCTCAATTGTTGTGACATTCAGGCAGGTGTCTCTCGATGAGCGTTTGGCAGTCATACACAAACACCGATTCGGTGACTGTGCCGGAGAACTCGTCGCCGATACGAGCGGTCTGCGGTATCAGACGAGTGATGATGACGCTTTTGAAGTGACTCTTGAGGCCATGGAAGAGTTCACGATCGATTATCTTGAACATAACTTGCGCATCAAGGTACGAGACGGGCGCACGTATAACTTCACAGATGACCAGGGCAATGCGGATGCACTGTTCGTGTTTCACCGAACAGTCGAAAACGCGAGGCGCCGTCTTGCTTCGGGCGATAGGCCGGTCTTGCCATAAGACGTTTGAGTCCACACGGGAATCATGACGAGCGGGCCATCCAGCACACCCGTGAGTGGGACGCCATTTTCCTAGTTTCCATTCAATCCAAAGAGCGAACGGAAACGCTCTGGAGTTTGCTCAGCCTCAAGATGATACGTGCAAAGGGATTCTTTTACTTCTTTCTCCACGGCCCGCACATCGTCCGTTTCAGCAAGACGGATGACCTGTATCCGCCAATTTTTAATAAATTCCTCTTGGCCCATTTGATCGCACAGTAGCGAAAGATATTTATTTCCAGAATCAGCGATTTTCTCTGATCCAGCCTTACCGCCAGTCTCAGCATAGGTCGTCCATCGATCTCTAAGGCTACGACGTGCCATACCAACGTAGCGATAGAAATCCCGGCGCGACGGATCAAATACCTGAATGAGATAGACCCCTGGGGTATTCAAAAATTCGCGCCAATTCGACATGCCAACTCTCGTTTGCAACTCGTCGAATGTGAGCTGGAAACCGCGAACCTTACTTGGCGTGGGGATTACATTTGGAACCGAAGCTCTGCCAAGAAGAGTAAATTTTCGTGCCGCCGTTGAACGGTCACCGGCAGCTCTAAATTTCCATCCTCGAGAAAGTCCCTCGTGAAGAAATAAATAGTCACCGTCAGTCCATGACCACGACATTTCCCAGCCTGGCAAAGTCCACCTCCTACCGGGATCGTCATTCGGGATTCCTGGCTGGCGCTTGATGTCTTTAAGTACTCCCATGAAGAGATAGGAATTTGGAATGTGGTTCAAGGTGCTGAATTTGACGCGTGTATCTAGTAACACGGCTATGGTTGTCGCAGATTTCCAGACCTTAGCAACATTGTGAGCTGTATCAAGCCGCGTTGCGTCGAGTAATGCCTCACCGAGTGGACGCTTCTGTTCGGAGGCCCATTGCCAATCCTGCGATGCGATTGGGTCACGAATAACGTGGAGCCAGGTACTGTTCAGGTCTACATTGTGTAACGCGAGGTAATCGGCAAGCGTGACCCTTCTCATTCCGGATGTCTGGTTCTTAACATCATCAAACGGCCGCGCAGGCGCATCTGGTTTCCACGTGAACACGCCGTTCTCGACGACGAGCACATCAAGGTTTACCTTGTGATCGCATTTTGGGCACGTCGCGGTCGAGCAATTTTCGAGGTAATCGGAATCAAAAGAATCAAGATCAAGATTAACCGATCGCCGAATCCAATCCTCGTAACGGTGTCCGCACTGTGGACACTCGACAGTGATTTCTTCAGGCGGTGAAGTCAATTGTTAAGGCTCCTGACGAGGCACGTTGAAGGATTTAATGTTCTGTTTTAGATCAGCAACGTTTGGTCTGGCGACTCACCTAGAAAGTGTAACAGAAGAAAAGTCCTCAGCTAACCCGTTCGGCGTTTGTGGTTGTTCGCATCTGTTCGGATGTCATACTCGATTTGCACCGTATAATAAGAACGATGACGAATCCCCATCGGCGAAACGTGGCCATTATCGCACACGTGGATCACGGTAAGACGACACTCGTCGATGCTTTGTTTCATCAGAGCGGGGTGTTTCGTGCAAACGAACGAGTTACCGAACGTGCTCTCGATAATATCGATTTAGAGCGCGAGCGTGGTATCACAATCATGGCCAAGAACACGGCCGTTCGTTATGGGGACGTGATTATAAATATCGTCGATACGCCAGGTCATGCCGATTTCGGTGGGGAGGTAGAGAGAACTCTGTTGATGGTGGACGGAGTCGTGCTCCTGGTCGATGCGTCCGAGGGGCCCTTGCCCCAGACACGGTTCGTCCTGCGGAAAGCGTTGGAGCGGGGCCTTCTTCCAATCGTCGTTATCAACAAGATTGACCGTCAGGATGCTAGACCGACTGAGGTGCTGAGTGCGGTCTATGACTTATTCATTGATCTTGATGCCACCGAGGAGCAAATTGAATTCCCCGTTCTGTACACGAATGCGAAGGCTGGAACTGTGAGCACAGACGTCTCGATTCCAGGCGAGACCATCCGACCATTGTTCGAGGCGATTCTAGAACGTATACCTGCGCCGGAAGGTGATCCATCGGCATCGTTGCAGCTACTGGTCGCCAATCTTGATTCAAGTGACTATCTGGGCCGGATCGCCATAGGCCGGATCTTTAATGGTAGGGTGAAAAGGGGTGACAATGTGGCGGTCTCCAAACTCAATGGAGAGATGCAACGAACTAGAGTTACCAAGCTCTTTGTGTTTGATGGTTTACAGCGCGTGGAGGTTGAGGACGCAGCGGCTGGCGACATCGTCTGCCTCGCCGGGATGAGCGACATCACGATCGGTGAGACGATCACCGACCCGGTCAATCCGCACCCCATGTCAACGCTTCATGTTGACGAACCGACGGTGTCGATGATCTTTGGCGTCAACACGTCGCCGCTGTCTGGCCGCGACGGGCAGTATGTTACGTCGCGAAACCTACACGATCGTCTAACCCGTGAGCTGATCGGTAACGTATCGATTCGCGTGGAGAATGCCGAATCATCTGACCAAGTGAAGGTCATTGGACGCGGTGAGCTTCAGCTGTCGATCCTCATCGAGATGATGCGCCGGGAAGGTTATGAGATGCAGGTCTCGCGTCCGGAGATCGTGACTAGGGTCGTTGACGGTCACACCGAAGAGCCTGTCGAGGAACTGGTTATCGACGTGGTAGAAGAATATCAGGGTGCGGTGATCGAAGGCCTTGGTCCGCGTCGGGCAACAATGACGAAGATGGTTAATCACGGAAGCGGTCGTATCCGACTCGAGTTTCGCATCCCCACTCGTGGCCTCATCGGTTTCCGTTCACAGTTCCTTACCGATACTCGGGGAACCGGCATCATGCATCATGTCTTCTCCGGCTGGAAAGCGTGGCATGGTCCAATCAGCGGGCGGCCCAATGGCGTTTTGGTCGCTGACCGGGCTGGAAAGGTTACGGCTTTCGCGATGTACAACCTGCAGGCGAGAGGGGAACTTTTTGTCGAGCCAACTACAGAGGTTTATGAAGGAATGATCGTTGGCGAGAACGCGCGTCCTGATGATATAGATGTTAACGTCACTAAGGAGAAGAAGCTTACCAACATGCGCGCGGCGAGTGCCGACGAAAGCATCAGATTGATCCCACCCCGGAGGTTTAATCTTGAGCAGGCGATCGAGTTCATTAGCGATGACGAGCTTGTCGAGATCACGCCCAAGAGTTTCCGAATTCGCAAACGGGAACTTTCCGCTAGCAAACGACGGACCGCTGATCGATAGAGACTTAGTGGGAATATTTGGTTGAGATCGATTTCAGATATTCTTGTTGAGCATTAATGATTATGAGCGGCGAAGTAGATGCAGGACTGATTCAGTTATTCGAGAATGCCGTAATAGCATTATTGTTCTGCTTCGTTTTGCATAGAGTTTAAGCCGTTGTCTAAGAGTTAGCGGTAATCGAGCAAGCTTGCCATTGTAAACATGAGGAATGTATTGACCGGTACGAATGTCACGTTTGTGAAGCCACTCAATTTGGCCAAGAAACGGGTCTGAACGTTGAGGTTGGTAATAAAGGCAATTCTCAAAATAATAATGGGTTACTTGACTATGACGAGTTCGGGAAGCGTCCTTGACCGGGCTACCCCCATGGAGCAGGTTACCAGCCCAGATAATTGCTTGTCCTTTACGGGCGATTAAGAGACTTTTTTTGAGATTTAACTCCTCGATGCATGTTTGAATAAACTGTTCGTATTGGGGATAGTGTTCATGTTGTTGCTGAGAACTTGCTGTGATTCCCAGGTGGCTATGGTCGAAGTAGGGTAGTTTGTGACTGCCAGGATAGTATTCGAGCGGTCCGTTTTCCTCATCTGTGTCTTCTAGAGCAATCCATACACCGCACATAAATCCTCTCGGAACACAGTTGAAATGCATGGAATCACTGTGTGCTAGTTGCTGGGTTCCACGAGCAAAATTTAATGTTTGCATCGGGATCGGGTTTCGCCGATAAAGGGTCGCTAACGTAGACAGAATCTTTGACGAGATTGCTAGAGTCTTTACCGCTGGAATGCGTTCCCATTCGTCCATGAGTCGAGTTTGGTACTCAGGATGGTGTGAACATGTGTCGATTATTTCTCGGGCAAGTAGATCGAAATTCTCAATTTCTGGGTCAATAATAATGTAGCCATTATTTGCATAAGAGCGAATCATTTCCTTGGTTGGTTCATCGAGGTCGTGACGGGCGAGATGGCTTTCGAAGAAGGGAGAGTCAATCCATGGAAAATTTAAACTGTCGATTGGCAGTTCCATTGCGTACCTCTAATAGACTCTGAGATCATCGAGCCAAATAGTGCCGGTAGTGCCAGGTTTTACTGAACCCGGATCCATAGTGAATGCCAGCATTTGTATTTTATCGAGATCGAGTTGACCGTCACTGTTTTCGTGAGGGGAATGCATGTCAGAAAAACGAACCGTGATTCGACGCCAATCTAGTGATGCCCTAACTGAACTTAGCCATGTCTCAGTGCCATCAGGCATCAAAGTCGGGTTTTTGTCTCGGACTTGCGCCCAGAAGCGGTAGTCTCCATCTGCTTTAACAGCAAAGGTAAGCCCTGTCTTTCCAGAGAAGTCACGTTGCTTACGATTTACTAGTGCGCACCAGGTGTCCACTTGCTCGGGAGTAGGCACTCCTAGACTAAATTGCATTTGTCCTATGCCCTGTCCGTGTTGTTGGCTGCTGGATGAAATGATTTTGAATGTTACTAAGGACGAGGCATCGAACTCCGGAGAAAGAATGGAGGCGTCTTCAAAGAGGTCGAGTGGTTCAGTCGAGAGGGGTTGTTTTGGTTCCGGCGGCCATCCGGCTCGCCGTTCCCGAGCCTCTATTTGGTCTGGGGTGAATACATAGATTGGGTTAGAGAGTATCCAAGGCATATCCCAGCCTGGCAAACGTACTTCGATTCGGTAGACCCCTTCTTTTAAGGAATTTAGTTGAACAGAACCATCCTCTTCAGTTGCTACGATACCATCTTTTAGCACGCGTAAACGCGAAGCGCGAGGAAGACGACCACCAGCTCTAAGAGTTAAGTCAGGAATAAGTGGAATGGTTTCGCCAAGACTCCAGCGTTCGCCTTTTCGCTCAATCACAGCAAAGAATCCTTGAGCTGGTGCGAGACCATCTACTCCGATGTAGAACCGTCCATCAGTTAGGGCTCGTAGAATAGCAGCAGTATCTCGAATCGGGTCCAGCGACAACGGTTCATCTAGGAACAGATGAGTCTTTACCAGGCCAAAAAGTAATTCATAAGCAAGATGAGCATCTACCCCTGCGAAACCAGCGACATCACGCTTTGCAAGCATAGTATCCCACTGCTTAAGAGTTTTTTCTGGGGTTGTCAGAAAACGCAGTGCTGCATAACGAGGGTTAAGACCACTAAGAAAAGTAATTTTAAGCATGTTTAGCCATCCAGTGGTTCGCCTCATGCTGTCCAAATTGATTAGTTCCAAACCCCATGAGCCTGGAAGTTTCCATCCAGACCAGCGAAAGTCTTTATGAGGGGACATCGGGTGTGCGACGACTGCTGAACCACCAAAGTCTCTGATGTCTTCCAGGGTATCGCGAGGGTTGCCTGAAAACTTCAGATCAGGATCTGGAATGCCAACTCCCAATAGATGTCCGGACACAGTTGATGTTTCGGTTCCAACAATTACAAGAAGGTCTCCGTGGTATCCCTCTAGGTGTTTAGCATCTAGAGTCCCATGGTCAGTGATTACGACGAATGATAATCCTGCAGCACGGGCTGCTTCGATAACTTGTTCTGGAGTGGCTCGACCATCCGATAGTGTAGTGTGGACATGGACGACACCAGAAATACTGACGAGGTCGTTGTCTAGGGACTGGCCTTCGAGTTCGAAGGGGTGCCAAAGAAAAGCCCTTACGTTGAGAATGGCGAGGCAGACGATTGCTAAGAGTACAGCAGTTCGTAGTTTAAACTTTATAATTGACATCATAAAGTTCCGGAACCACATGCGCGCGATTGTACAGCATACGGGTAAAACTATGATCTTTGTGCAAGGTATCACAGGGCATGAATCGTTTTATTAAGAGTCGGTAGTTAGTTTTGGCATCTCTGGGTCATTGCCGGCTAAAACCTGACTAATAATTTCCTTAAGGTCTGTCGGGAAATCTTGCTTGAGTATCCATTTTAAATAATCCGGATGAGTTCTGAAGATCTCTTGCAGAGAAGAGCCTTGGTGTTTTCCAAAATTAAAGCGGGCTGCACCATCACGCCACCTGATTCGTCCATCAGCATCTATCCAGTTTGCATCGCGTGGATTACTGATTTTTGATAGTGTTTGCACGGATGAATCTAAGAGGTCAGTGCTTCCATGTTTCCGCAATTGTCCGACAAGTACACGGGCCGTAGTGTTGATGTCTGCGTCAGCACGGTGTGTTTTGTCTGGGCTCATTCCATAGAAGTACTCAATCGCATCTGATAGTGTGCGCGGCTCAAGCCATTGCCAAATTCTCAGAGGGTCAATCAGTGTAGCTTTAGTAAATGGAAACGGTTCATTGATACGTGCGAACTCTGATTCGAGCATGTTGCGATCGAACCTGAAATTGTAACCGACAAAATCGTGCCCAGACAAAGCTTTGATTAACAACGGAGCAATGTCCAGAAATGTAGGTGCATTTACTACAGAAGAATTTGTAATTCCGTGTATGGCTGTTGCTTCAGTTGAAATGGGAATCTCAGGATTGATTAAATAACTACATTCAGAAACTTGTTTGTTAGGCGTCACGGTTGCAAACGCAACTTGCACGATCCGATCGTAGCTTCGCCATGTGCCCGTCGTTTCTACATCTAGAACCGCTAGTGGACGCTCAAGATGGAGGATTGTAGCGATTTCTCGTAGTACGTCAGCCAACGATTCCTTATTGTTCATCATTACGCTCCTAGGATCGGTTGCTTCAGCGTTGCAGTGATAATTTCATGCTGTCTTTCACGGTTTTAAAATTGTGCCTATGCCACCTTTAGAAAAGAAGATTCATTAAGTTTCTAATGTAGAGGCAGAAGAGTTCGGGTATTTCCTAGTCACGAAGATTAATGAACTGTAGTGGCAGGTTGATGTCAGCTTCTTTGAGAAGAGTAATCACTTGTTGGAGATCATTTCGTTTTTTCCCAAAGACACGTAGTTGGTTTTCTTGAATTGTGACTTGAACCTTTAACTTGGTTTGCTTAATCATCTTAACTATTGTTCTCGCGAGATCAGTGTCAATTCCCTGTCGAACTCGGACAATTTGCCAGGCATCACTAACATTTTTTTGTGGATCGTCACGTTCTAAACAACCAGCGTTAACTTTTCGTCCTGCGAGGCGAGTGGTTAGCATTTTGTACATTTGGTCAAGTTGGAATTCGTTTAATGCGCGCATTGTTATCTGACAGTCATTAAATTCAAATTGTGCGTTTGTTCCTTTAAAGTCGAAACGAGTATCTACTTCTCGTGTTGCCTGATTGACGGCGTTCATGACCTCATCATTGTTAACTTTGGAGACGATGTCGAATGAAGGCACAGGATGAGTAGTCTTTCTATTAAAACAGGCGATCGTAAATTAGGCGACGAACATGATCTAATTGTTGTGTGAGTATTAAGGACTTTGAAGCATGTTTAGACCCTATAGGGCTAAGAGACGTAAGGCCAGTAGTATTTATAGAGACACTAAGATTAAAAATCTCAACAATCACGACACTATTTACACAGGTATAATAAACAAATACAGTTTTTGCTTACAAAAACAACTATTATTTTTTATTCTAATAAAAACAAGAAAAACTAATTTGTTCTAATTGTGTTCCATTATCTTTTGAGATGTATAAATGCATACAACTAACAAATCATCAAAAGGCATTAAATCTCTTAATGATAGCTTAGTCACGCTGCTAAAGCCGTTTGCGACACCTGTAGCTATTTCCTTTAACGCCTCTGCTGAGGCTACGAAAGCAGTTCGTGTTGAAGGTAGTTATCCTGAACCTAATAAATATGGTCGAACTGGTCAAGTGCCGGCTGGTTGCGTTTTTTGGATCCATGGATCGAAGGATCTCTTTTCAACTAATGCGTCCGATCATGCTAATTGTAGTGTTGGGAGTTACACTCACGGATTTTTAACAGCTGAAGAAATTTCGTCTAAGGATGACATTGTAGCTGTTATAGAAGCTGGTTGGTTCGACAGGTCTGAGATGGCTGATTTGCCACGTGTAATTAAGAAGCCGGAATCTATTGTCTACGGTCCTCTTTCTGAGAGTCGTGTTACTCCAGACGTTGTACTGCTGCGTGTGAACGGGTTAGCTTTAATGAGGTTGAAGAGTTCTTTTCCGGAAATGTCGATTGAAGGCAAGCCACAATGTCATATTGTGGCAATGGCATACGAACAAAACATTGTGGCAGCCAGTGTCGGTTGCGCGTTGAGTCGTTCAAGGACTGGGATGAGCCCAGAGGAAATGACTTGTGTGATTCCAGGCAGTCGATTAGTGGAGGCGGTAGAAAAACTTGAGTCGACGGTCAAGCTTGACCGTGCGGTATCAATCTACGCATCGTCTGATGCGAAACGTTTTAGTGAATGGACAAGAAAATAACTTAAGAGGGTTTTTGTTTTTATGGTTTTATTCCTTAGAAAGGAATAGTGATGCAGAGATCAACTTTGGCGACAATATTTCTTTGTTTGGTTAGTGTTGGGTCTTTTCTAATCGCTCAAGATCGAGGGGTGGCTCCTTATAAGGGCGGAGAAGATTTATCGGGTCCTTATGAAGCCGATTCAGATTGGCCAATGCCCATCGAATCTGAATTGACGTGGGGACGCACCGGAACAGTATTTGCAGAATCTCCAGATCGAATTTTTGTCATGCAAAGTGGAATGGTTCCGTGGGACTGGAAGCGATTAGAAGGACCAAGGCGTGGAGGCGGAACGTTGCTTGCATCAGCAAATAACGCAACGCATTGTGCGTCTACCGTTGCTCGAAAACCTAACTGTGCGCCTGGGAAAGTTCCTCTTGCTGAAAAGTCTGGGAAGGAAATTCCTGGTGCGCGGTGGGATCATATTCTGATGATTTTTGATCGTGACGGAAATCTTATTGAATCATGGGATCAACATAACGACCTATTTACTCATCCGCACAACGTTACAATAAATCCGTACGATCCGGAGAAGCATGTGTGGGTTGTCGATGCTGGGTCTGAACAGATCTTCAAGTTTACACAGAACGGTGATTTAGTAATGTCCCTGGGTGAATTTAGGGTGACTGGCAATGACGAGTTTCATTTTGGGAATCCAAGCGGAATTGCCTTTCTTCCCAACGGCGATTTTTATGTAAGCGATGGGTACCGAAATGCACGTGTAGTAAAGTTTTCAAAAGATGGTAAATACTTAATGGAATGGGGGAAGCCTGGTGATGGACCTGGCGAGTTCAACCTTCCGCATGGCATTGCAATTGATGCTGATGGGCGAGTATATGTAATTGATCGTAGTAATTCGCGTATTCAGGTGTTCGATCTTAATGGGAAATATCTTGACCAGTGGACTGGTCTACGCCTCCCTCTGTATATAGCAGTTTCAAAAGATCAACACGTATGGGTATCAAGTGGTTTCAGTAATAAGATCCTGAAATACGATCAAAATGGTCAATTGTTGTACTCGTGGGGAACTTTTGGAGCGAGACCTGGTGAGATATGGGGTGTTCATGGTTTTAGCACTGACACAGAAGGAAATCTTTATGTCGCAGAGGTTTTTTCTGGTCGTGTGCAGCGTTTAAGGCCGAGAATGGGCGCAAATTCTAAATTTCTCATGGGACCACTTGCTTCACCTGGGTCATTAGAGTTGGATTAAAGGTAGAAAGAAGCATATTAATTCTGGCTAATGATCTAGCCGAACAAAGCAGTGCGTTAGTTTGTTACGGTGATTGATAATTAATTTAGGTCAAAGTTGGATTCGGTGCTTTCTGATTTCGTTGATCATTAGCTTCGTCAATAGAAAAGCAAAATAAAGAATTTGGAGAATCTTCATGAATCGATGGATTAAATCCAAGTCTGCCATTGTAGGGGGATGTCTCTGTTTTGTGGTAACCAGTTTCACTGCACAAGAACCACCTGAGATTTCCTTTAAAGAAGCTGGATTTTCACACGAACGCCTAAAGCGCATTGATACCGTTATGCAAGATGCAGTGAGTCAGGGGCGTCTTGCTGGATTAGTAACTCTGGTTGCCAGGCATGGTCGAGTGGTTCACTTTAAGGCTTACGGATCGCAAGATCGAGAAAATAAGATTCCTATGCAGAAGGACACGATCTTTAGAATTGCTTCGTTAACTAAAACAGCTACGTCTATTGGTGTCATGATGTTGATGGAGGAGGGTGAATTATTAGTAAACGATCCAATCTCGAAGTACATTCCGTCCTTTAAGAAGACCACTGTTGCCGTTCCAGTTTCGTCTACTGATGAATCTGGTGGTTCTTTTACAGTCGTTCCGGCAAATAGGGAAATTACAGTTCGAGATCTGCTGACTAAGACGGCAGGGATGGGTTATCCACCAAGCTACCTAAGATCAACTTACGCCCCACTTGATCTGCATTCTTTCTATTTCTCTGACAAGGCTCAACCAATGAGTTCAATCATCGATCAAATTGCAAGGTTGCCATTTACATCTCAACCTGGAGAGAAATATGAAAATGGATTCGCCACGGATGTTTTAGGAGTGCTGATTGAGAATGTGAGCGGCATGAGTCTTGATGATTTTTTCAGGATCAAGATTTTCACTCCTTTACAGATGCATGATACGTACTTCTATTTACCTAAGGATAAGGCATCGCGATTTGCAGCGGTTTACACTGCACAGCCAGACGGAACGGTTAAAAGGTCCGACGGTCTTTTTGGACAGGGACAGGGTCACTATATTGATGGACCACGGATGGCATTTTCGGCTGGAGGTGGACTGCTATCTACTGCTAACGATTATGCGCGCTTAGTTCAGGTGCTAGTGAACAATGGAGAATTTGATGGTGTTAGGCTGTTAAGTCCAAAAACTGTGCAATTGATGCTCACTAATCATGTTGGTGACATGTACACACATCCTGGAAGCGTGCCAAGAAGAATAGCAAATCCGAGTTTTGGAAAACTCGGATTTGGATATGGTGCTGAGATTACACTAGATTTAGGAACCGCAAATCATCTGGGATCTCGTGGAGACTTCGGCTATCGAAGTGCATATTTTTCTCGATACTGGGGAGATCCTGTTGAAAAGCTATTAGCCCTTTTCTTTACTCAGCTTTCAAACTACGGTGGCACGTCTGATTTGCACTATAAATACAGGTCTTTGGTGTATCAGGCGCTGATCTCTCCTAGCAACTATTAATTGAGCAGAAAAAGTCTTAAGAATTATCAGGATTCCTTTGGCGTACTGGTAGTTGTGAAATATGTTAGAGCCAGATGAAATTATTGATCAAAACAGAATAGAAAATATTCGTCTTGAATCAATTAACAAATTTGGAGTTATTTATCATTCAAGAGTTATAAACAAAATCTCAACCTGTATCGTAGAAAAAATTCTTAAAGGTTCAGTTGGTGAAGGTATTACTTATCCTCAGTTGGTAAACGACGCAGCAATGCCATCCTGGATAGCGTATCAAGGTTTATTTGGTCATGTATTGGCCTTGGTTTCTTTGCAGAGCTATGAGGCAGACAAATTATTGTTAAGTGTATTTGCAAATAGAACAGCAGATGTTCAGCCTCCGTCAGAGGGGTTTTGTACCTTTCTCCAAGAACTCGGACTTGTGGTTTCGACGAGTAATCGTGAAGAGTGTTTAGAATTATGGGACTACCATTGGAAAAAAGCCGTGACTCACTACGAATCGATGTCCTAACAAGATTCTCACTGATTAGTATGTCTTAAGTTGTCAAAGTGTTAGAAGGGGCCAGATCATCGTTTCATTCCACCAAGTTGTTTGTGATAGGTTAGTTTGTCTAAAAAAAGCATGCGAGTTGGTGCTCATGGTCTATCTGTGTTAATTATTAACGTGTCTATTGTTGATACGATTATGTCAATATCTCTTGACAGATATTAATATGGGATCGAAGATTATCATTCCTAATTTAATTGTTTTTATTGATTACATTTGGCATTGAGGTGCATAGAATGAAGCCATTACTTGTTACGCTCTTTCTGTTTCTCTTTTTTCAAGCTCATAGCGTATGGGCACAAACAGGCGATCCCGAAGCTGGTGAACGGCACTATCGTGGCAAGTTCTGTTATTTTTGCCATGGTGATAATGGTGAAGGTGGTTTCGGTCCTGATCTTGCGGGTGGTCGTGGTTTAACACTCGATCAGTTTAGGCGTGCGATTCGTGAACCTTGGGGCGTTATGGGTAATTATACCGAGCAACAACTTCCCGACGATCGGATTGTGGACATCTATGCGTTCGTTAAATCAAAAACTCCAGTGCAAGCCCCAGGCGAGTGGCATTGGGCGAAGGCACCGTCATCGGCACATGAAGGTCAACAGATTTACATGCAAACTGCAGGGTGTGGGCAATGCCATGAACCTGAGAATGGGTATGGCCGTATGTGGCTCGGAGAGTACGCGAAGAATGTAGATTTCGATTACTTTGCGAAGCAAATCTATGACCACACCGATAAGTGGCCTAGCGGTGGGATGCCAAACTTCTCTCGTGAACGTCTACCAGAGGCAGCTTTACGGGAGGTCTATCAGTGGATGGTTCTTGATATTGGTCTCCGAGCATCTATGGGGGCAAGGATGAGCTATGGCGAACTGGAAGATGATCAAATAACTGTTAATGTTCAAGTAAGGAACAGAGGAATTAAGGAACTAGGTCTTGACGTTTCCGGCATCACGCTTTTTATTAAAGTTCCAGATGGAAGAACAGTGACGGGTGGAACTGGAACTGGTTATATGGGTGTGCAACCACTTACTACGTTAGGTCTCGAACCACGACTACGGATGGCTCCTCATTCGCACGACGACACCGGACATGTTGAACGTCCTGAACAAGATTTGTCTGGAGATGTGGTCGTGTGGAAAATTCCTAAAATGATCGCGGCATCGACAGAAGAACTATCCTTCGTGTTATCTGGTCCAGCGCCAACTTCTGAGATGGCCAATGAGTTTGCGGGTTCAACCCTTCATTGGGAAAACCCTGGACGAAATGCAAACGGTAGCCCACCGATCATGGTCTATCGCGATCTCCGTCTTCCAGATACAGGTGACCACGAATTAGTTTCATTGCCGACCGCAACGTTCAATGAACTAGGGATCTCAAGCGAGAATGAGATCGAATCGACTGACTAACGGGGAGTAGGACACCTGCTAGACGAACCTGAGATCACTGTTGTATGTAATTAATTTTTGCTTCGAAAGGCAATTACGAAAAGGATATGAAGCGTGAATGCCACGATTCCAGTAATTGCGATGGCTAAGATAGGATTCACCGATAGTCTCCTTAAATAAGAGTTTGTCTATTATAGCGATACTTTTCTTGTGAACCCTAGTATCTTTAAACATTCACTAGGGTAGTTTATTGTGTTGTAAATCTAATTTCTAAGTCTTCTATAGTGGGATTCTGTCTATATTTTTTAACTGCCAGGGTCGCCTCTACAGTCAACCAGATAGCCAGCGTAAATATTATTGATCCAGTTGTGAGAAGTAGCCATTGTCGATTTAACCAGAACTCGATTAGGTTGCTTCCCATAGCTGACAGTGAGGATACAAGCATAAATAGCATCGGTATAAACGTATAAAAGAGAGGTTTCCCACGTCGTAACAGATAGACCGTAATAGCTAAAAGTGCTAGTCCGGCTAATAATTGGTTGGTTGTTCCAAAAAGTTGCCAAAGTACAAGACCGGCAAACTCTCCACCTACTTGGTAAAACGCAAAAAAACAAATAGCAGTTACGGCAATAGTTGATGCAATGTACCGATTGCTAAACGAAGATACTCCGAGTGTTTCACCAATTTCTGAGACGTTATAGCGGAGTATTCTTGTCGCTGAATCGAGCGACGTTAACGCAAATGATACGACTAAGACAGCGACAAATGTACTTGCCATTTCATTCGGAATGCCTAAGTGCGTTAGGAAATAGGTCGTTCCTGAAATAAATGCAGCGATGTTGTTGCTTAAACCATCCGCAGTCTCCCAACTTACATAACGTGTTAACCAAGCGTCTTTAGATGCGAATCCTGCGGTGCAAGCTAGCACGGCCATTAAAGCTAGCAGTGATTCTCCGATCATCCCTCCATATCCTATGAAGCGGGCTTCCGTTTCTTTATTCAGTTGTTTAGCCGAAGTACCTGAAGAGACTAAGGCATGGAAGCCGCTGGCTGCACCGCAAGCGATCACAATAAATACAAATGGAAACATTGGCGGCGCACCTTGAGGATTAAGATCCAATGCTGGGGCTACAAATGATGGATTGGTGAAGAAGAAACCTATGTACATAGCACCGATGCCGAGATATAGGAGCAAACTATTGATGTAATCACGTGGCTGGAGCAATGCCCAAACGGGTAACACACTTGCAGAGAATGCGTACAGAATCAGTGACCACTTCCATTGTGTTAATGAAGGTCCAATTATTGGGTAGCGGATGCCAATCCACATTAAGAATAGCAACACAATAATCCCGATGGCGGTAAGTGTTCGTATTCCCAAGCTGTAGCGGTAGATGGCCACTCCTGCGACCAGCGCCATTAGGATAAGGAGCGTGCTTGGAACAACTGATTCCGGATAAAACTCAGGTGAAAATAACGTTGCTACAATATGGACAAATACTCCCATCGCTAGTGCGACAAGAAAGAAAATTATTAAATGAAAGAGGGTTTTAGCACGAGTCCCAACGAGACTTTCTGTTATTTTTCCAATTGAAAGTCCTTGTGCTCGAATCGAAATCGCGAGAGCTCCAAAATCATGAACAGCTCCAACGAATATTGTGCCAAGCACTACCCACAACATAGCCGGAAACCACCCCCAGATGACAGCGACCGCCGGTCCAAGCATCGGTGATAAACCCGTGATTGAAGCGTAGTGGTGTCCGAATAGTACGTAGCGGTTAGTTGGGACATAATCGACCTGGTCGCGCAAGCGGTGTGCTGGTGTTAATTTCGAGGGATCAAGTTCGAATAAACGGTTGGCTAGGTGTTTAGCGTACAACTGGTAGGCTAGGATGTAGGCGACAAAGCAAATGAAGGCAGCGATCAGGGGAGAGACAGTCATGTCTTAAATTCTTAGTTCTAAATTTAGATTTTGAGACGATTAGTTTTCAGACACGTTGTAGTTTAAGAAACTTGTGAGTATCTTATTTTAGAAGTGAAAGAATAGCGCGCGGCAGGTGTCGCAAAGCCTTGTTGATTTTTAAATATAAACCTGTTTCTGTTTGAATCATGCCAAGGAAAAGTCTCTTACTGGACTATAGACGGGTAGTCTAATGCCACCGCAGTTATAGTTTTTTATTACGAAGCATAAGTAGTTATGTGGTCTGAGGAGGTGACCCTGTTTTAATATTTTTCCGTTCGCGCCTGAAAGCTGAAATTGCCTCGAGCATAACGAAAATCGCAGCAAAGATTATCAAGATGTCGAGAAACACGAGCACGTACTGTTCGGTCGAGTAAAGATTCCATAGCTGATAGAGTGCACTTAAAAAGGCCATAATTGTGACAAAGATCATCGGCGTGAGTGTGTAGCGAGATGGGCGTCCAAGCTTGACCAGCATGACGCTTATTACGAGTAGCGTTAATCCAGCAAGCAGTTGGTTCGTTGTTCCGAATAGCGGCCAGATTGCCATCCCCCCAGTGCCCTCTGCGCCTCCGGCACCAAAAGCTAATACAAGGCAAGAAGAAACTGCTATTGCAGTTGCGAAGTAGCCGTTTTTGAAGGGACTAATATGATAGATAGTTCCCCATTCTTGGACAATGTAACGCTGGAGACGGACTCCGGCATCCATCGTTGTTCCAGCAAACAGAACGGCCATGACGGTGAGTAGAGTTTCGGCAAATGACCGAGATAACCCCAGACCATCACTGGCAATCTTCGCGCCGCCCTGTACAAAGGCTGCTGTGCCTTGGACACCGTACTCCGAATACATAATCTCCCAATCAGCAAATGTTGCAAACCCAGCGGCCGCTGCGATGATCGCAATAAGTGCTAGTGAGCCTTCACCGACAGATCCTAGATAACCGACAAAACGCGCATCGGTCTCTTTGTTAAGCTGTTTAGACGTTGTGCCAGAGCCAACAAGGCCGTGGAATCCTGAAATTGCGCCGCATGCAATTGTGACAAAGAGTAGCGGAAGGATAGGAGGTGCCGAGGCTGGAACATTTGAATTAAAAGCCGGGGCTACGATTTCCGGACTGGAAATTATCACCGCGCTATATAAGATCCCGAGACCAACAAATAGTTGAATTCCATTAATATAATCTCTTGGCTGTAATAGTAACCAAACTGGCAGCATCGATGCTATTGCTGCATAGATAAAGAGTATGACAATCCATTGTGCTCCTGGAGTAAGACCTACTACTTGTGCCGGAAGTTCGATTGGTGCTAATTCTCCAAGGTAGATAACAGCGTACAGAATAACTGTGCCAATGATGGTCGGCCAAAGGATCGGTACGTGCATTTTGTAGATTAGGACACCAATGATTAAAGCTACGAAGACCGCGCTCCATGTTGGGATTACACTGCTTGGCGTTGCTAAAAGCGCATCTGAGATAGCAACAGCAAAAACAGCGTTGACCATTAGCAATAGAAGGAAGATCACGATCATAAACAACGTTCGTGCTCGGTGACTAACAACATCTCCAGTAAGAGAGCCGATCGAACGTGCGCGGTTACGTATGCTTGCCCAGACTGCCCCAAAATCATGCACACCGGCAAAGAACATAGTGCCAAGCACGACCCAGACGAAAGCTGGCAGCCAACCCCAAATCAATGCGATACCTGGTCCAATAATCGGTGCAGCTCCAGCTACAGCAGTAAAGTGATGTCCCCATAACACAAAACGATTCGTTGGTATGTAATCGACATCATCCCGCATTGTATGTGCTGGTGTTTCAATTGAATCATCAAGCTGATAGATTTTCTCAGCGATGAATTTTGAATAAAAGCGATAGCCGAGATATAAGCTTAATAGACCGATAAGGGCGAGAAAGGTAGCATTCAGCGGACACCTCCGTGAAAATTCCTGGCCAGTTGATAGCCGGGAAGGCTTTTTGTAGTGCGAACCGTCTGCAGGATTTTTTCTGCAATTACGTCGCTGGCTATTGTTTCAATTAGAAGCCAGTTCATCTTTTTTTGCATGCCACCAGTTTCTGGGATGGCTCCACGTAAGTAAACAGTAGCGACTGCTCTTGCTCTCGTCAATAGTACTATTACTTGGTTGCAACTGAAAAGGAGTAGCATCGGCAACTATTGATTATTTTACCGTTGTTTAATGAGGGTAAAAGCGATTTATGCCTTTTCTGAATTAGACAACTGTTCGCTGGCTGTTTTCTTCTTCTCTAATTTAATTTTGGGTGTGAAATAATTTTTGGTTGCTTGTGTTTTGTTCTTAGCCTTGAGAGAAAGGCTGAAAGTAAAGGATTTTTCTGATGTGGCTAGTGATGCTAAAGACTGTAGGATAATAAGAGGTCTGATGCAGAAGATTTTTGTCAATTTCTACCTGCGGTTCTCTTTAGCTGTTTTTATTGCCTGTTGTATTTCTGTCGGATGTATGCAAACAGAGACAACTGGCAATAAAGTTGAGGTGTCCCAATCGGTTGAAACTTTTGAGGATATTAAAGACGAAGCTTTAGGTCTTCCACGCATTGTTGTTCTAGGCGATTCACTTACTGCCGGGTACGGTTTATATCCAGAGGAGGCTTTTCCAGCTCGACTTCAGCAACGCCTCCAACTGTCTGGATATCAATTCGAAGTTGTTAATGCCGGCGTTTCTGGAGATACGACAGCTGGTGGATTGCGACGACTGCATTGGGCACTTGAGGGTGATGTTCGAATTTTGATTGTGGCCTTGGGTGGGAATGATGGTTTGCGAGGACTTCCAGTAGAGCAAATGAAGGACAATCTTTCTGAGATCGTCACGATTGCTGCTAGTCAAGGAATTAAAGTTTTACTTGCTGGCATGAGAGCTCCACCGAATTTTGGATCGGATTATACTAAACGGTTTTATGAAGTTTTTTTAGAACTTCACGAGGAAAACGATCTTCTGTTTGTGCCTTTTCTGCTAGAAGGAGTTGCAAGAGTGCCTGAACTCAATCAGATGGATGGCATTCATCCAAACTCTAAAGGAGCCGACCGCGTCGCAGCATATTTGTGGTCTTTTTTGGCGACGATGTTGCCGGTTGTTGAAGTGTCAGTTCATTAAATAATCACCATAGGCAATGATTAAGTTGAGCGGTGTTTCAAAGACGGTACAGAGTGGTGGCGAGCCTCTTACAATTCTCCATCCTCTCGATTTAACTATTTCATCCGGACAATTCCTGTCAGTCGTTGGACCATCGGGCAGCGGAAAATCAACGCTTTTGGGGTTAATTGCTGGTCTTGATGTTCCATCGACAGGATCGATTGAAGTTGACGGCATCGAGATTACTAGTCTAAAAGAGGATGATTTAGCTCGATTGCGAGGGAAGAAAATAGGTTTTATTTTTCAATTCTTTCACTTGATCCCTTCGTTGAGTGCCATTGAAAATATCCTTGTTCCGCTAGAAATTGAGGGAGTCTCGAATGCTAGCAAGAAAGCTCTTTTACTTCTAAAGGATGTAGGCTTGGCCGATAGGGGGCATCACTATCCATCTCAGCTTTCTGGTGGAGAACAACAAAGAGTCGCTATCGCGCGTGCGCTCGCTAATGATCCACCCATTATCTTGGCCGATGAACCGACAGGCAATCTAGATTCAGCGTCTGGAAGACATATTGTCGATCTACTTTCTGAAGTTAATAAAAATCGCGGAACTACTCTTATTCTGGTAACTCACGATATGGCATTAGCTGATCGTTCCGATGTAATGCTTTTAATGCGTGATGGCAAGACCAACAAAGTTGGCGTTTCTGCTTAAGTAGTTATTAAAAGACGACCTACTGATGAGATTTATCTTGCAGATGGTGCTCAGAGAACTACGTTCGTCCTGGAGACGTTTAGTGCTTTTCTTTATCTGTGTATCGATAGGGGTAGGGGCTATCGTTTCTTTGCGGTCGTTGATTCAGAATATCGAATCAGCATTAACGGCTGAATCTCGAACACTAGCTGCTGGGGACGTTTCCCTCCAATCAGATAAACCTTGGACCAATGAGGTTCGACAGGTGCTTGAAGGGAGACTTTCCAGGCTTTTATTTTTCCAACAAACAGAGATCGTTGACACGACGACTATGGTGAGGTGGGTTGACGATAACAGCACTGGTGCGAAGGTAGTTGAACTGCGTGGAGTAGAAGCAGGGTTTCCATTCTATGGCGAATTTAAATTGGGTAATGGTCAGCGGTACTCGTTTGGACTATTTAAAGATTACGGTGCACTTGTTGGCCCAGAATTACTTCATCAAATAGGAATAGAAGTTGGCGAAAAAATAACGATTGGTGAAATCGACTTCACTATTCGGGGAACGATTCTACAGGAACCAGGAGGTCAGCTTGGAGCTTTTAGTTTTGGTCCGAGAGTTTTAGTAGACCGTAAAGCCCTCGACGACACTGAGCTTTTAAGCTTTGGAAGTCGTGCCAATTATCGAATATTACTAAAACTTGACGAAGCAGAAATAGACACGCTAGTTGAACACTTGAGTGAGGATTTAGATAGTGAACTTATCCGTGTAGCTTCTTATAGAAGCACAGAGAATAGGATTGAGCGTTATTTGGCACGTACGGAAAACTATCTCAGTCTTGTTGGATTCGTTATTGTGATTTTGGGCGGGATCGGTGTTTGGAGCGTGATGCGCGTATTTGTGCAACAACGTTTACATAGCATTGCAGTGCTGAAGTGTCTCGGAGCTACGACAGGAAAAGTGCTTTCGGTGTACATTGCGCAGGTTGCACTGCTGGGTTTGTTTGGCAGTTTACTTGGAGTATTTTTGGCAAGTATGGCGATGGCATCCGTGCCAGGTTCATTAACAGAGCAGGCGGCTGAAGTAGCTGGGCTCTCAATTGTTTCGACAACGTTAACCAGTTCAGCGATCCTTCAAGGAATAATAGTCGGTCTCTTTGCGTCGCTACTTTTTGCGCTTATTCCGCTTCTTGAAATTCAAAACGTTAAACCTTTAATTCTTCTTCAACGGAATCAAACTAAATCATCCACAGCTTTTTATTGGCTACGAATGACGGTTATATGTTTAGTTGGTTTACTTTTGTTGCTAATCGCGAGTTGGCAAGCGAATTCAATGGAAGTGGGTATCTATGTTGTTGGTGGATTCGTTTGCGTATCTTTGGTTTTGTACTTATTAGGAGTAGGGCTAGTTACTTTAATTGCACCTTTTGAAGCCACACGGTGGTTTTCGTTGCGTCATGCTGTGTTAAATCTAAGGCGACCTGGAAACCAAACACGCGTTATTCTTCTGTCAGTAGGGTTGGGGAGTTTTTTTATCGTTGGTGTTAGGTCCTTACAGGTTAACTTGCTTAGCAACTTCGCCCTTGAGCTTCGGGAGGACACGCCAGATATGTTTTTGATCGACATTCAGAACGATCAAGCTGATGACATAACAAATATGTTAAAGAAAAATATCGAACACGAGTCGAAGTTAGTGCCAGTGTTACAAGCACGAGTTACCGGTGTTAGCGGTCGAGTCCTTTCTCTTGATGGTGCAAGTGAAGCTCGACGGGCAGGGCTTGGACGTGAATACACCATAACCTATCGCTCGTATTTAGAAGAAAACGAAAGAATTATAGCCGGAACGTTTTGGAATGAGGAATCATCAACTATTCCAGAAGTCTCGATCGAAGAGGGTTTGCATGAGCGGAGAGGGATCCAGTTAGGTGATACAGTGAAGTTCGATGTTCTTGGTCGGGAAATCCAAGCTAGAGTGACAAGTGTTCGTGCCGTCGATTGGGATGATTCACGAAGTGGAGGCTTCATGTTCCTCTTTCAACCTGGAGCATTCGATGATGCTCCGCATTCCTTTATTGGATTTTTAAAAGGTCCAACAGACGCATCGTCGCGGGCGAATCTTCAAAGAGAGATTTCTGAAAAATATCCTAATGTTTCTATTATTGATGGACTAGATATTCTTAATACAGTTCGGCGCGTGCTTGACTATGTAACCTTGGCAATAACGGTAGTTGGGGCGATTGCCCTGTTTAGTGGCGGTTTAATACTTATCGGATCTGTAGCGATGACAAAATTTCAGCGTGTATATGAGGTAGCAATCTTTAGGACATTGGGGGCAAATACGAAAGCGTTGACGACTATATTAATACTTGAGTACGGCGTTCTTGGCATTATTGCTGGAACAGTTGGTTCATTCGGGGCATTGCTGCTTACGTGGGTTCTAGTTAATCAGGTTTTTGATCTTTCGTGGTTTCCAGTTCTTTCAGAGCATTTAGTGGCCATTCTTTTAACTGCGGTAGTAGTTTGCGCTGTTGGTGTTTTTTCTAGTTTTGATGTGTTGAAACGAAAACCACTTGCAATTCTTCGTGCGGGATAGACTCTTGTTCGTCGTTTTTGATCCGGACAATCTTATGGAATCATAGATAGAGTTTAAGATGGATTTTACTATCTACAAGAATTCTCTGCTTCTTAAGAGAGTAGAGATTTTATCTGGAGGGGGCGTTGCTCCCTTGCGTGCATCTATAGAAGGTTCACGACAAGGCGATCTTGCGGACCAAGCTGATGGGACAAACGAAGTTCACATCGAACTAAAAGTTAAGCAGACGGACGCTAAAATTCTTCAAGCTATTGAAGCAGCACTCTTGAGGATTGAGGATGGTACTTATGGAATTTGTTTGGACTGCGGCGAACGAATCTCATCAGCGAGATTAGAGGCCATTCCCTGGACGCGTGTATGTATCGAGTGCAAGAAGAAACAGAGATAACCAGCGACTTTTTAATATTTTAGGTGGTTATGGCTTTTTCGCTTAGACCAACAGCGATTGCACTTGGTAGCAATCAGGGGGACCGTGAAGCTCAACTTCTGTATGCTGTGGCCCAGATTAGGGTTTTTCTTAATGACGTTATTGTTTCTATTCCTATAGAAACAAAGCCAGAGGGTGTGAGTGGAGCCAGCCAAGGGTGTTTTCTTAACGCGGCTGCCGTAGGCTGGTCTAATGAATCTCCAGACACTCTTTTAGAAAAATTACAACTTATCGAAAACGATTGCGGACGTGTTCGTCCATTTCCAGGCGCGCCTCGCACTCTTGATTTGGACTTAATTCTTGTTGGCGATCTAGTAATACATATGCCAGGCTTGATCCTTCCTCATCCAAGATTTCGCGAACGACGGTTTGTGCTTGAACCGCTGGCTTCGATTGCACCTCATCTTGTCGATCCAGTTACAACTTGTACGATTAGAGAGTTACTGGTTAAGCTTAAACAGGGGGAAGAAACGGTGGTTAATCCTCTTTAGGGTTATCCTCCACCTACAATCGAGATTCCAGATTGACCAAGAGAAGTTTGTTGCGCGCGCTCCAATTCGATAACAGCCTTTTGGTAATCAAGAAGTGCTCTGAGTTCAGTATCTTGAGCAGTTGAGAGGTCTCGTTGTGCTTGTACAACGAAAAAGTTTGTCGATGTTCCGATGTCAAATTTATTTTCCTCTGCGGCTAGTTGATCCTCTGCTAATATTCGTGAAGCTGTTGCGGCTTCGATTCGTCGTCTAATGATATTAATTTGGAGCGCAGCATTGGTTACTTCTGTAACGACTTGGAGTTCAAGCTGCTTTAGTTCAGTTTCATTTTGTCGAATTTGCAGATTAGCTTTTTCGAGGGCAGCTTCGTCAGAACTCTGGCCGATTGGATAACTCAGTTGAAGTCTGACAGTCCATGCCGGAAAGTTAGCTTTAGCGATCTGATTAAGAGCGTCGTCGAAACCGCCTGGGATAACACCTTGGATATCTCCTCCTAAGCCTTGACGGAGGTACTTAATCCCTCCTTGTCCCTGCAGTTGGTAATTCCCAATCAGGTCAAGGGAAGGAAGCGTGTTGTTTCGCAAAGTTCGAACGTTAACATTATTGATTTCTTTTTGGTGTCTGGCACGGGACAGATCCGTCCTTTTGTCAAGAGCAGTTCGCACTGCAGTTTGAATATCGACTTGTTCAACAATGATAGCCGGTTGATCTATTGGCCTGATTTCAGCTTCCCACAGTTCGTCTTGTGTGCCTGATACGAGTAGACTCTTTAGGGTTAATTCAGATGTTTGCAGGTTTTGCTCGGCTTGGGCAAGACTTTGTTGTCTAGCAGCTTCTTCTGACTGTGCTTGTATAACGTCAATTGGTGCGAGTGTGCCTATTTCAACGCGAGCACGGTTGTCTCTGACTAACTGCTTAGCTAAATCTAATGCCTGTTGTTGCACGTCGACGGCTCGAATTGCGTAAAGAAGTTCCCAATAGGCGGTGCGAACGTTAGCTAAAGTATTAGCGACTGTCTGGCGTAGATTTACTTCTGAGATCTCTCGATTAATCTTGGTGATTTTTAGTTGTTGACGATTGTTATCAATTCTCAATCCACGCAGTAAAGGTTGAGTGTAGCTTGCTGAAAATTCACTCCTGTAACTTGGGTTAAAACTAGAGAAAAAGTTTGTTGTTTCCGTTCGATTATTATTCCAAGAGAGATTTAAGTTTCCACCACCCCATTTAACTCGTTGGTCTAATGATGAATCAAAGAGAGCTGTGTCAGTGTTAACGCTTTGACCGCCATCTAATTGTGTTGATGATGGCGTTGTTCGCGAGGAAGAATTTAAGTTAAGAGAAACGGTTGGACGGTACACAGCGGATTGTTGGGCGAAAGTAAGGTCATGCAATTGTGGCTTGAGTCTCTCTATCGCAATGTCAAGGTTTTGATTTAAAGCACGTTCGATCGCGTTGTTTAACGTTAGCTCGACAATCAGTCGTTCTTTTTGAAAAAGTCCGGTAATTGCCTTTTCTTCAAGTAGACGTGCCACATTAAAATTGGAAAGGACAGCTTGTTGGGAACTGGCATTGACTTGAAAGAAACTAATCATTAAAAAAATCAACAGCGAGAGCGTTTTTGGTTTCACGGGTAGAGTCCTCTCTTTTAAGGCTTAAAATGTGGAAAATTTAGTTTCGAAATTATACCTTTAGGGGGCCTAGGTTCTATTAGATGATCTGTTCGGGCTCGTTGAGCCTTGTAAATATTAAGTGTTAACGCACGCAATTAATTTTTCGATAACTTCACCAACGATATTGTCCGGCGTTGAAGCCCCAGCTGTAAGTGCTATAGCAATAGGTCCTGTGGTTGGTAACCAGTTGTTAATTAGCATATCGGAATGAACAACTTTAGAGGCAGCTTCAGTTGCACGACAGTGCAGTTCAGATTCCGAGACTAAGCATAACGAATCAGCAATATGATAAGTCGTTACATGTTCTGCACAAATTCTTGCTAAGTTTTTAGTATTACTGCTGTTATAGCCGCCTATTACAACGGCAAAGCTAAATGACTGTTTTTTGAGTAGTACTTGAATTGCGTCCTGACGGTCTTGCGTTGCACTGCAAATGGTTTCGAATGCACGGTAGTGTTTTGAAAGAGATTCAATTCCGTGCCTGTCTATCATGGCATCACGAATCATTTCCCCGAGTGCGAGCGATTCTGACATTAGCATAGTAGTTTGATTAGCCAGTCCTACACGGATGAGATCTCTCTCTGGATTAAATCCTTTTGAACACGAGTGTTTAAAATGTTCCATTAGTCGTGTTCCACTAAATGTGCCACGAATATATTTACAGACAAGTTCGGCTTCTTCACGGTCTAGAATAATAAGGTAATGTCCATTTTTAATGTTAATAGCCTGCGAAGCTGTTGCTCGAGTCTCTTCGTGATGTGCTTTTCCATGGATGATGGCCGAAAATCCATCTCTAGCGTAGCGTTGCACATTTTTCCAAACGTTTAGAACAGAACCGCAAGTTGTGTCAATGAGAGTGCAGCCTCGATTGCAAAGTTCTTCGAGTTCTCCTACTGGAACTCCAAATGCTGGAAGAATGACTATATCTTCATCTTTTAGTTCCTTGATCGATTCTTCAGGATCAGTAAGGAAGCGAATACCTGACTCACGGAGTCGCATATTAACGTGTGGATTGTGGATGATTTCGCCAGTCAGGAAGACTCGCTTATCTGGAAATCTCTTGCGTGTTTGATAGGCATAGTCGACAGCTCGATCTACGCCATAACAAAACCCGAATTCTTTAGCTAGATGTATCGTAAGGCGTCCAGACTTCAACGAATGTCCTTCAGCTTTAACTCGATCAACCAATTGACTATGGTAGTCTCTAGTTAGATCGTCCGCTACCTCACTTTTAAGATTGAGCCCTTTTCGAAATATAGCCATTACTTACTTAAGGATAATGTAGAGACCAATCACGTCTACCTTTTGTCCCCCCCCTTATCCCATAAATGGTTGGCACTAATCTTTGTTTAAACGAAATATCTCCAACCGAAGTCTAATCATAATACAGCTAAGTTAGAAGTAGGGTTTTATGGGCTAGTAATAAACTTGGCAGGTCGCTTTTTACTGATGATTAGGTAGTCTTTTGTGTAACGATGTTCCGTTTTCGTTTACACGAGCAACTTTTTGAATTTAGTTAAACCAAATTTTTTCAATGTTTGTTCCTGGGTAATAATGCGAAAGTATCTTATGTGGCGAGTGCCCGGCGCTAGCCCTAGCCATAGCGCCGAATTGACATAGTCCTACACCATGTCCAAATCCTTGGCCCTCGAAGACGAAATTGTTTCCGATGCGATGAACAGAGAACCTTGTGCTTTTTATAGAGGATGTTCCAAAAGTTTTCACGATTGCTGCTCGGAGCTCTTCTCCACGGACTGTCTTTAAGTGGTAACCGTTAATTTCAATTTCAATAACACGTCCAGCTATATCTCGATTCGTGACGACCAAAGACTCAAGTTGTTTACCTGTTTCTGTTTTGGTATTTTTATTTAATGCTTGACGAAGAGTCGGCTCGTCAACTTTAAAGCGCCATTTAGATGTTCGTTCGCGGTGACAAAATTTATCTAGAACTCCCTGTAGGTAAGGGGGGGATGTTCCTGACCAGACTACTTGCGCATTACTGGTGTGTCCTCCGCAATCAGAGTGAAAGACTGCATTTATAGTTTTCTTGTTGAATTGAACGACTAAGCCTGAGGTGGTTTCAGCTGCTTCGTGAGCAAGTTGAATTTGTTCAGAAGAAAAGCTATCAAGACTTCGATATACCTGGCAGTGTGTTGTGGCGCAAAGGTTGAACCCCTCTTTTATATGCCGTCTGCGATTAGCAAGTGCATAAGTTCTGGCGAGGATCGCTTGCACCTGTGCAACTCGTAACTTAGTTTTTTTGTCTAGTCCAGAGAAACTTGCTTCAGCTAGAAGTGAGCCACGCACGTATTGTTCGAGTGGAATCTGTTGGATGACTCCGTTAAGTTGTCTGATTTCTAACGTGGTTTCAATGGATTTGGACGGCTTCTTCTCTGGGAAGTTTGGGGTTTGTTTAACGCAACTAGTAGTAAACAGTGCTACTAAAACAGTTAACGATACGGAGAACAATGCATAGCGTAGAGTCATTGACTTTTTATTAGAATGAACGAAATCAAGAGCTGTAAATAGGTATCGGCTCTTTGTTGCTTTTTCGTAAGTAGTTTCCTTGGGTTAATTGTATTACTTTGCCTAATATCTCTAGGCCGCATACAATTTTAAGTGGCTGCTACTGTATATTGTTTGATTGTTAACGAATGGGGTATAGATGTCGAAACAGGCAGAACGCTTAGAAGAACTGAAGAAAGCTGGGATTCTTGAAGTCAGACAAGCTTATTGGAATTTAAATGAGCCAGAGCTATATGAGGAAGCTATTCGTCGGGGAGAAGGCATTATTGCATCCGAGGGTCCAATAGTTTGCACCACCGGTTCCAATACAGGACGTTCACCGAACGACAAGTTTACGGTTCGAGAACCCTCAAGTGAAAAAAATATTCATTGGGGCAATGTGAATCGGGACATTGACGCTAAGAGTTTTGATTTGCTCCATACAGAGATTACGAGTTATTTGGCTGACAAGGATGTTTTTGTTCTTGATGGCTGGGCTGGGGCCGATCCCGACTATCGTCTTCCTATTCGCGTTGTAAACGAGCTTGCCTGGAACAATCTTTTTGCCAGAAACATGTTTATTGCAGAATCGGATCCTGCACTACTGGTCAAACATCAACCAGAGTTTACTGTAATTTCTGCACCAGGCTTCAAGGCTGATCCAAAGAGACACCAGACAAAATCGGATGTTTTTATCGTAGTGCACTTTGGACGCAAGTTAGTTCTTGTAGGTGGCACCAGCTATGCAGGAGAAGTCAAAAAATCAATCTTTAGTGTAATGAATTACTTGCTTCCACTTAAGGGCGTACTTTCAATGCATTGTTCAGCCAATATAGGCCCTGATGGTGACACTGCATTATTCTTTGGACTTTCTGGTACTGGAAAAACCACTCTTTCCAGTGATCCCAGTCGCCGTTTAATTGGAGACGATGAGCATGGTTGGAGCGATACTGGGGTATTCAATTTTGAAGGCGGTTGTTACGCAAAGGTGATCAAGCTTTCGTCAGAGGCTGAACCACAAATCTATGCTACGACTCGACGGTTTGGAACAATCCTTGAGAATGTTGTTGTTGATTCGAATAGGAATCTCGATTTAGACAACGATTCATTAACTGAAAACACGCGTGGTTCTTATCCGATATCTTTTATTGATAATGCTGTTGCGTCTGGTCAAGGTGGGCATCCGACTAACATTGTTATGTTGACTGCAGATGCCTACGGCGTTTTACCGCCTATTGCGCGTCTTACACCTGATGGCGCTGCGTATCATTTCCTTTCTGGCTATACTGCAAAAGTCGCAGGAACTGAACGTGGTGTTACTGAGCCAAAAGCAGCATTTAGTACATGTTTTGGGGCACCATTTCTTCCGCTTAATCCAAATATATATGCGCAGTTGCTTACTGAAAAGATCGCTGCTCATAATGCGCGTGTTTGGTTAGTTAATACTGGATGGACTGGGGGGGCTTATGGCACAGGCTCACGAATGTCAATTGCGCATACGCGTGCCATGATCACCGCAGCTTTGACTGGTGCATTAGATCAAGTTGACTACCAGACGCATGAAATCTTTAATTTTGATGTACCGAAATCTTGTCCGAATGTTCCAGTAAAAATTCTAGACCCGCGTGGGACATGGGAAGATAAGAAGAGTTATGATGCCCAGGCCAAACGTCTGGCAGCTATGTTTTCAGAAAATTTCAAGAAATTTGAAGCTGACGTTACTGACAATGTGAAACTTGCTGGACCAAGAGTGTAAAGTTGTGCCAGATCGTATTCAGTTCGAATCTGTAATCGGACTAGAAATTCACGCCCAGCTTTTAACTGAAACGAAGATCTTCTGTGGGTGTAGTGCTAAGTTTGGATCTCAGCCAAACACACACGTGTGTCCGGTTTGTCTCGGACTTCCTGGAGCGCTTCCAGTTTTAAATAAAGTTGCTGTGGAGTATGCCATACGTGCTGGTTTGTCACTTGGTTGTACTATTCAACCTGTATCAGTCTTTGCACGTAAGAACTATTTTTATCCAGATCTTCCTAAGGGGTATCAAATTTCACAATATGAACAACCATTAGCTACTTCTGGACGCGTGAAATATCAAACAGATGGCGAAATGTTCTCTGTTGGGATTACGCGTGTTCATTTAGAGGAAGATGCTGGAAAATCGTTACATGAAGGTTTGCCAGATTCTTCTCGTTCAACTCATTTAGATTTTAATCGAAGCGGTGTTCCTCTTATTGAGATCGTCACGGATCCAGATTTACGGTCTGGTACTGCTGCCGCAGATTTCTTTGGGCATCTTCGGGCAATTCTTAAAACAGTTGGGATTAACGACGGAAATATGGAAGAGGGCAGTCTCCGTTGCGATGCCAACGTTTCTGTTCGTCCTGTTGGAGTTTCAACCCTTGGAGTAAAAGTCGAAGTTAAGAATATTAATTCATTTAAGTTTCTTCGGCGGGCAATTGAGCATGAATTTAAACGACAAAAAAATAGAATCATTAAAAATGAAACGATTCAACAGGAAACAAGACTATGGGATGATGCGGCTGGTCTAACTGTTTCGATGCGAACAAAAGAAGAAGCACACGATTACAGATATTTTCCTGACCCAGATTTGTTACCGCTCGAGATTTCTTCGGAATGGGTTACTGCTGTGCGAGACGCGCTTCCTGAGCTGCCAGACGTTCGCCAGTCGCGTTTTGTTGAGCAATATAAATTAACGGTGCGTGAGTCTAAGCTTCTAACGCAATCAATTGATCTTGCTGATTATTTCGAAGCGACTGCTAAGGCATCGGGCAACGCTAAATTAGCTAGTAATTGGATTATGGGCGAGGTAAGTCGTAAAACAAAAGAAGCTAATCTTAGTATTGCAAGTTTCATAGTTAATCCAGAGTCACTTGCTGGATTAATAAGTCTTATAGATAAAGGTATTATTAATAACTCAGTTGCAAAGAAAGTTTTTGATCGTATGTATGAAACTGGCGATTCTGCTGATGAAATTGTTCAGTTGGAAGGTCTTGTTCAAATTGACGACATTGAAGAACTTGATGCAATTGTATCGATCGTGATCGAGTCTAACTTGGACGCAGTGGAAAGCTATCGCCTGGGCAAAAAAAGCGCGCTTGGATTTTTAGTAGGACAAGTCATTCGCAAGACAAACGGCAAAGCGAATCCTCGGTTAGTTAGCGATCTTGTTAAAAATGCCTTAGAGAAATAAAAATAAATATTAGAATTAGCGTTTTTTGAAGAATATGAACAATATTTAAATTATTTTTATAATTAAGTTTGGTATGCTTTGTTTTGTTAGTGCCAAGTTGCCACAGTTTATTTCCATTCTGTAAGCACCTGCAACAATTAACAAGATTTCTTGAAGATGCTTTAAGTGTCGATTAGTTCAGTTAATATTTTTACATAGCTTGTGTGTATAGACCGCTCGATTTGTTTATGACTAAATAAGTTTTCGAGTGGCTACAATTTTACTAGATGGTTTGTATCTAAAAAATATTCAAATGCTAACTTCAGAAGATGTTATCGAAGCTGTTCGTTTAAAACCAGAGAGTCCAGCAAATGTTCGTGAATTAATGGATCGACTTGAGCTTCCACCTGCAAAACGTGTTTTCCTTCGCCGGCTACTAGAAAAGCTTGTAAAAGCTGGCGAACTTATAAAGGTTCGCACAAATAGGTATGGATTGCCTAACAGAACGCCTTATGTAACAGGTCGTATCGAGATTAATCCTAGGGGATTTGGTTTTGTAGTTCCAGATAAAGCGGAATCTAAATTTACTAGCGATGTGTTTGTTGCGAGTGAAAATTTAAATACTGCAATGCACGGAGACCGTGTTGTTGTCTGTATCGAACGTTACCGCGAAGAAGGTCGAGCCGAAGGACATATCGTTCGGGTAATAGAACGCTCTCTTGGTAGTTTTATTGGGCGTTACGAAACCAACGATCTTAAGACAGCCTACGTTGTTCCGTTCGATCGACGGTTTTTAATGAATATTGATATTCCTTCAGGTGAGAGTAAAGAGGCTAAGCCTGGAGACATGGTTGCGATTAGATTTACTCGGTGGCCAACTTTGAAGCGTGGCCCGCTTGGTAAGGTGGTAGAAGTCTTCGGTGACATTGATGCCCCAGGAGTTGATTCAAAACTAATAATAAGTAAACACGGATTACCTAGCTCTCATTCTTCAGAAGCCATAAGTGAGGCCAAAGGATTCGGAACTTACGTAGAAAATAAGGACACTTTGGATCGTAAGGACTTTCGAATGCTGTTGACAGTAACCATTGATGGCGAGACAGCAAGAGATTTTGATGATGCGATTACACTAGCAATTTTACCTAACGGAAACTTTAGCCTTGGTGTTCACATTGCAGATGTTGCTCGCTATGTTTCGGAAGGCGGGGCTCTCGATATTTCAGCATATGAACGTGGAACTTCTGTGTATTTTCCAGATCAAGCGATACACATGTTCCCTGAGGTTCTTGCGACTGGACTTTGCAGCCTTAAACCAAAGGTTGATCGCTTAGTTCAATCATGCTTGATGGAGATAGATTTTAAAGGCGAAGTGAAGACTTATGAATTCCATGATGGCGTTATAAATAGTGATGCACGCATGACCTATACAGAGGTGAATGCGATTCTAGTAGACAAAGATAAAGACAACAGAGACAAGTACGTAGAGCTAGTGCCTCTTTTTGAAAGAATGGAAGCGTTGTTTAATGTGCTTAATGATCGTCGAAATAAACGTGGATCAATTGACTTTGATCTTCCGAAGGCGAAGCTTCTTATAGATAAAGAGGGACGTGTTGAAGCGATTGTAGCTTCTGAGAGAAATCTTGCTCATCGAATAATCGAAGAGTTTATGTTGATTGCGAATGAAACAGCAGCACGGCACTTGAATAATGCTGGCATTTCAACGCTCTATCGGGTGCATGAGGAACCTGATCCTATTAAGGTCTCTGAGTTTGAAGATTTTGTTTCTTCGCTTGGTTTTAGTCTTGGGAGGAATCTAGACAATCTAAAGCCTAAAAATTTCCAAAGTCTTATGCGTCTTTTGAAGGGAAAACCTGAGGAACGTTCCGTAGCTTTTCTTATGCTTCGTACAATGCAGCAGGCCCGTTACGATCCAGTTTGTCTAGGTCACTTTGGTCTGGCAACAGATACCTATACGCACTTCACGTCTCCGATAAGACGGTATCCTGATTTAGTTGTACATAGGGCTCTCAGAAAATCACGCTCAGGCGTGTTAAATGATACTAATGACAATTCCTTTGCTCGGGATTTACCCGTTATTGCTAAACACACATCAGAAATGGAACGTCGAGCAGAAGTGGCAGAGCGTGAGATTGTGCAGTGGAAGAAAGTTCGTTTTATGGCTGATAAAGTTGGTAACGAGTTTACAGGTTATGTGGTGGGTGTTACGGGATTTGGACTATTTATTGAACTTGTCGAACATTATGTTGAAGGTTTAGTTCATATTGCTAGCATTACTGATGACTATTACCGTTACTTTGAACGACAGCAGGTGCTTAAAGGTGAGAATAATGGAAAAGCGTATAAATTAGGTGATTTTGTGAAGGTTCAATTGGTTCGAGTCGATCAAGAAAACCGAAGACTTGAGTTAGCGCTGGTTGACATTCTTCAGAGAATCAACATTAAACAAAGAAGAAAAACTGTTTCCAATAAATCTGTGAGTTCCAAAAAAAGCAAACAACGTCGTGCAACAAAACGATCACGTCGACGTTCTTAATTATTGATACAATTTATAAAAAATTCTTTAAAGTGGGTGAATTAAACATCGATTTCTAGGATGTCGACGCTTCTTTCTTTAGAAACTCAAAAGCGCAAGGAGAGACTGTTCGATTTTGAGTTATGAGAAACATTGTTATTGGCACGGCAGGGCATATAGATCATGGTAAGAGCACGCTTGTAAAAGCGCTAACGGGAATTGATCCTGATAGGTTAAAAGATGAAAAGGAGCGTGGGATTACGATTGATCTCGGCTTTGCTTACTTTCAACAGGACGATCTTAACTTCGCCTTTGTCGATGTTCCAGGTCATGAGCGATTTATTAGGAATATGCTTGCAGGAACAAGTGGCATCGACTGTGTTTTATTAGTTATAGCTGCCGATGAATCAGTTATGCCACAAACCAGGGAACATTTTGATATTTGTTCACTTCTTGGCATCGATTGTGGATTGATTGTTGTGAGTAAGCGCGATCGAGTCGATTCTGAAACTTTAGAATTAGTGCAGCTTGAGGTAAGTGAATTCGTTGCGGATTCGTTTTTTGAAAATGCACCAATAGTTCCAATCTCAGCACTCACAGGTGAGGGTATCGAGGAGTTGAAGATTGAATTGCAGAGAATAGCTAAGAAACTAGGAAAGCGCAGGGTAGGGGGAATAACAAGACTGCCGATAGATCGTGCATTTAGTATGAAGGGATTCGGAACGGTAGTGACTGGCACTCAAGTTTCCGGGGAGTTAAACGTAGGTATGGAACTCGAGATACTTCCTTTAGGGCGCAAGGTGAGAATTAGAGGACTTCAAGTGCATGGTAATAAGCATAAGACTTCAAGTGCGGGTCAAAGAGTAGCAGTTAACCTGTCTGGAATAGAAGTCAAAGAGCTCAGTCGTGGAGACACCTTAGTCGCTTGTGCTGGTTTGGAATCTACTAATTGTTTTGATGCGAAATTAAGAATGCTTCCAAGAGCGCAGCCCCTAAAACATGGAGCTAGGGTTCGTTGCCATCAAGGCACGGCAGAGGTAATGGCACGGGTTTCACTTTCTAGTCTTACTGAGAATGGTTTAAACAGTGAGCGTTTTCTAAATGCACTTGAACCGGGCACAGAGGCCTACGTACGTATGCGTCTGGAAAAACCTATAGCTTTAACTCGAGGCGATCGATTCGTGCTAAGAATGTCTTCGCCTTTAATCACAATAGCTGGCGGAACGGTGCTAGATCCAGCTCCCCCACGTCGCCGATTTCGTTCAGACTTAGGGGTGAATAGACTTCGCCGTTTGAATCACGCATCTGGGATGGAAGAAACCATTGTGGTTATGGTAAACGAAACTGGTCCAAGAGGGTTGCAAGAGTTAACTCTTTTACGACGGATTGGAATATCTTCAGAGGAATTCGACCCGCTTCTTAAACATTTATTGGCTAGCGATAGGATTGCTAAGATTGGGGAATTGCTTGTCTCCCTGGTTCATTTAAATGCAGTTCGAGACGATCTAGTTCAACTTGTAAAAGACTTCCATAAAAATAATCGCTTGGAGGTTGGACTATCTTATAGCGAAACACGTGAACGATTAATTCGGCGCGTCGCTTCTTCTGTGTTCGATCGCGTAATTGCTAACCTTGAAACTGATGGAACCTTGTTAGTGACAGACCGATTGAGCTTAATTTCTCACAAAATTGAGTTTTCACTTGAGGAGTTAAAAATCTATAAGCGGATAGAACAGCTTTTTCAAGTTAAAGGACTTACCCCGCCAGACATGGACGGTTTAAGAGTATTGATGGAAGTTGACCAAGATTTAATTGATCAAATTATAAATATATTGTTGTTAAGGGGAAGGCTTGTGAAAGCAAGCAAGTTTATTTTTCATTGCGAAACATTAAATCATTTAAAGGATCAAGTCTTGAGTCTTAAGATGGAATCTGCTTCTCCTGTTGAAATAGATATAGCCGAATTTAAAAAGAAATTTCGTGTTAGCAGAAAATATGCAATTCCACTGCTTGGTTATCTTGACGGCGAAGGCATTACTCGCCGAGTTGGAAACATACGTGTAGTTTTGTAAGGCAGAAGAGTTGAAGATAAAATATTTGTAACCGAAAATATAGATATGAAGATTTAGGGCTCTTTTGGAGGCGGGTCTTTCTTAATAGCTTCTTTAAAATTACGAATTCCATGCCCAAACCCTCTGGCAATGCCTGGGAGACGGTTTGAACCAAACACAATTAAAATAATGAATGTAATTATAAGTACTTCACCAAGGCCCATAGTATCAGTCCTGAATTTAATTGATTGTACAACAGTGTCAATGTATTTTGTTCGCGCGAGAGTCTAATTAACGATTTATTATAGACACTAGTCGAATTGTATCAGTATGGCGTAGGATCTTTGTGGCATGTGGGGTTTAGTAATCTTTAAATTGTATGTGAAAGGTTAATGTAATGGAACAGGATCGGAGCTGTTTTACTATTGGCGTTTTTAAAGATTCAAATTGGGCAGAGCGTGGCTTTGAGGCGCTCAGGAGGGATGATTTTCCTGAAGAATCATTGTCCATGGTTGCGCAGTGCAGCCCAGAGACGGAAGCATTGTTAAAAAAGATCTTTGGAGTTCCAGTCGAGCCTATTTCCATTAGCGGTGTCGGAGATGTTTTTTCCCATGGCTTACTAGTTAACACATTGCAGGGGTCTGATAATGCTTTAACTTCAACAGGCATAGCTGCAACGATTAGTCGAGCTGGTTTTCAAGTTCATGATGGATTTATTTTTGAAACATTAATTTCGCAAGGTGGAATTTTGGTTGCTATTAAGAGCGAACCTCGTGCTGCTGATGCCTTAGCGCTTCTTCACTCATATGGTGGCGGGAATGCGGCAATTGGTGCCTGGGGCGGTCGTGTTTAATGGGTGCAAGGATTGTTTTGCTAAGTGCCTGCACGTTTAAGCTCTTAAGTTAATAGTATTATTAAAGCTAATTATTGAAATTTAAGAATATGTCAGACTCGCCACAAAAGGGAGTTCTTTTTAAAATAAGTAAGGTCAAGAATAAATACACAGATCTAGCTAGAAACTGTATTGCTACATTGTTTTCTGGTGCTAGCCTGGTAGATTCTTCTATCCTGACTAACGGTTCAGGTCCGCTCCCTAAGCAATTTCTTCTTGGTGCCTCTGAAAAAAGAATGGGTAGATCCTTTATGGCATCTTTTGTAAGTCATATTGTGATGGCTGGACTTTTTATAATACTAGTCAACTTAAACTCCCAGCTCGATTCTGTATCTATTGATGGTGGTGGCGAGAACTATAGCGTTGTTTGGTTGCCAGTCGAAGGGCCTGGTGGCGGAGGTGGGGGTGGGGGAAATGAGTCTCTTGAACTACCAGTCCAATTAGAATTAGAGGGAAAAGATGTATCAAAGTTGAGTGTTTCCGTTGAACAAGAACCAGATCTCAGCGCTTCCTCATTGAAGGAAGATCCTGTCCCTTTGCAAACCCAAAGGATTAATATTCCAATCTCTTCTATGGCATCAGCTTCAGATTCTCGTGCTGGAACTTTTGAAGGGCTGATGGCATCGTTAAGTGAATCCCAGGGTAGTGGTATTGGTGGAGGCGGTGGCACTGGTGAGGGCAATGGAATTGGGCCTGGCCAGGGAGATGGTCTTGGGAGTGGGATAGGTGGTGGAGTGGGTGGTGGAGTTTACCGTCCAGGTTCAGGCATAGAAAATCCTAAACCTATCCAGGAAGTAAAGCCTCGTTATACAGGCGAAGCTATGCGAGCCAAAATCCAGGGTTCTGTCTGGCTCGAAGCAGTTGTATTAGCTAATGGCAGGGTTGGTGACGTCAGAGTCACTAAGTCTCTAGATTCGATATTTGGCCTTGATGATGAGGCAATTCGAGCTGTTCGGCAGTGGCAATTCGTTCCAGGAACGCGTTTGGGAGAGCCAGTAGCTGTGTTAGTAGTAATTGAATTGTCTTTTACTCTTCGCTGAGATTGTTCTTTATAAAAAAAATACCCGGTAGATTTAGACCTACCGGGTATTACGTTTCAAAAGTTCTTTTCTTTTTTGTTCTTTATTTAGTACATGCCTCCCATGCCTCCCATGCCTCCTGGCGGTCCAGCAGGGGCAGGAGCATCTTTCTTCTCTTCGGGTATTTCTGAGATTAATGCCTCAGTTGTTAGAAGTAGAGAAGCAATGGAGGTAGCATTTTGCAATGCCGTCCTAACTACTTTGGTTGGGTCGATTACACCTGCCTGAATGAGGTCTTCATAGGTCTCTGTTTGAGCATTAAACCCTTCGTTGTCCTTCGATTCAAGAACCTTTTGCACCACGATCGATCCTTCGCAGCCAGCATTTTGGGAGATCCAGCGCATCGGTTCCTCAAGAGCACGATGGATGATGTTAACTCCAATCTGCTGGTCACCTTCTAGTTTAACTTTTTCGAGTGCACGCGATCCTCGCAAAAGTGCAACACCGCCACCTGGGACGATGCCCTCTTCAACAGCTGCTTTAGTAGCGTGCATCGCATCTTCTACTCGAGCTTTCTTTTCTTTCATTTCTGTTTCGGTTGCTGCGCCAACCTTAATAACGGCTACGCCACCAACAAGCTTAGCCAAACGCTCTTGAAGTTTTTCTCGGTCATAATCAGAGGTTGTTTCTTCGATTTGAGCTCTGATCTGCTTTACGCGACCCTCGATCGCCTGACGCGTTCCATCGCCTTCCACGATTGTCGTATTGTCCTTATCGATAGTGACTTTTTTAGCTTTACCGAGGTCTTCGACTCGAATATTTTCAAGTTTAAGTCCTAGGTCTTCAGTGATAGCTTTTCCATTAGTTAGAACAGCTATATCTTCAAGCATCGCTTTTCGGCGGTCTCCAAAGCCTGGAGCTTTTACCGCACAGCCTTGGAGGGTGCCACGAAGTTTGTTGACTACTAGGGTCGCTAATGCTTCACCTTCAATGTCCTCAGCTACGATTAGTAGGGGGCGGCTTAAACGTGCTACCTGTTCGAGTAGAGGCAGCAAGTCTTTCATGGAGCTTATCTTTTTTTCGTGAATTAGAATAATTGGATTCTCTAGGACTACTTCCATTCGTTCAGGGTCAGTTACAAAATAAGGTGAGAGGTACCCACGATCAAATTGCATCCCTTCAACGACTTCCAGAGATGTCTCGAGTGTTTTGGCTTCTTCTACTGTGATGACTCCGTCCTTGCCTACTTTATCCATTGCCTCAGCAATGATTGTGCCAATAGTTTTATCATTGTTGGCCGAAATAGTGCCGACCTGGGCAATCATATCACCGGTGACCGGCTTTGACATTGCTTGCATCTTATCAACAACGGTTTTAACAGCACTCTCTATGCCACGTTTGATTTCCATCGGGTTGGCGCCAGCTACGACGTTCTTGGCTCCTTCACGATAGACTGCTTGAGCTAGAACAGTTGCAGTAGTTGTTCCATCACCGGCAATGTCTGAGGTCTTACTAGCGACCTCTCGAACCATTTGAGCGCCCATGTTTTCTAGTGGATCTTTTAACTCAATTTCTTTAGCAACAGTAACGCCGTCTTTGGTTATTGTCGGAGAGCCAAATTTTTTGTCTAATACAACGTTTCGACCCTTTGGTCCGAGCGTCACCTTGACGGCGTTCGCCAATTGATTGACACCAGAAATAATTTTCTGTCTTGACTCCTCACCGTAAACAATCTGCTTAGCCATTTACTAAAACTCCAATCGCTTATTCGATTTTGATGTGTGTAGCAAAATAAGAAATACCTATTTGCTTGTGTTGGTTTCAATAATTCCGAGGATCTCGTCTTCGCGCATAATGACGTACTCGACATTGTCAAGCTTGATTTCCTGACCAGAGTACTTACCAAAAAGTATTGTATCTCCGGTTTTAACGTCCATGGGCGCAAGTGTTCCGTCCTCTTTTACTTTGCCCTTGCCTACGGCAATGACCTTGCCCTGTTGGGGCTTTTCCTTAGCAGTATCAGGAATGATTATTCCACCGACTACCTGCTCCCCTTCTTCAATACGCTCGAGAATAATGCGGTCGTGGAGTGGGCGAACATTGACAGACATTAAGCTATTACTCCCTTCAAATTATTAATATTCAATGAGATTTAATATCGGGGGCCCATTAACTTTAAAGTTGGCATAGCAATCACCTATTCTGACTGCTAAGCATAGGCCGACTTATGATTATATCTGATATGAATGCACGGTCAAGTCAAGGTTTGGTGCAATCATACAAACTAACCTGTCTTTTTAAAACGGTAGCCTGCGATCTTTCGGCTGAGAGTGTTACGATGAATTCCAAGTAAATCAGCCGCCTGTCCTAAATTTCCGCTAGATTTTTTTAGAGCTCGGTGAATAAATTGACGCTCGATTTCTCGCTTGGCATCTTCGTAAAGGATGCCTTTCTTAAGCATTTCATCGATCAATGAATTAAGTTTTTCACGCACTTAGGATTCCTCTTCACTCGCTTTAGCCACTGTTTTTAATCAAGGACTGCTGCAATATATTTTTTTAGTTAACTACTTATATTAGTTTTAAGTTGGTTAGACGAGTGTTTTCCCAGTTAGTAAACTAAAAGCTTCTAAGTATTTATCCCGTGTTTTTTTTCTTACTTCCTCTGGCAATTCTGGAACTGGAGCTTGACGGTTCCAATTAATGCTGTCGAGGTAATCTCGTACGAACTGTTTGTCGAAGCTTGATTGACCTTGCCCTGGCGTGTAATGTTCCTTGGGCCAGAAACGTGATGAGTCAGGAGTTAAGATTTCATCGATTAATAAAATATTCTGGTCTGATTTGTTGAGGCTTAAACCGAATTCAAATTTTGTATCTGCAACGATGATACCGCGTTTTTCAGCGTGTGCTGCACCGTGGGAATAGAGGGCCAGTGAAAGTTCTCGCAATTGTTTAACTAGTTCTTGGCCAATCAGCTTAGAAGCCTCTTCTTCGCTTATATTGATGTCATGTCCGGTATCAGCCTTGGTTGCCGGTGTAAAAATAGGTTCAGGTAATCTCTCTGATTCACGGAGTCCTTTTGGTAGTTTGATACCGCATACTTGGCCTGATTCAGAGTACTCGCGCCATCCTGAACCTGCAAGGAAACCACGAACGACGCATTCGATTGGTATGGGCTTTGTCTGACGTACTAGCATTGACCTTCCCTCTAGGAGCTCAGAATTAGCTTGCGAAGAAAGGTTGTAGTCTTTAGTTTCAATTGAGAGCATATGATTTGGGACAAGTTCGGTTGTTCGATTAAACCAAAATGCAGACAGTTGAGTTAGCACTTTGCCTTTGTCTGGAATGGTTGAGCCTAGGACTAAGTCATAAGCTGAAATACGGTCAGTTGTAATTATAAGAAGGTGTTCACCTGAATGGTATAGATCTCGAACCTTTCCACGCCGATGTATCTCAAGGCCCTCAAGGTCGGTTTCGAAGATTGGTGATGTTGTGGACACGATCACAACTTTTTATTTTTATTTCGAAAGGCATAGCTTAGCTGGAAGAGGTCGACACGGCAAGCGAGAAATTAAACTTGGCAAATATTAGTTTCACGCAAGCGATTTTAGGTAGCGCAAAATCTATTAGGTGTGTCTAGTGATTGTTTATTGAATTATTGTTGTTAGGTTGAGTTTTGATTATCAATTTTCTTGACAAGGCGAGTATCGACAGCTGAATCAGAATTAATTTCTTATCTTTATGGATAAACAAAACTTTTTTAGCAGACGTTACTATTTAGAAACATTCGAACTTGAAATAAAGACAACTTGAAATATTGCAATGTTTATTACTTTACTGTTTGTTCTGGGGAAACATTTAGTATGCTCTTCGGTTTGAAGTTCTTTATAATAAAGACTCACTTTCTTTTAAAATCTTTAAGTTATTTGTTTTGTTATACTTAGTGTCTTTTCTGTCCGGCAGATTCAATAAAATAAGTGTTTGCATTTGGCTTGCCATATTATCCTTAAGTTTAACAAGTTAATGCGTTCCGAGAGATAATGACTAGTCCTGTTTTAATGGGTTATATTTTTGTCAATATTTAGTTTCTTATTTAAGTCACAGGAGTTCTTTTATGAGATGTCCTTTTTGTGGCCATCTTAGAGATAAAGTCGTTGATTCGAGAGAGAGCAAGGAAGGTGAAACTATTCGCCGTCGGCGTGAGTGTTTGGAATGTAACAAACGATTCACGAGTTATGAGCGAATGGATGAGATTCCGTACATGGTAGTTAAAAAAGATGGTTCTCGTGAGCGATTTGAGAATAAAAAGGTCATTGCGGGAATGCTTAAAGCGTGCGAGAAGCGTCCAGTTAGTGTGGTAGCTTTAGAAGCAATAGCAAATAGAATTGAAGGAACTCTTCATGAGAGAGCTGAGAAAGAAATTTCTACGGAGGACATAGGAGCATTCCTGATGCAGGAATTAAAAATGCTGGATAAGGTTGCCTATGTTCGATTTGCATCTGTTTATCGACATTTTAGGGATATCGGTGAATTTATGACAGAACTTAGAGGCCTGTTGGATACTAAAGAAGACTAGATAATTATTTTTTTGGCAATCACTCCGTTCGTAACTCGTTCCGAGGAAGACTAAACTGAGTGCAAAGTTGTGATTCTAGGATCTGCTCAGGTTTAAATGTAGACAGATTAAGGTATTGGGCTGCAGTCGTGACCAGTGCTAGTGTCGGTGCTAATCCAACTATTTCGCTTTCGGCTATTTTAACGCCACGTCGTTCGGCCTCCTCTTTAACGGTATCAAATACTAAATAAAGGGGGGTTTGTTCGTGGTTCGTTAGGTTGATTGATACTTGAACCATCTTGCGGTTGGCTATTCTAATGCCGATTGCCTTTACATTAGGTAGTCCACCGTTACGAGTTCGAATTTTTTTTGCTATTTGTTTGGCTATCTGTAGATCGCCAGTTTTTAGATTAACATTGAAGGCAATGAGTGGCTCTCTCGCGCCGATGGCTGAGATTCCAGCAGTCGGATGGGGAGAATCTGGTCCAAAATCAGGGCCATACGATTGTTTTTCTGTTTGATCGCTAGTCCCCTTTATTTGCTCTCTCCTTATATCCTCCAATGCTCTATTTTTGATCCTAGTTGAAGCAGCTTCGTATAGATAGATGGGAATTTTAAACTGCTTTGAAACGAGCTGGCCAAGTTTTCGTGCGAGTTTGATACAGTCAGAGGTCGAAGCCTTTTGAATAGGTACAAACGGGACTACATCAACCACACCAAATCTTGGATGTTCTCCATAATGTTCACGAAGGTCAATGAGTTGAATTGCTTTTTCGTACAATCGAAGTATTGCCTTTGTTAATCCACTAGGACTGCCAACAAGTGTTAATACCGTACGATTATGAGAAACGTCGGAAGAATAATGGAGTAGTCGACAGTTCGGAAGGTTATGAATCTCGTCGACAATCTTTTCTATAACGTGTCGTTGACGACCTTCGCTTATATTTGGGATTGCCTCGATAATAGTCATTTGTGCTGGCCTTTCGTGGTCTCTGGTTTTAAATTATTTTAAACCCCTACGCTATAATCGTACATCCTGAGTATAGGTTTTTCGCATTAGCTATTCGGGTTTACATGCTTAACAAGAAAAGCAGTATTTTAGAATTAAGATAGTTCTAAGATTAATTAAAGCCGTCAAATGCGAAGTTTCGACTTTGTCTCGTGCGAATCTCAAGTAGAAATGGAAGTTGACAGTTAAAAGGACGTCACGATTAAAAGTGCTCTTGCCCTTATAGGTCGGAGGCTTGTTGTGGGAGGTTTTGATTTAGTTTTCCTGTTTGGTGTTAATACTGGGATAGCGTATCTAACGATGGAACTTTTAGGGTTTCCATTCTCTGTGTTTAACATTTTGCTAGCGTTTTCTTTCGTTTTGTTTTTTTTGCTGTTTGATTTTTGTTGCTTTGTTGTCTTGACTCTTGTTGGTGGTCAGACTGTTGATAAGATGGTCTACGGTTTTCGAATTAAGGAATTCGAAGGTTCTTCTGTGACATTGGTTCATGCTGTGATTCGAACCGTCACTTGTGTCTTTTCTCTAAGACCAGTAGGCAGGGGGTTGGTTTTCGAGCGAACAAGCATCACACGACATTATTTCTAATACGAGAGTTGTAAAGATACGCTAGTTTTTTATTGTAAGGTAGAGATTCTACTTAGTCGGTATCGAATAAATAACATGAAAAAAATTGGAGTGTTTATAGCGACCTGTAGTTACCTTGGACACGTACCGATTGCGCCTGGAACTTTAGGGTCTCTTCTAGGGCTTGGGGTTTGTTTTTTTATTCGTTTGACGGGCGCACTTTATCTCGAGTTGCTATTAGCGTTGATTATTATTGGACTTGGTGTTTGGTCTGCTGGAATTGCTGAGCAGTATTTTAATAAAGAAGATCCTAGAGTGGTCATTATCGATGAGGTGGCTGGAATGTTAGTAACTTTGTTTTTGATTCCGCTAACATTTTCTGGTGCTTTATTTGGATTTTTGGCGTTTCGCTTTTTTGACATCGTCAAACCTTACCCAGCTCGTTCATTAGAACGTTTGCCTGGCGGTTGGGGTGTCATGATGGATGATCTTATAGCCGGCGTGTACGCTAATTTAGTTGTACGGTTATTGATTTAAAAATATACATTTTGGATGACGTCGTGATGTCATTGCCACATCAAATTTCTACTGCGGTTATTCTAGCAGTTGGTTCTGAACTTCTAACTCCAGAACGAATAGATACCAATTCGTTGTCATTAACACGTTTGCTTAACGACTTAGGCGTAGATGTTCGCTACAGGTCTATTATTAAAGACAACAAAGAAGACTTAGCCAGGGCCATGAAAGACGCAATTTCGCAGGCTGATCTTCTGGTGACAACAGGAGGGCTCGGTTCAACCGATGATGACGTAACTCGCGAGACCGTCGCTTCAGTATTTAATTGTCCGCTTTATGAGGATTCGGAAATTGTTTCCTCGATTCGTTCACGTTTTGAATTGCGAGGATTGAAAATGCCAGAGATCAATCGTCGACAGGCATTGATTCCACAAGGAGCTAAAGTGCTTGTCAACGATCATGGCACGGCACCAGGTTTGTGGATGGAAAGATCTGACGTTGCATGTCTAGTGTTGCCAGGTCCTCCACGAGAACTTGAGCCGATGTTTTCAGCCGTTTCTATGGAGATGATCAAGCCTAGAACCAAGGGTGAACGAATTTTTCGCCGTAATGTTTTTGTATCCGGACTCACAGAGTCTCATGTCGAAGAATTAACAAGTCCAGCGCGTTCTAATAAGCGTTCTGATGAGCCTTGCATAGAGACGAGCATTTTGGCTTCTCCCGGTCAGGTAGAGCTTCGCCTGTCTGCTCGTAGCGCTAAACATACTGAAGCAAAACAAGCATTGGATTTAGTTATAAATGAACTATATAAAGTTTTGGGTCAGAACATAATAAGTGTTGATGGTTTGACTGTTGAGGAAGCTGTAGGTTCGATGTTAACTAAACTGAAATGGAGAGTTGCAGTTGCAGAATCATGTACAGGTGGGCTCGTAGCGTCTCGTCTTACAGATATTCCAGGGAGTTCTGCTTATATGGAAGCTGGCTGGACTGCATATTCTAATGAATCAAAGGTTTGTTTTTTAGGTGTGGATAGGGATCTAATTAAAACTCATGGATCTGTTAGTTTGCCAGTTGCTAAAGCGATGGCAGACGGTGCTAGACGTTATGCCAATGTCGAATGTGCGCTTGGTATTACTGGGGTCGCTGGTCCTTTGGGCGGTTCTGTTGAGAAACCTGTTGGTACCGTGTGTATAGCACTGGCTAGCTTGAACAGGCCTATGCAAGTTCGTCAATTTAGATTTGACGGTGAACGTGCGAATGTAAAGTTTCAGGCGTCCCAGGCTGCTCTAGATATGTTGCGTCGAGCTTTACTGCATGTTTCTAATGGCTGATGCGACTTTTTGTCGCTGTAACGCTCGATTCTGTTTCTTGTGAGAATGTGGGCTCGGTAATTTCTGAGCTTCGGAAAAATGTATTATTCCAGTCGTGCTTAGTTAGGTGGATTTCTTCACCGAATCTTCATTTAACACTTAAGTTCTTTGGCGATTTAGATTCCAGACGGTTCGAATTGTTAAAGAGGGTAATTTCTAGACCATGGAGGCAAAGCCCATTTAATGTTTCCCTTGATTCTGCAGGGGTTTTTCCTTTAGCCGGTCTTCCCCAGGTAGCGTGGCTTGGCGTTAACGAGGGGTCTTCAAAGTTGTCGGTATTGAACGACGAATTACACATGCGGCTTTCGAAACATGGGTTTTCAATGCACCGATATCAGTATTTACCTCACCTCACAATTGGTCGAATTAAACGAAGCAGTCGACGGTCAGGGGTCAAGATACGTGATATTTTGAGACATCTTTCTCTTCCGTCTATTAGGTGGACCGTTGATCGTGTCTTACTGTATGAGAGCAAGATATCCTCGACTGGTTCGATTTACCATGTCAAGGAAGAGGGTTTGTTGAATGAATAATGTGATAATTGGTATCGGATATGTCTAACGAATGCGTTGCTGTTCTTGGTTGCGGTGGATGGGGCACAGCTTTGGCCGTCCATCTTGCAAAGCTTGGTCATAGGGTTAATCTTTGGGGGCGTAACGATGCATTAGTGGCAGAAATGACGACCAAGCGGGTAAATGAGGAATACTTGTCTGGTACTACATTGCCAGAACTTGTTAAACCGACTGTTTCGTTAGAGTTTGCCTTGAGAGATGCATCGTTCATTGTGGCTGCAGTTCCATCGCATGGCACACGAGGAGTATTACGGCGCGCGGCTCCACATGTATCGAGTAACGCGATTATAGTCAGCGCAACAAAAGGATTTGAGGCCGACAGTTTGCTTCGAATGTCAGAAGTGATAAAGGAAGAACTAGGATCAACTCTGCCGCTTGTTGTTTTGTCTGGTCCGAGTTTCTCGAATGAACTTGTGCGTGGGGTACCAACAGCTGTTTCGGTCGCAGGCAGTTCTGAGGAGTCTGTGGTAGCAGTACAGGATGGTTTTCGATCGAGTTCCTTCAGGTTATATGCAACCGACGATGTTATCGGTGTTGAAGTCGGTGGAGCCATGAAGAATGTTATTGCTATTGCTGCTGGGACTGTTGAATCGTTAGGGCTTGGTCATAATGCAATAGCGGCTCTTATTACGAGAGGCTTGGCAGAGATGTCCAGGTTAGCGGTTTCTATCGGTGGACGTCGTGAAACCTTAGCTGGCCTGAGTGGGTTAGGTGATTTAGTTTTAACTTGCACAGGTGCAGCCAGTAGAAATCGATCCGTTGGGATAGAGCTTGGGAAAGGTCGAAAACTTCCAGATATTCTTTTGAAAACGCGATCTGTCGCTGAGGGTGTCAGAACAGCGACTGCTGGATTGGCCCTTGGTTCTAAGTATGGGGTTGAACTCCCCATTACAGCACAGATGGTAGAAGTATTGGCCGTTAAAAAAGATCCCAAACAAGCAGTTGAGGCTCTGATGTTGCGTCGGCAACGATCTGAAGTTGAAATTGATTAACTGTGAAAACTAACAACACGACAAACTTTTCATCCTAGTAATTGTTAGAAAACCAAATGGTAGCTAAATAGATGATGGATAACGTGTTTATGGATCAAGCGCTTTTCCTTGCTGACCTCGGGCGTGGGAATACTAGCCCTAATCCTATGGTTGGAGCTGTTGTTGTATCAGAGGAAGGCTTGGTCGTTGGCACTGGTTATCACGAACAAGCTGGCAAGGATCATGCAGAAATCTGTGCATTAAACGTTGCAGGGGAATGTGCACGTTCAGCAACTCTTTATTGCACGTTAGAACCTTGCAGCCATTTTGGACGCACTACTCCGTGTGTGGAAAGGATTGTCAGTTCGGGCATTGGTCGAGTTGTTATTGGGAGCATCGATCCTAATCCTGTAATCAATGGTTCTGGCATTGCCTATCTTCGCAAGCATGGGCTTAGAGTTGATGTGGGGATTAGAAGCATAGCTGCGGCCAGGCTTAATGAAGCGTTTTTTACATGGATTAAAAAGAAAAGGCCGTTCGTAACAATAAAAATTTCTACGAGTCTTGATGGTGGTGTTGCTAAAACAATTAATCAGCGCACATTGTTAACTTCTCAGGAGGCTAATGCGATAGCACACAAGCTCAGGTCTGAGGTTGATGCTGTTGCAGTAGGTTCGCGTACCCTTATGATTGACGATCCTTTGTTGACGGTTCGTTACGGACATCGAAAGAAATCGCTCATGCGGGTAGTTTTTGATAGAAAGCTAAGGGTATCTTCAAGTGCTAAAATTCTGTCAACCTTAGATTCAGGTCCTGTGATTATTATAACGAGTGAAAAGGCAATTAAGGAAAAGCCTAAAACTGCTCAACTTTTTCAAGATCTCGGAGCAAAGTTAGAAGTTGTGGAACCGGCTAACATGCTTACGGTCATGCGGCATTTGGCTGGAATGGAGGTTACCTCATTGTTGCTCGAGGGAGGTCCGACGGTTCATCGAGCTGCGTGGGAAGAAGGTGTTGTTGATCGGGTGAAGCGTTTTATTGCTCCGGTTACTTTAGGTTCTCAGGCTGTTCCGTGGTTTCAGGACGATATGCTGATGGCTGGGCTTAAGGAGTTATACGTAGAAACGTACGGACCTGACATTCTTGTTGAAGGATATGTTTAACGGGTTGATTGAAGCTATTGGTCAGGTTGTAAATGTAGAGGCTAATTCAAAAGGGGTTTGCCTTCATGTAGCCACTCAATTAACTAGAGATTTTTCACTTGGTGACAGCGTCGCTGTGAACGGAGTCTGTCTCACTATTGTTGATAAAAATAAATCCGGATTTAAGGTTGATGTTTCACCGGAGACAGCCCTTGTTACTACATTAGGTAAGATTACTGTTGGGACGGTAGTTAACCTCGAAGGTTCTCTACGTGTTAATGGGCGATTGGGAGGCCATTTCGTGCTTGGTCATGTCGACGACGTTGGGCATATTAATAAGATTGATCAAGAATTGGAATTCTACCGGTTAAGCATTGGTTATCCGGAGAAGTTGAAGTCGCTCATCGTGGAAAAAGGCTCAATAGCTGTCGATGGTGCAAGTCTCACTGTAGTTGAAGTAGGATTAAACAATTTTGAGGTTCAAATTATTCCGTACACTTGGAAGCATACTAATTTTAATGATGTTCAGATTGGAACTTTAGTCAATATCGAATGCGATATTATCGGAAAGTACGTAGCAAAGGCGATGCCTAAAATTTTTTGAGGGTAACTATGGTAAAGACTCAGTCAAACCACGCGAAGGCCAAGAAGGGACCTAAAGGCCTGGCTAGAAGAAAGGGACCGTTTGTAGCCATTCCTGAAGCTATCGATGCTATCAAGAGCGGCCAGATGATTATTGTGGTTGATGATGAAGATCGTGAAAATGAAGGTGATTTAACAATTGCAGCAGAAAAAATTACCCCAGAAATAATTAATTTCATGGCCCGGTATGGGCGAGGATTAATCTGTCTAGCCATGACCGGAGAACGACTAGATGCACTTGAAATTCCTATGATGGTTGGGGATAACACTTCTCGTTATGAGACAGCCTTCGCAGTATCAATCGAAGCCAAAGAAACGACTAGCTCTGGGATCTCAGCAGCTGATCGTGCAGCTACCGTTAAAGCAGCAATTAATCCATCTACAAAGCCTAGAGATCTTGCAAGGCCAGGCCATATGTTTCCTTTGCGTGCCAAGTCTGGTGGTGTGTTAGTTCGAGCCGGGCAAACCGAGGCATCTGTTGATCTTGCGCGTATGGCTGGGTTGTCTCCAGCTGCCGTAATTTGCGAGATCATGAATAATGACGGCACTATGGCACGAGTAAAGGAATTGAAGCGGTTTGCTAAACGTCATGGCTTGCTGATGATAACAGTCGCTGATCTTATTAAATATAGAATGCGTCATGACCGATTAGTGAAAAGAGTTTCCACCGCAAAATTGCCAACTGAACACGGTTTATTTCAAGTGTTCTCTTACGAGAGTCTTATTGACGGAAAAACTCATGTAGCACTTGTTAGCGGTGATATTGGTGACGGAAAGGATCTGCTAGTTAGGGTTCATTCACGTTGTTTAACGGGAGATGTTTTCCATTCATCCCGCTGTGATTGCGGAAGACAACTTACGGTGGCAATGCATCGCATTAATGCCGAGGGAAGAGGTGTGCTTCTGTACCTTAATCAAGAAGGGCGCGGCATAGGATTAAGCAATAAAATTCGGGCTTATGCCTTGCAAGACCAGGGGTTAGATACGGTTGAGGCTAACGAGCGACTAGGTTTTAAGGCAGATCAACGTGATTATGGAATCGGTGCCCAAATACTTGGAGATCTTGGTGTTAAGACTATGCGTCTTCTCACTAACAACCCACGGAAATTTATTGGGCTCGAGGGCTACGGATTATCGGTTGTTGAGTCAGTTAAGCTTGAAGTGTCAGCGTCGAAGTTTTCGCAGTCCTATCTTCGGACAAAGAAGAACAAGCTTGGGCATAATCTTTCATCTGTCTAAGGGAAAAAACAGCTAATTAAGGCTTCGTTGACAGAGATGCAAGCAGTGAGCTACGATAAACGATTGATTTTAAAGGGCTTTATGCCGCCTGCTAAGGGAATGCTTGATGTTTTAGAATAAACGTTTTTTAAAACACTCAGAGCTTTAAAAGTACTTTAATAAAAGAAAATAAGGTTCTTTGGTTCTAGCCATTAAATCATTAATGAGGAATCAGATATTAAATTGATAGTGTCGGTATAGTCCGAGAGGTAGGGGAGTATGGTAGCGATTCGAATGCGGCGCTTGGGTTCTAAGAAGAAACCTTTTTTTAGAGTTGTTGTTGCTGAGTCACACTCGGCTCGTGATGGCCGTTCCTTGGAGGTTCTAGGTTATTACAATCCTTGCACCAAGCCAGAAACGTTCCATCTAGATCGTGCAAGGTTAGAGCATTGGTTGACACGTGGCGCACAGGCGAGCGATACGGTTAGGACTCTACTTTTACGCAACAAGATAGAGCCTTTAAGTCAGGCAGAAGAGAGCGGCACCCTAAGTTCTACTGTTGATGAAGTATCAAGTCAAGGAGAGCAGGAGTCTACGTAACAATGACCCGAGCACGAACTGTTGTGGAGGTCATTGCTCGATCTTTGGTTGAGAACCCCGAGTCAGTTAATGTAACTGAAACCGAAACAAATAATGGCTTCAAGATTGCGTTACGAGCTAAGTCTGGAGGTCTTGGTAAATTAATCGGTCGAAAAGGACGAACTGCGGAAGCGATACGTGCGTTAGCGACTGCTACAGCAGAGCTTGAAAGCCAGCGAGTGGCAGTTGATTTTGTTGATGACTAATAGTTCTAAAGAATCATGGCAAGAAATGGCAGTCGTTGGGCGTGTGGCTCGCGCTCATGGCAAGCGAGGCGAAGTTATTGTAAATGCTGAAACAGATTTTCCAGAACAGCGCTTCCAAGGTGGCAGTGTGGTTTTTTTAGATCAGGATGGAACTCCTAAAGCTTTTCGAATACGCCAGATGAGATTGCAGACTGGGCGTCCAATTTTGGCGTTTGACGGCATTGAGAAGATAGATCAGGCTGAATCATTGGCAGGTCTTGAGTTACGGGTTCCAGTATCAACTTTGCCAGACTTGCCACCCGATACATATTACGAACATGAGCTAGTAGATTGTAGAGTAAGGACGATTGTTGGCTCAGAGATTGGCACGGTAGTCGCTGTGCGTAGAAGTGCTGGAGCGAACCGTCTGGTTTTACGATCAATAGTTGGAGAAGGTGAGATTGAAATTCCGTTGGTTGAATCGATTTGTGTGAAGGTCGAGCCCTGGCATAAGACTATAGTGGTCGATCCTCCGGCCGGTCTCCTGGAATTAAATGAACGTTAGTGAATATCTGAGGAGCAAAGTTTGAAGTTTGATATCGTTACCATTTTTCCTGACATGGTAAGAGCGCTGTTGTCTGAGGGTGTCGTTGGGCGTGCGAGCGGGCATGGCGGAATTCTTGATATTGAGGTGCACGACCTTCGAAGTTTTACCACTGATCGCCATCGCACAGTTGACGATGTTCCCTATGGTGGAGGGCCTGGGATGGTGATGAAACCTGAGCCGTTTGTGCGTGCTCTTGAAAAGATTCATAAGACACGTGGCGTACCTGACGAAGTTGTTCTGACCTCGCCACAAGGTGTTTTATTTTCTCATCCTGAAGCCGTTAGATTAAGCGGTCTTCGACATCTAGTTCTTCTTTGTGGTCGCTATAAAGGTGTTGATGAACGGGTGCGTGAGGAAGTTGCAACCAAGGAGATTTCTGTTGGCAACTATGTATTAAGCGGCGGGGAGACTCCTGCAGCAGTGATTCTCGAAGCGGTTGGTCGATTAGTTCCCGGTGTGGTTGGTGACATCGAGTCGATTAGCAGCGATTCCTTTTCCCGTAATTTACTCGATCATCCGCACTATACGCGACCAGCCATTCTTGGTGTTCGCCGAGTTCCAGATGTGCTTGTGTCTGGAAATCATGCGGAGATTAGACGTTGGCGAAAGCGTGAAGCAATTCGAAGAACTATGAAACAGAGGCCGGACTTGCTTGCTCAAGCGGCGCTTGATTCCGAGGAACAGGACGCATTAAAAGAACTTCAGCAATTACAGTAGTTGTTAGGGATAGGGGTTAACCCATGAAGTCAATAGAGGCAATTGAACAAACCGAGTTAAAAGAAAGGCCGAGTATTAGGTCTGGAGATACAGTCAGGGTTCACGTTAAGGTTCGTGAGGGCGAAAAGGAGCGGGTTCAGGTTTTTGAGGGTGTCGTTATTGGTCAACATCGCGGAGGCTCTCGAGCAACTATTACAGTGAGGAAAGTCTCGTTTGGTCAAGGGGTAGAAAGAATTTTTCCTTTACATTCGCCTGTTATCGACAAAATTGAAGTAATTCGATCAGCTAAAGTTAGAAGATCTAAACTCTATTTCCTACGCAATCTAAGTGGCAAGGCCGCTCGAATGCGTACACGCAGTCGAAGCAAATAAACGCTTATTATCTTGAGGTCGATGTCTCGACCATCAGCACGACGTAACATCGAGAACTCCATTCGTAGACTTGGGTTTTCCCGGGTTGCTGGTGTAGATGAGGTTGGACGTGGATGTCTGGCAGGTCCGGTGGTTGCAGCTGCTGTGATACTAGAACCAGGTTCTCGCATTTCAGGAATAAGAGATTCAAAGCTATTAACACCAATGGCCAGAGAAAGGCTTTACGACCAAATTGTTTTGTGCACAGAAACTTGGAGCTTAGGAGTGGTAGGTCCAGAAGAAATCGATCGACTAAATATACACAAGGCATCACTTAAAGCGATGCGCAAAGCAGTTGTCGGACTTGTGCCGCTTCCGGATTTCGCTTTGGTTGACGGTTTTTCTATTCCGGATCTCTTGATTCCACAACGCGGTCTCTTAAAGGCTGACCGCCGTTGCACCGTGGTTGCTGCGGCTTCGATACTTGCGAAGGTTACCCGTGACAGACAGATGCTTAAACTGCATGAGCTTGATTCACGATACGGTTTCGATCGAAATAAAGGATATGCTACGCCAGAACATTTAGATGCACTAACTCGGTTCGGGCACTCGTCGAATCATCGGCTATCATTTCGTCCCCTCTCTCTGTCGAAGTAGTATTTGTTAAAAGTTTATTTGGAAGAAAAATTTTCGTTACTAAGAATAAAATGACACGGTTTACTCGTATTCTTATGATTACGTACTGCTTAGAAGTCAGCGTGGTCTTGAGTGTTGCTCCTTGGACGAATTATTGGGATAGAAACTACTTCGTTGAAGCGTTACCATTTTTCGAAGGGGTTCTAACTAGCGGTTTTTTTCGTGGTTTAGTTACAGGAGTTGGCGTGTTTAGCTTTGGGGTTGCCCTGGTTGAGTTGTTTGGTGTCTGGCGCTTAAAAAAAACATTTTCGCGATTGCTAGGCAGTCGTGACAGTTCCTTGTTAACAGATCCTGCCTCTCGTTCTCGTGGTGTATAACACCAGTCTTCTGGAAGGTTAGTGCTTCGTCTGCACGACTAAATTATCTAATGTCCTGGAATTGGAAAGGCCCGGTTCTTTGTCTCGTTACGGATCGTTCTCGACTTAACTCTGGAAACAGAGACACTCTAGAAAGTCTTCTAGACTTAGTTGTTATGGCAGCCAAGGCAGGTGTTGACATTATTCAAATTCGAGAGCCAGATTTAAGCGATCGCGTGCTTCAGGACTTTGTTCAACTAGCAGTCAAAGATACAAGTCAAACAGGCGCAAGAATAATTGTAAATGACAGACTAGACATTGCCTTGATGGCTGGTGCTGCAGGATTGCATCTCAGAAGCGATTCGTTGCCGGCATCTCGCGCACGAGCGTTAGCACCGTCAGGGTGGTTGATTGGACGTTCTATCCATAGCGCTAAGGAAGCCCTTCAAGTCAATATTTCTGGAGGTGTTGATTATTTAATGTTTGGAACAGTATTCGATTCGACTTCAAAACCTAACCGTGCAGGAGTTGGAATAGAAGCTCTTAAGCAAACTGTTCACTCAGTCGGATTACCCATTATTGCTATCGGAGGCATGACTGGTGATCGAGTTAGAAACGTTGCGAAGTGTGGAGCTTCCGGCCTTGCAGCGATAAGCTTTTTTGTTGATTCAGCCAAGCCTGATTATGAATCCTTTAAACGAACAATTAGTCAGATGCGCCAAACGTTTGAGTTAGGGATTCAGAAAAAACTCTAAACCATAATGAGTGGTGCTATCTATTTAATTTTTTCGCTTCTTTCTTTGGGGCTCTTTTTTTAGCACGTTGTCTTTTAGATTGTTTTATTAATCGCCACTCAGAGCGCATTTGAGACAAGCCATCCATGTAGACTGCGGCCTTTGCTCTAGTGTTTTCACTAGGTAAGGTTTTAAAAAATTCGACAGCGAGTTTAAGATCACGTTCTATAGTATTTTCTGTCGAGTTGTAATAGAGATCTTTAATCTCTTTGACTTTGTTTTGCTTCATAAGTGGCCGTTCTCTTGAGGGTGTTTTGTTTAACCAGCGTCGACGCAAAGGCCATTGTTGTCAAGGCTAAAATTTAAGACTAAGGCAGTATCTGCAAGTTCCTTTTTGACTGCAGACAAAGCGTCTGGCTCCGCGTAAAAGAGAATGCATCCGCCTCCTCCTGCGCCACAAATCTTTGCGGCTTGGGCACCAGCATTAATTCCATTGTCGATAAGTTTATCGATTGCTGGCGTAGATACTGTTCGTGTTAAACATTTCCGTGCCTCCCACTCAGCAGCTATTTGACGACCAACATTTGGCCAGTCCTTTTGCTCGAGTGCCTGTCTCATTAAGGTGGCGATATTGCAAAGTTGGTCAAAGAGAGCAATTACTTCAAGATCCCCATCAAGATAGCGTTTAGTTATTTCCCAATTATTGATTCCAGAATTCCGTGATATTCCGGTGTGGATTAGTGTGATTCGTTTTTCGAGTTCCTTTAGATTGCTAGTTAGTAATGTGCGTCGAACACCTAAAGGTCCTAGTTCGATGGATGCCAGGCCACCGTACATAGCGGGACGATAGTCTTGAACCCCTGTTGGTATTCGTAATACTCGTGCTTCTAGATTTAGCGCGAGGTTAATAATCTCTTCGCTACTATATGAACGGTTTTGCCAGCGAGACAGAGCTCCGCACAGGGCAATATTAAGCGCAGACGAACCAGCCAGGCCAGCTCCTACAGGTGATGCTGAGCGTGTGACTACTGTAAGCCGCTCAGCTTTAAAGAAACGTAGTATTTCTGTAATTAGGCGAGGTTCTTCTTTGCCAGTTAGGGTTGTCCAGTCTGCTGAATTGAATGATTTTCCGGTGTCTTCAGAAATAATATGGAGGCAAGCGTCATTACTTTCGGACAAAGTGCATTCGGCTCTAAGATTAATAGCAGCATTAATTGTTTGTGCGCCATCATGAAATAGATATAAAGGCCAAATGTCGAGAGTTCCACCCGCTAGGTCGAGTCGGGTAGGTGCAGACGAATGAACCCTCACATAGACATTATAATATCTTCACGAAACTTTCACTACTTGGAACACCTTCCGGCAGGGCTTTTTAAATGCCTACTTATACCAGACATCACGTCGGTCAGTTGATTGTTGCAGGTTTTTCAGGAACTACGATTCCTGTAGAGTTGCGTGAGTTAGCAAGAGAATTCGATTTGGGCGGAATTATTCTTTTCGATCGAAACATAGAATCTCCTGAGCAAGTTGCGGAGCTTGCTTATGAAACTAAAAGTTTGAACAAGGAACTTCCATTGTGGGTCAGCATAGACCAAGAGGGTGGACGTGTCTCACGGTTAAAGAAACCTTTTACGGTTTGGCCGTCAATGAGAACTCTGGGAGAGCGCGGGGATATCTTATTAGCTAAGAAATTTGGTCTGGCATTAGCAAGGGAATTAAATTCGGTAGGTATTAATCTCGACTACGCTCCGGTGCTTGATGTGCACACTAGAACAGACAATCCTGTAATTGGAGATCGAGCTTTTTCGGAGAAAGCTTCAGAGGTGGCACGTTTGGGCGTTGCGATTATTGAGGCATTGCAGCAAGACAACATTGCTGCTTGCGGAAAACATTTTCCAGGACACGGAAATACAAGTAAGGACTCACACTATGAGCTCCCGATTGTTGAGTGTCACTTGAATAGACTTCATGAGATCGAGTTCAATCCTTTTTGTGCAGCTATTGCAAGTAAAGTTGCCATGATAATGACAGCCCATGTTCTTTATCCGACTTTAGATGACAAGATGCCAGCTACATTATCGAAAAAAATCATTACTGATCTATTAAAAAAGGAATTGAATTTCGATGGTCTAGTTGTGACGGATGATATGGAAATGGGTGCGATATCTAATTTTTGCACGCTTAATGATGCAGCGACTCAAGCATTAACTGCTGGTTGCGACATGATGTTGTTATGCGGAGAGGACACAGAACTGAAGTTCGGTGTTTTAGAAGGTCTTATTAAAGCAGTAGAAGAGGGGAAGTTGACGCAGCAGCGCGTTGAGGATGCACTGGTTCGTCAGAGACAAGTAAAAGAGCGGTTTCTTTTGCAAACTCAAGAATGGAAGCCACCTTCTTCGAAAGAGTTACGAGCTTTGCTCAGTTGCGACAGTCATGTGTTAATTGCCAAGGAAATTGAGGGGGACCTTTAAGTGAAAAGACCACGAGCGTTGCGTCCCGGCGATCGAGTGGCGGTTTTAGCGCCTGCAAGTTCGTTCGATCGTTCTGTCTTTGATCAGGGAATCATTGAACTGCGAACGCTAGGATTTGAACCAGTGTTTGACGAGAGTGTATTTGAACGAAGTAGTTATTTAGCTGGATCTCCCCAAAAGCGAGCGAAGGCATTTCGGACTGCATGGAAAGATCCAAGCATCGCAGGCCTCTTTACGGTGCGCGGAGGATATGGTAGCGCACAATTATTGCCTCTGTTAGATATAGCTGAGCTTCGTTGTTTTCAAAAAGCATTTCTTGGCTCAAGCGACTTAACAGCATTACTTATATGTCTCACAAATCATTGTGAAACGGTGTCGTTTCATGGACCAATGTTAGTAAACTTTGCGAAACAAATATCTGGATATGATAGGTCTTCCCTTTTAGGCTGCTTATCTGTGCCGAAGCCTCTGGGAGAGCTTGCGCCGGATGGTGTTGAGGTCCTTAAGGCTGGAGAGGCAAGCGGTATGTTGTTAGGAGGGACATTGACCCAATTGCTTGCATCCTTAGCTACTCCGTATGCATTTTCACCCCCTGATGGGTACATTCTATTGCTGGACGATATTAATGAACGTCCGTATCGGATCGACAGAATGTTAACGCAAATTCAACAGGCAGGCCTTCTTCGTTTGGCATCGGCAGTTGTTTGTACTGAATTTTTAGGGTGTGATGATGAAGAACAGACTGCAAAGTCTATTCTTTTAAAAATATTATCAGATTTTAACGGTCCTGTTCTGTTTGGATTTCCATCAGGACATACGAATAGACCGATGCTTACATTGCCTCTAGGGGTCCGTGTAACGGTTATATCAACTCCTTATCCTCGTTTGATTGTCGAAGAGGCCGCGGTCGAGTGAAGAAGATTTATTTAATAGGTATTTGTGGAACAGCGATGGCAACACTTGCAGTTCTGCTGAAGCAGCGTGGGTTTTATGTATGTGGTTCTGATATGAACACCTATCCACCGATGCGAGATTTTCTTGTGGGCAATGGAATTACACCTTTAGAAGGTTATAGCGCTAATCATATTTCGAAAGATATTGATCTAGTCGTCATAGGAAATGCAGTATCTCGAGGCAATCCAGAAATTGAAGCTGTTTTAGAACGCGGACTTCGCTACAGCTCTTTGCCTGATGTTGTACGGAACGAGTTCTTGTGGAATAAAAAATCAATAGTTATAGCGGGAACACATGGGAAGACAACTACTGCATTTATGACAGCATGGGTATTGATACAGGCTGGTCTGGACCCAGGATTTTTAATCGGTGGAATATCTAAGAACTTTGATTCGGGCGGCTGTCTTGGCAAAGGCGAAGCCTTTGTTATTGAGGGGGATGAGTATGACAGCGCATTTTTTGATAAGACATCAAAGTTTCTTAAGTACATTCCTGAAGTAGTAGTTGTTAATAGCGTTGAGTTTGATCACGCTGATATCTATAAAAATTTAGATGAATTGCGCTTGGCTTTTACACGTTTGCTTCAACTTGTTCCTCAAAACGGACACGTGTTTCTGTGCGCAGACAATCCCGAAGCCGTTAAATTGAGAACGAGTTCGTTTTGTTCGGTGGAAACCTTTGGACTTTGTTCACAGGCGGATTGGCGAGCAATAAATATTAGACACGAAAATAGTTCAACTAAGTTTGACGTTATTCATAAAGGTCAGTTGATGGCAAGTGCTAGGTTGCCGTTGTTGGGAAACTTTAATGTTCGCAATGCTTTGGCAGTATTTGGAGTGGCGGCCGCTATGAACGTATCTCCTGCCGTGGTATCTGTGGCTCTTAACAAGTTTCTGGGGGTCCGTCGTCGACTTGAAGTTCGTGGGGTCGTTAGGGGAGTAACTGTATATGACGACTTTGCACATCATCCAACTGCAGTACATGAAACGCTTCAAGCTTTAAGAGCAACCGCAGTCGAAGGACGTTTATGGGCAGTGTTTGAACCTCGATCTGCAACGTCTTGTCGAAAAATATTTCAAGAAAAATTTGTAGAATCGTTAGGGTTGGCTGATGAGGTGGTGATTTCAGCTGTGAGTCGAACTAATCTCCCTGAGACAGAACGTCTATCAGTGTCAAACTTGGTGGCCTCTCTTAAAGCAGAAGGAACTCCTGCACGGTATCTGCCAAAGGTTGATCAAATTGTAGAGATGATTTCAAGGGAAACTTGTCCTGGGGATCGTGTGGTTGTTATGTCAAACGGCGACTTCGGGGATATTCATACACGGTTACTAGCGGCACTCAAATTGAACAAGTAGGTGCTCTGGTTAGGTTTTTGATGCAGGAATCTAAACTCTTACGTGTAGGCGACTCCACCATCGTAGTTGAATTTCCTCAGCGGATCGATCCAATCATTCACGCTCGTGTATTAGCTCTTGCGGCGAGGATTAGGCAGACTGTTCCAGAGGGAGTTCGTGACATTATTGAGAGCTACTGTGCAGTGACAGTTGAGTTCGATCCCTTACGAACAGATATTGATCACGTTATTAAATTACTAAAGTCAAAAATTGAGGAACAGGAGGTTGCTAAATCTAGTCGAGAGATTACGCTTCCGATTTGCTACGGAGGAGAATACGGTCCAGATTTAGAATGTGTTGCAAAGTTTGCAAAATGCAGTGAGGCGGAAGTCATCGAGACTCATTTGTCACGAGACTATTTGGTTTACATGTTAGGGTTCCGTCCCGGTTTCGCATATATGGGGTCGGTTGATTCTCGGATCGCAATACCACGAAGAGGCACTCCGCGTCTTAGAGTGCCTATTGGATCGGTTGGTCTTGCTGGGCACCAAACAGGGATCTATCCGTCTGCTGGACCAGGCGGCTGGCACTTAATTGGACGTTCGCCGGCCACGTTATTCGATCCAGAAAGCAACGAACCCTTCTTGCTTCGAGGAGGTGACGTAGTTAGTTTTAAGTCAATTACTCGTCAAGAGTTTTCCGATCGTGTAGGAGTTTGAAATCTTTGATTGATATTTTAAAACCCGGCTTATTAACAACCGTTCAAGATGATGGACGGTGGGGTTACCAACAGTTTGGAGTTCCTGTTTCGGGTCCAATGGATAGGGCATCCCATCGTCTAGCTAATCTCATAGTAGGCAACACTTGGTCTGCCGCAACGCTAGAAGTGACATTCGATGGTCCGGAATTAAGATTTTGCGAAGATATTCTATTTGCTATAACTGGTGCGAGGTTTGATGTTTATCTCGATGGTAGTTTAATAGGACTCGACACTTGTCAATTGGCCAGGAGTGGGCAAAAGCTGTTGTTTGGTCAACGTTTCCTAGGTTCGCGATCTTATTTAGCTGTCACTGGAGGATTTGATGTCCCTAAGGTATTGGGGAGCCGAGCTACTCATACTGCAAGCGGGATTGGCGGGTTTAAAGGACGATCGCTGAAAGTTGGTGACAGGTTAGTCGTTGGAGAGGATGTTGTCCGGACTTCCCAGATGGGTTTTACTAGAACTTCTGTTGTAGCACTGCCGCGCAAGGGAACGCGTGTGCGTGTGATACCTGGACCAAACGATGCCTTGTTCAGCGAAGATGCACTTTCTAAATTTGTTTCTAGTAGATATTACGTTGGAATAGATTCGGATCGAATGGGATATCGTCTTGAGGGTCTAGCTGTGTCGTTGAATTCTAGGAATGAGTTGATTTCAACAGCAGTGCCGATTGGTTCTGTTCAGGTAACTACTTCAGGGAAGCTAATTATCTTAATGGCAGATCATCAAACCACAGGAGGCTATCCTCGTATTGGGACAATTATTACAGCTGACCTACCGTTAATTGGGCAGTTGTCGCCTGGCGATTGGGTTCAATTCGAGTGGAGTAGTCAATCTGTTGCCATGAGTGAGTTGATTGCTCAAGAGCGAGCATTAATGTCTGAAGCGGGTTGAGCATAGTGTTTAAAGAAAACCATTCAAATCGCTTCGATTTCTCACTAGTTAGTGAGACTTTCAATGAGGCACTCGGAACCGGTCGGGTTTTCCACCGGATAAAACTAGGGGAACTTACAACATTTCGAGTTGGTGGTGAGGCTGAATGGTTCGTCACTTCTCGCAATATCGAGGAGATTTCACGATTGCTTAGGGTTAGCAATCAGTTGAATCTTCCAGTTACATTTTTGGGCGGTGGATCGAATGTCCTGGTAGGGGAGCGAGGCATTCAAGGATTGGTTCTTAGAATGCGACATGGGAAAACGACTCTAATGAATAAAGGAGTTGTTCGTTCTGATGCTGGAGTTACCCTCAACGGTTTAGTTCGTTGGACAATAAATCGTGGTCTTGGTGGTCTCGAGCATTGGGCAGGCACACCTGGGACAGTGGGAGGAGGTCTATATGGGAATGCGCATTTTAGGGGATGCTTACTAGGTGAGCAAGTGGTAAGGGTTGGCCTTATTGACAGGCATGGCGATACTTGTACTGTTACTGCTGCCGAGATGGAGTTTGATTACGATCAAAGTCGTGTATGTCGAACTGGCGAGGCTATAGTTTGGGCTGAGTTTAGAGTTGTAGAATCTGAAGCCAGAGAGTTAAGGGCAAGGGCTAGGGAGTCGCTTGCATATCGAAAGAGCACACAGCCTCTTTCTATGCCAAGCGCCGGATGTATTTTTAAAAATCTCGACCCAGCAAGGGACAACATTCCTTCTGGTTTATCTTTGTCAGTGGGAGGATTAATTGACGATGCTGGTTTAAAAGGCCTTGCTGTTGGATGTGCGGTAGTCTCGCCAGTGCATGGAAATTTTATAGTAAGCGACGGACATGCCACTCCTAGTGACATCCGTAAACTTATTACATTATGTAGTGAAGAGGTGCTCAAACGTTTTGGTATCGTTCTGCGAGAAGAAATAGTGTGCCTTGGAGAATTTGAGTTCTAATTAGAGGAGTTGGAGTATTAAGTAGATGTCGTCACGAGAAACACGTTTAAGGACACTAATAGTTGAAGGCGGCCATTCATTAACTGGCAGCATTAAAGTTTCAGGAAATAAGAATGCAGCACTTCCTTTGCTTGCTGCCTGTTTACTTACCGATCAACCGTGTCGTCTTACTAATGTCCCGAGGATCAAGGATGTTAGTGTGATGATTGAGCTTTTGCGTGGATTGGGCGCAGAAGTGAACGAAAAAGTCCCTGGAGTTCTCGACATTTGTTGCCGCAGTGTGACTTCAGATGAACCTGATCCTGCATTGGTTGGACGACTCCGTGGTTCAGTCTTATTGTGTGGTCCTCTTCTGGCAAGAATGGGAAAAGTGAAACTAGCTTCCCCAGGTGGAGATTTTCCTGCTAGACGTACGATCACTACTCACCTGCATGCTTTAAGGGAGATGGGCGCTTATGAAGAACCAGGTGATACTGGTGTTCATATATTGAATGCTCAGGATGGTTTGCGCGAAGCTTCCTTGTATTTGGAAGAAGCATCTGTCACCGGCACAGAGACTGCACTCTTAGCGGCAGCTTCTATTTCTAGGAAGACAGAAATTCACCATGCGGCATGCGAGCCTCATGTTGTTGAGCTTTGTGAGTTTCTAGTTCGTATGGGTGTCGAGATAGAGGGAAGCGGTACGTCAACAATTTGTATCAAGGGCAATTCATCGCTTGGAGGAGCAACACAGCAACTTCGTGGTGATTATATAGAAGCTGGAAGTTGGGCTGTTGCTGTCGCTGTAACCGGAGGAAATGTTGAAATAACTGGTGTGCGGGAGTTAGACCTAGAGCCAATTGTTTCATTATTGACGCGCATGAATGTTAATTGTTCAATGGATGGCGAACGATTTATTGTTAAGGATTCGTTGCCACGAGCAATCCGCCAGGTTACAACCGCGCCGTGGCCTGGGTTTCCGAGTGACATGATTAGCTTGGTCAGTGTCTTGGCTACTCAAGCACAAGGGCGAACTCTAATTCATGATTGGATGTATCAGCTTCGCCTATTTGCGTTGGAACAATTAAGTGGAATGGGAGCGCGTTTGTTTTTATGTGACCCACACAGGATGATTGTAGATGGTCCAACTAAGCTTAAGGGACGTTCTTTAGATACTCGAGATCTGAGGTCAGGTATGGCGCTAATCGCTTCGGCGCTTGCGGCGGATGGTGTAAGCAAAGTTGGTCCTTTAGAGACTGTTGAGCGAGGTTATGCGGATCTTGTTGAGCGTCTCGTTTTACTGGGAGCGCAGGTGGAAGTTGAAGACTCTTAATACGAAGGTTATACGTTTGGCAGCGTCGTTCGCCGTTATCTATAGCATGCTTATGTGGGCTCAGATTTCTGGCCAGGAACTGAACGTAGAGGTTTTGTCGTCGTTTCCTGAACTAGTGACTGGCGGTGATGCCTTGGTGCAGATTTCCGGAGCGAGCACCGCACCTAAAGTGATGATTAATGGCAGGGATGTCTCTGCTTTTTTTACGGCCGATCGAAACGGATCCTTGATCGGTTTAGTCGATGGACTGGTGAACGGATCTAATGCGTTGGTAGTGTCGGTCGGAAGCAATCAGGAAACTCTGACCCTCACTAACTATCCTATCAATGACACTTTGTTCGCAGGACCTCAGCAAACTCCGTTTATCTGCGAAAACGAAATCCACGGACTTGCGGCAGCGATAGATGAGTCCTGCTCGGCTCAGATAATAACTGGCTACAACTATCGAAGTATCGACGGGACCTGGAAGCCGTTCGATTCTAAAGGGCCACGGCCGACAGATATTGAAAAGACAACGACGATGGACGGAAAGACTGTTCCGCTTATCAACTGGTATGAAAAGGGAATTATCAACCGGTCGGCGTACGTCATCAGTCTTTTGCATGACCCAGATGCTGGGCCTCTACCAACGCCGATTAGTAACGAAACAGGTTGGAACGGCAAGTTAATCATGTCTCACCGTGGTGGAGTTCGGGCTGGTTTTCATCAGGGACGCATGATAGGTGCACTCGATGCGGAGCGAGGGTACGTAGGAGGTGAGAACCACAACCTTCATGAGTCTTTAGTTCGGGCTGGCTACGCAATAGCAGGTGGCTCGCTGATGGTCACCGCAACTACCACGAACCATGTTGTCCAGGCCGAAACCTCGGCAAAGATTAAGGAGCGGTTCATCGAGCTTTTCGGCCCACCGAAATTTACCATAAGTATGGGTACGTCTGGCGGTTCGATGTCACAACATCTCATAGCTCAGAACTATCCAGGTCTTTACGATGCCATTTTACCGTGGCGCAGCTATGCAGACGTCTTGACCTTCCAGACACCGCTGAATGATTGCAACCTGTTGGAGAATTACTTCGAAGGTGCGGACGTTCCTTGGACCGACATCCAGAAACGCGAAGTGTCTGGAAAACTGACATATAAGTTCTGTACGGGACCTGCAACGAGTTACCTGAACTTGTTGCCTGACAACTGCGACTCGTCTGTCCTTGCTGCTAAGAGAACAGAGCCTGAGAAATGGAAAGGTGTGCGTTGTACGTATCAAGACAACCTGGTTAACGTGTACGGCATAGACCCCGAAACCCAAAGTGCTCGCAGCCCATGGGATAACGTAGGCATTCAGTATGGCCTTCGGGCATTTAACGATGGCATCATCTCCTTCGAGCAATTCGTTGAACTTAACGACGACATCGGTAGCCATAACATCAATGGCGTTATAGTGCCTGGAGTGCGTGCTAGCTCTAATCTGGATGCTCTACGAATTGCATACGAGACCGGCCGTCTCAATACCGGCCAAGGTGGTTTGAGGTATATTCCGATACTTGACATTCGCGGCTATACAGACGGCATTTGTACGGTTATGCCGTGCCCGCCTGGAGATCCGACTAACGTAGACGTGCATGATGGTTATCACACATTGGTCGTGCGTGCGCGACTACTCAAGGCCAACGGAAACACTGATAATCATGTCAGAATAGTGACTCACGAAGTTGGTCACCGTGGACCAGATTCGATCCTTGGGGTTGTTTCACCCCGAGCGGTTGCCCATGTCGACAAGTGGCTGACAGACGTTCTCGCTGACACGTCGAACATGACGAAGGCCAAAAAGGTCGCAGTCCACCGACCCGAAAATTTAGTCGATGCTTGCTATACAGCCACCGACGCAAGAATTACAGACATGGACCGTTGCGCAAAGCTGTTCCCGATCGCCTCAGATGCCCGCATCGTGGCAGGAGCACCTTTGTCTAACGACATCCTGAAGTGCACGCTGAAACCGGTTAGACTAAATGACTATCCGGCGAGCCTATCTTCAGCGCAGTTTGGCGATCTACAGCGAATCTTTCCAGAAGGGGTATGCGATTGGTCGAAACCAGGTATCGGCCAGGTGCCGATTGCTGGAACGTGGGCGTTCTATACGGGCCATGCTGAGGTCAGTTACTTGAGACCGGCCGAATGACTGTTACTCCTTTTAATTGACTCTAGGAGGTCACATGACAATGAGTACGATACGTTTCCTGTTTGTAGCAATAGTGCTAGCCACTATCTCAGCATATCCTGCGCTCTCTCAGGAAGAAGGCGAGATGAGCTTCTTCATCACAAGTGCGGGGGCGGGCGACGGTGCCAATCTCGGAGGAATTGCCGGAGCCGACCGACACTGTAGCATGCTCGCTCGAGCAGCTGGGAGCGACGAGAAGACATGGCACGCATATCTGAGCACATCAGGGTCTGAAGGGGTTGACGCTCGAGACCGCATCGGCTCCGGTCCCTGGTTTAACGCCGAGGGAATACAAGTTGCCGCCAACGTTGATGAACTTCACTACTCGAACGTTGGTCTCACTAAATCGACCCAACTCAACGAGAAGGGGGAGATAGTCAATGGGAGGGGTGATGACCCTAACCAGCACGATATCCTCACGGGCTCACAATTCGACGGAACCAGGTTCACGGACGGGATGGACCACACATGCGGAGACTGGACAAGCAGTGGCCAGGGCAGTGCCCAGGTCGGACACCACGACCGCACAGGCGGTGGCCGGGTTGCGTCATCGTGGAATTCCGCCCACGGCAGCAGTAATTGTGGTCAGGCTGATCTTCAGGCGACCGGGGGTAATGGGTACTTCTACTGCTTTGCAATTGACTAATCGCCGCGGCGGGTCAGTTTGGCCTAGAAAATTTTAAAATGTGGGAAGCCGTATGATCGAAGTTGCTCCGGCGTTTTTTCCTGCTCTCTTCTCTTCTTGTGGTGATTGGTCTTTTTTTATTTGAATCGGATGAAACCTCAGAAGAGACAGCATCGATATCTAGTGAACCCACGGAAGCAGTAACTGGGTTGCTAGGCCTGGTGGCAACTGACCTCAAGACAAACCTTGAACGGTAAGGGCTGACTTGCAGTGAACCTCGGAGAGAAGAAACAACAGTTAGTTGGTTGTGTCAAGGGAGGATCTCGACGGCGTTTTTTACCGTGCAGAATTCTTCGGACACCCGGTCTGCTGCATCGAGTATGTCACTGCCACTGTGATGATAGGAGGCGCAGACAATCAAGTCGCCACCAACTTCCTTAGTTTTATTGCGACATCACCGTACGACGGTGCTGAACCAGAACGCTCTCGTGCTTGGGTTGAGGAAAATGTCGGTGGAGATCTGGAAACCGAAATAGGCCCTGCAATGTTGCGTCTCTCAGGTCCTGAGGATGCACCATCGCTCAGCCTCGCTGTCGTTGATTCACGATGGATGCAATGACCCGTTTCCGTTGAACCGCAGCCCAGTCGCCGGGGCGTGTAATTTTCTGGAGTTTTTAGCGATTGAAGTCTTCTTCGTAAATAATTTCCGTGTTTTTAGGAATTTCAAAGTTAAATATAGCGTCTGATAGGACTATGTTCTCTCTGAGGTCAGTAAGAGTAAAAGTTGAAACAGCTCCTTGGAAATCAGTTGTGCTGAGTTGCATGATACTAAGTTTGACTCGATTGACGGTCAATGTTAATGATTCATAGACGGCATCAATTTTTGGATTAAGCTGGATTGACCACGTATCTGGGAGCACGTCCTGGGATGGACTATAGACGGCAGTAAAGTCTCGCAACAGGTTCCCCTCGCCTATCAAGAAAAGCACCGGCGTGGATAAGTTTGCTTCTGAAGGTAAGCGAGAAACAATCACTTGTCGATCAAAAGGAATAAACGAGTACATTTTTATTCCATCTGAGACAAACAATTTCTCTTCGGGTTCTTCATAATGCCATCGCATCATTCCTGGTTTCTTGATCAGAACGGTTCCGTGTTCGGTAAGGGTTGTTCTAAGAAGGCCTCCTGTATATGTATGCACAAAATTAGCTGAGAAATTTTTTAAAGACTCATAGTGTTCTTGTATTGAGCGGGTGAGTTCCTCGATAGGCGGTTGTTGGCTCGTTTGAGTACGTACCGCCGTAGAGACGATTACGCTCAATCCCCAGGTAATCAAAAGCAGCCAACGCGACAGAGGCTTCTGGTTTTTATATGCCAATCATTCTTTCAGAGAGGGGACCAACTGTTACCCTTTTAACGCCCCAGCTGTTGGCGGTTTCTGTTTGGGGGCTTCTTTGGATTCGGTTGGAAACTTAGCAGCCATCCATTCAACGATGCCTCCTTTTAGTGAGCTTGCACGGTATCCTTTGCTAATTAATCGCGCTGTGATTTTGGTGCTTACTAATTCGCCTGGGTCGGAGTCATAGGCGACAATTTCACGGTCTTTAGGTAGCGGAGAGAGATCAAAGTATGGTGGAGATACCCGAACCGCACCTGGCAGTTTGACTGTGCTATGTTCATAGGGATACTTCAAGCGAACATCGACAATCACGGGAATGGAGTCTTGTTGGCCTTCTAGTCTTGCCTTGAGATCTTCTTTCGTAATTTGAGGTGTTGTCATCAGAATTCTACCGTTAAAAATTTAATTAATTGAACAAGAGCCAGGTCCTTTAGGGGATCCGCAAGTATGACATGGGGCTACAGGTGGAATGTGCGATGAAGTTTCTCGACCTACCGCAAAAACAGAAATTTTTTTTTCAGACCTTTGACTTCCACAGCGAGGGCATTCTGTATTTGTAGATTGCCGTACTAGTATTTCAAAAGCATGAGAGCATCTACCGCAAATGTATTCGTAGATAGGCATACCTAAAAAATTTATACGTCTAGCGACTCTAAAATAAGGATTCTTACTTTAAGCGTCATCGTTATAGCCAAGGCAATTATTCTTTCGAAGGCTTCTATTTAATGATAGCACGCAGTGTAGGGGAGCTATACCTTTAACTTTTTTTCAATTTTGTCTAATTCTTTTCGAAGAGTGTCGTAATTATTTGGGAGTTCAAGGGGTTGGTTAGAGTGATCTGATTTTATGTTCGGTAAGGTTTTGTTATGGTAGCCTAGCTTAAAGTCTGTGAACTTTAAGCCGTTTGCTGTTGATATTACTACTACACGGTCTGATGTTTTGATTTCTCCACGCTTTCGCAACTTAATTAAGCTTGCAAGCGCCACGGCAGTGTGGGGACAATTAAACATTCCCGTCCTGTCTGCACGGGCTGCGGCATCCGACAGTTCAGTCTCTGTAGCCTGTTCAACAATCCCATCATGTAATTGAAGTGTTTGGATCGCCTTTTGAATAGAGATGGGGTTTCCAATTTGAATTGCTGTTGCCTGAGTTTCTTTTGCAACGATCGGTTCAAAGTGCCAGTTATTCTTAAAGGCCAGATATAGTGGGTTAGCTGCTGCTGCCTGCGCAACCACTACTCGTGGTGTTTTCTTGATTAGTCCTAGCTTAGTCATCATTTCTAACCCAGACCCAAGAGCACTAACATTGCCCAGGTTTCCTCCTGGCATAATCACTACATCGGGTACTTCCCAGTCAAATTGTTGCATTATTTCGACTGAAACAGTTTTCTGGCCTTCTAGGCGGAGACTGTTCATTGAGTTAGCAAGATAGATTCCTTCTTCACGCGCCAGTCGTTGAACAAGGTTCATGCAGCCGTCGAAATCAGTATCCACGGAAAAAACATGCGCACCATTAGCAAGGGGTTGAACAAGTTGAGCTGTGGATGTCTTGCCTCGCGGAAGGATAACAATCGCTGGTATGTTTCCAGCGGCGGCGTATGCTGCTAAAGAAGCCGAGGTGTCTCCAGTTGATGCGCAAGCTATCGCTCGCACCGAACCTCCGTTAGTAATAATTTGTCGTACTACTGAGACCAGGACAGTCATGCCTAGGTCTTTAAATGAGCCGGTATGGGAATTTCCGCACAATTTAACCCAGAGCTCATCTAAGCCGAGTTCTTGGCCGAAACGTTCTGCCCAGAATAAGTTTGTACCCCCTTCGTCCATCGAGACGATATTTTTGTTTTCAATAACGGGGCATACCCATTCCTTCTTTCCCCATACTGTAGAACCGTACGGCCAATCAGTTCGTTTGTATCGTGAATCAAAAAGACTTTTCCATTCAGAAGCCGTGCGTTTTTTTAGACTTTTAAAGTCGTGAGATACTTCGAGTAAAGCTTCGCACGAAGGACACCGGTAAATAGGTTCAAATATTGAGTATTCACCTGGGCAGCCGGCGATGCAACGAAAAACGCTACGATAGGTTTGTTCCACGATTAGACTGTCCTCGTGTTGATGTGGCTTGGTTTTCCTCTTTATTAATTGTCCCTAGTCTCATATTAAACGATATTTGTTTGGCATTGAATTAGTATTTTTGATGGCTTCTTTACCCTGAGCCTATAGCCTTGCGTAGTCCACAGAGGGAAAGCAAGTGTCATTAGAATTTTACCTAACTTTACAGAAAAGTTTTCTAATCTGAACTCGTACTCATTAAATGGCTAGTGTTCGTTTCCTTAGAAACGGAACAGCCTGTTAATTTTGACAACGAATGTCCGGTTTGTGAGACTAGGAAATAGAGTTATATAGGTGTTGCGTTGTTCGTTAAAGACTACGAACAGCTCGCTTCCGGGCTTGTATTCCCACCGGAAGCGAACATTTGCAGTGATTATGTCAATGGTTGAATTGTACTGGAGAAATGCGCTTGCAAACATTAGCGGAGAGACAGTGTAGGTTGCACGAGCACTAAGCAGATGTGTGGTAAATGAACCTTCCGCGAGATCCGCCCAATTAATTGAGTAGGATGGTTCGAGAGAAAGTTGATTAGTTACGCTGAGACGTCCTTGACGAATACTGATGGAAGACTTTTGACCACTAAAGAATGTTCCGTGTTCGACTAGAACATTTCCAGAGATTCTACGTTGGGAGCCGAAGTCAAATCCTGCTCGTATCGAGCGGAAGTCATAATTGCCGGTTGGTAGAATAATATCTTGCGTGATTGGGAAAAGATTCGGCAGAAATTCAAACGATTGAGTGTAGCCGACAGCGAAGCGGTCACTGTTCTCAAATTCAACTGCGAACTCGCCGTCATTGTTTCGTGTTTCGACTTGTCCGAAACGGTTTTGAATATAAGCAAACGAACCTATCCAGGAGAATCGTCGAACCATGGAAATCGAGACAGGCCTAGGACTAAATCGGAATTGCCCGAAACTTTTACGCATATCACGTCGGCGAATAAATCCAAGGCCTGGATCAAAGTCATCACCAACAAGTAAGTGCTCTAGTTGGAGGCCGTACCGATCGCCGGCATAGTCGAGTTGCGCTCTGTAGCTAATGTTGTTCTTTCCAGTTTCGTTTGTTCGTGTTTGAGCCCAGTGTGTTTGGATTGTTAGATCATCGAAGAATCCAAACGATCCATCTATGCCGTATGCCAGGTTATTGCCAGTGCCTTGTTCGCGAATAGATCGATTAGTAAGGATGATACCGATACTGCTGCGCCGAAAGAGATCGCGTTTAATACGTACCACCGAAAAATTAGTTGCTTGGGTGCTAGAGTCTGATTTCTTGTCTGACTGGATGTTTAATAATCCAAGACTAAAATTTCCTAGACGACCAGTTAATCGTCCTCCAGTCTTGAGCGGCATCGCGAGTCCAGAGCTGAGTCCAATTCGACGGCTATAAAACAAGACTGGTGTATCGGTGACACCAGCTCTTGGTCCACTTGTTGCGACGCCTCCAAATGAAAAAATACCTTGGTTTTCAAGAAAAAACTCACGCTTTTCAGGGAAGAATAGACTGAAACGGGTCAGGTTGATCTGTTGCTCGTCTGCTTCAACCTGTGCGAAATCAGGGTTGTAGGTTAGATCGGCTGTCAGGTTTTGAGTGATTCCATATTTTACGTCCACTCCAATATCGCCACTGAAATTTGTAAAGCGTTCTTGTGTATCTTCCGTAGCGGTTGTGAGATCAGATATAGCGTAGGGTTTGATTTCTAGATTCATTGAACCTGACGGCGCTTGAATACCGACGAGAGTGGGGGCCATTGATGCTCGGAAATGTCCACGCATTCCTTGCGCAGCTGATAGTGGTGTTAAATAGGAGGATTCATTTTTCCACCGACTGACTCGACGTGCCTGAAATCCCCAAACCTGAGTGTTTCCAGGTTGGTAACGCAAAGATTTAAACGGTAGGGAGGCTTCCATTACCCATCCTTCTTTAAATTTTGCTACCTTTACATCCCAAACAGGATTCCAGTCAAGATTTACTTGAGATTCATTGGTCATCTGTAAGTCAATACGGCCTCCGATTGCTGAAACCTCAAAGAGCATTCCGTTGCGACGATCGTAGAAGGTGTCAAATAGCCAAGCGAAATTATCATCTCGGACTATCCGCATATTGTCTCTGCGCATCTCAGTAGCCACTACGCGGTCTGGACGGCTTTCCCAACAGCGTGCTACGACGTAGACGTTGTTATCGTCGAAGAGAAGCCAGACCTCCGTTTTTTCTGTAGCAGGAGCTCCTTCTATAGGATCGTTTTGAATGAAATCTGATATGGCCGGTACGTTTGCGTAGATGCTTTCATTAAGCAAGCCATCAATTTCGAGAGGTCTTTCGATACGTACGGCACGCAAGGTTGCACGACCTGAGGTATCTCGTGTAATAACATTTGGAGGAGTAGGGGGCGGTGGGCCTTCGATATCAAAAGGAAGAACTGCTTCTTTAGATGATTGATTTTGTTCTGCGTTGACAGTTTGTGTAGTCAGTGTTAGCGCGAGGAGCAGTAGAAAAAAAATAGGTCGGGTAATGATTCGCCTTACGCCAATAACGTATTTTTTGTATATTGAGTTGCAATTCTGCATTATTCAGTATCGATCCTACTGGAAGAAAATCTTGTGGTCGAAAGCAAAAAATACTGTTGCTCTGGTTTCTTTAATTGACAGACTTTTAAAACAAGTTTCCAACCCCTTTTTATCGAGTCTTAATTTTTCTAATATTTCAAGACGTGACTCTAAGGCTGTGAAGTCGATGAATGAAGTTCTTATTGGTTAAATTAAAACTTTTATTCAATATTTTGGACGACGCATTCATTTTATTAGATCGCATTGTTTGTTGTGTCTATATATTGTGTATTATTTAAATATACATACAACATGATGTATATTATTATTTAATTTTTCGGCCTGAATATTGCTTATCTAATAATATGATAGATATGTTCTTCAAACTTCTTAGTGTCATAGATCGAGTTGAGGCTTAGCGAGAGGCTGGGAGGATAAATCTGTAGGTGATAATTTTAAGGAATAATTTAGTTTTCTCCTAGGAGAATCAGGCTAGAATGTTTAAGATTAATTGAATTTTTTTTTAAAATATTTAATTTTGAATTCAAAGCAATATCCCAAAACAACAAACGGAGGAGTAATAGGATGTTTGGATCTCGAAAATTTATAGGGTTGTGTTGCATGGTGGCTGTTCTTGCTATGGGCACAGCGACGGTTTCAGCTCAGCAAGCGTCGGTGACGGGGCTTGTTACAGATGATACTGGCGGTGTGTTGCCTGGTGTTTCCATAGTGGCTGCCAGTCCAGCATTGCTTGAGCAACAACGTGAAACGATTACAGATGGTACCGGGCGTTTCAATCTAACGGCGCTATCGCCAGGTCTCTACTCTGTATCATTTACTCTTCCAGGGTTTTCGGTCACCGTTATTGAGGGCTTGGATCTCACGGCAGGGGTGACGACGACTGCGAATGCGCAATTGGCAGTTGGTGGTCTCGAGGAGACAGTCACTGTTAGTGGTGTGACTCCAACGGTTGACATTCAAAACGTTAAAACTCAGGCCTCGATGGACCTTGATGTATTGGAAGCTTTGCCCTCAGGGCAGCGCGACCTTTTGCAGTTTGCGTCGCTGACGTTAGGTGTCACTCCGTCAACACAAGGACGTAATGATGTTGGTGGGTCCATGGGCGATTCAAACACTGGACTAACCATCCACGGTGGACGTGGTGATGACGGCAAAGTGAACTATGCCGGCATGAACACAAACTCCTTCCACGGTGACGGTGGTGGGCAGATGCGTATCTTCAAGTTCAATACGATGGCTGTCGGGGAAACTGTTATTGATACAGGTGGTGCGGGTGCTGACACAGAAACCGGTGGTGCCAACATCAATATGATTCCGCGCGAAGGCAGCAACAGTTTTGCAGCGAAAGGGATTCTTGCTTACACAAATGAAAATATGGCTTCGGGCAAGGTTAGCGAGGCGTTAATCGCTCGTGGTTCTGCTGACGATGTTCAGTCCATGAGAAAAGTGTATGACTATGGGGTTAGTCTTGGCGGCGCCTTCGTGCAAGACAAGCTGTGGTACTTTGGAGCTGCTCGATTCTGGGGCGGGGACACATACGCTGCGAACAATCACTTCGATAAATCCGATACTCCGTATGCCTATGAAGCCGATCTAGATAATCGGGCGTACGGCAACACTTTTATTCGAGATGGATCGACTAGATTTTCATGGCAGGCTGCAGAGAAGCACAAGTTAGTGTTTGGGTTGACCGTGCAGCGTGGATGTAACTGCTGGCTTGTTATCGGGTTTGGCGTTCCGTCAGCTCCTCGAAATGCTACTAGCTTTACCTACACGCATGGTGAGGGCGGCGGCCATGGGATGATCCTTAATCAGTATGAGTGGGTTTATCCGGCCAGCAACAACCTGTTGTTCCAGGCTGGTGCGTCGTTCTTGATTCAGCAAGTTGGGTTCGGCAACAGCGGAATGGAACAGCGCGTCAGAATTCGAGATGGCGCGACTGGATATACGTGGGGCGCGTTGAACGGCGGACACGATGCCGAGTACAACCGACCAACGAATAACTTCAATGAGCGCTTTTCGATGTCGTACGTTACAGGGTCCCATCAGTTAGAAATTGGGGCACTAATCAGACAGGGCAACTACGTTAACCAGGGTGGATTACGGAACAGCGGTTGGCAGGGCGATCCCCGTCCGGAATGGAATGCTGTGAACTACGATTTCTACGGCGGTGTGCCGCAGTCGTTAACTCAGTTTGCAGACCCAGTGAAGGGGAATGCGATCCTTCGTAGCCAAGGCATCTACATTAAGGATCAGTGGACGCTGAACAGACTGACCTTAAACCTTGGTCTTCGATATGATCACTTCAACGCGAAAGCGATGCCGATGGATTTACCGGCGGGTCCCTTCCAGCCAACACGATCATTTCCAGGCATTGAAAACATTCCGAACTTTAGCGATATTGCTCCAAGGCTCGGTGTGGCCTATGACGTCTTCGGTGACGGTAGAACGGCCATTAAAGGATCATGGGGTAAATATCTGTTTGGGCAAGGTGGAGACACGGCGTCGAACTTCTCGCCGTCACTCGCTATTTATCGCTCGACATCACGTGGATGGAATGATGCGAATGGAGACTTTGCTCCGACCTGCGATCTAACCAACTTCTCTGCGAATGGAGAATGTGCTGCGATTACGAATCCATTGTTTGGGTCTACCCGACCGTCGGATTCATGGCGTGCAGATGCCAGCGATGGCTTTGGGCTTCGCGAGTACAGTATCCAGTCGTCTGTTGCACTGCAGCACGAATTGCTGGATGGTCTCGGACTGACAGTGTCTTACCATCGCACTGAGTTCAAAAATCATCAGGCGCTTCTGAATACGTCAACCTCTGCGTCAGATTACGGGGAAGCGTGCTTTAACGCGCCAACCATTGCAGAGCTACCTCGTGTGAGTGGAAAGACGATCTGCGGGATCTATGACGTCAACTACGACAAGCTTGGTCAAGTTTCGAACCAGAGAGTGCTTGTTAAGGACATTAATAACAGTGGCTCCGACCCGAAGGAACTGTTTAATGGTCTTGACCTTGGAATAAATGCTCGCTTTGGTAATGGGACATTGCTCTTAGGTGGGGTTACCTTTGGTCGCACGACATGGGATTACTGCTGGCAGAACGATATGCCACAGGCTACACAAATAGGTACTCCAGCTGGTCTCCCACGCGACAGTTCCATGTGCGAGATTCAAGGGACTATTTGGGATGGTGTGGGATCGCAGATTAAGTTCCAAGTCGTCTATCCGCTGCCATTTGACATCACGCTCAGTGGGTCATTTAAGAACATGCCAGGAATTCCAGTTGACGCTAACTACAGTGCGTTTAACTTTGAACTGGCAGGATCACTGGGCCGCGACATGTCACAGTGCACCCTTCGTGGAACGCCTGGGGCAGCTTGCACAGTGAACACACGCGTCAATCTTGCGCCGGTTACCGGCGGAAGCGAAGGTAACCAATCTGGTGACTTCCATGAGGATCGACTGAATCAGATTGACCTTCGGGCTGCGAAAGGGTTCGAATTTGGTCCGCTCCGTATCCAGGGTGTGGTTGAGCTCTACAACGCGCTTAACCTGCGTCCAGCTCAGGGTGTGGTTGAAACGATAGGCGGAGGTGGAGTCATTACCCCCTTCTGGCGTTATCCGTATTCAATGCTTGGTGGCCGACTTATTAAGTTCGGTGGCCAAGTCGACTTTTAGTCTGGTTGACGACGAGATAGCGTTTAACTGATAATTTAAGGGGTGAGTGAGCCTGTTTTGGGTTGACTCACCCCTTTCTTCATTTTTTCTGATAAATTGTTAGGTAGAGAATCAACTTAGATTTACACTGGCAGACATTCAAGGAGATGAGCTTGTGAAAAAGCAGTCTAGACGTTTATTTGGTTCGATGGTAGTTGTTGTTGCTGTTATTTTTTCAATCTTTATCTACAAAGTTGATAATAGCAAGGCTCAAAATTCAGCAAATGATATTCCACGCACAGAGGACGGAACTCCAAATCTAAGTGGCGTTTGGCAGGCCTTCACTACGGCTGCAGTGGATCTTGAGGATCACAATGCGAGGAAAGGCCAGCCAGGAGGCCAAAGCGTAGTTGTGGGTAATGAGATTCCATATCAACCATGGGCTCTTGAAAAGAAGGCAGAGAATTTTAAGAATAGAGAAACAGAGGATCCCTTAGGTAAATGTTATATGCCTGGAGTGCCACGTGTTACGTATTTGCCCTATCCATTCGAAATAGTGCAAGCAGAGGAATTGACTGTCATTATGTATGAATACAGTCATGTTTTTCGTTGGATTTGGACAAACGGACGAGAGTTCCCTCCGGCTCTTGATTTTTGGATGGGAGAATCAAGAGGTCATTGGGAAGGAGACACACTTGTTGTTGAAGTTAGAAATCATAACGATAGCACCTGGTTCGACCATGCCGGAAATTTTCACAGCAAAGAGCTTCGTGTTGTAGAAAGATATACGCCAATTGGACCTAATCATATCGATTATGAGGCTACGATTGAGGATTCTGAGGTGTTTACAGAACCCTGGAAGATTAAGTTTCCGCTTTATAGACGCTTAGAGGAAAATGTGCGAGTTTTGGATTATGAGTGTCTTGAGTTTGAAACTCCGTTCCTTCCATGGGACGAGCTTCCGTCTCCAGATCTTCCATCACCGCCTGACCGTTAAGGTGGAAATTTATTTATGACACACGACATAGTTTTGTGAGAACGAGTGAAGTAAATTGAATACTGAAAAGCAAGCGAGGTGAACTCTATGCGAATAAAATCTTATGTCAGTCTGACTGTAGCTGGGATTGTATTGTTAGGTCTTGCTTCAACAATGAAGGCGCATCATGCATTTTCAGCTGAGTTCGACGCAAATCAACCTGTTACCCTTCGTGGAACAATAACTATTGTGGAGTGGATTAATCCTCACATCTGGGTTTATTTGGATGTGACGCAACCTGACGGCAGCATAGAGAACTGGGGTGTCGAAGGTGGTGCGCCGAATGCTATGTTTCGGAGGGGTTGGAATTTGGAATCTGTTCCTCCTGGAGTTGAAATTCTCGTTGAAGGCTATCGAGCGAAGAATGGGGAGAACAAGGCCAACGGGCGAACAATTGAATTACCAGATGGCAACCGGTTGTTTGTCGGTTCATCCGGTACCGGTGCACCAGTTGATGGGGCTGGACGGTAAATCGGATCAAAGGTTTTTCAAATACCTAAACATTGTTAATGGGGTTTACCATGAGAACTGCCTTAATCTTTTCGGTGCTACGAAGAGTTATAGCTAGCTTCGCCTTCAGTGTTTGCGTTTTAGTGGCGGCGGTTGTGTTTTTTAAGAGTGGCTCTCTTCCTGCCAGTGAAATAAGCCTTTCGCAAACAGAGGAATCTGAAGAGTATTCACTTCTGGATGGTGCAATCGATTTGCACTTGCACATAGATCCAGATACACCAGTTGGTCAAGTCGATGCGATTGATATCGAAGGAATGAAGTTTGCAAAGGCTCAAGGGATGCGGGGCTTTGTAATAAAAAACCATCGTGAAACGACTGCTTCGGTAGCGTATCTTGTGCGCAAGGAAGTTCCAGGAATTGAAGTTTTTGGTGGTATTGCGCTAAATCTAATTCAGGGCGGCATCAATTTAGATGCGGTTGAGTATTTGGCAACTGGAATTAGGGGAAAGCCCTTCCGCTTTGTTTGGATGCCAACTCGGGATTCAGAACATTCTGCGCGGCGGTCTGATGTGGCAGGGACTCGATTTGTTAAAGTTTCTCAAGGCTGCGACGACCAAGGTTGTATAGATGCTGAGGTATTGCCGGAAGTAAGCGAAATGATTGGTTTAATTGCAGAGCATGATTTAGTGCTTGCAACAGGTCACTTATCTCCAGAAGAAAGCCTTTTAGTGCTTCAAGAAGCCAATAGGCAGGGCGTAAAGCACATGATTGTTACTCATCCAATGATTTCCTCTATTACTTGGAGTGAGGCTCAAATGAGAGAAGCAGTAGAACTCGGAGCCTTTCTTGAGTTTGACTATCGAGTTCTGATGGCTGAACGTGGTGAAACAGACATGATTCGTGCCATTGGTCCGGAGCATGTTGTAATTGATGAATTTTGGACTGGATCAGGGTCTTATGGAACTGGTGGTACTCGTGAGTATGGAAAAGCAGACGGTTTGTCTGAGTGGGTTAAGGAAATGAACGCTAGAGGATTTTCGAACGACGAACTCGACATGATGGTAAAAGACAATCCAGCTATTCTGCTGGGGCTACCTCCGAGGTAACTCGGTGCAAAGGGAGTATGTTAACAATGAAGAAATTAAGTTTATTGCTGGCGCTTGTTTTTGTTTTTGGCAGTCTGGGCGCAGTCTATGCTGAGGAGAAGTTGACAGGATCTGATTTGGCTGAGATTGAACAGTTATACGGAAGATATAACCAAGGCAGCGATTTTAGAGATGTCGACTTATGGCTTTCAGCCTTTTCTTCTGATGCCGTGTTTAGTGTTGGTGGCAACGAGTTTGTTGGCACTGAGGCTCTTCGTGGATTCAGAACTGCAAGTTTTGAGCGAAGCAAGGACAGTCCACCGAGAAGGCATTGGACGAGTAGTCTTGTTATAACACCGACTGCTGATGGGGCTCAAGGTCGATCGTATTATTTTGTGCTGAACGTAGGAAGCAGACCTCCTGCTATAGGAGGGTCAGGATATACAGAAGATACTTTTGTGAAGACTGAAGATGGTTGGAGAATGAAAAGCCGAACATTAACAGGCCCTTGAAGTTTGTTTAAACTCACACATGGAACGCCCTGTGGTATTCGATTGGTATACTGCAGGGCTTTTCATTTTTTGTTATTGTAAGCAATTAATTATCTTTGGCTGAGTTATCCAGGGTTTAGCCAGAGTTGTATTCTCGAGTAGTTCGCAAGAGATTCTGCAGTCACTTATAGGAAAATTATGCTAAAGGGTATTCTGTCTTCTGCTTTCATTGTTTTATTTTCCTGTTTGCTTAATGGAGGTTGTAATGCGGAGTCAGTAATTGATGAAGCTGTTACAACTGATAGTGTTGTCGACTCAGATAGTGACAGTGTTTCGATCGAATTGTTGCGAATGGGGCTACGTTTTAGTGTTGATTCAACATGGCCTGTTCTTCCGAACGATTGGGTCTTAGGGCAAATTCCATCGGTGGCGGTCGACGGGAAAGATCACGTTTGGATCTTGAATCGCCCTCGAACAGTTTCTGCTGAGCACCAAGATCGTGCGGCACCTCCAGTCTTAGAGTTTGATGAATTAGGGCAGTTTGTTCAAGGGTGGGGTGGTCCGTCGGATGCATATGAATGGCCAAGTATTGAACACGGTATTCATGTTGACTATGCGGGTTATGTTTGGATCGGCGGCAACAATGCAGCCTCTGAAACAGACATGTCGGTTCAGTCAGATGACATGCTTCTCAAATTTTCAAACACTGGGGAACTAGTCTTACAGATAGGTCTCCGAAATCAGAGCAGTGGCAATGCGGACACAGAAAACATGCATAGGCCAGCTGATGTAGCTGTTCATGCTGCGACAAACGAAGTCTTTGTCGCGGATGGTTATGGCAATCGACGTGTGATCGTGTTGGATGCTGACAGCGGAGCTTTTAAAAGGATGTGGGGAGCATTCGGCAACGAACCACCAGGAGGGGCACCTCCGTATGAACGTCCTGAACAAACAGAACCAAACAATACAGAGGATGAAAGTCCTGGACCAGATCGGTTCGGAGTTGTGCACGGACTCAAGGTGTCGGACGATGGTCATGTGTATGTGGCAGATAGGGGTAACAGGCGTATCCAGGTGTTCACGATTGATGGAACGTACGTCGATCAGGTGTTTATTAATAGACAAGGAGAAGCGATTAATTCAGTTGCTGGTTTGGCATTTTCACCAGATTCTGAACAGAGACATCTCTATGTTGCAGATTTTGGAAATTCACAAATTACAGTAGTTGATCGCCTATCTTTAGAAGTGCTGGATTCGTTTGGAAGTAGAGGAGAATTGCCAGGTCAATTTCAAAACGTTCATCATCTCGCTGTAGATTCGGTTGGTAGTATCTACACTGCGGAAGTGAACCCAGGTAATAGAGCGCAGCGTTTCGTAATATCTGAATTGTCGTCGCCGTAAGATTCTCAATTTACTGTAGTAGAGGGGGAGGGACTGTAATGATCCATTTAGGACGCATTGGATGGGGGATTCTTTTAGCTATTGCAACCACATTCGTTCTGTACGACACTCCGTTTGGACAGGGGCAATCAGGTCGAGAAAGTAGGGAGCCTCCTCCTTTCACTAGTACGATGAATAATCCCTACCGAATCGTAGAGAATTGGCCGGAACTGGGAGACATTAAGCCGGGGGCAGCGATTGGGATTATTCCTGACGGTGAGGGTGGAACTTGGCTTCATCATCGATCTGAACCTCCAATTATTAAATTTAATGCAGAAGGCAAGATTGTTAAAAGTTTCGGAGATGGAATGTTTGTTCAAGCCCACGGGTTCTGCATGGATCACGATGGTAATTTGTGGGCAGGGGACAGTGGTCCGTTTGGTGATGACCCGGATAAAGTTGGCCGAGGGTCTCAGTTTTTTAAGTTTACTCAGGACGGGGAGCTTCTGCTTACTTTAGGGAAGGCTGGGGTTGGTGCAGCAGGACCAGATACATTTTTGGGTCCCACTTCATGTGCAGTTGATCCTAATGGTGACATTATGATTGCTGATGGTCATTTTCCTCGTCCTTCGAGTGCCCAACAGGATGGGGATCGTCTTGTGAAATTCTCGAAAGATGGTAAGTTTCTTGGGGAATGGGGACAGCAGGGATCAGGTCCTGGAGAGTTTAAGGGGCCTCACACGATTGCTTTTGACTCCAGAGGTCGATTGTTTGTTGGAGATCGATCAAATAATCGTGTCCAGATACTTGATACAGAGATGAATGTTGTTGACGACTGGAGACATTTTGGTAGACCAAGTGGTCTCTGGATTCTTGAAGACGACACCTTGCTGGTTGCTGACTCAGAATCAAGCTATTATGGTTTTCGACCACATGAACTCGGACCAGCGATGCTAGATCCAGGAGAACGTCCTGCTCGTAATGCTGGTTGGCAAAATGGTATAAGAATCGGTAGTGCTAAGGATGGTTCAATTAGTTTTTATATTTATGGAACTCGCCCTGAGGGGTTGGCAGCAGATGAACTCGGAAATGTTTTCGCGGGTTTGACTATTGGATGTGATGCTAGTCCTTCTGGTGGGTGTCTTCAAAAGTGGGTAAAGAAATAAAGAAGACTTCGGTTAACCAGACGATGTCTAGACATTGACATCGTCTGGTTAAGCCGAGTGTGTTATTTATTGGAATTGCTCACCTCAACTCAATAAAGGTTTAGTAACTAATGTCTAGAAGATATATTGTCTTGTGCTTAATGCTGACTATGGCCGTCTTGTCCATAAGCGTAACTGGTCAGGAACCTCAACCCCAACCAAACCCGGAAGTAGTTATCGAAACGAGCGAGGGAGACATCACGGTCGAGTTGTTCCGGTCAGAAGCCAGAGTCAGCGTTGTTAACTTCCTGACATATGTCCGTGATGGATTCTATGATGGCACTGTCTTTCATCGGGTTGTTCGAGATTTCATGATCCAAGGTGGTGGGGTTGATGCCGATTTAAATCCGGTGACCGATGGAATCCGTGGAGGTATCCTGAATGAAGCCACCAACGGCCTTAAAAATGAGAGGGGTACCGTCGCGGTAGCTCGTTCAGCA
>Ga0315336_1000636_pt1 | contig 88977 bp, 87 predicted proteins | sample ASW5metaG_FD_204512 | JGI IMG/M metagenome (GOLD analysis project Ga0315336, IMG submission 204512) | Ammonia-oxidizing marine archaeal communities from Monterey Bay, California, United States - ASW #5 | ecosystem: Environmental > Aquatic > Marine > Intertidal zone | place: USA: California...
ATTGCATAAATTGTTGACTGATCCCGCCGTCCTTTAGACATTCCTGTAGGTACCGTAGACTTATTCCTAAAGATCTGATTTTAATGATTAAAGCTAGTTTGAAATTGACGGCGGTAAACAGTAACACCAAGTTTTGTATTTAGATTATGGAACACAATTATAATGAAAGAGAGCTGTTTTGATTAAACACGATGTTGTCATTGTTGGTTCTGGTCTGGCGGGAATGAGAGCCGCACTTGAAGTTTGCAAAGACCTGGATGTAGCGGTTTTGAGTAAAGTATATCCCTCACGGTCTCACTCTGGGGCGGCACAGGGGGGTATAGCCGCAGCGCTAGGAAATTCTGAGCCTGACAGCTGGGAAGAGCACCTTTATGACACGGTCAAGGGTGGTGATTTCCTGAATGATCAGGATGCCGCGGAAGAATACGTCAAAGCCGCTCCTAGAGTAATATATGAGTTGGAACATTTTGGTTGCGTTTTCAGCCGTACCTCCGATGGGAAAATAGCGCAACGTAGTTTTGGCGGGCACTCCAAGCCTCGCGCGTGTTTTTCCGCTGATCGCACCGGACACGCGATTCTTCATGCCTTACATGAGCAACTCTTGAAAAATTCAAAATCGATCAAAATTTACTCCGAATGGTATATGCATTCACTAGTTCTTGATGGCGATCGTTGTAATGGGATCGTAGTGAGCGATATTCGTACAGGTGCGGTAGAAGTTATGCAAGCCAGGGCTGTGATCTTCGCGACCGGAGGATATGGCCGTGTCTTTAGCATTACATCCAACGCTTTTGCGAGCACCGCTGATGGGGTCATGGCAGCTTACCGAGCAGGGATTCCCCTGGAGGATGCCGAGTTTGTCCAATATCACCCATCTGGATTATATCGCCAAGGGATTTTGTTTTCCGAAGCGGCACGAGGTGAAGGCGGTTATCTGTTAAATGGAAAAGGTGAGCGATTTATGGAGAAATATGCCCCTTCACGAATGGAGCTGGCACCAAGAGATATTGTGGCACGGGCAGAGCAAAGTGAAATGGATGCTGGGCGCGGGGTGAACGAAAAAGATATTATACACCTTGACCTGAGGCATTTGGGTGAAGCCCGTATTATGGAACGCCTGCCACAAATTCGACAGCTAGGGATTGATTTTATCGGTGTTGATTGCGTAAAAGATCCCCTGCCTATTCAGCCTACAGCACATTATTCTATGGGTGGAATCCCCACTGATAAATTTGGGCAAGTGGTTATTGATGCTGACGGAACGCATGTTAACGGATTTTTTGCAGCGGGTGAATGCTCCTGTGTTTCGGTCCATGGTGCGAATCGTTTAGGAACCAATTCGCTTTTAGAGGCAGTAGTGTTTGGTGAACGCGCAGGTCGGGCTGCTTTTGAATATGTAAATACCGTTGGTCATGCACAGATAAACGAGAGCCATGAAAAAACCAAAGTGCTTAAGCAATTTGAAGAGATTTTCCAAGGAGATGGCAGGGAAAGTTACAATGATATTCGTAAAGTAATGAAAACGATTATGACTGAGAACTGCAGCGTTTTTCGGGATGAGGAGCGGTTAAAAGTTTGTATTGATACAATAAAAAAACTCCAAGCAAAATACAAAGAAGGAAAAATTACTGATAAGGGCAAGCTGTTTAACACGGAGGTTTACGAAATCATAGAACTTGGTAATATGTTGGGTATGGCGGAAATCATAGCTAATGGAGCGCTGAATCGTAAAGAAAGTCGTGGTGGTCATTACAGGACAGACTATCCTAAACGAGACGATGAGAAATTTTTGAAACATAGTTTGATTTATAAGGTAGATGAGGGTATGGAGATAAAATATAAACCAGTAGTTATCACTAAACATCAACCTGCTGAACGAACTTACTGATGATTACCTTCAAGATCAAGCGATATAATCCGGAAAAGCAAGCAGAACCATATTTTGAAGAATTCCAACTGGATGTTCACGAAGATTTGACCCTGCTTGATTGTATGAACGAGATTAAATGGACTCTCGATGGTAGTTTAACCTATCGCATGTCCTGCCGCAGTGCCATATGTGGATCCTGTGCCGTAAAGGCTAACGGCCATGCCATCCTCGCCTGCCAGAGGCAAGCTAGGCATTTGATTAAAGATAACGATACGATAGTCTTGGAACCTTTAGGCAATATGAAACCGATCAAGGATCTTGCAGTCGATTTCAAACCATTTTGGGATAAAGTTGACCAGGTTAAACCCTACTTGCAACCAGAAACAAAAGCTCCAGAGAAAGAAAGAACGCAATTACCAGAGCAATTCAAATTCATTGATGATGCGAGTACATGTATTATGTGCGGGGCATGCTATTCGGATTGTAATGTGCTAGAAGTGGATGATAACTTTTTAGGCCCGGCCGCGCTCGCAAAAGCGCAAAGATTTGTGCAGGATTCTCGTGATGGTAAAACTTTAGAGCGTGTAAAGAGCTTAAGTAAGCCGGGGGGGATTTGGGATTGTACTCATTGTGGAGAATGTGTCGAGCGTTGTCCTAAGCCAGCGAGGCCTTTTGATCGCATAAAGGAAATCATGACTGTTGCTTTAGAACAAGGGGTAACTAATAATAATGGCGCTCGGCATGCGTTATCGTTTGCTAAATCAGTCAAATCTAGTGGCAGCCTCAATGAAAACGTAATTCCTGTCGAATCGGTAGGTATTTTTAATTTTAAGGGATTGTTTGGTTTACTCCCGGTTGGATTACGTATGTTTTTTAAAGGGAAAAATCCTCCAATTCTTCACCAGTCTATCGATGAAGTCGAAGATATTAAAAGAATTTATAGGGAGCTAGACCACTAGTGAAATTTGCTTTGTTTACAGGATGCGTAGCCAAAGGTGCTACTCGAGAACTGATGCTTTCGACAATGAAGTCCGCAGAATCACTGGATATCGAGTTCGTTGAGATGAAAAGTGCTGCTTGCTGTGGTGCGGGTGTAGTGTCTGAGAAAAACCCTCTTTTGGCTGATGCTTTAAATGCCCGTACCTTTGCCATTGCTGAAGAGCAGAACCTGGATGTTGTTACCATTTGCTCTACCTGTCAGGGAATTTTGAAGAAAACTGAAAGTCACGTTGATGCCGATCCAGCTTATAAGGAAAAAATCAATAATGTGCTTGAAGAAGGTGGGCATCATTACGCAGGCGGAAAAATAAAAATTCAACACTTCGCTAATGTTCTTGGTACTGAGGAGGGAATGAAGCTTTTACGTGAAAAAGTGAAGCGACCCTTGACAGGGCTCAAGACGGCAGCATTTTATGGGTGTTATGTTCTGCGTCCTTCGGAGTTGTCTTTATATGACGATCCTGATAACCCTACCGGTATGGAAGAGATTTTTGAGATCTTGGGTGCGACTCCTGTTTACTATGAAAGTCGGATCAAATGCTGCGGCTTTCCTATTATCATGATGAATAAGAGTGCATCGCATGACATGGCGGGTAATGCTCTTATCGATGCGATTGACAGGGGGGCCGATTGCGTGGTGACTGGGTGTCCCTTATGTCATCTCAGTCTTGATGCATATCAGCCGGAAATCGAAAAAATGAATAAAAAAGGATATTCAATTCCAATCCTGCATTTGCCACAACTGGTGGCTTTGGCTCTAGGTCATTCGCCTCAGGAGTTAGGGATGGACAAGCACATTGTCTCAGCCACTGGGCTTGATAGAATTCTCGCCAACTGACCGACCCCGCCTCCTGCTCTTGAATCTTGGCAGAGTTAATCGTATAAACAGCCTAGGTTCTTTTTTGCTTTCCTCCTTTCTATTCTTTAACACCAAGAGACAATAAAAAGAGGAACGAATTTTAAAGCTGGGAAATGAAAACAATAATTGTCTTCCATTTAATTCCTTCTTAATTAGGGAAGAGGAAGACACGGTTCCTTTTCCTTAATTGCGTAGTTTAAATTACTTTTGATTCTGGAGGATGTGTTGGTTGATTCGAAGTTCCTTTTTAAACGCAAAATTATAGTGTTGATTGGCGGAGTAGTATTTTTTTCAATCATTCTGTTAATGCCATTGCCGGAAGGTATGACGCCTTCTGGTAAGCGCCTCCTAGCGGTTTCCGCCCTCATGGCTTTTTGGTGGATTGGAGAAGGAGCCCCTATTGCTGTGACGGCACTTCTTCCGCTGGTTCTTTTTCCACTGCTCGGAATAATGTCAAGCAAGCAGGTTGCTCCCAACTACACAAACCATTTTGTATTTCTTTTCCTAGGCGGGTTTATGATTGCGTTGGCTATGGAGAAATGGAATTTCCATAAAAGACTCGCACTGTGGATCATCTCATTAATAGGGACTGGACTTAACCGTATCGTACTTGGGTTCATGACGGCAGCGGCATTTTTGTCTATGTGGATTTCAAACACGGCTACAACCATGATGCTTCTCCCCGTAGGAATGGCGGTAGTGCGGCAGGTGGCCGAGCATTCTACTTTGGATGGCAGGCACGACGAGACTACCAAACGGCAAGTTGCCAAGAGTCTAGGACTGGTTCTAATGCTCGGTTTGGCCTACTCCGCCAGCATTGGTGGAGTAGGCACACTCATTGGTACTGCCCCTAATATTGTTTTTGCTGGATTTTACAAAGAGCTTTACCCTGAAAACCCAGAAATAAGTTTTGTGAAATGGATGATAATGGCGATTCCTGTTGTTCTCCTGTTTATTCCTCTCGTGTGGATTTATCTTTGTCGAGTTATAGCTCCTATATCATTGGATCGGATCAAATTTACTAAGCGCAATGGAGACATCATCAAACAAGAACTTTCAGCATTAGGCGAAACCACCCGGCCAGAAAAAATGGTTGCTGGTATTTTTGCCGTGACTGCATTGCTATGGATATTTCGTAAACCTCTTGAGTTGGGTTCGATAACGATACCCGGATGGTCCAATCTTTTTCCCAACCCAGAAATGCTGCACGACTCTACCGTTGCAATGATGATGGGGATTCTGTTGATGCTTCTTCCTGCTCAATCAAGAAAAACAACAGTGACTATTGATAAGAATGAATATTTCCTTCTCGACTGGAATACAGTAGAGACGCGTATGCCATGGGGGATTTTGCTATTATTTGGAGGCGGATTTGCCCTAGCTTCAGGGTTTACCAAAACGGGACTGGCAGAATGGATAGGGGATCAATTGATTGGGTTGTCGTCGTTCCCTTTATGGGCAGTTGTCTTATTCGTCTGTTTGGGGATCACTTTTTTAACTGAGCTTACGTCTAACACCGCGACATCGACTATGATTTTGCCGGTTGTGGGAGCAGCCGCTGTAGCAGCTGGTTTCCATCCACTGATGCTCATGTTGCCCGCAACTCTTTCAGCATCTTTCGCATTTATGTTGCCAGTGGCAACACCCCCTAATGCTATCGTTTTTGGAAGCGGGTGGGTAACCGTTCCTACGATGTCCCGTGCCGGACTCGCCCTCAACCTCATTGGAGCGATGCTCATAACCACACTTGCACTTTTTTTTATCCAGGCACTTTTCGTATAGTAATTAATCTAAGTTGCTGCCAGGGCTTGGTTCCCATCTTAGTTTTGGATTGCGTGCAGCTGCGGCCTCATCTGGGCGCGATGTAATAGGTATGCGTGGAGCGTCATGAAAAATTTCTGGATTGGTCTCAGCTTGCTTTGCTATATCTTTCATGGCTGCTATGAACCCATCGAGTGTTTCCTTTGACTCTGTCTCCGTTGGTTCGATCATCAAGGCACCTTTTACGATTAATGGGAAATAAACTGTTGGGGGGTGGAACCCGTAGTCGATGAGCATTTTGGCGATGTCCATAGTACTCACATTATTTTTCAGTTGACGTTTATCATTGAATACACATTCGTGTAGGCTAGGCCCATCATAAGGAAGGTGGTAGTGCTTATCAAGTGAAGCTTTGATGTAATTGGCATTAAGAACGGCCATTTCTGCTACTTGCTTAACGCCTTCGGGTCCGAGTGATCTAATATAGGTGTAAGCTCTGACGAGGATGCCAAAGTTTCCATAAAAGGCTTTCATTTTTCCGATGCTATCGGGGCGATCATAGTTTAGTCGATATTTTCCACCTGTGTGTTCTATCACTGGTATTGGTAGAAAGGGTTCCAGTGTTTCAACAATCCCCACTGGTCCAGCTCCAGGCCCACCTCCGCCATGAGGGGTGGAAAATGTTTTGTGCAGGTTGAAATGTAAAACGTCGACCCCCATATCTTTTATTTTTGATTTTCCTATCACAGCATTTAGGTTAGCCCCGTCACAGTAAACCAGTCCCCCCTTATCATGAACAATCTCAGTAATTTTAAAAATATCCGTTTCGAACATGCCTAAGGTGTTCGGATTGGTCAGCATGATTGCTGCGGTTTGTTCATCCATCATAGACTCTAATTTATTTGGATCTATAAGGCCACGTTCGTCGGACTGAATTTGAATGACACTGTATCCGCATAAGCTAGCGCTCGCTGGATTAGTTCCATGAGCGGAGTCTGGCAGGATTACTTTTTTTCGCTGCGTTCCTTGTGCTGCATGATAGGCGTGAATCATGAGCATACCCGTAAGTTCCCCTTGCGCGCCAGCAGCAGGCTGAAGGCTTACATGGGCCATACCACTAATTTCCTTAAGGTATTCCTGCAGTTCAAACATAAGTTGGAGACTACCTTGGGAAAGAGTTTCTGGTGTGTATGGGTGGTGTTGAGCGAATCCAGGAAGTGCGGCGGCCGCGTTATTGATTTTTGGATTATATTTCATGGTGCAGGAGCCGAGTGGATAAAAGTTAGTATCGATGCTGAAGTTCCATTGTGAAAGCCTTGTGAAGTGTCTAATAATCTCGGGCTCCGCTAGTTCTGGAAAATTTTCGATTGTATCGCGAATTTCCCCCGCAGGAAGTAGCGCCTCAAGTTCCACTTCGGGGACATCAAACTTAGGGAGTGAATAAGCAGTGCGTCCTGGTGAACCCATTTCAAAAAGGAGAGGTTCGTCAAAAACCAGTCCCTCTAATCCTGTTGAAGAATTTTTTGATAACTGGCGGATAGGTTTATCCATTTTGGGCATTCCTTGTAATTATGTTTTCAGTAGGGAGGTCAGCTCACTACAAATGTAATGCAAGGTAATACAAAAATGAATAGATAGTCATATTTTTTTTCATTCTATTGAATTTAAAAACCATTGCCCATGAAAAAATTAAAATGCCATTGTATCTGCTTTTTTTTAGATCGGAGTGGTATTTAACAGCTGATTAATATTTTCAATTACAGTCTCGGGTGAAAGAGTGCTTGAGCCTCGCTCTTCGAGCAAGACATGCCGTGTATGGACAGGACCCCATCGTGCGGTTTCTCCATGTTTGAAGATGACTGCTACGGGCGTTTTAACAGCGGAGGCTAAGTGCATGATGCCAGTATGGTTACAAAACAGCAAGTCACATTTTTTTATTACTAGAGCCAATTCTTTGATGGAGAGAATTGGTAGACGTTCTATCCGAATATTTGTTCTTTCGTTAATTTTGTCTATCAATGGTTCTTCACCCGGAGCACAGATAAAAAAGACTTCCGCTTTTTTTAATGCAGACATTTTTTCTGCTACGATTCGAAAGTTCTCCAACTTCCACCCCCAATCAGCAACACGGGTTCCCGGTTTGATTAGTAAAAGTGGCCGTTCGGGATGCCGCCGGGACTCTTTTAGTATGCGCTCAATTTTTTTTTCTTCACTCTCATTGAAATATAGGCGAGGACATTCTGCCATTTGCGTTATTCCAACATGATGCAGTAACTTTAGATTATTTAAGCTCTCATGACGAGGTTGGCTGTCTAGGGCCACACGTATATCGTAGAGCCAAGCGGTTTCGTTGTGGGCATATCCTACTCGATATTTTGTTTTACTGGCTAGGGAAAGAAGCGAAGCGGTTGTGCTAAGTTTTTTATTAAGAGTAAACACAGTGTCGAACCTTTTGCGCCGGAGCTGTCTAATTACCCCTAAGGGGTTTTTGGGATTGAAGGGAATAACTTCTTCTATATTTGGGTTGTCAGCTAAGATAGATGCATTGACTTTATTTACCAGTACGCTTACCTGAAGATGCGGGAAAGATTTTTTGATAGTTTCATAAACGGGTGTTGATAGCACCACATCACCCATTCGATCGGGTCTTATTACCAGAATAGAACAGCTTGACGCAAAATCCAGGGGGAGCGCAGGGGAGTTTTTGCTAACAGAAACTAGCCCTATGGCATCCCACAAGACATTTTTTGCTATCCGTTCTAATTTACGACCCAGTTCTGCCATAAGTTTTGTGATGTTAAACTGTGATGATTTCAGGATAATGGCTGGGCCTGGTCAATTAGCATGATAGGGATATCGTCTTGAATGGGGTATTTAAGTTGACATGCGTTACAAGTTAGACCGTCCTCATTGGAAGTTAGTTCTAAACTACCTTTACATTTAGGGCAAACTAGGATTTCTAAAAGCTCTTTGTCGAAAGCCATCTAATTACCTCTTGATTATTTTCTATTGGGTTGAAGGTTGAGCTGAAGCAAACGCTTTAATATGCTTGGACACCATTGTTTTTGTCGCTTCAAACATATTTTCCACAGTTACTTTTTCCATGCACTCTGTTGTGCCCAAAGGGCATTGACGTTTCCAGCAGAAGCTACAATTTAATTCATGATACACCGCCTGATGATGTGTTGAATAAGCTCCATTACGATTGGGATGAGTTGGTCCCCACACTGTTACGGTTGGGATGCCTAATGCGGCGCAAATGTGGAACGGCCCTGAATCGCTTCCCACAAACAGGGAGAGCTTTTTATATAGTCCTATGGACTCTGCGATCGTCGTTGCAGGGGCCGTCCATGATTTATGCTCCATAGCACTAGCAATTTCCCTTGCCATATCTTCTTCGCCTGGACCCCAGGTAAGTAGAATGGAGAACCCTAATTCACTTACCATTCGGTCTGCAAGTTGTGTATAACGCTTAAGACTCCACATTTTTGTGGGAAACCCTGCGCCTGGATTAATCCCGACTATGGGTTTGCCTGCGAGTTCCGGATTTTCCTGCATGAAAGTTTCGGAGACTCGCTCATTTTCGGCAGAGATCAGCAATGGGAATTCCACTCGCGAATCAAAGTTTCCCAAGATCGAGAGCTGTGATAGGCAGAGGTCAACTACGTGGTTGCCATTAGGAACATACTGGCTACGACGATTATTAAACCAAGTGTTTATTTTTTCTCGACAGTTATCACGATGGAATCCTGCTCTATTAGGTGCACCTATCATACTAGCAATGACTCCTGTTTTAATAAGTCCCTGTAAATCGAAGGTCCAGTCGAACTCACGATCTTTTAATAATTGTCGAATTTTGGATATTTCGCGCCAGGAGTTAATGCTTAAATTTTTTCGCCAGTGTTTAATACGCACTGGAATAACTTCATCGAGGTCGGAGTTGCATTCTAGCAGTTCTTGAAAGGATTCCTCAACCATCCACGCAATATGAGCATTTGGATGATGTTCTCTTAAAGACCGCAGGAAGGGTAAAGCGTGCACAATATCGCCGATGGAGCTTAGTTTAATTATTAGGAATTTTTGCTTCGGCGCATTCATGATCCGTTATGGCTGAAAACCTGGTTTTTAGAAGGCTCACAATTTTAAGATACATATATTTATATCCCATATAGCCCAATAAAGTACCACACAAGGCCCCTGCTAGAACATCTGTGGGATAATGTACACCAAGATAAACCCTTGAATAACCAATCAGTAGGGCTAAAATGTATAGAAAAAAGGCTAAATTTTTATAGGCCAGGCTGGTGATCGTAGCCACTGTGAAAGAGTTTATCGCGTGGTTTGAGGGGAATGAAAAACTATTTGAACAGCTAGCAATATCCCTCACGTTGGCAAGAGTATGGCAGGGTCTATCTCGTGCAATCAGTTCTTTGAGTATTGCTCCTAAGGAATCAGATACCCATACCGCTAATCCTACGGCCACGATTAATGCTAATGCGCGGATCTTCTTCAGCCAGAGAAAGAACAGTAAGCAAGCTGTCCCGGGCCAAATAAAATTCTGCTTGATAGAAATGAACTGCATAAATTTTTGGAAGGTTCTGGATTGAAAATGCGTATTGATCCAGTAAAATAGCGAAATATCCAGTTCGGAAAGAATGGCTTGGTCCCCATAAAAAATGTCGTTGTAGCCCATGCTAGGTTAAACTCTATTGGGTTTGAAACAAAGAGTCAAACGATTTGTAGGTGAGGGATTTAACCTCGGAAACTTCTCTATCCATTTATTTTGGCCAGGCAACCCTATGGGAAAGCGTCATGACAATGCTTTGATTGTTTTTGCCCGCGACCCGATCGTAGGTCAGGTTAAAACTCGTCTCAACCCAATTTTAGACCCGCAAGCCGTCTGTGATTTATACACTTGTTTTCTTTCTGACAGTCTCGATAAGATTTGCGCGGTGAAATCTGTAGATCGTTTTGTAGGGGTCTACCCGTCAAATCTCTCGGGATACTTTGAACGGCTGGATCCTGCTTTGTCTATCAAGGTTTTTATTCAGAATGGGAAAAACCTTGGAGAAAGAATGCTAAACGCTTTTTTTGCGCGTTTTAGGGAAGGCTATGGGCAAGTCGTTATCATAGGGTCAGATAGCCCCAGTTTACCTTTGACGTACATCATGCAGGCGTTTTCTTCTGAACGGGATGTAGTTATAGGCCCCAGTGCTGATGGGGGGTACTATTTAATCGGTATGAGGGGAAAGCTAGTAAATTTGTTTGATAGTATTGCGTGGGGGGAGGATACTGTTTTGGAAGCAACTCGTCACAAATTGGAAGAAAGTGGCGTGTCATTCGAGCTTTTGCCTGTCTGGTACGATGTGGATCGATCAGACGATTTGAAATTTCTTAAAACGCACCTCGAATTACTGGCTGAATCTGGCCAGGAGGTGGGTGCATCGACTCGAAAGTTTTTGGGTGGTCTTTCCATATAACTTAAATTCAGGAACTTGGATTAATATTTTACATGAAAATTATTAAATACTCTGACCCGAACTTTCGCTCGTCTCTAGATGCTTTGGTTAATCGAGCCAACCTTGATCTCGCAACTCATGACGGTACAGTTCGTGAAATCTTGGAGCAGGTCAAACATGACGGCGACTCTGCATTGCTAGAATATACCAATCGTTTCGACCGGCACAATCTTCCATTGGAAAGAATAAAAGTAACCCCCGAAGAAATTAATGAAGCGCGCAGCCAGGTAAGTGACTTGGAGGTGGAGGCTTTGAATCGAGCGGCGGAAAACATTCGCAAGTTTCATGAGCAACAGGTCCAACGGTCCTGGGAGTATGAAAAGGACGGTATTTTATTGGGCCAGAACCAAAGGCCTCTTGAAATAGTCGGTATTTACGTTCCTGGTGGCAAGGCGTCGTACCCTTCCTCTGTGTTGATGAACGCGATCCCAGCCAAAGTGGCGGGAGTAGAAACGCTAGTGATGTGTAGTCCGGCTTCCGAAGGTAAATGGAATGCCCATGTTCTAGTGGCGGCAGAGCTCGCTGGAGTTGATTCCATTTTTAAAATAGGTGGAGCACAGGCAGTGGGTGCCATGGCCTATGGAACCGATACTATTCCAAAAGTGGATAAGATTGTAGGACCAGGTAATATCTTTGTTGCGCTGGCTAAACGCATGGTTTTTGGTGTGGTGGATATTGATATGATCGCGGGACCCAGTGAGATTTTGATAGTGGCTGATGATAGTGCGTATGCAGATTTTATAGCAGCCGATCTACTATCACAGGCTGAACACGATGAAGAGGCTGTTCCGATTTTAGTGACTTGCTCCGAAGAATTGGCCCAATCGGTGGTGTTAGAACTGGAGAAGCAAATGGGCCGATTAAGTCGGCAAGCGATCATCAAAGAATCCCTGAATAAAAATTGTCGTCTATTTGTTGTTGGATCCCTGGAAGAGGCTATAAATATAGCCAACGATATTGCGCCTGAACACTTGGAGCTCGCGGTGCGGGAACCCCAGGTTTGTGTTAGAAAAATTAGAAATGCGGGAGCGGTATTCCTTGGGCATTATACCCCCGAGGCGATTGGTGATTATTTTGCTGGACCGAACCATGTATTGCCTACGAGTGGAACGGCTCGATTTTCATCACCGCTGGGTGTCTATGACTTTATAAAGAGGACCAGTGTTATTTCCTACTCTCTAGAGGCTCTCCAAAAAGCTGCACCATCTGTTAGTCTTTTGGCCGAGATGGAGAGTCTGGACGCTCACGCCAATGCGGTAAATTTAAGGCTTAGGAAGGGCTTGGAAGATTGAATGAAAATGGCGGTTTTTGCCTACGAATTAGGTCGATTTTGTCTTGACAAAAGAAATTGGGGCGTGTTAAATATCTCGACCAATGCAGTAGCTGTGCGTCTCGTTTTCTTTCGCTACTTAGTTGGCATTGGAAAGCATTTAAAAATAATAGTTTAGCACCGAATTAAGAACTTTGGTGAGGCTGCCTTTCTGGTTTCTTTTGGCTAATCAGGGTCTTTTATTTTCCCTAATTTCTTTAAGTGGGAATGTTTGTTGTGTTTTTTAATTGATTTGAAACCGCTTTCGGTGACTCGTTGACTATTGATAACAGTGTCTCTTAATCAGGTTTGAAACATTCGATTTTTAAATATTATTTAAATTTTAGGTTAATAACTACATATGAGAAGGTCCACAAAGGAGGACAAAGCCATGTTGGGGAAAACTAGGATATTAAACATTCTGCCCTTCGCTCTGTTTTTGGCGCTCGCGATTTACTTGCTACCCGGGTCGGTGGGTGATGCCTTAGCGAAGGAAGCTTTTGCTGAGCAAGTGTTTGCTGAGCAGGCTTTTGCGAAAGAGGTTCTGGCTGACGAAGGTGACGTTGAAGGGGAGGGCGTGCCTGAGATCGAGTGGAGTCAGGACGTATTTTATAAGGACTTTGAAGGTAACCCTCTCAAAGGGCCGGTAAGCGGTGCTCCGGCTCCTGAGCTAGGTGAGAATGATTATAACAACTATGAGTTTGCTCCAAGCCGAATGATCTTGTGGATGGCGAACCAGCAACACTTGTATTTTGGTAGTTTTGTTCTCGCGGTTCCGATCTTCTGTATGCTGATCGAGTTTGTAGGCATTCGGACACGAGAAAGTGATCCAGCAATGTCTGTAAAGTATGATCGACTGGCTCACGACCTCATGAAGGTTAGCCTCACGGCATACTCTTGGACAGCCATTCTTGGTGGTATCTTACTTTTCACTTTCATCACTCTTTTCCCTGGTTTCTTCAAATACATGGCAACGATTTTCCGTCCGGTTATGCACGTTTATGCTCTGATGTTCCTGGCGGAGAGTGGCGTATTATATGTTTACTACTACGGCTGGGACAGGATGAACGATGGTGGATTTCTGAAGTGGATCCACTGCAGTATTTCCGTTCTTCTTAACCTCATTGGAACCGTCCTCATGTATCTTGCTAATTCCTGGGCGACTTTCATGCAGGCTCCGGGCGGAATAGATGAGCAAGGTCGTTTTCTGGGTAACATCTGGCACGTTATCCACTCCACCTTATGGAATCCAGTGGGTGTTCATAGAATTCTTGGTAATATCGTTTTTGGCGGTGGTATCGTTGGTGCGTATGCTGCTTATCACTACCTGACGGCCAAAACCGAGGAAGAAAAGGCCCATTATGATTGGGTCTGTTATATAGCGATGTTCATTGCTATCTTTGGCCTCATTCCCCTTCCTTTCGCTGGCTACTGGCTGATGAAGGAAGTTTATGCATTCCGTCAACAGATGGGTATCACTCTGATGGGCGGGATCATGGCCTGGTTGTTCATAATTCAGGCGGTAATGATCGGATTGCTCTTTTTCGGTGCAAACTCGTATCTACATAACAGTATGTCACGTGTTCAAGGCTCGCATCGTTATATGAAGTATTGTAAATATATGGTCTTACTACTCATCGTATGTTTTACCATGTGGATGACTCCGCATACGATCGTTATGACACCTGCTGAGTTGAAAGAAATGGGTGGAGCTCAGCATCCGATTGTGGGTCACTTTGGGGTTATGTCCGCTAAGAACACTGCGGTTAACCTTATGATTGTTACGACGATTCTCTGTTTTATTTTATATCAGAGGGCTAATAAGAAAATCACGGTTCCCTGGGCTACAGTGGGTAACTGCTGGATAGCTGCTATATTTGTCGGTGGTGCTTTGAACATCATTTGGCTGGGTATTTATGGTTACTTCCTTCCTGCCAACCAACGGGTGGGTCTCTCGGTGCCCCAGGTTTGCACCACCTTGACATGTCTGTTTGCGGGTACCGCGATCAATATATCCATGTTCAAAGACTCAGAGTCCATGGGTGACATCAAGTGGGGAACCCAGTCAAAAGTGGGAACCTATGCAATTTTCTTACTTGCGATTTCATTTACTTGGCTGATGGGTTTAATGGGTTATATACGCTCAGCGGTCCGTCTATTTTGGCATGTCACAGAAGTTTTGCGAGACAACTCGCCGGATGCCTACACCTTAACCATCGGTGAAGCTGGCAAAATGTTGACTTTTAATACCCTGTTTGTTTGGGTTCAGTTTGTTGTTGTTTTCTGGGTTGCTAGTTTGAGTGCTAAACCGGCTGAATCTAAGGCCCCTGAGGCAGTTCCTGTCCCAGCGCAGCAACAGCAGTAATTGGATATTAACCTCTGATATTAATCAAGGTTGATTTTTTGAATGTACCTTAAAGGAGAGGAGTAGGGGGATGCTTCCAGAGCAGCGTGATATTTTGTGGACGTTTCTATCGTTGATGTTTGTGGTATACGCGCTTTACGTATTCATATCCGTTATCAAACAATGCCGCGAGCGAGATGATGTCAGCACGACCTTTTGGGGGGGTGTGTTTGGCGCCTTTTTGGTGGTTTTATTCTTGGAGACGGTCCACATGTTTAGTCTGAACCAAAGCGAACAACTTGATTTCTTTTTCGGCAAGATGGTATTGACCATATTCTTGCTGTTACTCACTTGGGGTGTGTACTTCAAGAGTAAGCGGATTGAGAATCAGTCTCCCCCTATTATCCGGGCATTTTTTTGGTGGACTACGATTTCGGTTCTGCTGGCAGGTTATACCAACTGGTTGCCGCAGCAGCGCAGTGATCCGCCTCCAAAGGCAACCGCTTTTGTTGGTGAGGTTACCATGGAAGAATACGCCGAAATGGGGCGTATCATCATATTTGGTACGAAACAAGTAGCGGGCCAGAAGGCTATCGGAAAAGGCCAGTGTCCCCTCTGTCATACATTTGATGCGGGTGACAACATCGGCCGCTGTCCAAACCTTTTTGGAATTGGAGAGCGCGGTTTGACTCGCGTTAAGGAGGATCGTTATCTTAATGAACCGGTCAAAATTGGAGAAAACGAGCCTAAATCAAATATTATTAAAGGTGCTCCCGATCAAATTCCTGAAGAGTACCGACGGGCAGGGGCTGGAGGTCATGACTCTATGACCGCTGAGGACTATATCCGTGAATCGGTTATGTGTCCTTCTTGCTATGTTGTTGAAGGCTTTGGTAAGGCTGGGGACAAGGTAAGCCCGATGCCTGTTATCGTCAAACCGCCGATCAGCTTGAGTAATATTGAGGTGAATGCAGTCATCGCATATCTGCAATCCTATACTACGCCTGGTGACTACGCCAACGTTACGGTGCCTTTACCATCGCAGGATGATCAGCCTGCTGAAGAAGCGGCGTCAGATGAAGAGGCTCCAATATTTGTAACGGGGACCGAGTCCATCGACCAGATGATCAATACGCTGGGTTGTCCGCTCTGTCATACCATTCCCGGTATTGAAGGAGCGGTGGGTGAACTGGGGCCCAAGCTGCATGAAAAGATCAATGCTCCAAACCGCATCAAGGACCCACGATACAAAGGTAAGGCTACTAATACCAAAGAGTATGTTAGGGAATCTATTCTCAACCCTTCAGCTTTTGTGGTTATGAATGAAGAAGCTAATGAACTCTACCCAGATGGTTTGATGCCACAGGGCTTTAAACACCAGTTGTCGGTAGACGCTATTGATAAACTAGTTGATTTTATTAGTCAGACGGAAGGTTAAACGATAGGAGAGGTTGGCAATGAACAAAACAATACTCAGTATAATCCTTGCTGTGGGCGGCTGGGCGGTTTTCCATTACGGGCTGTTACCTATCTTTACGCCTAAATCAGTGGGATGGGTCTTGAATCCTTACGTATTTTATCTGCTGTTTACATTCTACCTGATACTGTCCCATGTGGCCCTGAGGTTGAAACCGACGATGGCACTCAAGGCTCTTTATGTGTGGATGATGGGGTACTATTTTTATGATGCAATCCTTTTGCCGCACATCCCTTGGACCCTATTTATCACTTACATGATGTTGTGGTCGATCGGGACATTTCTTTACATTAGCCAGGACCCCATCACTTTTCGCGAGTTCCGATCGCCTATCGTAAAAACTATCACAGGCGAGTACAAAATGGCGCGGGTAGTCGTTTTTACAGTGATGCCGTTTCTTGTGGGTTGGGCGACTTATAACACCATATATCCGAGCTTTGCCGAGCCTGTTGAGTTGAGAACAGTCCACCCCGCACCTCCCGCTAGCACGAAGGTGCATGGCAAAACTTACATGCTTGAGGAGGTCGGCAATCCCTTCAGGATTGACGAGCAGGACAATTACAAGGATAGCTTTCCGTTTCTCGATGCTGACAAGCAGGAGTACATGAAGCATGTGACTGAGGGCGGGACCATATTTTTTGAGAACTGTCATTACTGCCATGGTGATCAGTTAAACGGACTGGGGATGTTCTCCCACGCGTTTAACCCGACACCGGCTAATTTTATTGATCCAGGTACCATCGCCATGCTCCAGGAGTCTTTCTTGTTTTGGCGGGTGGCTAAAGGTGGACCGGGTCTTCCAAACGAATCGACTCCTTGGTCCTCTGCAATGCCCCCGTGGGAAGAACATCTGACTACGGATGAGATCTGGAAGGTCATTCTGTTTGAATACTGGTACACGGGATGGCATCCACGGACTTTCGATACAGAAGGATCTGTGTCTGCGGAGTAATGTTTAATTTGAGGATACGGTTACTTAATAATAAATAACCTTAAAACATACAGGACGTAGGAGTGTTGCGATGATCAATAAAATTAAAACAGGAAAGAAGTTGAGGTTTCTTCTTCCCCTCGTACTTTCGGTGATTTTAGCGGGGACAGTAGCCTCTGCTGAGGAGGAAAGGCAAGCGGATCCAATAAAAACGGATCTGTTGGAAAAGGGAAAGAAGGTATATTTCAAGCGTTGTGTTTGGTGTCATGGTGTTGAGGGGGAAGGTGATGGTCCTTCTCACGATCGCTTGTTCACCAAGCCGAGGAATTTTATTCAGGGGACATTCAAGATTCGATGGACCGACTCCGGAGAGTTGCCCAGAGATCAGGATCTGATTAATACTGTTACGCACGGTCTCACGGGATCGGCTATGCCGGCTTGGGGTGATTTCCTGAAAAAGGAAGAAATCGAAGCAGTTGTTCAATTCGTTAAATCGCTCGTACAGGATAGAGATTTCAGTGATGAAGACGAAACAATGCTAGATACGGTCACGGAACTTGGACCGAATCCTTGGGGGTCAACTGCACCTTATCACTTAGATATCCCGCAGGAAGCCATTGATGAAGGCAAGAAGATCATGGTGGCGAATAAGTGCTTTGAGTGTCACGGTGGAGAGGGTGCTGGAGACGGCAACCCTACGATGAAAGACGACTGGGGATTCCCGATTCTTGCCGCCAGCTGGAAGGAGTGCTGGAACTTTCGTGGGGCACGACGTAATCACTACGATCCATTCAATGTGGCACGGACGATATCAACCGGACTGAACGGCACGCCGATGCCAAACTTTAGAGACAAAATCAGCATTGAAGACCGATGGAAGCTCGCGGCTTTCGTCAATTCCCTGTGTCCGCGTAAAAAGATTGACAAACTGACCAATAAGCCGATTGCTGACTTTTTGATCGCTGCCAAATACACAGAGGGTGAGATCGCTCCGAAGATTTCGGATCCGATGTGGGTCTCTCCCGATCACTCTCCAAAGATCGTGGAACGGGCAGAAGATAAGGCTGATCACCCGAGAAGAAATTACATTGCCCTGGCGGGTCAGATCACCTTTGGTCAACGTAACTTTGATCCTAAGTCAGATAACCTTTGGGTTTCTGCCCGTTGGAATAAAGATCAGGGAGTTTTCTATCTTGTAGAGTATGATAACCGCTTTCTCTCCACAGACCCGGAGTATCCTGAGGCGGTTGCTATTCAGTGGCCGGCCAAACTTCAGGATCTGTTCGGTGCAGAGAAGCCGTACTTTATCAATGGCGACAGCAAGAAGCCCGTTGATCTTTGGAAGGCTTCCATCATGCCTAAGGACTATAGCGCTACCAATGCACCCAAGGAAGATGGGTATCAGTTGGACGTTACGGTAGAGGAGCTCGTTGGACATGGTTATAATGCATTAAATCCAAAGGAATCAGAGCCAACAGTCAAGGTTGTTGATGCCATCTACAAGCAGGGCCGTCTCAAGGTTATGTTCCAACGAGCTTTGACCACCGATGGTGATATGGACGTTCAGATCCCTGCAGAGACGTTCATTCCGGTTGCATTTATGCAATGGGCCGGTGCTGATAAAGAGATAGACGAGCATATGGCGGTCTCCACTTGGTACTACACCATTTTGGAGCCACCGTTGCCCGATTCTCTTTACTACATGCCGCCGATAATGGCAGTCGTGTTTGTGGGACTTCAGGGATGGCTTGTTTGGATGACTAACCGTACCAAGAAGATGTACTCTGATGGCAAGGTACAACAGGATGACCTACCCTTTTAGGGGGTGTTGCATTTCCCTATAATCGGTAATAGAAATACGAAAGCCCGCCGAAAGGCGGGCTTTTTTTTTCTAAAATAAGTTGGATTTAATGAAGGGATGCCTGGGTTTCAGGTGGTGTTAAATAATGTATCAGTAAAGTGGCTAGCCCTATAACACCTTCTATTTTATATGTTTTAGGTGGACAGAAAGATCAGACGGATTCACCTTCGAGTTGTTCAAGATCCATGTTACCTTCGATAATTTCCCTAAGAGATAAACTTAAAAATTGTTTTGGGGAGGCGTACTCTTCGGGGTCGACATCTATAGTTGGCTGGGCACCCATTTCTAGTTGGTGAATTCTCTGTGAAACGAGAATACATAGAAGGTAACGACTTTTTACTATACCCATCGCTTGTCTAAAAAGCGCCAGTGTGTCTTGCATTGCAAGCATCTAAAATCTCCAAAAATTAGTAGTTAAAACCGTTGCTCCATTAACCTTCCTCATTCTAATGATTATCGGGCTGTCTGTCAATTAATCTGCTAACAGTTGATGAGATTTATTTTACTAACTCTTCTAATACGCTGATAACCCGCTTTACTTGGGATTCTGATATTTCTCTATGCAATACGGCCCGAAAAATACCAGGGCGAATCATAAGTATTTTAATCCCCTCGGCCTCCAGGTTTTGAAGGAAGGTTTCCGAGCTTAAAGTTGGATGCTTAAGACAGAAAAAAATAATGTTGGTCTTAATCACTTTAGGATCCAGAACCATACCTTTTAATCTTGCGAGGCCTTGAGCCAGCGTTTGGGTATTGGTATGATCTTCCTTCAGTCGACCCACAAGACTGTTCAATGCTATAATTCCCGCGGCGGCAAGATGTCCAGATTGTCGCATGCCACCACCCAGCATTTTTCTCCATTTGCGTGTCTTTTGGATGAATTCTTTTTTTCCGCAGGTAAGAGATCCTACGGGCGCGGAGAGTCCCTTTGAAAGACAGAACATTACTGAGTCGGCATTTATGACTAAATCCTTCACATCGACTTCCAAGGCCACTGCTGCGTTAAAAATGCGTGCCCCGTCAACGTGTATTTTTAGGTTGTGATGTTTAGCCAAATCCCCTGCTAGACGCATATATTCTGGTGTTATCGGTGACCCCATACAATAGTTGTGCGTATTTTCTAGAGAGATAAGGCGAGTAGGAGGATAGTGAAGGTTATTAGCGCGGATTGCTTTTTCCACTGTTTCTAAATCAAGTGTTCCGTTAGGTTTATTTGGGATTATATGTGGATGAACTCCACCTAGCACAGCTAAACCACCTACCTCATTTAAGAAAATATGGCTTTGGTCTCCAAGAATGACCTCATCGCCCCGATTGCAGTGAGAAAGTATGCTGATTAAGTTACCCATAGTTCCACTGGGAACAAAAATAGCCGCTTCTTTTCCCATCTGTTCTGCGGCAATTTTTTCAAGGTAATTGACGGTTGGGTCTTCGCTAAAAACATCGTCACCAACCTCAGCTTCGGCCATCGCTTTGCACATAGCCTGTGTCGGGTGAGTGAAAGTATCACTTCTAAGGTCAATTATATTCACAGGTCTTCTGGGTTTACGGTTTTATTGGATTCATTTTCAAGTCGGGGTCGTCTAATGCGGTAATACAAGATCGATAATAAAAACACGGGAGCCACAAATCCTCCTAGAAGGATTTTTCGGATATTATTATCAGTAAAGTCTAGTTGGACCATAATCTCGTATTCCTGTTGAATCACTGCTAGAAGAAAAACGGTTATCAACAAAGCGTAACCGATGCGTTTTGACCTTTTACCATGATGATTTGCTATAGAAAAAGCTATGAAGTGTAGGCCAAGAAATAGAACACCGTTTAAGAACATTAGGTAAACGACAATATTTTGTTCTTGTGTCAACACGATTACGAATTACCAGAAATTGATTAAGAAATATTGTATCGGGTATCATGTCTAGAATAAACCTGAATTTGCCATGACACCTTTAAAATAAAAATTTTCCTCTGTTAAAATTCTAGGGAGCATGAATGCATCAGACTTTGAAACATTGCGGTATTTAAGGTTTGAGATAAAACTTTGCTTTAACGTCAAAACCACTTAACAAATTTTCTTTTACTTCGTCATCACTTAAAAATTAATCTTGCCCATTATCAACCTCAAATCATAATGGAAGCTATTACGATTACGTTAAATATGAAATTAGGGCAGGATAAACTTGAACTATAGACCTATCGTAAAATTTCTAATACATTCGGATTGGTAATATTTGTATTAACCTGTAATGGGATTGTGAAGAAAATATAGTTTATTTTAAAATATTGATATATATAGATTTAAATTTCATTGGCAAATGAATTAGGTTTGCAGCGCCTTTTAATGATCACTTAAATTGCGAAAAAAAAGAATGAAGTTAGTAGGTTTGTGAGCTAAAAATAAATAAATAAATGAAGGAATTTGCGCTATTGTCCGAAAAGGAAAGGTGGCCAAGTCTATGATTTTTTTGATTTTGTTGTCAAAAAAGTGACATATTTGCTTCACAAGTAGCTTTAAAAAAATGCTATCTTGGCTATCATATAGGATTAAAAACTTTTAAATATAATGGTTTGCCGTTTTTTTCTTAAAGGGAGAGCTATTGGCACACTCTTTGCTAAATTTTAGTAATTAGATATTAACCCACAACTTTTAATGGGCGTGTATCATTTTTCTACATATTTGGGCGGTTTCATTTGCTTAAACTGATCGAAACTAGCTTGACCTCTTTTTTTCATAGGAGGAGAATTGATCAGCCAGTGGATAATTAATTTTATGTGAAAAATATCTTCCCAATATGAAAAAACAAGAACGAGGGCAGTTTATGCTTCTCGAGAGAGCTGGATTAGGAGAAAACTAAATGGCAGAAGAAGAAGCTGAGGAGGGTGGTGGCGAGGAAGCTGGTGAGGAAAAAAAAGGGCTCCCTATTAAACTTATTTTGATCGTTGTGGGTGTGTTGGCATTGGCTGGTGGTGGCTATTTTGCTTATACAAACTTTTTTCAGGACGAAGTAGTAGAAGAATCAACAGAAGAGGGTAAAGAAGGTGAAGAAGGTAAAGAAGGTGAAGAAGCTGGAGAAGGCGTGGATGGTGAAAAAGCTGAGGAAATGCCCCCTGATCTTGGGGTGATGTTTACCCTAGAGCCATTTGTTGTGAACCTTGCTGGTAGTGGCGGGAAAAGGTTTTTAAAAGTGACAGCAACTTTGGAGTTAAGTGCTCCTGAAGTCAACCCTGAAATCCAGGAGAACCTACAGAAAATTACTGATTCTATTCTTGTTTTGCTAAGCAGTAAAAACTTTGAAGATGTTTATTCGGTTCAAGGCAAATTTAAATTAAAAGATGAGATCGCCACTCGTGTCAACCGATTTCTAGTTGTTGGTCACGTAAAGGATGCTTACTTTTCCGAGTTCATTGTTCAATAATATTGCAGTGTTGAGGTAAAACAAATCAAATAACTTTTTTATCGTTAATAAGCTTAGTTTATTTTTTTTAATCAAAACCTAGGGAAATCGTATGGGCCAAGTTTTATCAGAGGGAGAAGTTGACGCACTACTAAAGGGTGTCAATGAAGGGGAAGTCCAGACTGAATCCGACCAACCAGAAGAGGTAACGGGGGTCACTCCATATGACCTGACTAGTCAGGAAAAAATTATTGCCGGTCGGCTTCCTACTTTGGATATCATCAATCAGATGTTTTCCCGTCTATTCCGGCAAACATTTTCTGGTATGTTGAGAAAGACGGCAGAAGTTAACGCGGTATCTACTGATACGGTCAAATTTGGGGAGTTCCTGCGGTCTTTGCCATCACCAGCCAGCCTTCATATTTTTAGGATGGAACCATTGCGTGGACACGGGTTGATGATCGTTGAAAGTAAATTGGTGTCTGCGGTTGTCGATACTGTTTTTGGTGGAACCGCTATGAAGGAGGAGCTTATTCAGGGGCGTGATTTTAGCGCGATTGAGCTCAGAATGACAAAAAATGTGGTACTTAACGCCCTCGAGGATCTGGAAAAGGCGTGGAAACCGGTCCATGCAGTAACCACAAGCTATGTTCGATCGGAAGTAAATCCCCAATTTGCAGCCATCGTTCCTCCAACGGATATCGTATTAGTTATTGTATTTGAAATTGACCTTGAAACTACTTCAGGTTCAGTCACTATATGTATTCCATATGCCGCGATTGAGCCGATTATGCCAAAACTCAAAGCTCAGTTTCAATCGGAAGAGCAAGAAGTTGATAGGGTCTGGGCTAGTCGTTTACGAACTGAAACTTTAAATACTGAAGTGGAAGCCATAGCCGAGCTGGGTGTTACTAATATTACCCCAGAACGATTAGTTCAATTAAAGGTGGGGGACACGATCATGCTTGGTAATGACGTCACCGACCCACTGATTATTAAAGTGCAAGGAACACCAAAAGTCAGAGGATTCCCTGGTATATCGAGGGGACTCAAAGCTATCCAGGTAACGGAAATCATAGAAAGGGAAGGGTAAGCTAATGGCAGAAGATGCAAATCAAGATGTTGAATCGATAGAAGGCGAAGGTGTTGGTGACAGTGAGGCTGCTGTCGAGGAAAAAGATGAGGCTGTTGTTGAGGAAAAAGATGAGGTTGTTGTTGAGGAAAAAGATGAGGCTGCTGTCGACAATGAAAGTGGAGGACCCGCTAGCCTTGACCTTATTCTCGATATTCCCCTAACAGTCACTTGTGAATTGGGCCGAAGCAAGATGTTGATAAACGATTTACTTCAACTGGGGCAGGGATCAGTTATTGAACTGACCAAGCTTGTGGGCGAACCACTGGAGGTTTTGGTAAACGAAAAACTTGTAGCACGTGGGGAAGTCGTAGTTGTCAATGAGAAGTTTGGCGTACGCCTCACCGATATTGTTACTCCTATGGAAAGGGTGAAATCTCTTACCTGATTTCTTAGTCTGTATCGTATTCATCCTGAGGAAGCTGGGACCCCATAATCAATTTCTTTTGCACGTGCTCAGCCTTATGCTGCGGTTACTATAGTTTTACACTACATTTCTGCATAGGAAGTCACACAGACTGCTTATGTGTCTTACTTAGTCACCTAAAACTCTCTCCTCTGACTCTAAGTTAAATCTGAAAAATAATCTGATTTCGGTACGGCGTTTGCAATTTACAGATTTAAGGTGTTTGTTGACGAAAAATTGACGCTTGAGATCGCATGTAAATTAGATAAGGAATCGGGTTATGAGCTGGCAAAAGAGCTGGATGTTTATTTCACTATTCGCTTTATTAAGTCCTATTACCCTTGAGGCTAAGGTTAATTTGAGTGATATGAACCTTCTCACAAATGTAGAAATTCAGTCCACTCAGGATGCACTGATAATTAATTTTATCTTCAACAAGAATTTAAAATATATTCCCGAGCCAATTTTTTATGATAAGTCAATTCAAGTTGATTTTCCTCGAGCTTATTCCCAACCAGCCAAAAAATTCCTGACAACAGGTAACACCCAGATAAGCCAAATATATGTGTCTCAGTTTAATCCGCGAAAAATGCGTGTTCGGTTTATCTTGGGCAAGGGTGCGAAAGAAAATTATGAGAATCGGTTTCATTTGCAAAAAAATAACAATACATTAACCGTTAGTGTTGATTTAAAACAGACTGACCTTCTGGACCAGCTGTTAGCTCGTGCTACAAAAAAAACTGAAGAAAAGAAGCAGTTACAGCCCACAAATAAAGTGGATGCTGATATTAAAAATAAGCCAACTAATATAGAAACAGGTCACTCGCAAGTTAAGAGCGCGATAATGACTGATCCCAATAATTTTAAGAATAAATTTTTTAAAAAAAATAAAACAACTCCGTTAAAGAAAAAACCACAATGGAAAGAGGATAAAGGAAAGCCAGAGAACCTTAAAAAGCATGTCAAACAAGCTTCTTTTAATGTCCTAAACTCCGGTGATAAAAAACAATCGGAGCCAGCGGGCCTAATCTCTTCTAGTTTAAAAATGATAATGACCTTATCGCTTGTTTTGGGGTTAATATTTCTGCTCTTTTTTGGGTTTAAAAAGTACGTTTTGAAAAACACTGTTTTTGGTGGCGGAAAGTTAATTCAGGTCGTGAGCACAAACTATCTTGCTCCTAAAAAAAATATTACTCTTGTCGAAGTTGCTGGAGAAATTCTAGTCCTTGGTGTCTCTGACCAGAATATTTCTCTATTGACGAGCATTCGTGAGCCTGAACGGATCGAAGAGATTAAAAATACTCATGGAGATAGTTCTAACAACGCCAACTGGCAGAAGGGAATCTCAGGGGAGATAACCGGTAAAGTTTCTTTAGCTACCTCAAATGCTAAAAAGATGTTTTCTAACTATCTCAATGATTTTTCAAACTCAGAATCGAGTAAGGAGGCCTCGGTTGCAGCAGTTACTGAAAAAATTAGGCGTCAAAAAGGGAAGGTGCGGTCCGCATGAGAGCTAGTTTGAACAAATATAATATATATGGAACTTTAGCCTTCGTTTTGTTTTTTACTATAGGTGCTGTTACGGAGGTAGAAGCTATTCCTCTGCCGAACATTCAAGTGGGTTTTGAGGACGTAGACGATCCTGGCAAGGTTTCTAGCGCTTTGCAGATCTTGATTCTGCTGACAGTTCTTACTCTTGCTCCTGCTATTTTGATTATGACTACTTCCTTTGCACGAATAATTATAGTTCTCTCATTTTTACGGCAAGCAATGGGGACCCAGCAGACACCGCCTACTCAGATACTAATTGGGCTTGCTTTATTTTTAACTATGTTTGTTATGGGGCCAGTTTGGAGTGAAATTAATGAACGTGCATTAAAGCCTTATATGGAAGAAGAGTTGAACCAATTTGAGGCTTTAAAAATAGCGGAAATACCGATTAAGAGTTTCATGCTAAACCATACTCGCGAGAAAGATCTCTCGTTATTTGTTAACTTGTCTGATGACAAAAACCCTGATAGCGTTGAAGATATAAGTATACAGACAGTAGTTCCTGCCTTCATTATTAGTGAGTTAAAGACTGCTTTTCAAGTTGGGTTCCTTATATACATTCCGTTTTTGATTCTCGATATGGTGGTTGCTAGTATTCTTTTATCAATGGGGATGATGATGCTTCCTCCTGTACTTATTTCGTTGCCTTTTAAATTAATGTTGTTTGTGATGGTTGATGGTTGGTATTTGACTGTCGGTTCATTAATGAAGAGTTTTAGTTAGAGAATAAATAATGGACCAAGCATTTATTATAGATTTTGCTATGGACAGTATCAAAACGACATTATTGTTGTCCGCACCAATGTTGGGGTTTGGATTGATTACAGGTTTACTAGTATCTATTTTTCAGGCCGTCACTTCAATTCAGGAGTTAACGTTGACTTTCATACCTAAAATCCTCGCAGTATTTTTTTCCTTACTTTTGTTTTTTCCATGGCTTCTTCAGTTAATGCTTAGTTTTACTTCCAAGATACTTATAAATTTTCCTGAATACATTCAGTGATGGGCATTCTGGACCTGAGCCCAGTCGAGTACGAGAAGTTTTTTTTCGTCATGTTCCGGGTCGGTGCACTTATTCTTTTTATTCCTATTTTGGGAAGTGGTCAGATCCCAAACCGTATTAAAATCGGTTTTATTCTTTTTCTTTCCATTGCTGTATTTCCGATGGTTCGGGCCGCGCCAATGCCAGAAACCAATGGGTTATTCGAACTTAGTATTTATCTATTTTCAGAAATCACAATTGGATTAGCTGTAGCCTATTCGGCAAGGTTGCTTTTCACGGCTGTTCAAATTGCTGGAACGGTTGTCGACTTTCAAATGGGTTTTGGTGTTGTTAATGTTATTGATCCACAAACAGAAACTCAAGTGTCGATTACTGCCCAATTTCAGAATATTCTTGCCATTCTTATTTTCTTAGCTGCTGATGCGCACCATATTATTATTGGTGCAATTGTTGAGAGTTTCTTTTTGATCAATCCGTCTCAAATTAATTTTTCTACATTTACTCCAGAAGTCATATTGATTCTTTTTAAAGGGACTTTTGTAACAGCAGTCAAGATAGCAGCTCCTATTATGGCTATTTTATTTTTTATAAGTGTCGGCCTTGGCTTAGTGGCTAGGACGGTGCCACAAATGAATGTATTTATTGTGGGCTTCCCTCTCCAGATTGGTGTGGGTCTACTTATGGTCGGTTTATCTATGTCCTTTTTTAGCATTGTTTTTCAAGGGCAACTTGAGCAACTCCCAGAAAGGTTTTTGGGAGTCATGCAATCTTTTAAAGTATGATTCATTGCGAGATAATTGATGGCAGAAGAGAATAAAGACCAAAAGACTGAAGAGGCATCGTCCAAGCGAATTACCGATACCGAAGAAAAGGGTAACTTTGCACAAAGTCGAGAGATATCTTCGTCATTTATTTTACTTGCAAGTATCATCGCGTTTTCGCTTGCAGGAAAAAATGCTACCGAGACTGTTCTTAAAACGTGGTACTCGCTCTTTACACAAATGGGATCAATCAACCTTGATGTCCATGAACTTTTTCGGCTTTTGAAATGGAACATGCATAACTTTCTTTTTATTATTGGTCCTATCCTGGTCATTATAATGATTGCGGGTGTATTTGCTAATGTAGTGCAAACTGGTGGCTTACGGATGTCAGCACATCCTCTAAGTCTCAAATGGAACAAGCTCAGCCCTCTAAAAGGATTTGGGCGTATTTTTTCAAAAACCTCTCTAGTTGAATTATTCAAATCTCTATTTAAAATTACTATAGTTACTGTCATCGCTTACCAGACGATTAAAGGGCACTGGGATGAGGTGCCCATCCTTATGGGCTATGGGGTAGGACAAACTCTTTTCTTTATGGGAGAAGTGATGGTTGAAATCATGATCAAGGTACTTATTGTCATGATATTTTTGGCAGCGTTGGACTTTTCCTTTCAAAAATATACTTACCTGGAAAATCTTCGCATGACCAAACAAGAGGTGAGGGATGAGCGTAAGGATATAGAAGGTAACCCACAAATCAAAAACCGGATCCGGAGTGTTCAGCTAGAAATGACCAGACGCCGAATGATGGCCGCCGTTCCTGAAGCAGATGTTGTAGTAACAAACCCGACACACTTTTCGGTTGCTATTAAATATGATGTAGAGAACCATGTTGCACCTGTTGTGGTTGCTAAGGGACAAAATGAAATAGCCCTCCGGATTCGCGAAATAGCCAAAGAGAACAATGTTCCTTTAGTGGAAGACAAGCCGCTGGCCCGTACGTTGTACAAGACTGTTGATGTCGGTCAACTTATTCCAGCTAGTTTATATAAGGCCGTGGCTGAAATTTTGGCCTACGTTTTTAAATTAAAAGGAAAAACTTCGGTATAGACCTTGCACTGTAACTTGATAGTATGTATTTAAGTGGGTTTATTTTTAAGCTGAATACATGAATAACACTTAACATATTTTTTTATAATGACTTATGAGTAATTATGGTTTTGACTCATACGTCAAACTTTTGGATGGTGTGAAGAAGTTATGGCTCAACAGGCTTCAATGTTAAAATTATTAATACAAAGGCCCCAGGAATACCTAGTCGGGATAGGTGTGATTGTCATCATTACGGTCATGGTTATGCCCATTCATCCGTTTATGCTGGACCTTCTTCTGTCCTTTAGCATTACTTTTGCCCTGGTTATCTTACTAGTTTCTGTCTTCATGGTAGGGCCTCTCGATTTTTCAGTGTTCCCATCACTTCTACTCGTTGTGACTTTAATACGTTTATCTTTGAATGTGGCATCAACACGTATCATCCTTTTACATGGTAGCGAGGGAACTAGTGCAGCGGGTCAGGTGATTGAATCTTTCGGCTCGTTCGTGGTTGGAGGAAATTTTGTGGTGGGAACAGTTATCTTTATTATTCTAGTTATGATCAACTTTATCGTTATAACTAAAGGTTCAGTAAGGACTTCGGAGGTAGCAGCGCGTTTTACTTTGGATGCGATTCCAGGGAAACAAATGAGTATTGATGCCGATCTTAATGCAGGTATTATCGACGAAAAGGAAGCTAGAAACAGAAGGCAAAGCCTTGAAAGAGAAGCAGATTTTTATGGCTCAATGGACGGTGCCATTCGTTTTGTACGAGGGGATGCTATCGCTGGAATTCTTATCACTGTTATAAATATTCTGGGTGGATTTACTATCGGGGTATTTCAGCAGGATATGCAAGCGAGTGAAGCAGCGCAGGTTTATACTTTATTGACAATTGGAGATGGATTGGTATCGCAATTGCCGGCGCTGGTTGTTTCTACAGCAGCGGGTCTTGTTGTGACTCGCACAGTCTCTGACAAAAACTTACCACAGGAACTTATCGGGCAATTAATCAACCAGCCCTATGCTTTTCTTATTACTTCGGCAGTTTTATTCTTTTTTGGGTTGATTCCTGGATTGCCTCATTTCCCTTTCTTCGTAATGTCAATTCTTGCGGGGATAATTGGGTTTAATAAATTCAGAGACACAAGCAAGAAGGCCCTAATCGAGCAACGCAAGAAAGAAGAGCAAGCAAACACTCCAATTCCTGAGCGTGTGGAGTCGATTCTGCCACTTGACATAATGGAACTGGAGGTAGGATATGAGTTGATTCCCTTAGTTGATGCAGATAGAAACGGGGAACTACTTGACAGGATTAAATCTGTGAGACGTCAGTTTGCCCTCGAGATGGGCTTTATTGTCCCTCCGCTTCACATTAGAGATAATCTACAACTAAAATCAAATGAATATGGAATTCTGATAAAAGGCGTCGAGGTAGCGTCTGGTTCAATTATGCTTGGTCGCTTGTTAGCGATGAATCCAGGAACTACTGAAAAAGAGATCGATGGTATCCAGACGAAAGAACCCACGTTTGGCCTTCCAGCTGTATGGATTTTGCCATCGGGCAAACAGGAAGCTCAGATGGCGGGTTATACCGTGGTTGATCCATCCACAGTTATTACTACCCATATAAAAGAAACTATTAAACGTTATGCTTCAGAACTTTTGGGCAGACAAGAAACTCAAGCTCTTATCGATAAGTTTAAAGAGAGTAACCCAAAGGTAATTGAGGAGTTAATTCCTGACGTGCTTTCTCTTGGAAAAGTTCAAAAAGTTTTGCAGAACCTATTAAAGGAGCAAGTTTCAATTCGTGACTTACGCACTATTCTTGAGCAGTTGGCTGATTATGGACCGACCACCCAGGATACTGATATTCTGACAGAGTATGTTCGGCAGGCCATGGCTCGCCCCATTACCAAACAATTTCAGTCGGAAGACGGTTCTTTATCAGTTATGACTCTAGATCGGGAAGTAGAAGAACTTATCCAAAGTTCTATTCAGAAAACGGAAATTGCTTCATTCTTGGCACTAGAACCTACCGTGGCAGAAAAATTACTTGTCAAACTACAGGAAGCTGTTGAAGTAATGACTCCTAAGCTGGAGACATCTCCCGTACTTTTGGCGTCACCTGGAATTCGGCATCACCTGCGCAAGTTTGTAGAACGTTTTTTGCCAGACCTTGCAGTTTTGTCGCACAGCGAAATTACCCCATCTGTCCAAATTAAAACGTTGAAAGTGGTAGAACTTAATGCAAATTAAAAAATATATTGCAGATAATTACAGCACAGCACTAGCCCGCATAAAGAAGGAAATGGGAGATGATGCGCTTATTCTAACAACACGTTCGATCCGTGAAAAGTCCGACTGGGATGGTAGGGGTGCGTCTAAGGTCGAAATCACCGCAGCTATAGATTCTTCAGCAATTAATATTAAGGCTGAGCCAGAAGAAAGGGTGTTAGAAAATACTTTTAACTTGCCTAACTTCGATGATGAAGTCGAACCTGATACAAAATCATTGCTGTATTCTCTTCTTAGTCAGACTGAGCGCGCACAGTCCCTTGGTTTAAAAAGCCATCAACTGGAACTGTTCCATCACTTAGCTGTAAATGGTGTGAATGAAAAAATTCTTGCCAAGATTTTATCTAAAATTTCTAATACTTGTGAAGATAATGACCCCTCATCTATAAGGGCCCAGGTCATGGAAACCATGAAACGGCTAGTTGTATGTCGAGGAGGAGTTGAAATTGCGGATGGCCAACCTTCCAAAAAAGTAGTCCTTATTGGACCAACTGGGGCGGGAAAAACTACCACAATTGCTAAAATTGCAGCTGACTTAGTTTATCGTCAGCAAAAAAAGGTGGCACTTATATCGTTAGATACTTTTCGTGTCGGCGGTATCGAACAACTAGATATTTACGGTGAAATTATGAAGATACCTGTGGAAGCTGCTCAGGATCGGCCTGGACTGGAAGAGTGTGTTCGCCGTCATGCGGATAAGGATGTTATTTTAATTGACACTATGGGCCGATGCCACAAGGACCACTCCTATTCAGTTCAATTGTCAGAGGTATTTGCAATGCTTGGAGAAGTGGAAAAGCATCTTGTTTTAAGCGTGGCATCCAATGAAGAACAATTTTTTGAGTCTTATAAGCAATTTTACTCGCTGGGCGTTAACCGTGTACTGTTCACTAAGCTCGATGAAGGGTTAAACTTTGGCGCGATGTTGAACTTTTCTTTGCGAAGCCGCCTTCCATTATCTTATTTCACCACAGGACAGAGAGTCCCAGAAGATATTGAAGTTGCTGGTCGGGATAAGGTAATTCGTTTGATTTTTAACTGAAATAGGGATAAATTAAGGTAATTATCGTGGTAACTGGAAATCAAGCAAGGACTTTAAAGAATATCGTATCGAGTGAAATGAAATCTTCCTCCTTAAGGGTGTTGGCCGTTAGTAGCGGGAAAGGGGGCGTCGGTAAAACCAACATCGTCGCCAACCTGGCTTACGCACTCGCCAAACAGAACAAAAAAGTTCTTGTGGTGGATGCTGATCTGGGTCTAAATAATATAGACATCCTTCTAGGACTCGCACCAAAGTTTAATATAGGTCATGTGCTGTCTGGAGAAAAAAATGTTGAAGACATTCTCATTAAGGGTCCATTAGATATTAGACTGCTTCCTGCAGGAGATGGTCTGCAAGAACTAACCCAACTCGATGGCGAGGAGAAAGTGGCACTCATGGAAGAGTTGGATCGAGTTAGTAACGGGTACGATTTTCTAATATTTGACACTGGTGCTGGGATATCCACTAACGTCACCTATTTTTGTAGTGCTGCGCATGAAATTTTACTGGTTGCGACCACAGAACCGACTTCTCTGACAGATGTTTACGCGCTCATCAAAATTCTACACACCAAACATGCACAAAAGCATTTTCGTATGATTATAAACTCGGTTCAGTCGGAGAAGGAGGCTCAACTTATATTTAGGAACCTAGCTGCTGTTACGGATCGGTTTTTACCAAACGTGTCAGTTGAATACCTTGGGTATATTATATTCGACCCAAATGTTCCCAAGGCGGTTCGTCAGCAGAAAGCATTTATGGAATTGTATCCATATGCAAAAGTGAGCCAATGTGTTAATCAGTTAGCTCAGGACTTGGCAGAAGCAAAACGATCTATAGTCGACGAAAAACATCGGTCGCTGTTCTGGCGTTCAGCGTTTACAATGCAATGAATGATATTCCTCTTAACAACTGGGCTGTTGGACTAGCAATTTTTTCTTTTGGCTTTTTGAGTGTAGGCAGTGTTTTATTCGGGGCTACAGTTACTACCTCTGTTTTAAGGGGCTTTGGTGGTGGAATGCTTTTCGGGGTATTGTTATGGTTAGTGGGGACAATGATCAGTAAAGACGAAAACATAATAAGTGAAACAGTACTTGAAGGGGAAGGTATTTCGGACCTCGGGTCAACTCCGGTTAAAGCCGGACAAATCGAAACTCAGGGTAAATAAATCAAATGCCTGGAAAACAACAAGTTGTGGAAGAAGTAGCAATTACCTCAGATAATCGCGAAGAGGTAATAAAGCGATATAGCCCTATGATTAAATACGTCGCTAATCGTATTGCAATGCGCCTTCCTCCGCATGTTGAAGTAGAGGACTTGATTAGTGTGGGAGTTTTGGGGCTAATGGACGCGATTTCGAAATATGATCCTACCCGTGGTGCCAAGTTTAAAACTTATGCGGAGTTTAGGGTACGTGGTGCCATTCTTGATGAACTTAGATCAATGGACTGGGTCCCAAGGTCGGTTAGACAGAAAGCGTCCAATGTAGATGCCGTAATACAAAAACTCCAAGCTGAGCTGAAGCGTAAGCCAGAAGATGAAGAAGTAGCCAAGGAGATGGACCTTAGTCTTGATCAGTTTTACGACATCCTTAATGAAACAAAAAGCATGCCAGTTTTCAGCCTTGAAGACCTAGGTATTGCTAAGGAAACAGGCGAACAACAAAGCTTGCTTGATTGTCTTGCGGGAAAAGCCGATGCTGATCCTCAGACTCAAATTAGGCTTACAGAACTCAAGGGAATCATTGCTAAGGCGATAGACAGCTTACCCGAAAAAGAACGATTGATGGTTTCTCTATATTATTATGAAGAGCTGACCATGAAAGAAATTGGCGCTGTATTAGATATAACCGAATCTCGTGTCTCTCAAATCCATTCTAAGGCAGTATACCATCTACGCACGAAACTTAAATCAATCATTGCAGAAGAGCAATAATTAGCGCTAGTATTCTTCAGTATACTTTTTTTTCTTGTTCATCTGGTGGTTGCGTTTTCCACCTCCGGTGAGCCCACATCCAAGGATTGGGGTTATCGTGGATCGTCTTTTCAATGAACTTTTGGTATGTTTGAGTCCATTCGACGACGTCATATTTCTTGTGGTCCGATTTTTTTAAAGTGAGTTCCGGTCCGTATTCTATACGATAAGTTCCTTTTTCAGTAGGATAGGAAAAAAGAGGAATTACCGCAGCTCCAGTCCGGTGACTAAGTAAGGCTAATGAACGAGGGGTTGCAGCTTTTTTCCCAAAAAAATCCACGAAAACTCCTCCTTTTGCGGTGTTTTGATCCATCATGACGGCGACGGCTTCATTATTTTTTATCGCACGTAAAATTCGTAATGGAGACTCGTCTCTGCAAAAAATGCCATTACCGGAAACTGTTCTTAGTTTCATTACCATTTTATCTAGGTAGGGATTGTCTAATCGGCGGATAATTGAATTTAGCTTACATGTTCTACGGTATCCGTGGTAGATGCCCATGACCTCCCAATTTCCATAGTGCGCGGTCAAAAAGAAAATTCCTTTACGTCGTTTGATACAATTTTTAAGAATATCCAGCCCAGTAGTTTCCTCTTCAATTAACTCAAAAACTCTTTCAGGGTATTTTGCAAGCCATAAAAACTGAAGTGTTGATACAGCCATTTGGATGAATGAGTTTTTAATGATATATTTTTTTTCTTGATCAGACCTACTATTGCCAAAAGCAATATCTAGGTTAGTACGTGCGATCCGATTTCTTTTTATTGCTAGCTTGTATGTCAAAGCTCCCAGCAAACGTCCTATCCTAAAAATACTTTTTGCAGATAGATTTTTCAAGCTTAAGGTTAGACACAAAACGATTGCGTATTCAAGAATGTGCCGCACAGTCGTCGCAGGGCCTTTTATTTTACTCATTGGGATACGCGGCGTATATATAAGCGGACGGTTTGATGAAGAGAAAGTAAAAAGAGGTATGAGCCGGATGGATTTTATTTTTCAGCAATGGCATGGGCTACAGCATAATTCTTGTCATGCGTGATTGTAATATGGATATGTTTTAATTTTAGTTGCCTGAATAGCTCTTTTCCTTTGCCATAAAGATTTAAAGTAGGTTGTCCAGACTTTTGCTTATCTATTTCGATATCTTTCCATAGAATTCCACCCGTCATCCCTGTACCAAAACATTTTAAGACAGCTTCTTTCACGGAGAAGCGGGCTGCAAAGTGTTTTGCTGGATCAGCCTGAGAATGGCAGTAATCAACTTCCTTTTGAGTGAAAACTTTTTGTTCAAAACGATCTGAATATTTTTGAAGAGACTGTTTGATTCTATTAATTTCAATAATATCAATTCCAGTTCCAAAAATCATAGTTTCAAAATATTTAAGAATAATAGTTTAATTTCTTAGACAATCAAGGTGCATTCCTTTTTAACGGTAGATTCTATTTCTTGTTGGGTTACCGCTCCCTGTCTTAAGAGGATGGGCGGAGAAACGGTTGTGTCGACCACAGTTGAAACTTTTCCGCCAGGCGCAGGACCTGGATCAATGACAAGGTCTACTTCGTCTGCAAAAACTTGCGCAACCTCTTCTGCGTTTCGCAGATTCGATTCATTATTTTTATTGGCACTCGTTGCCGTTAATGCACACCCTACTGTCTCAATTAAATGGCGTGTCCATTTATTCCCTGGTAGGCGTATGCCAATCTTACTAGTTCCTGAAGTCAGGATATCGGGTAATTCGGGAACTGCATTAAAAATTAAAGTAAGCGGTGCAGGCCAGAATGTTTTTATCAATATGTTTGCTTCTTGAGAGCGATTTTGCGCCAATTGATCTAACTGAGTCTCTGATGCGACAAGAGTCAGCAATGGTTTGTTAGTGTGTCTTGATTTAATTTCAAAAACCCGGCGTACCCCCTTTATGTTGAATGGATCTACCCCCAGCCCGTAATAAGTATCTGTTGGAAAAGCAATCACACCCCCATTGGCTAAAATACTACAAATGAGCTTTGAGTGGTCATTTAAAGAAGCATTGGGCTCTATTTTAAGTATTTGCGACATAGTTTGACTTAAGCTTGCGGCTTTTAAGTTCAACTTCTTTTGCTTGCTTCTTTTTATATTTAATTAGTTTTTGATTAAGGTTTTTATTACTTAATGCTAAGATTTGGACTGCAAGGATTCCCGCGTTTTTCGCTCCTGCTTTTCCAATAGCCATTCCCGCTACAGAAACTCCGCCTGGCATTTGTGTAGTTGATAACAAAGCATCGAGCCCATTGAGCGCTGAAGAATCTATCGGAACTCCGATAACAGGCAGAGATGTTTCGGCTGCTACCATTCCCGCAAGATGCGCTGCACCTCCGGCGCCAGCTATTAAAACTTTGACACCGCGTTTGGACGCTCCTTGGGTATATTTGCGTGTCCGCTCGGGAGACCGGTGGGCCGAAGCAACAATTACCTCATGGCTCACACCAAATTTCTCCAAAATCTTGCTAGTTTCTTCCATGGTAGGGAAGTCAGAATCGCTCCCCATTAAAATTCCAACTAAAGGCTTACTCAAAATAGTTTTTCCTTTATCAAATTAAAGTTTTTGTTCTAATTATATGGGATTAGTATTGAGATAAGTAATGACTGAGAGGTTTCCCTCCAAAATATAATCTCCATAATTTAGATGGGTTTAATAGCACGTGGTGATAATTTAATTGAATTGTAACAAAATAGTAATTTAAAAACAAAAGATTGCTCGATTTTCTAAACTTATAAATTTTTTTAAAATTCATTCGAACTTTGAAGATTGTTTCACAAATTGATAAGTTGAAGTGATTTAGCGGCGTCCGTGTTTAATTTCTGGAATGAGCATGATAGTTGCTAGAGCCATCAGTCCAAAGGATATCCACCCAGTCATTGTTGCGCCAACTTTTGCGGCAGTCCAGTAACCGACCATAGGGCCAATAGTTCCACGGATTCCTGTGAGGCAAACATGGACTGACATATAAGCGGATACTTTTTCTGGTGGTGCGTATTTAGTTACCCACAAAGTCCAGGCGATGCTTCCTCCTGCGAAGGCCAGTCCTATTAAAGCTGATCCAGTAACTATCACTAGTAGATTTTTATTCATAAAAAACAATGCTATCCCAGAACCAAATAAAATATTTAATACCATCCGGAGTAAAACAAAGTTCATGCTGTCGAACAGTCTTGCCCAGAAAGGGATAAATAGAAAGCGTGCTGTCTCCGGGATAATAGTGATTACCAGTGCAACAATAATAGGAGAAGCTTCAATGCCATAAGCTGATGCAGCAACATAATCTACCCTTAATGGAAGTACCCAGAGGTTAGCGAAGCCCATGATAAACCAGGTAAGTAGAACGTATCCAAAGTCTCTGTCTTTAACCGCATATTTGAGGTTACCGAATGGATGGTTATGTGAACTTTCTTCAACAATTTTTGATGGTATTGAATTAAGAGCCAAAGCCTTGAAAAGGGCAGATATCCCTAAAAAGGTAAAAACCCAGCTGAAGTATCCGATATTAATTTCCAAAATTGAGGAACCTGTGATTCCAAATAATGCGGAACTAGCAACAGTTAAAAGCAGCGGTTTTGAAAAATGCGTTCCGCGTTTATCATGAGGGTAGTTGTCACTGTATATTGAGGTTATAAAAGGGAGAATCGCACTCCGGCAAATATAACCTAGAACAATCATTAAGGCATAAAGTTCCAGTGAAGGTATCCATCCTGCAACAATTAGACAGACCCCGGCCAATATGGAAGGACCAGCGCTGCACCAAGACTTTTTAAGTTTCTTCCCAGCGGCATAGTGGACTAAAGGAAGTGATAATATCATTCCCATAAATGGAGCAGCAGCGATCAATGATTTCATTCCTTCACCCGCATTGTAATAGCGGATAGCAATCAATAAGGCGAAAGTTTGTATGCCAGCGCTCAATATCCCTTCAAAAAACCCACGCCAGAGGTCATATTTATAGGTTTTTCTGCGAATTTCTGAGGTCGTAAGGGATGAGTACTCTAAAAACATTCGCGACTTATATTAATTGCATGAAATTCTCGGATTTTTGTCATGTTAACTGGTATCAAAGTAAATTTGGGAAAATAAGCGAAAAGCGTTTATTCACACGTTTCAGAAGTTTAGAATGATAGTGAATGGCTTGAATGGACCCACTTAGAGTAACTCAATTTATCGCAATGGTCTAGACCGATTACTAGAAGTTTAATTAAGGATTTAATTTTAACCCCATGTTTGATAATGAAAACATTCTGCTCCGGGCTGAAATCATAGCAATCGGGAATGAGCTAGTCAGTGGCCTCATTCAGGATACTAACGCAAGGTATTTGAGCCATCAACTGCATTTACAGGGAATCAATGTTTCTCGAATCACCACGGTGGGAGATGATGAAGAGTCTATTTGTAGTGCTATGGACAGTGCTCTAAATCGAGTTAATATAGTCATAACAACTGGGGGTCTGGGCTTAACACACGATGATATTACAAAAGACGTATTGGCTCGTATGTTTAATTCCAAAATGTTTGTTGATCGGAAAGTGGTGGCAATGCTTGAAGCAAAGTTTAAGGAGCGTCAGCGCGAGGTTCCTGAAGGAGTGCGTCGCCAATGTGAGGTCCCAGAAGCTGCTGAAGCTCTATATAATGAAAAAGGGACAGCGCCCGGGTTTCTTTTTAAGCGTGACGGGAAAAAGGTGTTTTCTCTTCCTGGGGTCCCATTTGAGATGGAGCACTTATTTGAAAAATATATTCGCCCAGACCTATTAACTCTCCAAAGTGGAGTTATTGGCCATCGCATCATTAAGACTGTAGGGCTGACCGAAGCATCATTGTGGGAAAAATTTGGTGAAGTTGACAAGTTACAAAAGTTAGTTACTGTTGCATCGCTTCCCTCGTATCTAGAAGTTAAGGTTCGTTTATCTTATTGTGCGAAAAGTTCCAAGGAGGTTGAAAATAAACTGAGGAAAGCGGAAGATATGCTTATGGCGTCAGTCGGAGAATGGGTCTACGGTACAGATAACGAAACTCTAGAGGGAAAAGTAGGGGAATTGCTTATGGAAAAAGGGTGGACCCTGGCTGTTGCTGAATCTTGTACTGGGGGATTGATCGGCCACCGGTTAACTCAGATTTCGGGGAGTTCGGATTATTTTTTGGAAGGGGCCGTTACTTATAGCAATAAGGCCAAGAGCAGTCGTTTGGAAGTTCCAGCATCTCTTATCAAGGATTATGGAGCTGTGAGCGAAAAGGTAGCGCTTGCAATGGCAGAAGGTATGCGTAAAAGTTCAGGTGCGGACATTGGACTATCTGTTACAGGTGTTGCCGGTCCAGATGCGAGTGATAACAAACCAGCTGGATTAGTATTCATTGCTATTGCTGACCCAAATGAATCGTACTATAAACCTTTTCGTTTTTACCATGATCGTAGTCGGAATAAAGAAAGATTTGCCCAAGCGGCACTCGATCTACTTCGCAGATGGTTGCTGAAGTTTAAAATATAAGAAGGTAATGTGATGAGTCAAATCAAGTGTCGAAACTGCGAACAAGGATATGACGGTGAGAGTATTGTTTGCCCTTACTGTAAGACACCGACAAACCCAAATATTCCCAATTATCCTCGTTTTAGAGGGCCGGGAATTATAATGTTTTTTTGGACTTTTTTCGTCATTCTCTGCGTAGGATTGATGGTTTCTTATTACGGCCAGTGAAAGCGGAAATCAATGTTTTATTTGTTGAAAGGGAAGGATAAGTAACATGCCGGCAATAAATCCCCCAATATGAGCGAACCAGGCTATACCACCATCTCCTGCCACAACTCCACTGAATACCTGAATTAGCATCCAGATTACTAGTAGTATAATTGCCGGGATGCGAATGATAGTGATAAAGAATCCAAGAAAAATTAACGTTTTTACCCGTGCAAAAGGAAATAGGACAAGATATGCACCTAGTATCCCAGAAATAGCTCCACTAGCTCCTACCATGGGAACCTCAGACTGAAGATCTGTAATGATATGGCCTATAGAGGCAAGAGTTCCGCAAACTAGGTAGAAAATAATAAAACGAAACTTACCAAGAACATCTTCAATATTATTCCCAAAAATCCATAAATAAAGCATGTTTCCTGCTAGGTGCCCCAATCCAGAGTGAAGAAACATGGACGAGTAAATAGTAGGATACGTTCTCACAGGGGTTTCCATTAACAGGGCAGGAATCAGTCCATAGGTTTCAAATATGGCAAAAGGTGCCATGGGTTGGCTTATCTGGTAGACAAAAACTAATATGTTGGATGTAATTAAAAAAATAGTGATGTGTGGGAAATTGGTTGTTGGGTTTTCATCTTTAAGAGGAATCATTTAGGGGATAGTCCCTTTTGAGCTGTGCTATATGGTAAAATGAATAATCAATGTAATTATAGAGAACCTTTTAAATGAACGAAACAAATGAATTGCCTGTTCCTCTTCCCGAGGGAGAGGAATCAGCCCTAGTTGGTGCTCGACCAGAAGAATCGCGCGAATGGGTAATTAATACCTATCGGAAGCATCAGCACGTTTTTACTTCTAAATGGTTGCAACAGGTTCTGGGAGATGGCAAACGAAGTAAGATTTATGTTCCTCCTATATTATTGGATACCAATCCCATCAGGCATCGGCAAAGCATCCAGGAACAGGTTTTTCCTGCCCCACGGATTATTCACGAAGATTTGTTGATGACCGATCATATGAAGATCATGCTGGAAGCAGATTGTGGAATGGGGAAAACCATCTTTTTGAAATATTATCAAGAACGATTACTCGAACAAAGACCTCACCCTGTTTATCCACTTCCAGTTTATTTTAATCTTGGTTGTCTTCCCGAAGGAACAGGCATTGCCCGGCTCATTGAAACAGTTCACCGAGAGATGCTGAATATTATCTTAACTGAGACTAAAGAAGATAAAGAACTTGAACTTGATGAGGAACTTCTCCTCGTTACTATTAAAGCATTAGAGAGAGAGGGGAGAATTCTTTTTCTATTGGATTCGTTAGATCAACTTCCTGCTGAAGATCGATTTCATGTTTATTTTGAAACTTTTGTTGAAGATAAAACTTTTCGCAGTAATCGGCTGATTCTCGCCACCCGAAAATTTAGCTTTGGTCCCTTTGCGACGGACTCTATCATCCAGAGAGGGAAAGACGCCGCATTTCATGTAGCATTTGAGCGTATTGGCGAAAGGGAGCGTGGCGTATTTTTAGGTGAGGCAAAAAATAATAAGGAACTAGTGAAACTAAGTCGATATTCCTCTGAATTGACAGAGGTTCCATTGATTTTGAAGATGCTTCGTCTTCTCTCTGACTGTGAAAAACTTGATGATCTGAAATCTCGTGGAGAAATTTATTCTGCCTACTTCAAACATATTTTAGGGGAGTTTTCTCCGGAAGGGGGAACGGAGTGGGTTAACCGATGTTTCAGTCAATTAGGAGAGGTGTCGCTTGAATTGCTAAAAGATGGGTTTTCACAAAGAATAGATGATGTCGAAATGGGTTATCCAAAAGAACGTTTAAAGAGGGAAGGAGATGACCAGATGATACTGGACGAAAATATTCCTTCCGAATTCGAAAAAATCCTTCAACAGACACCAGATCGCTGGCAGTTTCGGCACCCATCATTTCAGGAGTTTTTTGCCGCGAAGGCTCTAGCACAAACAAAAGATTGGAGAGAAACTATTATTTTACGGTGTCGAGATGAACGTTGGGAAGAAGTATTGAAGTTTTTTTCAGGAATGGTTCCGGCTAACGAGGTGTTTGATATATACATAAAGCAGGGAGCACTTTTTCTGGCAGGAAATTCCGTCTGTGAGGCGCAAGGGTTATCCAAAGAAAGGCAACTACTCATTTCCCAATTACTCAAGTACCAATGCCGAGAATCATTTCCACAGTTTGCGCGGTGCCGTTTAACTAAGGTTGAAGATGTTATAAAGGCGAACGATTCATTAGTTTTGCGCCCCCTTCTTGAGAGTCTTTTGAAGAGGGAAAACAGAGACGGGCGAATTCTTTACTCTATTATAGAAACACTTCTGTCTATGAATGGTATTGACTGGTCTGATATGGTTGATCGCCAAGACTTTGATTCTTTAAAAAAGGTCAAGGAATTAGAAGCGTTTCTCAATGAGGTGTCCGATCCAGAGATTATCGACCTGTCCAAAATCAAACGCTGGGGAGAGATGGCCACGGTACCAGCAGGTAAGTTTATCTATCAAGATGAGACGGATGAAGAGGATCATGTTTTTTTAAAAGAATATTCAATTATGAAATTTTCGGTAACCAATATTTTGTATAAGGAGTTTGACCCTCACCATAAACTTCGATTTCCTCAATATTCTTATTTGGATGACCATCCAGTGATAGGAATAAATTTTTTTGAGGCTGTGGTGTGTTCGCTTTGGTTAGGTAGAAGACTTCCCATAGAAAAGGAATGGGAAAAAGCCGCTCGTGGTTCAGATGGACGGGATTATCCCTGGGGAGAAGCAATGGGTTATCAAAGCGATTACGCCAACACCTGCGATTTCATGATCGGAAGGACCTCTCTGGTGAATGAATTTGAACAAGGGTTATCACCATTTGGATGTTTTAATATGGCTGGCAACGTATGGGAGTGGTGTGTTCAACTACATTCTAAAGGTCACTTGACTCAGCGGGTGGTTCGAGGCGGGTCGTGGCTAAACTATATGGTTCACGCTAAATGTACTTATCGAAATACTTTTGATCCTGATGAACGATACCCCGCTGCTGGATTCCGCTGCGTTTCTCTTCAACTTACTGAGGTTGACGATTACGAAGAAGATGATTATTGAATAAAAGTGATATTTTAACCCACTTCGCAGTGATTAAGGGGCTGGAGAGAGGGTTTTAAATCAAAATAATTTTTAAAATTAAGAGAATGAACAGAGGTTTCCCTTGACTCGCGAGTTGGATCAAAATTATATGAGACTTGTGCTTAACCTTGCTCTTAAAGCAGAGGGACATACCAGCCCGAATCCTATGGTTGGCGCTGTGGTTGTTAAGTCTGGCAAGGTTATTTCTAAGGGGTATCACAAAAAAGCGGGACTGCCTCACGCAGAAATTGTTGCTTTAAGAAAGGCGGGTAGTAAGGCACGAGGAGGCGACCTCTACGTTAACCTGGAACCCTGCTGCCATCAAGGAAGAACCTCACCTTGTACCGAGGGTATTATTGCTGCTGGGATTAAGAGAGTGGTGATGGGTATCCGCGATCCGAATCACCTTGTTAGTGGAAAAGGAATCCGCTGTCTTAGAAAAAATGGTATAGAAGTAGTCACAGGAGTTTTGAAGAGAGATTGTGAAAAATTAAACGAATCATTTTTTAAATATATTCGTACAGGTCGCCCATGGGTGATTCTTAAAAGTGCGCTGTCTTTGGATGGGAAAATTGCAACACGGTCAGGAGACTCCCAATGGATTACAGGGTCCAAAGCTCGAGACTACGTGCATCAGTTGAGAAATAGGGTTGACGCAGTTCTTATAGGTGCGGGAACAGTTCGCGTCGATGACCCGCAGCTAACAGTGCGATTAAAAAAGGGGGGTATGAAAAACCCTGTCCGCGTTATTGTGGTTGGAAAAAATAGTATTCCTGTTTCAGCTAGAGTCTTTAACAATGCTGATAGGGAACGGGTTATTTACGCAACTGCCACTGATCTGCCGCTTATTCGAAGAAATAAATTGCAGAAAATGGGGGTGGAAGTCCTTTTGATAAAACGTAAAAAAGGTCAGGTAGATCTTTCTCAATTAATGGGTAAACTGGGGACAATGGGAATTACATCAGTTATGATTGAGGGCGGATCGGAAGTAAGCGGCAATGTGCTTAAGGAAAAACTCATCGATAAAATTATTTACTTCTTGGCACCCAAAATTATAGGAGGTAAAGGCGCTCCTGGCCCTGTTGGTGGAAAAGGTATCAGCCAGTTAAAAGATGGCTTGCAAATTAAAAACATGACAGTTTCTAAATTGGGTGAAGACCTAGTGATCGAAGGAAATATATAGAAAAGGGGTTCTATGTTTAGCGGTATCATCAGCAATGTCGGAACTGTAAACCGAATTGTTCGACGAAGTGAAGGAGCCAAACTGACCGTTCATAGAGAGGAAGTTTTTAAAGAATTTAAATCTGGGGAAAGTATTGCCGTAAATGGTGTTTGTCTTACGATAAGAGATAGTACGGAAAACACTTTTACGGTTGACTTAAGTACGGAAACTCTGAGTCGGACAAATTTTAATAATATTAAAGAAGGGACACGTGTAAACCTTGAACGTTCTCTTATGCCCTCCGATAAAATCAGTGGTCATTTTGTAAGCGGTCACGTGGATTGTGTTGGAGATATAACTTCTATTGAACATAAGAGTGGTGAAATACTTTTTCGCTTTAAACATCCAGCTGAGTACGCTCCTTATATTATAGAAAAAGGTTCTGTAGCAATAGATGGTATCAGTTTAACCGCCTTTTCCTGTGTTGATGATGGATTTAATGTGTCGATTATTCCTTTCACATTTTCTCATACAAACTTGAATGCCAAAAAAACGAAGGATGCCGTTAACATTGAATGTGATATGATTGGTAAATATATATATAAAGCTTGTGAAGCGATTTTATTGCCCGATAATACCAATAAGCGAGTTTCACTTGAAGTTCTTCGACGACAGGGTTTTGTGAAATGAATGATTAGTTTATTTTTGGATTTGCTTCATCATATCAAAAAGCAATAAATTTAAAATATTTTGGATTATAAAAAATGAGTGAAGAAAGGGAAGAATCAAAAGAAATTTTTAGCTCCATCGAAGATGCGATGGAGGATATTTCCCAGGGGAAAATGATCGTTATCGTCGATGACGAAGATCGAGAAAATGAAGGCGATTTAATGATTGCCTCTGACAAGGTGACTCCTGAAGCAGTCAACTTCATGGCCAAATATGGTCGTGGTTTGATTTGCCTTGCATTGACTGAGGAACGAACCCGAGAGTTAGGGCTATCGATGATGGTAGAAGACAACCAATCTCCTTTTGAGACTCCATTTACAATTTCTATAGATGCCAGAAAAGGCATTACCACAGGAATTTCTGCTGCTGATAGAGCCACAACAATTCAAACTGCGATCGATCCTAAAGCTAACCAGCATGACCTAGTAAAGCCGGGGCATATATTCCCCCTTAGAGCACGTGAGGGTGGTGTGCTTGTCCGTATGGGACAAACGGAAGCGTCAGTTGATATTGCTCGCATGGCGGGATTGTACCCATCTGGTGTTATTTGTGAAATTATGAACGACGATGGGACAATGGCTCGGTTACCAAGTCTTATAGCGTTCGTGCGCAAGCATGATCTTAAGATGATCACCACCAAGGATCTTGCCGAATACCGTTTACAACAGGAGACACTTGTTGAAGAAGTAGTGACAACTATCTTGCCCACTCAATTTGGCGACTTTAAGGCAGTAACCTTTAGAAATATATTACTTGATCAGATTCACATTGCATTGATTAAAGGAAAGATCAATGGAGAAACTCCAACATTGGTCCGGGTACACTCTCAGTGCCTGACTGGGGATGTTTTTGGTTCCTTCCGTTGCGATTGTGGTGAACAGTTGGAGAAGTCTATGGAAATGATCGCCGAAGATGGAACAGGTGTTTTGCTTTACCTTTATCAGGAAGGGAGGGGTATAGGTATTATTAATAAACTAAAAACTTATGCTTTGCAGGATGCAGGACAGGATACAGTTGAAGCTAATGCTTCTTTGGGTTTTAAACCTGACCTCAGAGAATATGGTATTGGCGCTCAGATTCTGAAAAGTCTTGGTTTGGGAAAAATTCGACTCATGACCAATAATCCACGAAAAATAGTTGGTCTAGAGGGATACGGATTACAGATGGTTGAGCGTGTTCCCATCGAAGTTAGTCCTAAGAAGGACAATATAAAATACCTTCGTACCAAGCAGAAAAAATTAGGACATATGATTAAAAATATCTCATGATGGATTTTTGAAATGGCCAAATTCATAGAAGGAGATCTGAATGCTTCTGGTTTAAAAATTGGAATTGTAGTTAGTCGGTTTAACATTTCTATTACCGAGCATTTGTTGAGTGGGGCTATTGATGAGTTGGTTAAACATGGAACGGATGAGAATGATATCGAAATAATTCGAGTTCCTGGTGCTTTTGAAATTCCCTTGGCTGCTAAAAGGCTTTGCTCAAGAGGAAATGATGCTATCGTTTGTTTAGGAGCGGTTATTCGTGGGGAGACACCTCATTTTGAATATGTAGCCAGTGAGTCTGCTCGTGGTGTGGCGTCGGTTGCTAGAGAAACGGATATCCCGATTATGTTCGGAGTGCTTACCACAGATAATGTGACTCAAGCTAAGGATAGAGCAGGTGGTAGGTTTGGGAACAAAGGTGCGGAGGCAGCTCTTGCCGCCATCGAAATGGCAACACTTTTCAAAAAACTTTAGCTACTGGATATTATGGGTAAAAGACGATCTTCGAGAGAGTTAGCGCTCAAATTTCTTTATCAATATGAATTGAACGCAGGAAATATAGACGAGCAGGTGAGATTATTTTTGGAAAGGAATTCATTGCAGTATGAAGTTGAAGTTTTTATGAAGGAATTAGTAATAGCAATACTTAAACAAATGAAAGAGATTGATGCAATTATTCAAAAATTCAGCGATAACTGGGTTATCGATCGGATGGCCATCATTGATCGTAATATCTTACGAATGGGAACTTGCGAATTAATGTTTAACTTTTCAACTCCGCCCAAAGTTGCAATTAATGAAGCGGTGGACATTGCTAAAAAATATGGCAATGAAGATTCGCCGGAGTTCATTAACGGAGTTTTGGATAAGATTTATAAGGAAATTGGACAGAAGAGGCCTCTTCCTTTCAGAGGCTGATGTCTTAACCTCCCTGGCCGATTGGGGATTATGAAATACATCATTTTTTCTGACGTGCATAGTAACCTTGAGGCGGTAAACTCGTTTTGCCAGGTTGCTGAATCCATAGACCATGATAAGAAGGTGTGCCTTGGAGATATCGTCGGATATAACGCTGACCCCAACCTTGTTGTTGAATGGGTTCGTAATGAAATTGACCTGGTTTTAGCTGGTAATCATGATTATGCCGTTCTAAATAAAACGGATATCAGTTATTTTAATTCGGTCGCTTATCAAGCTTGTGCTTGGACTCAAAACACATTAAAAAAAAAAAATAAAGAGTTTTTGGATTCTTTACCCGTTGAGAAAGAGGAAGATAGCATTTACTGGGTTCATTCATCCCCGTTTGAACCAACGAAGTGGCACTATATTTCTACAGAGTTAAACGCCGAGAAAAACTTCGATTATTTTGAGCAAACTGTTTGCTTTTTGGGACATTCCCATCTTCCAGGTATTTTTGAAAAAAACAAGAATAATAAAATCTGCTCATTTCGTAGTTCCAAGTTAACACTTAATCCGGAATCTCGTTATATCATCAATGTTGGCAGCTTGGGGCAGCCACGGGATGGGAATCCGGATCCAGCCTTTGTTTTTTATGATTCGGTGAGACATATTATCGAATTTCACCGCTTCCCCTATAACTTGTCCTTAACCCAAAAAAAAATAAGGACTTATGGCCTTCCAGATTACCTCGCTGATCGCTTGAGCGATGGCAGGTAACACTAATAAAATCAGTTAATTAACTTTGTTGACCCTGTTTCGAAAAAGTGATAGTATGCGAAACAACAATAAAATTAAGTAGTTAGTCATTTTTGTAAACTAGTTAGGAATTGAGTCAGACTAACACGGCTTACCTTATATTCTTATGCGACTATTTTTACAGAAGTTGTTTCCTGCCAATTGTCTTTTTATCTTTTTACTTTGTTTTACGTTTTTGCCGGGAAAACCAGTATTAGGTGCTCCTTCACCTGCTTCTACTGCATATGAGAAGGCCCGTGTGTCTTATCATAGTTTACTTCAGTCCAAAAAGAGAATGCAGAAAAGGGATCAATGGATATCAGTGATCCAGAAATTTAACTTGGTTTATAGGGAATACTTATCAAGTAACGAGGCCTATAAGGCTGTATTCACCATAGGAGACTTGTACGAACAACTTTACGCTATCTCTCGCTTGGATAAGGATCTTGACGAGGCTTTGAAATATTATCGAAAAACGATAAAGGAATTTAAACCCGATCGATTAACAGATGACGCTCTTTATCGACAGGGAGAAATTTATTTTAATCGCGAAAAATATACCGCTGCGATCAGTTCTTTTCAGGAAATTTCAAAAATACTTCCCAATGGGGATGTTGCCGCAAAAGCAAAAGCTAGAATTTCTAAAGTCAGGTCGTTGGTATATTTACCTCCACCAAAAAATGAAACACTCGCTAAAGCCATAAATAAAGAAAATGCAGGTGTGATATTAGGGGAGAAATCAATACTTGAAAAAATTAATTACACGCTGGGTGTGAATTCAGTTCGAGTGATGACTCATACCAGCAGTCCAATTACTTTTTCTCAAGGGCGTTTATTCAATCCAGAACGAGTTTATATTAACTTTAATAACACCCGCTTGAATAGCAGTGTCGCAAGAAGTATTAAAATCGGAAGCCGTTTTTTAAAGGGTCTACGGCTAAGTCAGTTTAACGAAAATAATTCTCGCTTGGTATTCGACTTGAATAAAGTAGATAACCTCAAAGTTGGTATTTGGCAGGAAGGCTCCGAATTACTTGTTGAATTAAGTGGCAAAAATCCTCAAATAAAAAAAACAGTTCTAAAGCCTGCCGCCCCCAAAATGGTTAAAACGATTAAAAATATAAAAGCGATTAGAAAACCTGTTATCAAAATATCAAAAAAAAGAGCTATAACTAAGGTTGGTAATAGAACACCTTTGATTGTAGTGGATGCCGGTCATGGAGGAAAGGACCTCGGGGCTAAAGGCAACAGTGGTCTTTTGGAGAAAGACGTTAACCTTGCTATTGCCTTGCGTTTGAAAGATATTTTAAAGTCGAGCTATAAATATCGAGTTATTCTTACTAGAAAGAACGATATATTTATACCACTTGCAGGACGCGGTAAAATTGCCAATGATAATGGTGCAGATGTTTTTGTTTCAGTTCATGCTAACTCTGCTCCGCGACGATCGGCGCATGGAATTGAAACGTATTATCTTGGAAATGGCCACAGTGAACAAGCTAAGCAGACAGCAATTCGTGAAAATGGCCAGTTGGTTAAGTCGGTTAAGGATGATCAGACTCAGGAAATACTGGCAAGTATGATAAGCACTACTAAAATTAACAAATCTTCCCGGTTGGCCAGCAGTATCCAGAGTCAATTATATCAATCAATGAGAAAAAAATATTCTAGTATCAAGAACTTGGGAGTCAAAGAAGGCCCTTTTTTTGTATTACATGACACAAATATGGCAAGTGTTCTTGTTGAAGTCGGGTTTCTGACAAATCGTAAAGAAGAAAGTTATTTAAAGCAAAGTTCTTACCTAAATAGGCTTGCTTCCGCCATTGCAAAAGGAATTGCTAAATTCGTTTATGAATATGACCCGATGATATAGAGAGATTGATCTCATGTCTGCACTACCCCTCGTTGCTATAATTGGTAGAGCAAATGTGGGTAAATCTACCTTGTTCAATCGACTGGTACAGAAACGTACTGCAATCGTTAATGATACTCCAGGAGTAACTCGTGACCGTATATACGGCCATTCGGATTGGCTAGGACGTTCTTTTAGCGTAGTTGATACAGGGGGAGTTGATGTTGACGGAATAAATGAAATAGAGCATCAGGTGGTTGAGCAAGCATTATTAGCCCAAGAGGAAGCAAATATTGTCATTTTTGTTGCTGATAAGAATGTAGGACTCACACCTCAGGATAAGGAAGTGGTTGACCGGATAAGAAAATCTGGGAAACCATTTTTTTTTGCTGTTAACAAAGTTGATCATACTAAACATGTGCAGGAACTTTCCGATTTTGCTGAGATAGGAGTGGATACTATTTATCCGATTTCAGCAGAGCATGGATATGGTGTAGCTGATATGCTGGATGTATTGGTGACATCATTACCAGATATGAATGAAAAGCCGCTTCCAGAAAATACAATTCGTATTGCAATGGTGGGGCGCCCCAATGTTGGAAAATCATCATTGATTAATAGATTGTTAGATTCCACACGGTGCATTGTCTCAGATATTCCAGGAACCACACGAGATGCTGTAGACACTTTTCTAGAAGTTGATAAAGGGAATTTTTTGCTGGTTGATACCGCTGGGATCAAGCGAAAAGGTAAGACAGCGCAAGTTTTAGACAAGTTCAGTGTGATTATGGCGTTAAAAGCATTGGACCGTTGTGACATAGCTATAATTCTTGTTGATGGCGCGGAGGGCATTACCGATCAAGACGCGACCATAGCGGGATACGCCTTTGAAAGAGGAAGGGGATGCATCATCGTCGTCAATAAATGGGACTTGGTAGAACCCCTTGATACAACCAGAGAAAAGATTGAGCAGCAGATAAGAGAAAAATGCAAATTTCTGGACTTTGCTCCAATAATTATTTTATCAGCGTTGACTGGATATGGAGTCGATAAATTACTACCGCAAGTAAAGTATGTTTCCGAAGAGTATCAAAAGAATATACCCACTGGGAGGCTTAATGAATGTTTTGAACAGGCGATAGAAAAAAACCCGATATCAAGTTATCGAGGTAAATTTATAAAGATGCATTATGCAACGCAGGTCAAAAAAAGTCCCCCAACTTTTAAATGTTTTGTTAATTATCCAGAAGGAATCCATTTTTCTTACAAACGTTATTTGATCAACAGTCTCAGAAAGAAATTTGGGTTTACGGGTACACCCGTTCGGTTAGTTTTTTCAGGAAAACCAAAGCGGAATTGATTATGGTTTAAGAGAATAAATCGGAAATTTAAAATTAACTAAATTACTGGATTTGAAGAGCGACGAACTTTAAGTTTTATTTTAGGTTCTTCATGGGGAATTTTTAATAAGCCTTCCTCTAAACAAAACCACTAGCATGTTATTTTTATTGCTATTAGCTTCTTTTTTGAAAAGCGATATATTTAAAGTTCAGGCTTGTCTTATATAGGGTCCTTCTAAAACATTACTTAAAATAAATTTTTTTTTCAAAGCACCCTCTAATAGAAAACTTACCACACACTAATTCGTAATAACAAAACTCAGAGCTTCTTCTTTGTTATTAAGCGAGCCCCCCTTAGATTAAGAAAACTTTGATTCTGAATTCTTAAATCTTTTTAACTCAACAAGTTAAACCTTTCACGCGATTTGTTTCTAGAAGATTTAGCACTTACCTAACAAGTAATGTAAAAATAAGGTTTGAGAAATAGCTTTTTTCCCATAATATTAAGCTACTTAAGGTAAATATATCTTGAAATTATGTTTTTATGATTTTACGGAAGCTTTTCAAGTTCATTTGGATATTTAACGTTGTTTTCTTTAATTGAAAATAGAATACTCACCTCTAGTAATATGCTCTTGATTTATATTTTTTCGAGAGGCCTGCAATGAAACAATATGATTCTCAGGATATAAGAAACGTTGGATTGGTTGGGCATGGCAGCTCTGGAAAGACTTCCGTTGCAGAGGCGATTCTTTTTTTATCTGGGGTAAATGATCGTTTAGGGAAAGTCGGTGATGCTTCTTCTGTCATGGACTATGAACCTGATGAAATACAGAGAGGAAATTCGGTCAATGCTTCTGTTGCTTTCTACGAATGGAATAAAAAAAAGATCAACCTTATCGATACACCAGGTGACAGTAACTTTATTGCCGATACACCAGCTAGCTTAAGGGTTGTAGATGGTGCCGTTATAGTGATCAGTGCAGTGGATGGTATCCAATTTTATACTGAAAAGGTGTGGAACTGGGCTACTGAGCAACTTATTCCTAAAACAATATTTATAAATAAAGTGGATCATGAACAGGCCGATATAGCAGCAGTCATTGAATCTATAAAAACAAAATTTGATGTGAATCCTCTATGCATCCATGTGCCTATAGGCACAGGAGAAAAATTTACTGGTGTGGTTGACGTGTTAGCCAATAAGTCATATACCTACCAAAAAGATACCTCAGGAAAGAATAAAGTTGGCGTTATTTCTGAGTCAATGGTGGAGGAAGTAAAATCTACTTTTGCCGAGATCACGGAATTGGTTGCCGATGTCGATGATGAACTAACTGAAAATTACCTTGAGAATGGAGAACTTTCTGATCTTGAATTTAGTACTGGACTTAAAAAAGGCTTAAAAGAGGGCAAGCTGCTACCAGTATTTTTGGGGTCTGCCACCCAGAATATTGGGATTGACCTCTTGATGAACGCTATTGAGGAGTATTTGCCGTCCCCTAACCAAAGAACTGCAGTAATAGGAAAAAACTCCAAGGACGGTTCCGAAAAACCCTGTGACTCAGATCCAAAGTCTGCATTGTCAGCACTTGTTTTCAAAACCGTCGCCGACCCATATGCAGGAAAACTAACCTTATTTAGAGTTTTTTCTGGAATTATCAAAGGGGATTCTTCTATTTACAACTCGACTCAGGATACTATTGAGCGAGTAGGACAGGTTTATCTGTTGCAAGGGAAAAAACAGGTTTCTGTTTCCGAAATTTCAGCTGGGGATGTTGGAGCAGTCGCTAAACTCAAGGTTACGACTACAGGTGATTCTTTATCATCAGAAAAAATTCCGATTCAATTTGAAGCTATTTCTTTTCCGAAACCAGTACTAACAAAAGCACTGATTCCAAGGACACGAGCTGATGAGGAAAAAATTAGTAATGCTTTAAAGAGGTTGTCTGAAGAAGATCCAACTCTTACAGTAGAGCGTAAAGAAGAAAGTCATGAACTTTTAGTCTCAGGAATGGGGCAGGTTCACCTGGATGTATCTTTGGAACGAATGAAACGTCGGTTTGGTGTTGAAGTCGATGTTAAAACGCCAAAAGTACCATATCGAGAAACTATCCGGGGATCAACAAAAGTTCAGGGAAGGCATAAAAAACAAAGTGGTGGACGCGGTCAGTTTGGGGACACCTGGATAGAGATTTCTCCACTGGAAAAGGGTGGTGGCTTTGTTTTTGAAGATAATATCGTAGGAGGGGCTATTCCAAAGACATATATTCCTGCAGTCCAAAAAGGAGTTCAGGAGGCCATGGAAGAAGGTATCTTGGCGGGTTATCCTATGGTTGATGTTAAAATACGTCTCTATGACGGGACATATCATGATGTAGATTCTTCAGAGATAGCTTTTAAAATTGCTGGATCTATTGGGTTTAAAAAGGGAGTGCCCGAATGCCGACCAATTCTCTTAGAACCTATAATGGTAATGGACATTGTTGTTCCTAGTGAGTTTGTGGGAGATGTAATGGGGGATCTAAACTCTAAACGTGGAAAAATTTTAGGAATCGATGCGGGCGATGACAACCAAAATATTCGCGCTCAGGTTCCCATGGCCGAGGTGCTTAATTATGCCGCTGATATAAACTCAATGACGAGTGGTAAAGGCGTTTTCTCTATGGAATTTGATCACTATGGTGATGTGCCAGGACACCTAAAAGCAAAAATTATTGAAAATAGCCAAAAAGAGAGAGAGGAGGGGGCTAAAGATAAAGGGTGACTTATTATAAGTGCTTTAATTACTTTCAGGAGTAGTTTAACTTTGGGAAATATGAAACCACACGGTACGGTTGTTAAAGCAGACTTGGTTGACAGGGTTTATAGAAAAGTAGGGTTTACTCGCCAGGAAGCTTTCGAAGCGGTCGAAATTCTTTTTAAAGAGATTAAACTTGTTTTAGCTGAAGGGGAGGATGTTCGCATTACCGGATTTGCAGGATTTCATTTAAAAGACAAAAATGCTAGAAATGCAAGAAACCCACGAACTGGTGAGCCTATTCGTATAAGTTCCAGAAAAGTTTTGACATTCAAACCCAGTAAACAGCTTTTGTTGTCTACCAACCAGTCGAAGTATGAATTCAAAAATACCAGATAAACTATTTTTTAAAATTGGTGAAGTCGCCGAGCTAGCTGGAGTGGAACAGCATGTTTTGCGTTATTGGGAAGACGAGTTCGAAACACTTCAGCCTAATAAAAATAGGTCTGGTCAGCGTTTATACGAGAAAAAAGACGTCGAGTTAATTCTAGAAATTCAAAACTTACTATATCTAGAAAAATACACCATTGCCGGCGCAAAGAAAAAACTGAAAGAGGGCAGAAAAAAAACCGCTCAGCTATCCCTAGGTTTTGACCAAGAGTCTTTTTTAAAACAGAAAAAAACTATTATTTCTGAGTTGGAGTCTATATTGAAAGTTCTTGATGAAAAGTAAACTAGACCCGTGATATATAAATGCAGTTTTTAAAATTATGAATTTAATAAAATTAGATTAAACCCTAAAACCCTTCCTGAAAATTGATGCAGGGAGGGTTATTGGTTTTGAGTTGTATCTAACTAAACGCTTTTTCAGCCACATTGACCAATGAGTCAGCAGTACGGCATCCCAAAAGATCAGCATTCTCGCGGGCAACTTCGTTTCCATCAGCTTCAATTGCAATTACCGCTCTATTCAGGTAACGGCTACGCACCCCATCTAATTGTAAGCTATTGGCTTTTGCGAATTCCAAATCTGGATCCTGGAAAAGGTTAGGAAGTCCTCTACCCGCGTTACTCAAAATGTCAGTTCCCACAACAACAATTACTTCTTCGGCACCTGCCGCTTTGAATTTATCCATGTTGTCTTTGATGTGGTCGAATTCCTTATTGCAAAATCCGCCAGCGCCAGGAAGGGTAATGATGAGTCTTTTGCCGCTGAAATCCTGTATCGAAAGGTTTTGCTCCAAGGGTGTTGACGCAGCATTTTCTACGCTCCAGTCCGGGTTGAGTCTAATTAATTTTACATCTGCTCCTGGCAACTGTGCCATATAACTACCTCCTCGTAATATTACGTTATATTGTTAGACTTTAGATGAAGTGAATGTGGGAAAGGTGCATGAAATTTTGGTGTTTTAAATTTTAGCTCGATTGAATAAAGTTTTGACCAAATAGGGGGTAATGTTTAGTCGCATTTGGAATGAGCATCTGATAGTCTAAAATTAAATACTACTTACATTTGGGTTTCTATTTTATGCGATCATTATTTGGAATCGTTTATCTTACTTTCTTTCTTATAGTTATAGGATGGGGGGACCTACATGGGCAGGCTTTCGCTCCGTCTGATCGCCCTTTTTATGAATATAAGGGAAACTATGGTCAGCAAATTAAAAACAAAAAGTCTAAATTTAAAGAAGCATTTGGCTATGGGCTAGTCAATATGGGTCGCAATTGGTCACTGGATGAAATCAAACTTCTTCATAAAGCTTTCAATCAACTTCCACCAACATTTCATAGGATATCAAAATTAAAATCCCTATATCGACTTGAAAATATTGTTTTTAACTCGGAACAAGACCGTGGAGATGATGTTCCTGCGGCAACACTCCCATCATTTTCCACAATATACGAAAATATTTCGCAATCCTATAAGCTGTTTGTTCAGCAGCAGGAGCTTCGGGTTGAATTTTACAACCCACTCTTTTATGAAGACCAAGTAGACGTGATTAATATTATTCATCATGAGATGGCCCATGCCTTCGATTTTTCCAACGGGTTTCTTAGCTTTTCAGATGAATGGATTTCTTTAACAAAATTTAGAGTACTCCACATTTTGGCTTTGGATGGAGGTAAAGAAAGTGACTCTTTATATACCCTGGTTAATGATCCTCAGGTAGATAACTACGCGCCAGTATCTACTCGAAACCTTTCTACCTATTCACGTCAGAACCCTCAGGAAGATTTTGCCAATTCAGTAACGGCCTATATTCATTATCCTTATTTTCGCTATACCCACCCTTCAAGATATAAATTTTTAAAAAAAAATGTCTTTGATGGCAAAGAATACTTTCCTGAAGATCTAGGAATAAACGGATTTGAGGAGAAGATTAACTCTGATCTGGAAAATGCTTTGGGGCATGGATCATGGGAAGATGTTAGAAATATTTTTATTGAGCTTAGTCGTGGATATTTTCCTGATTTGGAGAAAACAATTATCGGTCGGATTCAGAAAGTGCTCGGATCTATGTCTGTATCTATGGACAAGGACAAAATTCTCGGACTTGCTACTTGTTATTTGATGCAACCAGAGGGTCTTAAACTAAGAAAGCACTTGATTCGTTCGGGTCGTATTTCTGTAAAAACATTTTTGAAAAATCCTAGGTGTTTTCGCGATTCACGCGATGCCTTTGAAAAAAATATTTCAAGATGGTCCCCTTCTAATGTTTACTTTTATCACGATCGTGGTAGTAGTTACATTCAATTCGTTGATCCTGCTCTTGCGACAGCGTATGTTCGTGGATTTGAAACACACTATTTTTGGAAAATATTTATCGAGGACGGAAGTAAAAAACCTCTAGCGGAAGGTCGTTTCAAACGAGATGAAGGGGGTAATGGTTCGATACAAATTAACTTGATGGAGAGTGCCGATAGTAAGTTTGAGTTTCCAGCCGGCAAAACTTTGCGAATGGAGTTACAGGCAAGACGAGTCAATCCGCAGAATTTTAAGAAATTTGAATCTGAAAAATCTGTTATACGGTTTGTTTTTCAGCCTTGGTTTCGCTATTTGGGACCGGACCAACCTGGTATACGCATGGTGACGCCGTTTAATTCACAAGAGAAATTTCACTAATTTAAGGAAGGTTTCGCACTAGCCGGACGCACATGTTCATGTTGGCGTACTTAGAGGGCCATACCTTAACGCCATCTTCGTACTGAATTATAAGAGCTGAGGAATCTTTTTCTTCTAAGGTCCAGGTGGTTCCTCCTGCTCCTGGTTCAAATATGGAATCAAGGTAAATTTCATCACCATACTTATCTGTGTTTTTACTATTTAGATCAAATAGGCTCCAGGCCTCTTCCTCATTAGGATAGCGCCAGTTCTCTGACCCAGCAAACTGCTGTAAATTTGTAATCTCCGTATAATCTTGGCACTTAAACCAGTTTTGCCACTTTTTAGTATCTTGAAATGAGTCTGTTTTTTTCCAAACTAGTTTCATTTGCAAGTCGGTTATCGTATTATCGCCATTATCTATATATCTTTTTTTATCTGTCATAGTTACCATGGCTTTCCACAAGATGATTGTATACGAGTAACTTTATTTCAGTCATTTCCTGCAAGCTATACTTTATTCCCTCTCGCCCAAACCCTGAATCCTTTGTTCCTCCATATGGCATATTATCTACACGAAAAGTTGGAACGTCATTAATGATTACCCCACCTAAGTCTAGTTGATTAAACGCACTTAATGTTTTATCCATTTGGTTGGTGAAGACACCTGCTTGTAAACCATAATCTGAATCATTGACATGTTCGATGGCATCTTGAAAATCGGTATATGAATAAACAATTAGAACAGGGCCAAAAGCCTCATTACAAGAGATAGAAAGTCTTGAATCAACACCGGTAAGAATGGTGGGAGTATAATAAGAGGCATCACGTTTTCCCCCGAAAACAACTTTCGCGCCTGCTTTCACTGCTTCATTGACCCATGATTCAATTCGCTTGGCATTTTCCTGGTTGATCATAGGGCCGATGGTTACAGTTTCATCAAGAGGATTGCCCGGTTTAAACGACACTGTTTCATGAATTAATTTTTCAAGAAATTCCTCAAACCGTGAGGCATGGATATAGGCTCGCTGAACAGATATGCAAACTTGTCCAGAATATACGAATGCTCCAAATGCGATTCTTTTTGCAGCTAAGTCGAGGTCGGCATCAGGCTCTACTATTACTCCCGCGTTTCCTCCAAGTTCAAGTACTACCTTTTTTTTACCAGCGCGACGTTTTATATCCCAACCGATATCAGGACTGCCGGTAAATGTAATCATTTTTAAACGAGGGTCCTCTACAAGAGGGGCCGCATCTTTCCCACTACACGGCAGAACACTAAAACTTCCCTCAATAGCGCTTGTGTTTAAAACAATTTCTCCAAGTAGCAGAGCAGTTAACGGTGTAGAAGATGCCGGTTTAATAATAATCGGATTACCAGAGGCTAAAGCCGGAGCTACTTTGTGGGACACAAGGTTTAATGGAAAATTAAAAGGGCTGATTCCAGCTATTGGACCAATAGGAAACCGCTTTGTAAGACCCGCTTTTCCTCGAGCAGCCTCTGTTATATCCAATGTAAGCATTTCACCATCAAGCCGAAGTGCTTCCTGACTAGCTATCTCAAAAGTAGATATAGACCTATTTACTTCTGCCCTCGAATAAATTAGAGGTTTTCCGGATTCCTGAGTAATTGTGCGCGCAAAATCTTCCGAGCGTTCTTTAATGCCTTGGGCCACCTCTAAGCAAATGTTACTACGATGGTAAGCAGGTAGAATACGGGTTTTTCGAAATGCTTCATTACTCAGCTCTATAGCCTGTTCTATTGCCACGGCATCAGCTAGGCACACTTCTGCGAAAACTTTTTCGGTGAAAGGGTCCACTATGGGGATAGTATGTGTACTCTTTCGCCATTCCCTTCCGATAAGTAAATCATGTGTTTTAGTCATTTTTTAGGTATCAAACAGAAAAAATATTGTCACCAACCCTGGCCTTTGGTTCCATAAGAGCGAGAACCCGATTTACCTGTCTTCAAATATTCGTCTAAATCTTTTATATTTTTATCAGGACCGGCTTTATTCTCATCAGCCAAAATTTTTGAAAGTTTATCAGTGAGAATATTGACCGCGAAATCGCATATGGCTTTTTCATCACCTTTAAACTTTGTTTTCAAATGCTGATAGGTTTCGTCGTCAAGTTCCAATTTAAGATATTTCATAAGCATATTTTTGAAACAAACCTCAAATAAATGAATACTTTGATTTTAAACCAAAACGCTAAAAATGAAAAGCCTATCCCAAAGGATTAGAACGGTGAGAACGCTTTTCGATAGCGTGCGTGTTGCGAAGAATTAGTATTGAAAGATGTAGGGCTATATGGGAGCTCAATCATAAAAATGGTCCCCTTGGGGTGATTATCCCGAACTGAAATCGTCCCGTTATGGTCCACAACTATTCGGTTAACGATGGCCAAACCGATACCCGTTCCCCTTTTCTTTGTTGAGAAATGTGGTAAAAATAACTTTTCACGATCATTTTGAGAGATACCTGTTCCGTTATCCGAAAACTCAATACATACTTTGTTTGTTTCAGAATTAAGCCTAGTTGATATTTCAATTAAGCCATTACCATTTAGAGCATCCAAGGAATTCTCAAACAAGTTTATTAAAACTCGCCGAAACTGATCTGCATCAATATTGATTTGATGAATGTTTGGGTCGTAGTTTTTTTTGATTACAATATTTTTGTCATTATTGCTATATAAGGTATAAATATCATCAATAATTCTATGCAATGAATTCATTTTGAGCTTAGGAGCTGGCATACGGGCGAATCGAAGAAATTCATTAACCAGGTCTTTCATCCCTTCGACCTCTTGGGAAATGATATCGATACTTTCTTCAAAAACCTTAGCAAATCCCTCTTTGTCCATATAATACTTCTTTTTAAGTCGTTGAGTATTGAGTTGTATTGGCGTGAGTGGATTTTTAATTTCGTGCGCTATTCCTTGAGCTACCTCTTTCCATGCGGCTATTTTCTGGGTTTTTATCATAGTTGTTAGGTTTTCAAAAACGATTACTAACCCGATATATCTTTTCCCGGCATCTCTTAAAACCTGAATGTTGACAAGAAGATTTAATGTGTTTTCATCTACTCTAGTTTCAATTTGTTTTTCAATGGATTCTTTCTGTTGGTTATTCATTTGGCGGATCATTTCACGAATCGAGTTCTGATGGATTAAGTCGAGTGAATTTTTATAACTGGAGCCTAAAAATTCATTAGCATTGACATTTAAAATACTCTCTGCTGCTTTATTGAAGGTCGTTATGCGACCCAACTTGTCGACAGAGATAACACCAGCTCCGATATTCACAAGGATTGTTTCTATATATTGGCGCCGACGTTCTAATTCGATATTTGTTTTTTTGAGATTCTGATTTACCGTTGTTATCTTGTGCTGGCTGTCATTAAGGTCTTCAGTCATCTTATTAAAAGATTCCACTAGGTAACCGATCTCATCTTGTGCCTTAACTCCCAGTTTAAAATCTAAATCACCGCCTCCTATACGGCGTGTACCTTCAGCAAGTTGCTGAAGTGGACCCGTAATGCCTCTAGCCATATAGAACCCAAGCCAAATTGCAGAGAAAAGAATTAATAACGTAATCAATAAAAATGTGGTGTAATAACTTGCGGAAACTGGAAGTTGAAGGAAACTTTGCCTTTTATAATTTTCGAAAGTATTTTGTATGGTTTGAATTTTGTGCTGGGTGCTTCCAGGAATCGAAGTCAGTGTGAGTATGTATCCCCAGGTAGATAATTGACCTCCTAAATTTTCTGTTAATGGTTTTGCAACAGCGAGGTAATTTCCTTGACTCGATGTGCGAAACTCAGAGACGCCTTCCCCATCGAAACTTTTCTCCAGTAAGTCTTGGAAGTCAATACTTTTAGCGTAGGGAGCTCCTCGTTTATCAATGCTTGATGCTACAGGCTTACGGTTATTGTCATAAAGAATAATTCCGCCGAGTTCGTATTCTTTCCTTTTTTGGTTCACAAACCAATTTAACTGGTCGCGGTTAACTTGCAGGAAGAGTTCATTTTTAGTTATAAATTTCTCAATTTTTTGCGTGCGTGAAAAAGCTGTTTTTTCCATGTGTGCATAATAGTCCTGTGCTACATCCATGGACTGTTGTAGTGTTTGTTCTATTTGGATATTGAACCAGTTGCCGATAGTAAAAGTGAATAACTTGCTGGCCACAGTAAAAAGCAAAATTGATGGAACCAATGCTAGGATGAGAAAGGCTACAATGAGTTTTGTTTGAAATTTAGCTCCAAGAAGCTTTCTTTTTCGCTCATTGTATAACTTTACTAAGTTACGGATTATAAGAACGATAAGAACAAATAAAAGTATAAGAATGAAGTTAAAAATAACAAGGATGGTGAGATTGTGCACTGTGGTCGAAGGGGATTGTTGCTGAATAAAGTAATACTCCAGTGTGATTAGGGCTAATAAGGTCAATATTATGTAAGTAATTGTCCACCATGCAGGGCGTTTTCTTTGCTTGGTAGCTTCTTCGAGAGGTATGCTGCTATAACCTGGATTATTTGTTGAAGGATCTGACGACATTATTTACCCCTTCAAATTCATTTTTACTATGTCGTTGGGTGTTGCCACTAAATTCATCCCTGGCAAGTGCCATATCTGGGTCAATAGAAAGAGGGGAAGACTCCGTCCATGCGGCCTCAAAATCATTAAACGGAAGAAAGAATAATAGATGGTTGAAAGGAAACCAGAGACGATCCGTATCAAGATCCGCTTTAACACGCACATAATACTTCTTGTCAGTGTCTAAACTTCTGGTCGAAGCAATGGGAATGTTGCTCAGAGTGAGCATCAATTTTTGATAGTTTTCTTTATTTCGTGTGATGATCTTTCGCTTGACACCTTTTCCAAGCTCTGAAAAACGGTATACTTTTTTAAGCGAATCATACTTTATTGTATGCTGTATTGTATTGGAACTAACAAGCGTATCATTCCAGATCGCATTTTCCTGCCTGAGTTCAACCTGGAAGGTGAAAGTCATGGGAACACCGCTCTCAACGGCTTCAGAAATGCTATTTGTGAAGCCGCCCACTAATCGTACGTTCATTACCACGATTTTTCCTTGTGTTCCTACACCGATATTAACAAGTGAGGGTGATATCGCCCAAGTTACTGTAGTCGAGGCAAACCAAACGACCACTGCAATTAATAGTGCAAAAAATGGTTTTTTAAAGTTTATTTTTTTTAAAAAATTCGTAAGTTTCAATCAGACCATCCTTCAGAGAAACCTTGGGATTCCAACCCATAGACTCTTTGATTTTTTTATAGTCAAGGCAGCTTCTTCTCTGTTCATAATCAAGCCCTTGCTTAGTTTCTGTGGGAATATCAGACTCGACTGTCTTCAATAATAATCTAGTTAATTCATTTACAGATGTCTCCCGTCCCGTTCCAACATTATAAGTACCTGGACTGTTTAGTTCAAGAGCCATCAAGTTAGCTCGGACCACATCCCCAACAAAAACATAATCGCGGGTCTGTTCTCCATCACCATTTATTACAGGAGATTGACCATTTAACAACCGATTATAGAAAATGGCTACTACCCCCGCCTCACCGTGAGGATTTTGCCGCGGACCAAAAACATTACCATAGCGTAATATGGTGGTACTGAGACCATACTGTTCCTGGTAAAATCTCAGATAACCTTCCACGCTTAATTTGGAAATTCCGTATGGGCTAGTCGGATTTTTCGGGTGTTCTTCCCGAGCCGGAAAATAATCTTGCTCTCCGTAAATAGCCCCACCAGTAGAGGCAAAAATAAATTTTCTGATATTTAAGGTTACAGCATTCTGTAAAAGTTGTAAAGTACCAATAATATTGGACTTTGCATCGTGGATCGGATCCTTGACTGAGTCACGAACAGAAATTTGGGCAGCATGATGATTGATCGCTTGGATATTTTCCTTTTTGATAATCTCAGCAATGGATGAATCGGTAATGCTTGTTTCATAAAGGGCAGCCTTGGAATTTACGAACTCCTTCCGACCTGTCGACATGTCATCGACGATTATCACATGGTGGTTTTTTTTAATATAAGCGTCGGCTACTTGTGATCCAATGAATCCAGCTCCACCGGTGACTAGTACGTTCATTTCAGAGGTTTCCTAATAAGATATTTAAGGTCATACAAAGCATCCATGGCTTGACGTGGTGTTAGACTATCAGGATCAATTTTTTCTAAGCTTTTGATTACAGGATGGGCCGTATCCTTAAACAGGACTAGTTGTTGAGGTTGAAGTGATGTTGCTTCTTCTGAACGTGAAATTTTTGGAACACCTACATCATCGAATTCGCTTTTTTCTAGATTAAACAAAACTTCACGGGCGCGGTTAAGTACCGTGTTTGGTAAGCCTGCTAACCTTGCCACTTGGATGCCGTAGCTCTTGTCTGTACCTCCTGAAACAATTTTGCGCAGGAAAATTATTTCATCATCCCATTCTTTTACCTGCACATTAAAGTTTTTAACCCCTTTTAATACTAAGGCTAGATCAGTTAGCTCATGATAATGTGTAGCAAATAAGGTTTTTGGCCCACCCTTTATATCATCGCCATGCAGATATTCCACGATGGACCATGCGATGCTAATTCCATCAAAAGTACTAGTGCCTCGACCAATTTCATCAAGAATGATGAGACTCTTCTCAGTTGCATTGTTCAGAATATTGGCGGTTTCGTTCATTTCCACCATAAATGTGGACATGCCCCTCTGAAGATGGTCTTGGGCGCCAACACGCGAAAAAATTCGATCAACGATACCTATATTTGCTAAATCAGCAGGGACGAAACTTCCTACTTGGGCCATAAGGGTGATTAAAGCGACCTGTCGAAGGTAGGTGGACTTACCCGCCATATTGGGCCCTGTGATAATCATGATTTGATTATTTGTACTGTTGAGTTCGGTATCATTGGCGATGAATTGATTTTCAGGAATAATGTGTTCTATTAAGGGATGTCTTCCATTTTCCAGTTTAAGATCTGTTCCTTGAGTGATTTTCGGCCTTGAGTAATTATAGCGATGAGCTGCTTCGGCAAAGGATACTATTGCATCGAGATCAGCGATGACACTGGACATATGTTGGATACGTTTCCCATGTAATGCCACTTCATTGCGGATTTGATGAAATATACTCTGCTCTAGAATCGTGGCTTTTTCTTCGGCTCCAGTGATCTCCTCTTCGTATTTCTTGAGTTCTGGAGAAATAAAACGCTCTGCGTTGACGAGTGATTGCTTTCTTATGTATTCAGCGGGTACTCGGTCCAGATTCTTTTTAGTTATTTCGATATAGTAGCCATAAATCTTGTTGAATCCAACTTTTAATATGGGAATACCTGTGCGCTCTTTTTCTCTTTTTTCTAACTGTGCGATCCATTTTTTCCCATCGCGTGTAATTGACTTAAGTCGATCTAATTCTGAGTCACATCCTGCTTTAATGAAACTTCCCTCTTTGAGGTTAAAAGGTGGATCATCTACAATTTTATTGTGAATAAGGCTATATATTTCGTCAAGGTTATCCCACGAGATTGTGAATGACACTAAAGTTTCATTTTCATTGTGATTCAAGAGTTTTAATAAGCTTGGCAAAACTGAAAGTGAAAACTTTAGAGCGATGAGATCACGTGCGTTACAAACTGAAAGCGAGATTCGACCCAGAAGTCGTTCCATATCGTATATTAATTTTAATTTCTCTCGTATCTCATTTCGCAACATTAAGTCATTTCTGAAGATATTTACTCGGTCCAGTCTTTTGTTAATGGAATTTATATCGATCAGTGGTTTAAGAATCAACTCTCTTATACGTCGCGCTCCCATAGAAGTTTGAGAGAGGTCAAGTAAACCTAACAAAGAATTTCTACGTTCACCTTCGCTTGACTGCACCAATTCTAGACTGCGCACTGTAGCTTGATCTATGAGCATAAAATTGTGAATATTGAATATATTTACTGCACTAATATGGTCGAGCGATGACTTTTGTGTTTCGTGTATGTAACTAATTAGCCCTCCGGCGGCAGAAACGGCAAGAATTAAGTCTTCACAACCAAAACCTTCCAAAGAGTTTATTTTGAAATGTTCAATCAATCGCCTATAAGCTTCTTTATGCGAGAAGGTCCAGTCTTCACGGCAATGTAGGTATTGACCTCTCTCTTTCAGCCAGTTATTTTTGTTAGCTTCATCCATGTCAGCCTCAGATAGAATAATTTCCTTGGGATCGAGTTTCTCTAGTTCATCTGTCAATAGTAACTCTGCGTTATCCCCATGAAACTCTGTTATCTTGAAGAGTCCAGTTGTAATATCAACAGCAGCAAGCCCCCAACCTTTCGTGTCTGTATGAATCGAAATAAGAAAATGGTTTTGTTTGGCGTCAAGCAAGTCATCATCTAGCACAGTTCCAGGTGTGACTACCCTTACTACCTGACGTTTAACTAGACCTTTGGCTGATTGTGCATCTTCCGTTTGCTCACAGATAGCAACTTTTTTCCCAGATTTAATAAGTTTTGCAATATAAGATTTAGATGAGTGGTGTGGGACCCCACACATGAGGGTAGGATTAGCCTTTTTCTTATTTCTGGAAGTGAGAGCGATTTCTAAAACTTGCGACGCTATCGAGGCATCCTCATTAAACATCTCATAGAAATCACCCATGCGAAAAAATAGAATAGTATCGGGATAATTCTTTTTGATGCTCATGTATTGTTGCATCATAGGAGTATCATCTTCTGCTCTAATAGATTTTTGAGTGGCAGTTTTCATGAGACGCAAATTAAAGACGTAGTTTTTTAAAACTTGGGGAAAGATTTTTGTAAGAATTTTGTAAATGTTCTGGATGAACTTTAGTTTCAGCTAGAACAGGCATAAAATTGGTATCTCCTGCCCACCGAGGAACGATATGGTTGTGAACATGTTCGTCATAACCAGCTCCAGCACTTTTCCCCAAATTAAATCCTACGTTAAAACCATCGGGAGTATTTAAAGCGCGGAGAATTTCTATGCAATTTTTTGTGAGCTCGGTAAGCTCTAAAGACTCTTCTTTACTAAGTGTTGTAATGCAGGCGATGTGGCGATAAGGGGAAACCATAAGGTGGCCATTATTATATGGAAAAATGTTCATAATGACAAAACTGCACTTCCCTCTAAAAAGAATGAAATTTTTTTCATCATCGCCAGATTTTGGTAGAGTGCAGAAAATGCACTCTCCTGATTTATCTTGGTTAATGTATTCCATGCGCCATGGCGCCCAAATACGTTCCATAAATCACCACCATCAATTTGATTAAAAGTCACACGGCTCAGCAAGCTTCTTATCTGGAAAAATATTGCAAAATAGTTCGCGGGTTTTTCTCCTCATATAGAGCGCTTCTCCATCATTGCGCTCGTGATCATATCCAAGAAGATGTAAGATGCCATGGGCGAGTAAAAGTACCAGTTCATGCTCCAGGGATAGCTTGTGTTGAGTTGCTTGTCTTCGGGCAGTGGTAGTAGAGATTACCACATCTCCAAGCAAGTGATGATTCAACCCTATTTCTTTACTTCCATTCTGGGGAAAGGAAAGAACATCGGTGGAACGGTCTTGATTACGATATTGCTTATTAAGCTCGCGCATTTTTTTATCATCAGTCAGAAGGATGCTTACTTCTTTTGCTTCACATTCTAGAGCGGTTAGAATATTTCTAACTTGGTCTTCGAGTTTTTCGCAGTTGATAACGCATTCTGTTTGCTCGTTATTTATAAAAATCTGCATTAAATATTTCTGCTAGGGTTTAACTTAGAGTGTAGAACAGTTTTGGCTATATGCATTGATAATTAGTTTAACCAAATCGTGCCTTACAACATCTTTTTCACTGAAATTGACGAACTTTATCCCATCAATTTTTTTAAGGAGAGCTTGGGCTTGTATTAGGCCAGAATCCTTTGAGTGATCCAAGTCAATTTGTGTTACGTCTCCAGTAATTACCATTTTCGAGTTAAATCCAAGCCGAGTTAGAAACATTTTCATCTGTTCTTTGGTGGAATTTTGTGCTTCGTCTAGAATTACGAAAGAATTATTGAGGGTGCGCCCACGCATATATGCTAAAGGTGCAATTTCAATGATGCCATCTTCCATAAACTCTCTCACCTTTTCAGATTCCATCACATCGTCAAGGGAATCATAAAGCGGCATAAAGTATGGGTTGATTTTTTCTGAGATATCTCCTGGTAAAAAGCCTAGTTTCTCCCCAGCTTCAACGGCAGGACGAACCAGAATGATTTTTTGAAACTGTCGTTTAAGGAGTCCTTCTACTGCGAGCGCTACGGCCAGATAAGTCTTTCCTGTCCCTGCTGGCCCAATAGCCAGCACAATATCTGATTTCTTGACCGATTGAATGAATTCCCTTTGTGTCGAACTTTTTGGAGTGATAAAACCTTTTTTAGGTGATACAGATATTCGTTCTGAAAATATAGATTTTAGGTTTATAGTTTTATTTTCAGCTACCAACCGGATTGCAAATTTTATGTCCTCATTTTTGAGTGCATGACCTGAAATAGCAAGGTCTTCTAATTGAGTTAAAAGGATGTCAACAGCACTGATCGAGCTTGCGTCACCTTTTATTTTTATTTGATTTTCACGAGTGGTAATGCGGACACTAAATTTTTTTTCAATTTGTTTTAAGTTAGTATCCTGTGCGCCAAAGATTTCAGGGATATGATCAAAGTTTTCTAGAAGAAGTTCTTTATTAATGATTTGATTCAATGGAAAATTTAGTCCTTGTCAGGGTTTGATTTTGCCATTATATCCCTGTCAGTTTTGACTTGTCAAACGCGGAAGAAAACTTTATAACTAATTAAAATATTTAGAGTTAGCAGCGCAAAAGTGTTAGTGGCGAGACTTGGTTGGCGTTAAAAGACTAAGGAATTCACCACGCGTCCGCGCATCATCTTTAAAGCAACCTAGCATAGAACTGGTGGTGGTGTAGGAGTTTTGTTTTTCCACACCACGCATGGACATGCAAAGATGTAATGCTTCGATAATGACAGCTACTCCAGTTGGCTTTAAAATTTCCTGTAAACATTGAGCAATTTGGGTGGTCAATCGTTCTTGGACCTGCAAACGTTTGCTGAAAGCGTCAACCAACCGTGGAATTTTGCTTAGCCCAATGATCTTACCCTTTGGGAGATAGGCTACATGACATTTACCAAAAAAAGGAAGCATGTGATGTTCGCAAAGGCTGTATACATCAATATCTTTAACAATCACCATTTCATCATAACTTTCATTGTAAAGAGCACCATTGACCAATTTTTTGATATCAATCTTGTAGCCGCTTGTTAAAAACTTTAAAGATTTCTCCACTCGTTCTGGGGTTTTTAATAAGCCTTCACGTTTTGGGTCTTCACCGATCTCATCCAAGATTTTTTTAATTAATGACTTTAGTCCAATTTTCTCAGCTGTTAGATTCACAGGCGCTTCCTCTATAGACAACGTAATTACGTTCGGATTCGTAAAGTTTGATCTCGTGCAGACGACCTTTTGTTATTTTAGGTTCTAGAATTTCCCAAAATTTAATTGCTAGATTTTCTGCTGTTGGGATAATACCTTTCAAATAATCAACATCAACGTTTAAATTTTTATGGTCCACTTTATCGATAATTTCTCGTTGAGTTAGTTTTTTAAGTTCCTTTAAATCAAATACCATCCCAGTATCGTCGCAGACTTCACCAGATAATGTAACCTCCAGAACATAATTATGTCCGTGTCCATTGGGATTATTGCATAAGCCAAAAGTAGCCTCATTTTTTTCGTCAGAAAAGTTAGGGTTAAATAAACGATGACCAGCAGAAAACTCAATCTTTCTAGTAATAAATATCATAAGGGTAGGGGGCGACGGTAAAGCAGAGTATATGTTACTTTAAGTATTTTCGTTTATTGTCAGTTGTATGAAACCCAGGGCCATAAAGATGAAATGTCATATTATTTACAATTTTTTCCAGAGAACCTCCGCATTTTTCACACTTAGAGAGCGGTTCATCAGATATTTTTTGCAAAACTTCGAAAGTTCCTTTGCATTTTTCACATTGATAATCGTAGAAGGGCATAAAAAAATTCTCCTAATGCGGTTTATTCATAAAGCGGAACCATGTTGATATGATAACAGCATTGGTTGCCAAAAGTCTCTTGGTTTTATGATTTTCTGGTATCTGTCTTTGAGTTTCCCTTTTTTTAAGATGTTTTCTAAAAATATTCAATGTTTTAGGAATATTTTGCTTTACTTCATTTAATCGAAAAATAGCACTTGGTAAGATCAGCCCCCATTCTGGATCAAATACACCAACTAGAATATTTTGATGGGTTATAACTTGAAGAACAATGAATCGATCCATGGAATATCTTCGTTGAACCTCTTCTGGCATCATATAGGTTTGGTTTTCGTTTTTAGACCCAAATCTCATTAAAGCTTGCCCCGATTCGACGGGATCAAAGCCTATTTGTTGAATATATTCATCCAATTTCTCAAAAATTTGATCTTTCGGGAAGATAAGGATGCCAAAATTTTCAAAATTTTTATATAACTGATAATTATACTCAGCCCTGGCTAAACTTGGGTTTTGAGAGCCGATAAAGGCAGCAAATATTACAAATAAAATAGTTTCTAATTTTTTTTTGACTTGCATAGATTATAGTCAGGATAAAACTTCTGTTTGACTAAAAAAGTAAGAAATTTCAAATGCTGCGGTCTCTGGCGCGTCTGATCCATGGACAGAATTTTTTTCAAGATTAACGGCGAATTCTTTTCGGATAGTTCCTTCTTCAGCGTCCGCCGGATTTGTAGCCCCCATCAATTCTCGCCATGCTTTGATTGCTCCTTCCTTCTCTAGTATTATTAGAACTACTGGACCAGTGCACATATATGCTGTTAGGTCTTTAAAAAAAGGCCTCTCTTTGTGGACATAATAAAAACCCTGGGCGTCTGCTAGGGTTAGTAGAACCCGTTTCATTGCGACAATACGGAACCCTTTTGACTCAATTCGTTCTACAATTTTTCCGGTTAAGTTTCTTTCAACTGCATCCGGCTTAATGATGGCAAACGTTTTTTCCACAATATTATTCCTTTTTTTATGATTGATTAATTAAAAAAGGTATTTGAGCTACGCAGAGCTCAAATACCTTTTTTAAATTCGTAGAAATAGAGAATTTAGCGCAAAACAACACCTGTTCTTTTAATGACAAACTTTTCTTCAAGATTTTGAATCCATTTCATCTTGATGGCATTATTCTTTGCTATGTCGTCGCATATATAAACACAAATCTCACATGCCTTACATCTATCTACAGAGATATAGGCAGATTTGTCCTGTTCGCTATAATTAATACAATTTGATTCTGGGCAATAGGTGGTACACAAAGAACAAGCTTTCTCTGAACATATATCCTTATCTACATCTGCTACATAGTACATAGTATCTCCGGTGAAAAAATATTAAACGTTAACTGTCCCACAGGCACTGGCAACAAGCTCTTCTTCATCAACAAGTACTGAATCAGGATGAGCCCAACCCTGCTCCATTACATACTTATAGGTAGCATACAAGGTTCTCATATTTGCTTCGAGAAGTTTAGCTTTCTTGGCAAATTTTTTCTCAATCGCACTGTCTAACGCGGCCGTTCCACCGGAAACCACGATGCCTTTTCCAATAAAGCGGTCTTTAACAGACCCTCCAAGAGAAGCCAGATCAGGCATTCCAAGCACTGCTGCAATAGCCCCACACATACCCATATTAGTAGCTAGATCAGTTTTGGCAACCTTATTTGCTATTTCCGTACAAGGTACATTGTAGACCTTGGTGTCATTAACTTCCAATCCCTTTTGCTCATCAGCTGTGAAAGGAATAGGACTACCAGTGTTGATAACGCAAACCCCTCCTTCTTTCAGTCCCGTGTAGAAAGGCATGGTATAGGATTTACCCAATGTGATAACCGATGGGTGAAAAATCATGATGATGTTAGGATAGATGATCTCACCGATTTCATAAATCACATCGGCCGAAATCCGGACATAACTTTCTACAGGTGCATTACGTTTTTCTGATCCAAAAAATGGGACGAGAGAACTATGACCTCCTGAGATAACAACACCATTACTCAATATATGTGAGGCGGTAACAACACCCTGACCTCCAAGTCCCGCCATGCGGACGTTATAACGTTTTACTGTCATGATTTTTTCTCCTTATTGTTTCTTTGCAGCTTTAGCAGCTTTAGCAGCTGCTTTGTCTTTTTTCTCAATGTCATCCAGATATGCCTTGGCACGATCAGAAATATGCTCCTCAAAACCATAATCCTTCTTTTCTTTGTCAAACGCATCTTGCATTACGTCAGGAGTTGGGATTGAATACTCGATGTTACAAGAAGTGTAAGCCTGAACATAGGTTGAGCCAAATTCGCGGGCAACAAGGATTGCACGTCTTGCAGTCCGAACCACTCTCGCTGGGTTAGTGGGCACAATCCTTGCTACATAATCCAATTTGGCTACCTTTGCCAGACCCAGCATGTCCATTTTGTCATCAACTTTACCTCGGGGAGACATCTTCGCAACCAGTCCCTTTGCGGTCATACCGCTTTCCTGCCCACCGGTATTTCCGTAAATTTCGTTGTCAAGCATGAACGTGCTAAACTTTTCATGACGGAACCAACTGTGCATAAGACCCTGGAACCCAATGTCCACTAAACCACCATCACCGGCCATGACTATTACATCTTTTTGCGTTTCCGGGAATCTAAGCTCTAGGCCACGTTTTAAACCTGAAGCCACTGCGTTGGTATCCCCATAGTTTCCATAGATAAATGGAACGTTGCCCTGCGAAATAGCCAACCGGCCACAACCCGCCGTTCCAACAAATATTGTGTGCTCAGGCCTGGGTAATGCGAGAAACACAAGCCTGATAAACAAGGTCATGGCGCAGCCAGCACACATGGGATGCTCTTCTATCAGTTCCTTGAACTTTCCCATATCACTTACTTTTTTCTTTTTACCATACTGACCGTGCTTGACCAGATCTTGATACTCAACCGGCAAATGCTCCAAATAACCTGGGGCGGGTTTTACTGTATCGAAGGACATGGCTTACTCCTCTAAAATTAAATTACTAAAATTTATATATCTTTATGCGATTTCAAATGAAATCGTAGTTACGAATTATTAGCCACGACATTAGTGTCACTGGCTACCTGGGAACAAAATTATCTCCTGACGTGCCTTTTTCCCTTATCTCCTTAAGCCAGTCTAGGATCAATTCCGTAGGCATCGTCATTCCGCCATAAACTCTAGGGCCGTTATATATCTCGCCAGAACAGTGCCCGTAAAGAGTAGTGGTCACATCCTTGTGCAACCAGCCCGCCTGATTAAATTCAGGAACTAGGATGACTTTGGCATGCTTTGCTGCCTCAATAATCTGAGCTCCAGGCCAAGGTCTAATTGTCTTAACTTTGATGAGTCCGACCTTATTGCCTTTTTCTTCTTCTTGGCGAATCGCTTCTCGAGCCTGAGAAACACATGCGCCTGAAGCGATGATCATTTCCTCAGCACCTGGGTTGACAACTTCAATGAGTCCCCCAAGGTACTTATCAAAATACTTGGCTGAACGCTCCACGGCGGAAAATACTTCTTGCTGCCAGCTTGCGTGCATGTGGTAACTGATAAAATTACTTTTCTGAATTGGGGCATCACGAGATATGCGAGCAGGTGGATTTTCATTATCCATTGAAGGTACTGCATTTCTCCAGCCATCTCGAGGTGGGATTTTGTATTTTTTGTCGCACATAGCAACGTTACCGCGCGCATGGGTTACAAAAAAACCGTCCACCGATACGGTACAAGGTAGCGTCACATCAACCTCTTCACTAACTATGAAGGCTATCAGCGGCCAATCGAAAAAATCCTGTTGGTTTTCGGCATGCATAACTAACATTCCAGTGTTGAGTAGGAACGAAATTTCTATATTATCGGGTTGGATTGCTAGAGGCGTATTAATTACCCGACACATATTAAGCATTACGATGGGAGTTCGCGCTCCTGGCCAAGAAGCAATCGCCTCTGTCCCTCTCATCAACCCTGGTCCGGAAGTGGCTGTAAGGCTCCGTACACCCGCACGAGAGGCTCCACTAATCGCAGACATGGTCCCGATCTCTTCTTCCGCACGATAGTAATCCTTGATATATCCTTCGTCGAATAAGTATCCTGCCTGTTGCATCGTTTCTGACTGGGGAGTTATAGGATAGGCAATTGCCATATCCACATTGGCTCTACGAAGGGATTCGCGAGCCGCCTCACTCCCTGTCATGAATATAGTTTCCCTTGGTAATTTCTGCATCTCTTCAAGAGTGACTATTTCTTGAAGATCGCCTGCAGGCACCCAGCCCTCAGGTTTCCCGGGGACATTGACATGTTTTCCTGCATTCTTTACTTCTGCTTCGGCAGTTTGGGTTGACATCCTTAAACTCCTTCGATTTTTTAAAAATAAGCTTCGAATCGCGGGGTGCCTACCCCCGTATCTGCGATTTTATTAACTAAATATTAATAATTTTGAATGACTCCTGCTCGACGAAACGACCGTCAAACAGACATAGCTGAGGGCCCTATCCGAAAAGGTATACTAGAAAGAAACCCCCGCTTTGTCAAGGGTTAACGGCTTTCAAATTCTCTTTTAGGTTTATTTTTTTTCTTGGACCATACTCTCTAAAACTCCTAGCTCCTTGAAATAACTAAAGGCTTTTTCAAGAAATTCGTTCAATGACGAATCATTGTGAAAAATAAGAGCTTTTTCTGCCAGTTCGGTACTGTGGCATATTTCATACTTAGCAGCCTCTGCCTTATGGTACTTAACGATCTCTACATCCCAGCGGATTTGTGAAATTTCTTCCTGGGGACGGCTAATTGCAGATACGCCATACTGATTAACTTTATACAAAAATTCCTGACCTCCATCACCATCTGGAGCGCTTCGAGTAAGATAAAGATTCTCTTGAGTCAGCATAATTTAATCTAGTCAAAAGTGTATACGTCCTCTGTTTGTCGAGCACAAAACCCTATGTTAATATGTGCTCATATGATATTAACAAATCGTGAGCTTCAAGCAAACCAGAATTGAGTTCTTTTCAATTTATTTACCATTTGGGTAAACCTTCAAATTTAAATTTAAACCTTATGCAAGCTATAGAATTAAACGATCCAGTCGAGATCGAAGCCTTTTTAAGTAAAATTAGCCTTTCAGGTGATGGATTCAATTCGGAATGTCTTTTAATCGACGTTTATGATGCTGGTCTGGATTACCCGGATTTTCTTAAAGCCGAAGGAAGTGATCCTGGTGCTTGCTATGATGGGAAATCCCCTGCATGGGCCAAATACCATGTTCGACAAGGAAAACGGGTATTTATGATTTATGGAGGCTCTGGAAATAAAAGGCGTTCTCATTTCTCCGAAACACCTTAACAGCAATGCTTTTATGAACCTCTGTCCATTTATAAGCATCTGACTAGTTACATATGAGAATTTAGGTTTTTGTTCTAGATTTTTTTTAGTCCTCTTTCGTTAAGGAGAAAAGTTTATCTAATGGACTTTGACAAGGAATCTCAGCAACGGATTCTTCGTGTTGCTGCGGACAAAAATGAAGGAAGACCCGCTTCAGAGTTGGATGATCGTATAGCCGGGGTCCTCGCACTGCACCCCGAGTTTGATTCCATCTGGGAAGAGGGTGAGATGGCATCCATGCCAATGGAGATCAATGGCATGATCGTGAATCCTTTCGTGCATACAGTTTTGCATGTGACTATTGACCGCCAGCTCCAGTTGGGTGATCCGGATTACGTCGCTGCAGCTTACAAGCGTTTAACTAGCCAAGGTATGGAATCTCATGAAGCTTTGCATGCGATCATTGCCATCTTTGCAGATTTACATTTTGCCAGTACTCGAAGAGCGGAACAGTTTGATGCCCTCGATTATGAAATTCAGATTAATAGTTTATCTTATAAACCAGATTGATTAATAAACAGTTTCCAATAGGTTGATTTAGAACGATCATCTGAATGAAATTTTTAGTGACACCTTTAAACTTTACCTTTCCATAAATATTTAAAAAGGTACTCTATTCCCATTGGCCCGGTTTAAGTGGTTCGTGGCAAACCTCGCAGTAGTCGTCATTATATTCATTTGTGTGGAAACACCCGGGGCATCTCAGGGTTTTTTCTTTGCCATAATCGTTAAAATGATGTAAACACTTTTCACACCAAGCTGACTTGGTGACGTTTTTATGGTCGCACTTAGGACAGGATTCTGCATTCATACCTTTTTAGATGAAACAACACGATTGAGGTTGCTGTTTTTATAGCTATCTTGGGCATAAAAGAAGTAGAAGGTAAGGTATCGAAGGGCTTTCTTAAAGAACTTTGGCCACAGTTTTGCCCAGATCAGCAGGGCTTTTCACCACTTTAATTCCACAACGGCGCATGACTTTCATTTTTCCTTCGGCCGTTCCCTGTCCACCGGAGATAATTGCTCCAGCGTGTCCCATACGTCTACCTGGAGGTGCTGTTTGACCGGCAATAAACCCAACCACCGGTTTGGTGACGTGCTTTTTGATGTAGTGTGCGGCTTCGTCTTCTGCCGACCCGCCTATTTCGCCAATCATACAGATGGCCTTTGTGCCTCGGTCTTTCTGAAAAAGTTCCAATGCATCGATAAACTTAGTTCCTATGATTGGATCACCGCCAATTCCTACGCATGTTGATTGACCATAACCTAGAGCAGTCAGTTGGCCTACTGCTTCGTAGGTTAGTGTGCCGCTTCTAGAAATAATGCCTACATTACCTTTTTTATGAATGTGGGCTGGCATGATACCGATTTTACATTTTCCGGGCGAAATGACGCCAGGACAATTAGGTCCGATTAAACGTGATTCGCTAGCTTTGACATAACGATATACCTCAACCATATCCGATACCGGGATACCTTCTGTAATGCAAATAATTAAATCAATCCCTGCATCAGTTGCTTCAAGAATGGCATCAGAGGCGAAGGGGGGCGGTACAAAAATCATTGTGGCATTAGCCTTTGTTTTTTTAACGGCATCGCGCACGGTATTAAACACAGGAACCTTTCCTAAAACTGTTTGCCCACCTTTGGAAGGAGTAACCCCACCGACCAATTTAGTGCCATATTTCATGCATTGTTCGGCATGAAACTGTCCTTCGCGACCAGTGATCCCCTGGACGATTAATCTTGTTTTTTCATCAACCAGAATACTCATTGTATTGCCTTTACAATTTTTTGCGCGCCATCTTTCATACCGTCCGCAACTATAACTTCAATTCCGGAGTCGTTAAGAATTCGATGACCTTCTTCCATATTGGTTCCCTCCATTCTTACCACGATAGGCACTTTGACTTTTAGTTTTTTAGCCGCTACCTCAACACCTCGGGCAAGAATGTCGCAACGCAAGATACCCCCGAATATATTAATAAAAATTCCTTTCACATTTGGATCAGATAGCAGGATACGAAACCCGTTTTCAATCATTTCTTCATCGGCTCCACCACCGACATCTAAAAAGTTTGCCGGTTCACCACCTGAATGCTTGATAATATCCATTGTTGCCATGGCTAATCCAGCTCCGTTGACCATGCAGCCAATATTTCCGTCAAGTTTAATATAGTTCAAATCGAATTTGCTAGCCTCCACCTCCATCGGATCTTCCTCATCAAGGTCGCGGTAGGCCTGAGTTTCTTTTTGTCTATATAAAGCATTATCATCAATGTTCACCTTTGCGTCTAGCGCCAGAACCCGGTCATCTTTGGTGATAATGAGGGGATTGATTTCGAGCATATCGCAATCTTCTTTAATAAAGGCCTGATAAAGATTCATAATAAATGGAATCATCTGCTTGAGTGCATTACCACCTAAATTTAGGGCAAAAGCGAGTTTCCTAGCCAGATAAGGTTTTACACCAATGATGGGATCAATTAATTCTTTAATGATTTTCTCGGGTGCTTCTGCAGCGACTTCTTCTATCGCCATACCCCCTGCTTCGCTGGCCATGATCAATATACGACTAGTTTGTCTGTCCAAAAGTATGCCCAGATAGAGTTCTTTGGCGATGGGCATGCCTTCTTCGATAAGGACTTTTTTTACTTTTCTTCCTCCAGGCCCTGTCTGTGGCGTCACCAGTGTCATCCCAATAATCTCACTGGCAAGTTTTTTAGCTTCCGCTGCACTCTTGGCGAGCTTGACACCACCGCCTTTACCACGTCCACCAGCATGAATTTGCGCCTTGACTACAACCATATCTGTTCCCAGCTCTCTTGCGGCAGCCGCAGCTTTTTCTGGGTTATCCACGACTATTCCCTTAGGAACAGCAACCCCGTGTTTTGCAAGAACTTCCTTCGCCTGATGCTCGTGAATATTCATGTTTCTAACGAGAATTTAAAGGATGAAAATGAAAATCTCTTTGGAATGAAGCCAATTTCATAACACAAGCACACATGGCTTGTCAAAATATAATCTAGTTACTTTTACTGTTAGTGAAGAGGCAATAACAAAATGATTAGAACCTTGGTTGGTGCATGTCAAGATGGGAATCTGTTGGAAAAATTTTAAACGTTAGAAAGAGCCAAGTTTTCTCAACATTGTGATGCTATATTCTTGGGCGGGGTTTTAGTAGGGCTTTGGTGAGTGCTACTGGTGTGGTTATTTTTGCTTTTGGCAAGCAGCTCTGTCCAGGCTTCCAGCAACGGCGTGAGTACCTTAAGTATAGACTCAAGGGCTTTGCGGTCAGATTTAATATTGGCTAAAGTCAATTGTTGGAGAATAAACTGGTATAGTGCCTCCAGTTTCTGAGCCACTTCGCCGCCCTTACTCATGTCGAGCGAAAGTGACAGCTCATTTATAATATCGTGGGCTTTATTGATGTAGATACCTTTTTTGGACGGATCTTTATTGTCAACCCCTTCGAGGGCCAAATTTACGAATTTAACAGCTCCCTCGTACATCATGATAATGAGTTTTCCCTGACTTGATGTAGCTATTTCGTTATGACGGTATTCTTTGCGAAACCTAGCTGGGACCATATTTTAAAATCCTAATTCTTAAAAAAGTTGGCTGCTATTATTTTCTTTTGCGAAATATATCTTGAATTCCTGCCAAGGCACCAGCAAAAGTATCTCTCTGCGAATTGAGCCTCCCCAAAACAATTTCGAGGTTGCTGAATCTAGATTTCAGGTTTTCCTCAAAAACAAGCAGGCGTTCCGCTTGTTCCAATAGTGTCTTATTAAAGTCGTCGATCGAATCTTTTATGGTGTCAACTTCAGTGACTAACGGTCCGTTTAAAGACGTATCGACCATATTTTCTAATTGGCGATTAAGAATTTCTGCCACTCCTTTTGACAGTGTAATTTGACCATAACTTCCAGCGGTTAAATTACCGAGACGGAAGTTAAGTCCCTTTGAGTCTCCTGCAGAACCTGCGTAAAAATTTCCAGACCCTGTGGCGTCTACAAAAGTACTTGCACCTGAGTTGCTAAGTTGGGCAGTCTTATTCCCAAGGGCATCCGAAGATACCTTTACATTATATGTTCCGGCCAGAGTGTCTCGGGTGTATCCGACGAAAGTGACGGACGAGTGTGTCGTGCTGCCACGACTGGAAAACAGTTGGCTTACATTTTGAATGTCTGTCGTCAAAGCATTAGATAGATTATTGGTGTCTATTATGAGCGTTCCATCTGATTGGGTGGTGATGCCGATTTGCGATAGGTATTTATAATTACCGCTGGCGCCTATTACTTCATTACTTATTGAGCTGCGAAGAATTTGTTGCAGGTTTTGTACTGCAAAATTTGCGAACAATACACCGGTTTCATTGGTTTCTGTGTCGATCGCCAATTGTTCGTTTAGATATGTGAAAACTTCGTTATATTCATCAATAAAATCAGAAACCTTGGTTGTTATCGCATCTATATCTGTGGAAAGAGTAATGGTTCCTGAACCCGCCGATTGTAGCTTGAGCGCTGCCCCATTAATGACGTCAGTGACAGTGTTGGATGATTTGCGAATGGAAACACCATCGACTGTCAAGCTAGCATCCTTAGCTGTTTGCGTTGTTGTAAAATTTATTCCAGTTACAGGGTAAAAGGTGTCTTTTGTATAAGTCATCGTTACAGCACCGCTTGATCCTGTTTGAGTACCTGAAGTAAGAAGCCTTATGGGTTTTGTAGCGTTACCATCGTTTAAAAAGGCAGCCTTGAGATCGAACCCTAAGTTGTTGATCGCTAGCCTTAAACCGTCCACCGTGTTGTTGGTGCTATCAATGGTGATTGTTCCTGAAGCTGACCCAACAGTAATTTTTAATTTTCCATTATCCAGTGACGAGGTAGTGGTCGCATACCCTTCCGAGATAATTTTAGTTTCTGTGGCTAAGTTGTTAACAACGAGAGAATATGTTCCGGAAGAGGCAGAACTGGTAGTAGTTATATCAACAACCTTGTTGCTGTCAGAGGCGCTATTATTTGAAAAAATACTTTTGTTGACGATAAATCGACTTTCGGTATTTAGCGTGTTCACGACGCTTTTGAATGTTTGTAGCCTCTTCTTTAGCTCCTGAAAACTCGATAGCTTTTGTTGCTCGATTGTTCTTTTAGCCTCAACCAAGTCCATTGGTCGAGCTTCCAGCGAAACCATCTTATTGATGATATCCTGAGTATCGAGGTTCGAATTTATACCGTATACTGCGTTTGTTGCCATTAGATAAATTAGACCTATTAGGGTAGGACAGTTCTTTCCGGTGTTCTTCATGAATTTATCGGTTTCTTAAATTCTTTTCTTTAATGGATTTAAAGGGTTTTGGCCATTGATTGCTACTGCCCTATTGTGCAAAAATAAACTTAACCCATCCCCTAATAAACTACTGTACTTAAAGACTTTATATTGTTTTTATTGATTTGGTAGTTTGGAATGTTAGAGTAGGGCAATTCCATTTAAATTACCCTAGAAGTGGGGTCCAGTAATCTCACATTTTGATTGGAACAGACATGTCAGACCAGTTTGAACTATTCGCAGAGTCCAAAGAAACCAAAAAAGCAGATATTGACACCTCTCTAAAGGCCTCGAAAAAGCATCGTATTCTCTATTTCGACTTAGAAACTCAAAAAAGCTCCAACGAAGTTGGGGGGTGGGAAAATACTCACCTTATGGGACTAGCTGTTGGTGTAGTGTGGGATAGCCTAGAACAAAAATTTTTTAGCTACTTGGAAAGCGAGGCCTCTCAATTGGCAGAAAAACTTAAGAAAGCCGACCTTGTTGTGGGTTTTAATGTGGTTAAATTCGATTACGGGGTTCTGCAGCCATATGTTGACTTTGATCTTCAGGAAATCACTACTTTCGACATTCTTATTGATGTCCATAAGAAACTTGGACACAGGCTGAGTCTAGATCACTTGGCGCAAAACACACTCGACGCAAAAAAAAGCGCCGATGGGTTAGCTTCCCTAGAGTGGTATAAGGAGGGGAAAATAAACAAGGTTATCGAGTATTGCAAACATGATGTGAAAATCACCCGCGATTTATTCCTCTATGGTGAGTCCCATGACTATGTTAAATATACAACCCGTTCAGGGGTAGTCAAGGATTTGGAGGTAAATTGGAAATCAGCTAGTCTAATTAAAAAAATTATTAACTAAAAATTTTTTTAATTTTTATTTTATGTTTTAACAGATTTTAAAAGTTTTTCAATGATATCATTTGTGGTGATATTTTCTGCTTCAGCTTTAAAATTGAGGATGAGCCTATGCTCAAGTACCTGCCTTGCTACACACTTAATATCCTCGATACTAACAGTTACTCGGTTGTCCATTAGAGTTCGTGCTTTTGCTCCTAATAGGAGATATTGAGATGCACGTGGTCCTGCTCCCCAGTCCACCCATTCGTTTATAAAATCAGATATCGCCCCATTTTTACTCGGACGTGAACTCTGCACAAGTCTTACCGCGTACTCGGCTACATGTTCAGAGACTGGAACATTTGGTACCAGTTTTTGTAGTTCTTGAACCCGTTCCGCATTTAACACGATATTCAAATCTGGCTGTATCCCGGAAGTTGAGGTCATTGCAATACCTACCTCTTGCTCCATGGTAGGATAATCTACGTTTATGATGAACATGAAACGATCGAGCTGCGCTTCAGGTAAGGGGTAGGTGCCTTCGTGTTCGATAGGGTTCTGCGTCGCGAATACCAGGAAAGGTTGAGCCAGCTCATATGTGTTCCCACCAACAGTAACCTGTTGTTCCTGCATTGCCTGAAGCAAGGCGGCCTGTGTTTTTGGCGGAGTTCGGTTTATTTCATCTGCCAGGATAATATTTGAAAAAATTGGACCTTTGATAAAACGAAACTCTCTTTTGTTTGTCGCTTGGTCTTGAAAAAGTATGTCCGTTCCGGTGATGTCAGAAGGCATCAGATCGGGAGTAAACTGGATTCTGCTAAAGTTGAGATTAAGTACCCTTGCCAGCGTATTTACCAGCAGGGTCTTAGCTAAGCCAGGGACACCGACAAAAAGACAATGCCCTTTACAAAAGAGTGCGGTCAACAGGTTTTCGATTACTTCATTTTGACCCACGATCACTTTGTGAATCTCTGTGGTGATATGGCTTTTTGCTTTTACTAACTCTTTTGCTAGTTCTAAGTTCTCAGTCATCATTAAGTTTTGTTAAAATTTATCGAGCCCTAATCTATGTACCCAAACAGTTTTGCTTGCGATTCTTTTTCTTTATTTTGCCCTAGTTTTTGATGAATAGCCATTAACCGCATATGCACAAAAGGATTGAATGGATTAACGCGTATAGCCTTTTCGTAAAACTCGCGTGATTTTATCATATTCCCAATATCAAAATTTAGTTCGCCCATGCTCGCTAAAGTGGTGTGAAACATAGGGTAGTAATTTAAACTTTCTTCTAATAATCTTTTAGCCTTTTTATATTCTTTAGTAACAAGATGAGCTTTGGCCAATTTATTATGAAGTATGGGAGAAAATACTTTTGACTGGTCAATGGCACGTTGGTATTCGATAAGGGCTGCTTTGTGAAAATTTCTAGACTTTAAAATATCTCCCAAGAAAGCTAGGTCCTGACTTCTCCTGTTTTCGATCTCGCGATATTCTTTGTGTAACTCTTGAGTTGAACGATCGACTTTAAATTGTATTCCTGGTGGTTTGAGTCCGGGGATAGTTTTAAGCTTTTTTTGTTTGACGAATTGTTCCCATTTCTTCTGAAAAGTCTCTAGATTTGTCCCTAGATTATTTAATAAAACCTGGTCAAAAGAATCTCCATCTGCTAGTTTTTCAAGAACGGATGAAATTATTTCTTCTCCATGAGTTTGGGTAAGGTATTCAATCATTGTGGAAACTTCCGCATAAGCGAGTTGCACATCTTCTGGGGTTTCTAGTTTTGCCAGTGAAGGCATCATACTATCCAAGGAAATTAGGTAGTTCTTTTGTAATCCCTCCGCCAGTATTGTTTCCATGATAGGTGTCAAATACTGATCCCCATTTCGCCATCTAGTCTCGAAATATTTTGCGATTCCTTCATGCATCCACAACGGTAAATTATTGCGACTTTTCTTGGTTAGAAGATAATGCATATACTCATGACTTAAAGTATCCATCCAATTGTAGCCGCGCACCAGAGAACCTGGAGAAATCATCATGATGCGGTTATATTTACAGAGTGCTACCGTGCCGGAAGTAATAATGTCTTTCAAGGTCAATGGAGAAATCTTTGAAAAGCCGTCTCGGTTAGGGTAAAACTCGACTAAAACTTTCTGCTTAGGGTAGTAATCTAAAATTTTACCTAGGACTTTATAAGACTTTTCTAAAACTTCTGACGCATAATGGACGAGTATTTCATCGGGTCCCTGCTGAAAGCGATAGATAAAGTGATTTGATTCTTTGGTGACAAAAAATTTTGTTGCTTTGTTTGTGTCATTAACCAATTCTTTGAATTTGCTTACTTCGCTATGATTTCCTTCTACCTGATTGAGAATTTTTACGGCATATTCATAATTTCCTTTTGAAAACTCAACGCGCGCTTTAAGAAAATGAGTGTCTCCCGATTCGGGATATTTTTTAAGAAGGTTATTAGTAAAGGATTCTGCTTCTACAATATTCCAATCTTCAATTAATTTATGTCCCGCGAACACTTTTTCAGGTGGAACAACCACTGGGTCGGCGAAAACAGGTAGGGTTAACACCAAGCTTGTTAACCAAGCTGTTAGAATTTTAAGGATTCGGTTCATTTTACTAGATTTTTATAGTACTCCATGACCATACGTTGATAATCTTTTGGTGTTTGTTTTTTCATTGCATTTAGAATTTCTTCACGAAATTCTTTTGGTGCTTGATATTGGTCTTCAGAAGGCAGAAGAACACGCTCCTTTTGCATTCTCTGCGAACCTCCGCGTCTGGAATCAGGGCTACTTCCGGTGCCAAGTCTTCTAGGTGCTTGTCTCTGGGCTCTTCCAGTTTTATCATTGGAACTCTTCATCTGTTTAAGCATATCGCGGGTGTCGTTTAATCCTTTAAGAGCTTGGTTTTCTGATTCTATGCTTTCTGGGATATTTTTTCCCTCAAGACTTTTCTCTGCGCGTTTCATATGGCGACTGGTTTGGTCCATTCTTTGTGATAGTTCGGGGGGAATTACAGGGTTATTTTTATTCAATTTATCTAACAGTTGCGCCAACTTTTCAGTTTCTCCGCGCATCTGGTGCTCTTGACTAGCCATTTGCTTTAATTTTTCTTTCTGTTCTTTGTTGATGAAAGAATCATAACTTTTTTTAATCGAGCGCATCATTGAGCCTAGTTTTTTAGATATTTCATTATTAAGCCTTATTGCCTGCCGCATGTCTTTATCCACTAACTCGGAAAGGTCTTCCCGCAGGTTGGGTGTCGTGCGTAGATTATTCTGCCACCTTAAAACGTCAGGGTATGCTTGCTTGAATTGGTTGGCGAACTCTTTGAGGTCCTGTAATTCGGCCAATTCTTTAAGAGAGTCATATTTTTTAAGTAAGTGGGGCAGGATTTCTTTAAATCGCCGAAACTCATTTACACGGAGGGAGTCTTTTTCCTGGCTTAATCTAGAGTGACTTTTGCGTGCCTCGTTGAGTTTATGGAAGTTCTGGTCCATTTTTTCTAATTGAGCGGCATCTACTGTAGCTTGGCTCAATTCCTTTATTTTTTTGCTTATTTTAAATTCCTTATTTATGAGTTTTTCTAATTGCTTCATTACCACATGCTCTTCAAGAAGCTTCTCGTTTTCTTTGAATAGTTCACGAACAGCCTCTACATCTTGCAAAAGACCTGTGAACAACTTATTTAAATCATCTTTGAATTGCATTGACTGTTGCTGTCTTACATCCCGATTTATTTGCGTGGTTTCTTCCACGAGCTTTTGTTGTCTGTTTTTTAATTGATCCAGTTTGTCACTAGTATCATCCAATATCCCCATTGTTTCTGGATCGAGAAATCCATCCATTTCTGAGTCGGCACGGTTGAACTGACTAGCCAGGAGTTGCAGGTCTTCCGTTATTTGTTTTAATTTTTCTATAGCCTCCTCAATTTGTCCTCGATTTATCATGTCCTGCATTTTTTCTAGGGCAGCAGAAAAATTATCCATATTTAGGCGCTTGAACGCGTTCGGATTTAAAAACTCATCTGGCATCGATTGCACCTGGCGTGATAATTGGTCCATTATCTTTTGTAGGATTTCACGAATCTTATTTATTTTGTTTTTTAACTCGTTTGAGTTTGGTGGGAATTTGCCATCTTTAATTTTTTCAAATTCCTCGCGTAACGTTTGAGTTAGTTCGTTAAGTTCTTTTTCTAATCCCACCATCCTATCCAGTTTCTGTTTGTTGGTCATTTTAATCAGAAATAAAATATCTTTTTCTAAATGTTCGGTCATCTGCTTATTGATGGGGGCGTATGGAGAACTGGTCTCAAACTTTGCCTGTGTTGGTTTATAGATTGTGTTTTGAAGGTTACTAAGGGCTTCTATCTGGTTGCGACGAATACGAGATAACCCTCCAATAATATTTTTAAGGAGGTTGAGGTACGTTTGTGGGAACTGGTCAATCGATTCCCCTCTATCGTGTATTTGTTGTGCAAGGCTAACTATTTCGATTAGTTCATCAATGCTAGTTATAAACAATTGTTTCCAGCTTGTAAGGTTGCCAGGTTCGTTTTCTAGAGATGCTCCCTCAACCAATCCGGTTGACAGAAGGGCAATCATTTGTTCGGTCATTTTTTCTTGCAATGCTATGAGATTTTCCATCTCCTTTTCTGAATCGAATATGGTGAAATTGTAGATCTCGGATTGACCTGTGTTGGGACCAAACACATTATCGTTATCTTTTACTTCAAGATAGTATTGAACCTCATCGCCTGGGCGTAGAACCATTTGGGCTAAGGTCCATGTGTGGCTGTCCTTAGCTTCCTTTTTCTTAATTTTGAATTTTTTAACTGGAATCCGCTTGATTTTTCCGTTCACGATGACTATCAATTCGACAGAGTTAATACCGAAATCATCTTTTGCCTCATAAAACAACTGGACTTTATCGGTGTTAAAATAGACGGGTTTGGGATTGGCTAAGAACAAAATAATGCTCGGAGAGTCGTCCTTATCAAGTGTTACCGGATATTTTTTAGCAATCAGGTGTTTGTCGCCATTTTTGTCTTTCACGCTGAACTGGTAAAACCCTTTTTCTTTTACCAAGAGGTTTCCTGTTAAGCTGGTCTCATTTTCTTTGCTCATGGCATAGTTATCTTTTCTGTTAAATACCAAGTCGCCTCCAATTACTGGAACCTTGGTTTTCGCGATTATGTTGACTTCGGTTCCTGGTAGTACGTGAATTTTTCCGTCGAGAGATTCTATGGATTTTGTCTTTATACCTGTATAAGCAGGGAAGTGAAAAGTCAAATTAAGCGATTCGATGGAATAGTTGTCAAGTGTCGACTCATAAATTGTTTGCTCTTTGTCGGTTGTTTGCACTTCTGAGATTTGGGCTGGTGCTATTGGATCTGTCCAATGCGCATATCCTTTTTTTAAGAAATTAGGGATGAGGAGCGCGATAAAGGTTAACGAAAAAAAAGTTCCCAGAAACCAATTACGACTGATAGTTATGCCACTTTGGTCGATTACAGTTGAAGGGTCAATTTTACTAACAACAGGGCCAGTCCGCCGATGTAACTCACGAATAAATTCCAGGGAAGCGGTATTATTAAACTGAGGATGATTAAGGCGGCGACCTAACTGGCTTGAGTTTATCAGCGCATTATTTAAATGAGGGTAGCGTGAGTCTGCAAGTAGGGCTGCGTTATCTTGAGAAAATGGTACAAATAAAACTCTAATGAAATGGCTAGATATAATATATACCAACCCTCCTAAAAAAATGCCTATCGCAGGCAAGGTCCATTCAACCAAGGGTTTGTAGGCCCAAACTATGAGGCAAGCCAGAAGATAACTTCCTATGATGTATGTCAGAATAATATACGTCCCATGCAAGGCCTGAGTTTGCCAACGTAGACGCCTTATCCGACCTAGAAAAATCTCAATGAGGGCTTTTGGTTCCATGAGGATAGAACTCAATAGAAGATCGATACTCTATTCTAATATAATTTTAATTTTTAACGAATAAAAGAAAGAAGAAAAAAATCAATCCATTTATTTATCCTGGTTCTCTGTCTTAGATAAGTTTTGTTTATAGAACCCTTCAAATAGCTCCATAGGCAGAGGGAAAAAAGTGGTTGTATTTCGGTCAGTTGAGATATCTAAAATCGTTTGCAAGAACCTCAATTGTAGTGCTGGGGGATGTGCGCCTATGGTATCCGCCGCTTGGCCTAACTTTTCCGCCGCTTCGAATTCGCCCATGGCATTGATCACTTTGGCACGACGTTCTCGCTCCGCTTCTGCTTGTTTAGCGATGGCACGCTGCATTTCCTGAGGCAGGTCAACATTTTTAACCTCAACATTGGCGACTTTGACTCCCCATGGTTCTGTTTGTTCGTCGATTACTCTTTGTAGTTGAGAATTAATCTCGTCGCGTTTCGACAACAGGTCATCCAATTGGCTTTGGCCCAAAACACTCCGCAGTGTGGTTTGGGCCAGTTGAGAGGTGGCATAGAGGTAGTCTTCTACTTCAATGATAGCCTTTCTCGGATCCATTACACGGAAGTAGATGACTGCGTTAACTTTGACCGTTACATTGTCGCGAGTGATGATGTCTTGAGGAGGTACGTCCATGACTACCGTACGTAGACTTACTTTAACCATTTTTTGAATGCCGGGGATGACGATGATCAGTCCTGGACCCTTCACTCTCCAGAACCGGCCAAGCATAAAGATCACACCACGCTCATATTCCCTGAGGATCTTGAACGCACTGAAAAGAAGTAAACCCAGTATAATTAAAACAACAATCAAAGTGTCCATTTGCCATCTCCCCGACTGGTTTTTGTATTACAATAATAACAGTTTTCTGTTTCAATAAACAGGGAAGCGTAACAATATTTTCCAAGCAACTATGACTAAGTTATATGCTATGAAAATAACCGTTTTTTTTTCATTTATTTTTGTTTTTGTTTCTTTGGCTGTAGCAAATGAACAACCGCTTGTTCTTTCCACCAACACCTCACTGACGGAGGATGGCAAAGTTAGCATTCATTTGACTTTGAAAAATAGCGGACAGAGAACCCTTTATGAAATTCAACCAATGATTCACTTCCATCACACTATGGCGATGATGTCTAGAATAGTACAATTAGAACCGGGTCAGAAAATCACACTGGAAAATAATGAACATCCACAGGTCTTAAGGAGCGGACGTTACCCTCTTGTTATCATGAGTCAATATAAGACCAACAGTCGCATGAAGCCTCATACGCAGATCCATACGGACTCATTTTTTTTCCGCGAACAGGTAGATTCTGCCATTGATGGAAAAATTACTGCAACCTTAAACGGCGATGAGTCGCTATTGGAAATTTTGCTAAAAAACAATTCAGATTCGTTTAAAAATATTCGGTTGATGCTTTTATTGCCTCCGGGATTAATGACAGAAGAGTTGGGGCAAATGATGGGATTTACTATTCGTGGTGGGCAAGAAAAAAATATAAAAGTAGCTGTAAAGCGCAAGGAGGGAAGTCCTTCATCAATTTATCCCATACACCTTTTGATTGAATATGGCGAAATGTTAAAACATTATACAGGGGATATTAGTGGTGAGATTGATTTTCGTTCCATGCGAGAACGTACCGCTATTATTCCAGCACTCAGTGCTATCATTATCTTAGCATGTTTTCTACTCTTTCGATTTCATTGGAAAAAAAAGAAAAACCGAACCTTCGATAAACAACCCAGTTTACTAGGAGCTTGCAGGTGATATTTTTATTGGGTGTCTTTAAAAGGGATTGTTTTTGAAATGCTTGTATATCACTCCGGCGAAGATGAACCAGCCGGCCATAAAACAAAGTCCACCAATTGGAGTGACTGGACCAAAAAGACGAGGCCCATCGAAGGTAAGGATGTAAATACTGCCCGAGAACATTAAGATTCCCGTGGTGAATAAAATACCAACTTTTTTAAGTGGTTTGGCACCATCCCCAGCAAGTTGGGAGCAAATTATGCCAACAAGAATTAGGGCAAGGCCATGGTAGCCCATATATTCAGTAGCTGTTTGAAACGCGCTCAGTTTTTTTTCGGTGAGAATATTTTTTAAGCTATGCGCACCCATCGCTCCCAGCATTACACTGAGTCCACTGAAGATTGCTCCTGTTGAAATCCAATTCATGATTTAAAGTCCAAAGCAAATGATTTGTCGAGTATTTTCCGTTTGTTCGATTAAAGTCATTTATTTTTTGCAATGATTTACTCAAGCGAGGTCTAGCTAACCGACAATATTATATCGCCTCGGCCTGTAGCTAACACCAAATTCGTTCCGAGAAATATCCTCACATTTACTTTCATCAACTCCCTCTTGATGAGTCACGATAGTGGCTTGTACCGTTGGAATATATTTTTTGGATTCTTCGATAAATTCTTTCACCTTTTCATATATGCCATCACGTAGGCCGGGTAAGGGACGGACGATTTCATCATAGGCTTCAGCCGTATCGGCGTTGAGGCTGATTGATACCGAGTCAACCAGACCTTTAAGTTCGGGCAGGATATTTCGCTTGTTAATAACGTTGCCATGCCCGTTAGTATTTAATCTAACTTTTCCCCCAGCCGCTTTAATCTTTTTAGAAACTTCTTTGATGACATCGAGCCTCAAAGTCGGTTCGCCATATCCGCAAAAAACGATCTCATCATACTTGGTACAATTGTCAATAGATGCCCACACTTCTTCGGCTGTGGGTTCGCGGTCGAGTTTAAGGTTGTAGCCCTGTACCACTGGTCGCGTCAATCTTGTGCAGAAAGAGCAATCGGCTGTGCATCGTGTTGTCAGGTTAAGGTAAAGCGAATTACGGATCTGGTATGAGACTTTTCCCGTTTTAGCGTCTTTGCCGATTCCAAACAACTCGAAGAAGTTGAGTGCGGTGGTACGT
>Ga0315336_1000638_pt1 | contig 88930 bp, 82 predicted proteins | sample ASW5metaG_FD_204512 | JGI IMG/M metagenome (GOLD analysis project Ga0315336, IMG submission 204512) | Ammonia-oxidizing marine archaeal communities from Monterey Bay, California, United States - ASW #5 | ecosystem: Environmental > Aquatic > Marine > Intertidal zone | place: USA: California...
ATTAAAAAACACCTGTGATGTTCTCCCATGATGAAACCCCGTCCCATACGACAGCTTCATAAGGGAAAACAAAAAACGCGACCGGCTTGGCTTTGCTAAAGCAAAACCCGGGCCGGCTGCAATAAAGCAAAACTTTATCGCGGGGTGGAGCAGCCCGGTAGCTCGTCAGGCTCATAACCTGAAGGTCGTAGGTTCAAATCCTACCCCCGCAACCAACTTTAATTGCTCAATAGATTGTTCTGATAGCTGCTGCGAGGACTTTGGCCCGCGGCAAAGGTTCAGAATATTGGCCAGTTCACCCTTGAGGTCCAGTTTGAGCTCACCGTTGACCGGCATCAGCGTGATCTCGCTGACAAGCGAGCGGATCAAATCGAGCGCTTCATAATTCTTCTCACTACTTTCGAGAAATCTCTGCAACCGAGTAATCTTCGCGCGATAAAGAACTACCATACTCGGATGCAGCAACAGCTGCTCGGGCGGTAATTCGGTGAGGGAGCTGGTCAACGTCTCTTTACGTTGTTCCAGGGTGGACAGCTCGTCTTTAATGGAGGCGGGTGAAATACCGGCTTTCAAGGCATCGATCAGTTTGGCAATCTCGTCTTCGGTTTTGCTGAGTTGCTGCTGCTGGGCGGCTTTCTTGCCGCTCTGTTTACGGTGTAGCTGGTTGGTTTCTCGGATGTACTCTTCACAGAATATATTGAACAGGTCCGGATCCATCAGATTATGGCGCAGTTTATCAAGAACCTTTTTCTCGAGCTGGTCTTTACCTTTCACCAACAACCATTCCAGTTGAAGGGCCCGCTTTGAGTCTTTCTGTGTTCGGTCCAGCAGTGGTTTATTTGATTTCACGTCGATCACGCTGGCGGTACCAGGTAAGGACGAATGGACGCGCTATTTTACTTATCACGGACTGAAACGGAATTGGCTCGATGTCGGTTACAGGAAAGGGTAGATTTTTTTCTTCCGAATTAAATATGGCATCGGCAAGGGCGCGGCCCATGGAGACAGAAAGGGCGACGCCCCGGCCATTACATCCGATCCAGGCCCAACCATTTGGTCCCAGCTTGTGAAAATGCGGCGTATGATCACGAGTAATGCCGACATAGCCTGAACTGATTGTCTCGATCTTCGGGTCGGTAAATTGCGGAAAGATTTTTTGTATTCGTTTGCAGATACGTTGTTTTATCCGTTGTTCGCCCTTAAACGGGACTGCCAGCGCACCGCCTGTTATCAGGCGATTGCGGGCATCATAGCGAAAGAAATGTAAATCCCCTTGCGTATCTGAAATGGCCTGACGTCCGGGGATTACAGATTTTCGAATATTGTCAGTCAATGGCTGTGTCGCCATTTGCCAGGACAAGACAGGGACAATGCTGCGGGCAAGCTTTGGCGCCAAGCCGGGGCGGGTAATACCGCTATAGGCGTTGGTTGCGAGTACCATGGCACCCGCACTAACCGAGCCGTTTTCAGTCTCAACACGCCAGCCGTCGGGTGTCTGGTTATACTTGATCGCCGGAGAATGTTCAAATATTTGAACCGACCGTTCAGCCGCGACCCGACCCAGCTCGCGCGCCAGCGCCAACGGGTTCACATGTCCGCCAGTTTTATTCATGAAACCTCCGTAAAAGAAAGAACTTCCCGTAAGTTCGTCGATTGCCGACTTGTCCAGAAGTTCTATTGCCTTGCCAACACGCTGCCATTGACGAAACCGGCTGGTACTGATGGCTTTGACACGTCCCGGACTATGGGCAGGCTGGACCCATCCTGACTGTTCGGCTTCGCAAACAAGTTTTGCCTCACGGACGACATCGAATAAATACTGTGCGCTGCTACCAACCAGATCAACAAAACGCTCTCCGGTTTCACCAAAGCGCGCGATCAGATTATCCGGATCCGCTCTGGTCATGACCGGGATGACCTGGCCGTTATTGCAACCCGACGCTCCGAAACCGACTGTATCGGCCTCCAGCAAGACTACTTTCAGACCATGACCGGCAAGATGCCATGCGGTTGACAGACCGGTGAAACCGGCCCCGATGATGATCGCATCGGCCTGGATATCCTCTTCCAGCGACGGATAGCTTTTACCTGCCGGTGTCACACTTTGCCATAATGATGTTTGCGACATATTAATGGATGCTCCCTTTATCGGGCTTTTGTATTTTTCATCACGTTAAGAAACGTCTTGTATTTTTTACTTTGCGCCAATTTCGCAATTTGTTCAATCAACGGCGATGCCACGCTTATTCAGGCTAGGCACAGCGAACACTCAGTAAGCATAGTCTCGCAACAGCGCTTGCAGTTTCCCGTCAGTAAAGTGAAATCGCCGCTCCAGCTTGCGAGTCGCATCTCTTTTTTTAACGTTAGCGTCACCCATTGATATCCCCGATCCGGTTTTCTGCTTTACAAATGCTAAACAGCGCTTAATGTGAACATATAGTGAGCGCTAACTTAATATGACTCAATAACATAATAGTCAAGGACATGATGTGGCAGATATTAACGACATTCCAATATTATTGAGAAGAGAAATTGAGGCTAGAATTGCCGGCCCCTTGATCGATGCATTCATGAAGGAGTTTGGTCGCGAAAAAACGATCGCCATCGCATCAGACGTCATTCTGAAGCTGGCCGAAGATTCCGGAAAACAGCTGGCAGAACGATGTGGAGGAAATTCGCTTGATCATCTCTCCAAAGGAACGGGGCAGTGGTCTGCTGGCGGGGCACTTAAACGAGAAGTCATTGAGCAAACGGACGATAACTACAACTATAACATCGTGACCTGTAAATACGCCGAGATGTATAAGGAGCTAGGTATGGAACAACTTGGCTTCATTTTTTCGTGCGGACGCGATGGCAAAATGTTCGGGGGGTTTAATCCGGACATTGAGTTTCGCCGCACACAAACGATTATGGAAGGTGCTGATTATTGCGATTTCAGGCTATCACTGGATGATACAGAATCCGAGGATTAATGAATTCGAATGCGACCAACCGTGAAGCCTCATTCGACTTTCACAATCGCGGATTTAGGATAAAGCGAAGAATATTACGTTCAGCATTCTATGGAAAATGATACGAAGAGGCTGATTGTCTCTATAAACTCATCATCGGCCAAATGCAGATAAAGAACCGGAACGAACCCAGGGAAACATAATCCAATGAATAACAGCCTTAATAGTGGAAATCTTGCGTCCGTTCTTGATTGCGGTAATCCAGATACAGAAACTTATGTGATTGAAGTTTGTCCTGATGGCGAAAGCATTGCTTACAGCTATTCAGATTTCCGATCGCAAGTGTCTGCTCTTGCGCGTGGTTTGTGCAAGGCTGGATATAAACGCGATGATGCAATTGGAATCGCAGGTGGTAACAGCGTCCAGTTTCTTGTTGCTTATTTCGCTATCATGAAAGCTGGAATGATAGCGGCACCGATTAATTACAAACTGTCATCACGGGTGATTGAGCATATTATTTCTGATTCAGACATCCGTTTGGTTCTGGCAGACGCCATGTATGCCGACGAATTCGAAGGATTGGTTAAAACACATATATATTACAATTCAGGGTTCGGTGATCTGGCTGATGATGGTGATTTCGAAACGGTGGCAATGGCCGAAGATGACATCGCGACAATTTTGTATACGTCAGGATCGACCGGATTTCCCAAAGGCGTGCCGCTTACCCATGGGGGATATCTATGGGCAACAGAGGTTCATCCAACACGGCTTGGTTTAAAAGACGCAAGGGTCCTTGTCGCCGCTCCGTTTTATCATATGAACGCGTTGTTTCAGTCCAAGATTATTGCTCGTTATGGTCAGACCATGGTGCTGATGCAACAATTTGACGCCTATCGGTATATAGAATCCATAGATCGCCACGCCTGCACTAATCTGACATCTGTGCCGACCATGCTGGCAATGGTGCTGCGGGAGACGGATGCCATTGCAAGCGGAGATTTTTCAAGTGTTCGAAGCGTTGGTGCGGCCTCGGCTCCGTCGACTACGGCTATGTTCAATAGACTAAAGGAGATTTTTCCAAATGCGGTTGTCGCCAACGGATATGGAACGACGGAATCGGGGCCGATTGCCTTTGGAGCCCATCCCGAAGGCCTGCCCCGACCCGCCATGTCAATCGGCCACCCGATTAGTGAGGTTGAAGTTCGTCTTTCTGGTGGTGAGAATGAAGATATCGGTGAAATGCAGATCAGGAACAATTGTCTGACGCCTGGTTACCTGAACCGCCCTGAAGAGACCGCTGATAAATTCCGTGACGGCTGGTATTGTTCGGGCGACGTCATGCAACGGGATGAAAACAATTTTTATTTCTTTGTCGGGCGCGCAGATGACATGTTCCCTTGCGGCGGGGAGAATATATATCCTGGCGAAGTTGAAGATATGCTGGAAACCCATCCCGATATCCTTCAGGCCGCTGTCGTACCGGTCAAAGATGAATTGAAGTACAGATTACCTGTGGCGTTTGTCGTCAAAAAACAAGACAGCAATCTTTCAGAAAATGAAGTCCGTCGATACGCGCTTGAAAATGGTCCGGCTTATGCGCATCCTCGCGCTATCTGGTTTGAAACTGTTATTCCGCTCGCTAGCACCAACAAAATTGACAAAAAAGCGCTGGAAGAAAAGGCCGGGAATTTGTTCGATCGCGACAAGGTCTCCAAAGATATCTAGGTTATCGATCCCTTCAATCCGTTGAGGATCATGTTTCTGGTTTCATCGGTAACTTTGCCGATGCCATATTCACCCACAGCCCAGTTACGTAAAGGCCAGACGGTGCAACTGCTAAGAAAGATATTGGCGGCGATTTCTGGATCAGAGATCGTGAATATCCCCTGATTTTTCCCCTCTGTCAGTATATCACTAATGATTTTTCTGTAGCGATCGCTGTTTTTACGAAAATTGTCTTGTGCCTTTGCGCCAAGGGAACGATGCTCAAAATACATCAGCATAAGATTGCGTGGATATTTGGCGTAATTTTCCATGATCGCATCAATCGCAAGTGACAGTTTTTCTTCAGTCGTGCGTCCCGTTTCAATGCGCGATTCAATGTTTTCCTGCATTTTTTCAAGGCTTTGGTCAAACAGGTTTTCAAGAATATTTTCTTTTGTTGGAAAGTATTTATACATGGTTGGCACTGTGGTGCCTGCTTCTTTAGCAATTGCTCTAACGGTGGCGCTTGCATAGCCGTCCCGGGCGAATATGGTGCAGGCTGCATCCAAAATCGATGCTTTGCGTTTATTGGCGCGGGGGGCAGAAAATTCTTCAGTACTGTCAGTTTTTGCCACATGCGAATGTTGAGGTTCCGCAACGGTTTCAATTATATGGGCAGCGTCGATTAGCTGCGTATGAGCAACGGCGGCGAAACGAGTGTCTTGGTGATAGAAACTGGTTTCCCAATGAGCGCGGGCATCGCCTTTGAATGCAAGATCGCAGCGAACATCGATTTCTGGAGCATTAATGTTCTTGTACCGCGTAATACTCGCTTCCAAAGTGGTCCCCTTAGAATCAACTTCAAACGCCCGTACGGTGCCAAAGGCTAACCCGGCCTCAGCAAGTTCAATCAGGGTTGGGACTGGCCAGTTATCTGCATTGGTGGTAGCTGCCGTTTCCAACATTCTGGCGCGTCCGCGAATGCTATCAGTCTCTGAAGTTTCGAGGCGCAAAGTGATATCACCGTTCTGGCTTGCAAGACGCACCTCTTTTTGAACTTTAATGTCGCCCATTGATATTCCCGATCTGGATTTCTGCTTTACAATTGCTAAACAGCGCCTAATATGACACATATAGTGAGCGCTAACTTAAAATAATTCAATAACAAAATATAATTGGCTTCACCCATCACCATAACGATAAGAACAATAGCGGGAATACAAAAATGAAAGCAGCTGTCATTACTGAACATGGTGGACCGGGATCGATTAATATCGATAATAATTTTCCAGATCCGAAGCCTGGCCCGGAAGACGTCATTCTGAAAGTTGGCGCTGCGTCGCTGAATTATCATGATATTTTTACTCGCAACGGCATGCCTGGGATTACTGTCCCCATGCCCGCGATCATGGCCCTCGATTTCGCCGGAGAAATTGTGGAGATCGGCAAGGGCGTAAAAGACTGGAAGATCGGTGACAGGGTATTGGTTGATCCCATTGATCGGGTTGGCACCACAGGCATGATCGGCGAAACATCGCATGGCGGTCTGGCCGAATACTGCAAGGTTCCGACCCATCATCTGGTTTCTCTGCCGGATGCTATTTCCTTTGAATCGGCATCGTGCCTGCCCGTGGCTTATGGAACGGCTCTTCGAATGATGTACACAATTGGGGATGTTCAGCCAAATGACAAAGTCATGATATTGGGCGCTTCTGGCGGCGTAGGCTCCTGCGCTGTTCAATTGGCAAAGGCGCGTGGCTGTGAGGTTATTGCCTGCGCATCCTCTCAAAGCAAGCTTGACCGGCTACAGGAAATTGGTGCCGATCAGCTGATCAACTATATTGACGAGGATTTTGTCAAATGGGTGTATCGCACGTATGGCAAACCGCATCGTCGCCAGTTTGAAAAAGGCCTTGATGTTGTCGTTAATTTCACTGGCGGGGATACCTGGGTAAAATCCCTTAAAGTGCTTCATCGGGGCGGTAAAATTCTAACCTGCGGTGCCACAGCCGGCTATGACCCCGCGGAAGACTTGCGATATATCTGGTCGTTTGAACTGAAAGTTTTAGGTTCGAACGGTTGGATGCGGGATGATTTGTTCGAGCTGTTTCGTTTGATTGAGGGTGGTTCGTTAATTCCAACAATTGATAAAATCCTGACGCTGGAGGATGTAAACGAAGCCTTTCGACTGCTTGAAGACCGTGAGGTCTTTGGTAAAGTTGTTATCAAACCCTAAGCCCGCAACAGTCGCAGGAGATCCTTATTATGAATGATGCCGCAACGAGACTTGATAAAAATCAAATTCAGGACCGCTTTGACCAATCCCCCTTTATTGCCTCTCTTGCATTGAAGGTGCAGGCGCTGGACCATGAGAAATCCGAGTTGACGGCGATCATGCCTATGGCGCCAGCTCTGGAACGGCGGGCCGGAACGAAGCAGTTTCACGGTGGGCCAATCGCTTCATTCATTGACACTATTGGAGACTTTGCTATTGGCATGATGCTGGGCGGCGGTGTTCCAACAATGAATATTCGCATTGATTATCTGAAACCGGCAGTTGGTGACTATTTGACGGCAGTCGCACGTGTTCGCCGCGCCGGTCGCACAGCTGCCATCGTTGATATCGACGTTTTGAATGACAAAAATGTTCTAGTCGCCATTGGCCGTGGCACTTATGCGTCGGTTACAGGCTAGGTCAATAATTCAGCTCGCCCTTTGTTCTATAGACGCTGATGCTAAACATTCATTTGACAACGCCTATATCTGAGGTAAGGCATCCAATTTGGATGTATATTTGGATGTATATTTGGATGTATATTTGGATGTATATTTGGATGTATATTTGGACCGCTTTGCCGAGAATTCTGAGACCCTAAGGGTTACAACCTCATTCTTCCGCAAACACGCATCTATTTGTTGCCAAGTCTCCTTCTGGCACAAAGCAGACTATACACGGTTCAAACTATTTCGTCTGGTTATGGATACAAAGCGGACCAAGCTGTTGTCACTCTTGAACCGTGGAATATGTGTTTTCTAAAGGCTTGTCTGAAAAAGCAAACGAAGATGGTTGCGTGCCCCCGCAACCAAGCTTTCCTAACATATATATCAATGGCTTGGATAAAGCCTTAGGGAAATATCACAGAATCGATTTTGTCTGGCACAATATTCAGAATTGGTAAGAAAATGTTTTTGCAAAGATAATTCTGTGTTCAAGAAAACCCATGCCGCAGTCAATGAAATTGAATACGGCATGGGGCGTGTTTGGATTACAGAAAGTCAGGCTGACCGCACTTCATCCAGGAAGTTATCAACTTCCTTGCTGAGCAAATCAGACTGGTTGGCCATCTCTTCAGCAGAATTGAGGACTTCAGCTGCTGATTTTCCAGATTGGTCGACAGCTTGCTGAACGTCTGTAATATTTTCAGTGACGTTCTGGGTGCCATCTGCTGCTTCTTGAACGTTGCGTGCAATGTCTTTCGTTGCTGCACCTTGTTCTTCGACAGCCGCCGCAATTCCATTGGCAATTTCGTTGACCTCGGAAATCGTTTTTCCGATATCTTCAATGGCCCCAACAGTTTCATTGGTAACGCCTTGCATGCTGGCGATCTGTGATGCAATTTCCTCAGTTGCACGCCCTGTTTGTGAGGCGAGGCTTTTCACTTCTGATGCGACAACCGCAAATCCTTTGCCGGCGTCACCTGCCCGAGCTGCTTCAATGGTAGCATTGAGTGCGAGCAGGTTGGTTTGCGCTGCAATATCGTTAATCAGATCAACGACATCGCCAATTTGCCGCGCGGCTTCAGACAATCCTTTCACCGTTATATTGGTTTTTTCCGCCTGAGATACGGCGCGAGTGGTGATGGAGGCAGATTGGCTAACCTGTTGTGATATCTCGGCAATTGATGCACTCAGTTCTTCAGCAGCGCCGGCAACTGTCTGGACATTACCTGACGCCTGTTTAGTTCCTGCAGCCATTGAGCTAACGACGGACGTTGATTCATTGGAGGATCTTGCCATGGCTTCGGCAGTGGATTGCATTTTTGCGGCACCCCCTGACACTGTACTGACAATGCTGCCAACAGATTGCTGGAATCTCGTTGCCAGCTGTTCCAGAGAAGCTTTCTTTTCGGCCTCAGCGGCTTTGGCGGCTTCAATGCGTTCGGCGTCAGCAGCTTTCCGTTGTTCCTCTTTTTCTTCTTCGGCCCGCTTTTCTGTCTTAGCCTGTTCGACCTGCAGGCGTTCATTTTCGATTGCGTTGTCGCGGAACACCAGAACGGCTTCAGCCATTTGACCAATTTCGTCAGCGCGTCCTACACCGGGAACCTCAACGGTGTTATCCCCTTTTGCCAGAATACCCATAGTGGTTGTCATCTTGATCAAGGGATTGGCTATGCCATTTCCGATAAACCAGGCCAGAATAAAGCCAATGGTCAATGCCACCACGATACAAACTGCAATCATAATATATGTAGAGGTGACAGTGGAGGTATTTGCCTCTTGGCGTTGTTCCATCAATACGCGTTCATCCGCATTAAAGTCGCTCATGATTTGGCGGAATTGGTCGAAATACTGTTTGCCGCGGGCCTCTCCAACCAGATCGGTTATATCGTCCATTGTTTTGGCGGCACCGACTTGACGGCGAAGCTCAATCATTGGCTCTGTTATATTATTTTGCCATTCTTTAAGGATATTTTCAGCCTCATTCAGGCGTTGGACTTGCGTCGGATTGTCGCTGACGGTGGCTTTAAGCTCTTCAATGCCCGCGTATGCCGATTGTTCTCCTCCTTTGTAGGGGTCAAGGAAAACGTCTTTCCCGGCAAGGAGAAAACCGCGCATGCCGGTTTCCATATCAACGGCTGAGCCGACGATCGCATTGGATTTTCCCAGAACCTTATGGGTATGTTCCACCCATTTGTTCGTGTGAGTAATAGAGTTGATGTTGAAAATAGCAGTTCCGCCAAGGATTACGAGTAATATCATCGGAGCGAGAACGCCAGTCAGAATTTTTTGTTTGGTGTTTAAACTTTCAAATTTGAAGAGACGTTTCATTTTTTCTTAGGTCCTTGATACTTGGTACAATTAGCGATTTTTTCCGTCGAGTGGGATTTTTATAATGCCTAAAAATTAAAATAACATTTATGATAATGTATTTCTCCCCTTCAGCAATCAATGAATACGCAGAGCGAACTCCACCCGAGCAGATACGAGGCACCAGTTGCTCCGGACCTTGATCATTTTGTGCATTAGCCACCAAATACCAAAATCGAATGTCCGCGATAGCAGTGAGATGAAGAATGCGCGGTCTTCAGTTCAGAATGTCTTTGATCAAGGTCTTTTCAAGTAAGGAAAAACGGTCGGGGTCAGGCTAAGCCCGGCAGCTCGGAAGAACCATAAAGCCCTGTAAGTCAAGGCGTTGTGGCTGATAGGCCGCGCATTTCCCCTACTTATCTATAGATGTAGGGGCATATGTATAGGTAATTTCCGTTGGCAGTACTGAATTAGAGCTTAGTTCTTTCGGATTATGGGCAGGCACTAAGCCACTCTAATAGCAAACGGGCTTGGCCTTATATCAGCTCAAGTATTTCTGAAGTGCTGGGTTTTAACGCCGTGAAATTGTGTGAAAACTTACACATAAATTAAAACTGAATAATTTTAGTTAATTAATTCAGCTAGTTACTACTAGGCCTAATAGGCTCATTACTTGAAGGTCGTGGGCCCAATTCCTACCCTCGCAACAATCAACCCGCAATCGCATCCGCAAACATCTGACGATATTCCTCGACCGTCGGTATCTTGGGATTGCTGAAATGGCAGGCGTCGGTCATGCAATGATCAGAAAGGTCCGGGATCATCTCATGGGTAACGCCCATTTCGCCAAGATTGGCCGGCAAATTGATAGAGTGATTGAATTCCTCAATCCACGCGGAAATATCCGCCCCCTCCGCGAGACCCATGGCACGCCGCAGGCGGACGTATTTGTCGCCGACATGATCGGCGTTGAAGCGCAGGACGGTCGGCAATAACACCGCATTTAAAGTGCCGTGATGCAGGCGCAAGGCTTGGTCGGCACCGACGGCATGGCTCATGGAATGCACAGCACCCAGTCCCTTTGCAAAAGCCATGGCGCCCTCACTCGCGGCCATCATCATGTTCCACCGCGCCTCTTTGTCTTGTCCGTCATCAACGGCCCGTTTGAGATACGTCACCACCCGTTCCAGTCCATCCAGGCCGATGGCGGCAGCCGGCGGATTAACAATCGGCGTCAAATAAGCCTCAATACAATGGGCCATGGCATCCATACCGGTCGCAGCCGTCAGTTGTTTCGGCAGGCCCAGGGTCAGATCCGGGTCACAAATTGCCATTTTAGGGATCAGCTTAGGGGACACGATGACAGTTTTTTGACCGTCCTCGGTGATGATGACCGAACCACCGCCAACTTCGCTGCCCGTCCCGGCGGTTGTCGGGATGGCGATGATGGGAGGGGTGTCGCCGATTTTGTCGCGGCCACCATTGACCACTGAATAGTTGTCAATGGGTCCGTCATGAGTGATTGAGAGCGATACGGCCTTGCCAAGATCGATGGAAGATCCGCCACCCAGAGCGATTACCCCATCGCAGTCATTTTCCCGATAAATCCGTGCTGCATCCTTAACCGCCCGTTCCGTTGGATTGCCCGGCGTTTCATCATAAACAGTGAGGGTGACATCGTTGGGCACGACACCCCGGACCGTATCAAAAATGCCGCTGGCGATAATGCCCTTGTCGGTGCAGATCAGCGGGCGGGAGATATTGTTGCGCCGCAAGCCTTCTGCCAGCTGCTTGATGGCGCCGAAATCGATCTCTAAGAGGGCTGGGTAAGTAATGGTTGCCATGGTTGTTCTGTCTCCCTTTTTTTCAAACCATTCGGTTTCCACCTTATGCCAACAGGCGATCTCGTCAAGTGAGGCAATTATGCTATTTTTTATCAATCAGATATTGCCTTCTGGAAATTCACCGGCGACAATCCCCTTAACAAATAAAAAGGAAGCTCGGGAGTTGCCAGATGTATGAATTTCAGTTGACCCAATCGCATATTCCAGCTCAGGAAGATGAGGTTGTTCTGGAGACAACCGTTGGCGGAGTGTTGCGCGAGACGGCAACGCGCACGCCAGAGGCGGAAGCCTTGATTGAAGTTAATATGGAGGGGCAGACGGCCCGGCGTTGGACATACCGGGAATTACTGGCGGAAAGTGAACGTCTCGCCCTTGCGCTCGGCACCCGGTTCAAGCCCGGTGAGCATATAACGATCTGGTCGCCAAATATCCCCGAGTGGGTGTTGATGGAATATGCCTGTGCTTTGGCGGGGCTGGTCGTGGTCACGGCAAACCCGGCCTACCAGCCAAATGAGCTGGAATATGTGCTCAGGCAATCGGGCTCCGTCGCGCTGTTCTCGGTGAACAGTTATCGCGGAAATCCGATGGCCGATATAGCGTTGGCGGCGACCAAGGATCTCCCGGCAATTCGCGAGATGGTGGATCTGGAGGATCCGGCGGCGCTGTTTCGCATGGACGGCGAGTCCGTCCCACTCCCTCAGGTACTACCCGGCGACGCCGCCCAAATTCAATACACCTCCGGTACAACAGGCTTTCCCAAAGGCGCCGTTCTGTCCCATCGCGGCCTGACTAACAATGCCCGGTATTTTGTCCACCGTGCCCGGACCGGACCGGAGGTAAGCTGGCTGAACTTTATGCCCATGTTCCACACCAGCGGTTGCGGCATGATGACTTTGGGAGCGGCGCAGGCGGGCAGCCCGATGCTGATCGTCAAGATGTTTGATCCGATCGTCGTTCTGGATCTGATTGAGCAGGAAAATGCTACCGCCTTTACCGGCGTGCCGACAATGATGGTCGGCCTGCTGGAGGCATTGGAAACCCATAAACGAGACACATCATCCCTAAAAGTTGCCGTCTCGGGCGGGTCCATGGTGGCGCCGGAACTCGTCCGTAATGTGTGTGACGCCTTTGGCTGCGATTTTGAAACGGTGTACGGTCAGACGGAAACCTATCCGCTGATCACCCAGCATCATCATGACGACACGATCGAGGATATCTGTACGACCATCGGCCAGCCCATGCCGCAAACCGAAACGTCAATTCGCAGTGTCGATGATAACATGGTGGTCGCCATTGATACGGTCGGTGAAATTTGTGTGCGCGGTTATTGCACGATGATTGGCTATCACGGCAACGAAGCCGCAACATCGGAAACCATTGATCCGGAGGGGTGGCTGCATACCGGCGATCTGGGGGCCATGGACAGCCGCGGATATCTTCGCATCACGGGACGCGTCAAGGAAATGATCATTCGCGGCGGTGAGAACCTGTTTCCGGCGGAAATCGAGAATATCTTGCTGGAGCATCCGCTGGTGGCCGAGGTTGCCGTTGTCGGTATCCCGGACCCGAAATGGGGCGAAATTATTGCTTGTTTTGTGCGGCCGGAACCGGGGAAAGATGTGGATCACCTGGAATTACGTCGCCATTGCCGGGAGCATCTGGCACCACAGAAAACGCCGGCGACCTGGTGTCTGGTCAAGGATTTTCCGCTAACCGGATCGGGCAAGATCCAGAAATTCGTGCTCCGTGACCGCTATGTGGCCGGCGAGTATGAAGGGCTTAACTGAGCCTATTGCATAAAGGGCAGGCTCAGGAAGAATTTGATGACAAAGGCGTTGGCAATATCCAGGAAAAATGCGCCGACCAGCGGGATGATCAGAAAAGCCTTGGTGGACGGCCCGTACTTGCTGGTCACCGCGTTCATGTTGGCGATCCCGACCGGGGTCGCGCCCATGCCCAGCCCGGCAAAGCCAGCGGCCATAACACTGGCGTCATAGTCACTCCCTGCCAGTCGGAAGACAATGAAAACGGTGAACAGGCTAATCATCGCCATTTGCACGAAAATCACAAACAGGATCGTGCTGAAAGCGCTGGCCAAAATCCACAGCTGCATACTCATCAGGCTCATGGCCAGGAACAACTGCAAGCTTACTTCCTCGGTTTTCTGACGGGCGACTGGATCAAGCCGGATTTTCAGAAAATCGGCTGAATTGGTAATGACAATCCCGACCGCCATAGCCGTCAGAAAGCCGGGAAGCTCGAACCCTTTTTCCGACAGAAAGATATTTACCAGATCGCCGGCCTGCACACAGATGGCCAATGCCATGGCCATGCCAAGGGTTGAGGACATTGACGGGAGTTCTCGGATGGTTCCTTGTTGATCATCCGCTTCCAAAGCAGGGGATTTTTCACCTGTGCCTTGCAAATTGTGACGGCGAACCAGCCACTCGGCAATGGGCCCGCCCATTATACCGCCCGCTATGAGCCCGAAAGTGGCAAAGGCAATGCCGATTTCCTGCGCTCCCGGCAGTCCTGTTGTCAAGGCGGATTCAGACCAGGCAATCGCCGTGCCATATCCGCCGGCCAGCGAAATGCTGCCGGCGAAAAGGCCATACCCCAAGTCGGCGCTAAATACATAAGCCATCAATACACCGACAGAATTCTGCAGGATCAGGAGTACAAGTGCAGCAATCACAAGTAAAATGAGCGGCTTACCTCCCGAAATCAGTGTCTTGAACTTCGCCGACAAACCGATTGTCGAGAAAAATACGAGCAGTAAAAGATCCCGCAGCCCCAAGTCAAACTCGACTGTGATATCCACGAGGTAATACAGCAGGGTCGTGATGATACTACAAATGATGCCGCCGGTGACCGAGACCGGAATATTATAGTGCGCAAGAAACGGCACATACCGATTTACAGCAGTTCCCAAAAACCAGACCGCAACGGCAATTGTGATTACGCTGGCACCTTCAATTTGTAGGATCATCGTTATTTACGGCGGCAGGGTGGACAGCGAGAAAATCCGCCGGCTATCCTGCCTCCCCTTTCTCAAAAGTAAATTCGGGGAGCGAGAGAAAAGCTTGTTTCAGGGCATCTCCCCATCCCGAAGAAATCAGATTGTAATAGTCGTCATCAGCCTCGATCCGGTAGTTATGCAGGATATCAAGGTCGTCAGTCTGGTAAACCTGTAAATCAAGGGGCAGTCCAACAGACATGTTGGCCTTCAGGGTGGAATCAAAGGACACGAGCATCAATTTGGTGGCGTCCTCGAAACTCATTCCGCTGTCGAATACCCGGACCAGAATAGGGCGGCCATATTTGGTTTCGCCGATCTGGAAAAATGGCGTCTCGGCGGACGCTTCGACGAAATTGCCTTCCGGGTAAATCATAAACAGGCGGGGCGGCGCCCCTTTGATCTGTCCCCCCAGGATAATGGTTGCATTGAACGCCGCATCGGCGGTTTCTCCGCCCCCGGCATTTGTCTGGATTTCTTCCCTGACGGTTTCGCCAACCAGGCGGGCCACTTGAAACATGGAGGGGGCTTCAAAAATCGAGGGATCACGCTCAGACGGGGCTTTTGTCCGCTCATCAAGGATGCTGACGATTGCTTGTGTTGTCGCCAGATTACCAGCGGTCATCATGGTGATGACCCGATCGCCAGGCTTGGACCAGGTATGCATTTTCTTGAAAGTGGAAATATTGTCGATGCCGGCATTGGTGCGGGTATCTGACATAAAGACGAGCCCCTTTTTCAGGAGCAATCCGATACAATACGTCATGGGTCTTGGTTATTCTTTCTTATGGGCTTTATTGTTGCACTTGCAGAGACACGCTCATGGTTTCTTCGCTGCTGCCGATCCGCATCCCGGAAATTGGCGCTGCTTCCTTATAATCAAGTCCGGTGGCAACCCTGATATAGCGTTCATCCGGCGAGATACAGTTTGATACATCAAATCCAATCCAACCGATACCGGAAATATGCGCTTCCGCCCAGGCGTGGGTCGCATCCTGATCAATCCGGTCATCCATCATCAAATAGCCGCTGACATAACGAGCGGGAAACCCCATTAATCGGGCCGCAGCCAGGAATATATGCGAATGATCCTGACAGACGCCATGACCGGCGATCAGCGCATCTTCCGCCGTCGTTTCCGAATGGGTGAGCCCGGTTTCATAGGAGACCTTGGTAGAAATCAGGCTGGAAAGCGAATGCAGGCGGGCGACATCGCTCTCAAATTCAGTGCCCAGTTCCGTGACCAGGGCACTGATGTTATTACCCGGTTCCGTCAGCGCCGTCGACCGATTGAAAAACCATAAGGGGGCGTAGCCGCCATGCTTGCCAATAATACCATCGGCATTGGTGGTTTCTACTTCACCGGCACAGCGTATGGAGATTTCAGTGCAGTCCGGATCGACACTGACGAGAAGCACATGATTGTTGTGCTGATCTTCGAATTCCACTTCTTTCTTGCCACCTTCGATGACCGTTTCCCAAGTGAGGATAGATTGCCCGGCCCGGGATTTTGGCGTCAGACGAACCTGTTGCAACCCATATTGCAATGGCGCGTCATATTGATACTGAGTGGTGTGGGAAATTTTCAATCGCATGGGCTATCTTATCCTATGAAGCGGTAATCTTCTTCGATTTGAGCCGCCAACGAAATGTTGTCACGGATGAAGTCCGTAATAAATTCATGCAGACCGGTCTCAAATATTGACTCGATCGTGCAATTACGAAGCCTGTCCATGATCGCCTCCGCCTGATCGTGGCAAGCATGCCGGATACCATAATCTCGCTGTAAATATTCTAGATTGTCGGTGACTTTCGCATAACAGAACCCGAGGGATCTTGGTAGGGACCGATCCAGCATCAAAAATTCGGCAATGTCTTTGGGTTTGATTTTTCCTTGGTGCATCCAGCGGAAGGCCCGCTGCGCCGAGGCCGAGCGCAAGATGGTTTCCCATTGGACATTGTCGATGGACGATCCGACAAAGGCCGCTGATGGCAGAAGGACGTAATATTTTACATCCAGGATGCGGGCTGTGTTGTCGGCCCGCTCCAGAAAAGTTCCAAGCCGGGCAAAATCATAAATGTCATTGCGCAGCATGGTACCATGCAAGGCGCCACGCACGAGGGCACTTTCCTGCCGTATCGTGCCCAGAATTTCCGGGAGCTCCCGGGTATTGATGGGAGGGTCCAATAATGCCTTCAACGTCATCCAGCATTCATTTGTTGCTTCCCAAACTTCCCGGGTGAGGGCGGTGCGCACCAACCGCGCATTGTTGCGAGCCTCTTCAATGACTGACATTACACTGGACGGATTGCTACGATCCCGCAGCAGGAAATCAATCACCTGTTGCGCTTTAAATTGGTCATACTTTTCTAGGTATAATTGTTTTGAGCCAGCTGTCGAGACAACGGATTCCCACTCGTTTTCGGCGGCGCTGGATCGGGTCAGGGCGATGCGAAAACCGGCTTCAAGCAGACGAGAGGTGTTTTCGCTCCGTTCGAGATAACGAAACATCCAGAATACACCGCCTGCGGTTTTGCCCAGCATAATGTCGTTATTCCTCCAATACCCAGGTATCCTTGGTGCCGCCGCCCTGACTGGAATTGACCACTAAAGATCCTTCCTTCAAGGCAACACGGGTCAGCCCGCCGGGGGTAATATCGATCCGTTGCGGGGACACCATGACAAACGGGCGAAGATCCACATGGCGCGGCGCCAGCCCCTTCTTGGTGAGGATCGGAACCGTCGATAGGGACAAGGTCGGTTGCGCAATGTAATTTGTGGGATTTGCTTTCAGTTTTTTCGTGAAAGCCGCCAGCTCCCGCTTGCTCGCCGCCGGTCCGACCAGCATGCCATAGCCGCCGGAGCCGTGAACTTCCTTGACCACCAGATCTTCCAGATTATCGAGGACGTAGGACAAGGCCTCGGCCTCGGCGCAGCGCCAGGTAGGCACATTTTTGAGGATCGCTTTCTCGCCGGTATAAAACTCGACGATTTCCGGGATGTAGGAGTAAATCGCCTTGTCGTCGGCGATGCCGGTGCCCGGCGCATTAGCGATTGTGATCCCACCGGCGCGATAGACATCCATGATCCCCGGGACCCCCAGTTGCGAGCCCGGATTGAAATTCAAAGGATCCAGATATTCATCATCGACCCGGCGATACAGGACATCAATGGGGGCGTAGCCGCGGGTCGTCCGCATGGCAATGCGGCCATCGACGACGCGCAGGTCATGGCCCTCGACAAGTTCCGCGCCCATTTGATCGGCGAGAAAGGAATGCTCGAAATAAGCGGAGTTATGAATGCCGGGCGTCAGCACGGCGAGGACCGGCGAGCCAGTACAGGCGGCCGGTGCACAGGCGGTCAGGGACCTTCGCAGGTTTTTCGGGTAATCGCTGACCGCCTTGATTTTAATCTCGGCAAAAAGTTCGGGAAACATATGCAGCATGGTTTCCCGGTTTTCCAGCATATAGGACACCCCTGAGGGCGTGCGGGCGTTATCTTCCAGCACATAGAAATCATCTTCGCCGGTGCGGACAATATCGGTGCCGACAATATGGGTAAAAACATTGCCGGGCGGCGAGACACCGATCATCTGCGGCAAGAACGCTTCGTTATTCATGATAAGTTCCGCCGGGACCCGGCCGGATCGCAGAATTTCCTGACGGTGGTAAATATCATGTAAAAAAGCGTTGATTGCCTGAACCCGTTGCTCAATCCCGCGCGACAGGCGCGCCCATTCCCGGGCGGAAATTATTCTGGGAATAATATCAAAAGGGATCAGCCGTTCGGCGGCTTCTTCGCGACCATAGACGTTAAAGGTAATCCCGGTGCGACGGAAAAAAGCCTCTGATTCCAATGACTTCTTACGCAATCGCGCAGCATCTTCCTGTTCGATCCATCCCTGGTAATCACCGTAAGGTTCGCGGACCTGATTGTCGGAACCAAACATTTCATCAAATATTGAGCGGTCGGAAGTCATGCAGATACAGTATAGAGTTTGCGCATACTGGCAACAATATTTTCCGCTACATCAGGTGGTTAGGGCTAGGACAGATCAATAGGGCAGCTTTTGTGGTTGCGCTGTCGTCTTTCACGGTGCCCGATCAGCGTCGTTACAAGTACATCATAAATTTTGATGCTTAAGGCCTAATACATCAAAATTTATGATGTATTAGGCCAATACATTATAATTTTTGATGTTTAAGGCCCAATACATCAATTTTGCGCATGTATCGGGCGCGGCGGCGTGTCAGCAGATTGCCGGCGGATAAAATTGAGTATCAGAGCCCGGCGTCGTCCCAGCCTTCCACCGGATCTTCCGGTGATGGCATTAGGCCAGCCTGTTTGACGCCAACGATTGCGCAATATTCATCTTTGTCTGAAGCATCCCCGCTAATCCCGACGGCGCCGATGGCGTCCCCGGTGTCATTGCAGATCAGGACGCCGCCCGGTACCGGAACAAACCGCCCCTGGGACGCCGCCGCAAGCGCCCCCTGAAACGCCGGCCTGTCGGCCAGACGGTCGCGGATGGTGCGGCTCGAGATGCCCATGCCGAGAGCGCCCCAGGCTTTTCCAATGGCAATATCACCGCGCAGAATGCCACATCCGTCATCGCGCTTGAACGCCAGCAAATGGCCACCGCTATCGAGAACGGAGACACAAAGCGGCAACAGCTTTGCGGCACGTCCGGCCTGCAAGGCGAAATCGATTATTTTCTCCGCCTGGGCGAGGGGAAGCGGGACGGTGAGATGCTTGACATAATAATCGGACATGGTGGTTTTCCTCTCTGGCGGATACCTTTGCGGCGGGGCAAAGCGCGGAACTATTTCAAAATTGTGATATAGAGTTTAGGTGACTTGATCATCAATTCATCGTAAAATCTCTGTGCTTTGATAAATGAAATCATGATACCTTTTATGGGAAGTGACGCAAATGAGCGAATTGGCCGCTGATCAGGGAGCGCCCCGAAAAAAGGCAAAACCCGCGAGCTCAACTCTTGCCACAACAGTGTATGACCGTATTCGCACCGACATCCTGACAGGCGTTTTGCCGCCAGAGAAAAAGCTCCGGACCGAAGAGCTGAGAGCGCTTTATGACGCCGGCAACAGTCCTATACGTGAAGCGTTAAACCGACTTTCTTCCGATGGATTTGTGGTGCGCGAAGAACAGCGTGGCTTTCACGTGGCCGCTGTCAGCAGGGCCGAACTGCACGAGCTGGTGAAAACCCGCTGCTGGCTGGAAGAAACGGCCCTGCGGCACTCTATTGCAAATGGCGATGACGCCTGGGAAGAAAATCTGGTTTTGGTCCATCACCGATTATCCAAAGTCCCCCGATTTGTTGATGAAGTAAGTTATTCGCGTAACCCCGAATGGGAAATCCAGCATCGTGAATTTCACATGGCCCTGATTTCGGCGTGCGGCTCGCGATGGCTGATGGGTTTTTGTGAACAATTGCATGATCAGTCAGATCGATATCGGCAATTGGCTGTGGTCACCAGCTTCCCGAAGCGGGACCCGAAAGATGAACATTCGGCTATATTCTCGGCGGCCCTTGCCCGCGATGCCGATACGGCTGTTGACCTTCTGTGCAACCATTATATGCGCACCGCCAAAATCATTGAAAATTCAGGGTCCACATTCCGCGACTAAATTGAGACACACTTGTCTGGAGCTAGATCAGGCATTCTTCCTCAATGGGATTGGATAACTTGCCAATGCCTTCAATGCTGACCTCGCAGACATCACCGGCTTTCATCCAGACAGGCGGTGTGCGGGCATAGCCAACACCGGCGGGCGTTCCTGTCACGATGACATCACCGGGCTTCAAAGTCAGGCATTCGCTTAACATGGCGATCAATTGGGCAATGGGAAAGACGAGGTCGGCTGTTGTCGCATCCTGCATCAGCTCGCCGTTCAAACGGGTTTGGATGGAGAGACTGTCGGCGCCCTCCGGAAGTTCTTCCGGGGTAACAAGAATGGGTCCGAAAGCACCCGTATTGTCAAAATTCTTGCCGATCGACCATTGCGAGCTTTTCCGTTGATAATCACGTAAAGTGGCATCGTTAAAAATCGAATACCCGCCCACATAATCGAGGGCATCTTCTATATTGACATGCCTGGCTTCCTTGCCGATGACGACAACCAGTTCGCCCTCGAAATCCAGCTTATCAGAGCAATCAGGCCGGACAATGGCGTCACCATCGGCTATCAGGGAACCATTTGTCCGCATGAAAATTTCCGGGTAAGTGGGTGTTTCCGCACCACCCTCCTTGGCATGGGCGGCATAATTGCGGCCGATGCAGATTATTTTTTCGGCATCTTCGATAAGTGGGAGAAGCGCCAATTCATCAAGTGAAAGTTGCGACGCCTCGTCGCTGGTCGCTGCTACGGTTTCGATTTCCTTCAAACGATTTTGCGCCAGAACATCGCTAATCGAGTTTGGTAAATCGGGGATAAGCGCATTCAGGTCGATGACCCCGGCAGTGCTTTGAATGCCAATTCGGCGGGAATTTTCGTGTTGGAAGGACAGTAACCGCATATTTTTTTCTCTCCGATTTGTTTTTAGTTGAACGCTGTAAATTTCGGATTTATCAACATTTAGTCGAATATAATTAAAAAATACATAAAAAATCGAAATTAATGAAAATGCCACCCGGGATTCAGCAATTCACACAGATGACTTAACTAGCCAGGGTCAGGACTTATAAGCGGCTGAATGTTGACCTTCTGGTTTGAGCCCTTCTCGGTCATTGGGGTAATGGCGCGATTTGACTAGCCTACAATTGCAGTGACTTCTGGTTTTGACCCATTTCGGACATTCCTACTACCGTCGGGAGATCGTTCTCGAACCCTATGTTTATACGCAAATATCTGCCTTTGGGCTAAGACTAATGCCTCAACTAAAACCTAGTCATTATTCTGCCATTGAAGCAGCAGGCCATCATCCCGTGCCATTGAGGGAGCGTTATCCAGCCTATTGACAACTGCAAAAACATGATCGATCAGTCCTTCTTCATTTTCGAAAGGCAAGAACAATGTTTCTACAACAGTCCATTCCGATTCAGAGAACAGTATAGAACGGCGCGTGGCAACCGGTGCGCGATCATTCACGCATTTAGAATACACCTCCAGAATTTTTTCAGTTCTTTCACCGTAGAGATGTTCGTTAATCCATAAGCCGGTTGCGTCGCGTCCTGCTAAATTATTTATATAGGTTCCAACCAAGCGGAAGCGAAACCGCAGCGGCTCATGAAAAACTTCAGCAATGGCAATATGAGGAAGAGATTTTGGCAGCGAAATTGGATCAAAATCCTTTTTTGCGGGCATCGATTTTTCTGCGCGCAACATTAACCAATGGTCTCGGGTTTTTCGCAGTATTTCGCTCTGTAATCCGAATGTGACTTTTTTGATCATGCAATATTATTTTCCTCGAAATTTTTAAAACTTTTATAATATGCGGCAACCCTAACCAGCGCATCATACACAATATTTCCGCCAATTACACAAAGCAGAAGTTGAAATAGATGTGTTGGAACATTCGCTTTGTACGAGATATCGGTAGGTTGCCCCGGCTCGACAACCGCAATCCGCTGTAATCCAGCTTTTGAACGCTTGGGTAGTTAGGCCCTCTTCCTAAGACCGCATCAGTGATGTCAAAAAGTCAGTGAACAACACGCAAGCTGTCTTTTTTGTCTATTTACGTCAAAAATATGCGTCTTTTCGACAATTCTAAATTCCATGCTCGGCGTATAGTGGGCTTTCGTAAAATGAGGAGGCAAGCGAATGAATTGGGATGTTTTTATAACCTGTGCGGTGACCGGTTCCGGCGACAGTGCGGGGAAAAGCGACAAAGTGCCGGTTACCCCGCATGAAATTGCCGATGCCGCCATAGAAGCCGCCAAAGAAGGCGCGGCTATTGCTCATATTCATGTCAGGGACCCGGATACCGGGGCCGCCTCGCGGGACCCTGCGCTATATAAACAGGTGGTCGACCGCATCCGCAGTCAGGAAACGGATATTATCATCAACCTGACGGCGGGAATGGGCGGCGACGTTGTGTTTGGCGGTGTCGAACAGCCGCTACCACTTAACCCGGCCGGAACCGATATGGTCGGCGCCACCGAGCGTCTGGATCATGTGCGCGACTTGCTGCCGGAAATCTGCACGCTTGATTGCGGCACCATGAATTTTTCCGAAGGCGATTATGTGATGACCAATACGCCCTCCATTTTACGGGAAATGGCGCGACAAATGACGGCCCTCGGGGTGCGGCCGGAAATCGAGATTTTTGACACCGGGCATCTGGTCATGGCTAAGCAACTGGTGGCAGAGGGGCTGATCGAAGATCCGGTCATGGTCCAGCTTTGCATGGGGATACCGTATGGGGCTCCAAATGATCCGCTAAGCCTGCTGGCAATGACCCGCAATATTCCCGACAGCTGGACCTATTCCGCTTTTTCCATTGGACGCATGCAATTGCCGTATGTGGCCATGGCGGCGCTGGCCGGGGGCAATGTCCGGGTCGGACTGGAAGATAACCTGTATCTGGGCAAAGGCGAGCTGGCCTCCAATGGTGATCTGGTCGCCCGCGCCCATGGCATTCTGTCGGGCATGGGCGCTCGGATTATAGGACCCGAAGAGGTTCGCAAGAAACTGCAGCTGACCAAGCGCTAAGGGAGCCAAGAACATGCAGAGCCTATCAAAAGTCGCGATTATTGGCGGCGGCGTTATTGGCGGTGGCTGGGTTGCCCGGTTTCTGCTCAACGGCATAGATGTGGCGCTGTACGACCCGGCACCCGATGCGCTCGCCAAGGTCACCGGCCTGATTGACAATGCCGAGCGGGCTTATGACCAGCTGCTGGGTGTTAACCGGCCACCAAAAGGGGAGCTGACCCTGGTGGCGGATATTGAAACTGCGGTTCGGGATGCGGATTTTATCCAGGAAAGCGCGCCTGAAAACCTCGCCCTCAAACAAACTATTCTGGTGGAGATTGACCGCCATGCCCCGGCACAGACCTTGATTTGCTCGTCCACATCCGGCTTGCGACCGTCGGAACTGCAGACGGGATTGATGCATCCGGAGCGGTTTTTGGTCGGCCATCCGTTTAATCCGGTTTACCTGTTGCCGTTGGTTGAGATCTGTGGCGGCACCCAGACGTCCGCGGAAAACAAGACGCGCGCCGCTGCTCTGTATCAGCAGCTCGGGATGAAACCACTGGTGCTGCGAAAAGAGATCGATGCCTTTATCGCCGATCGCCTGCTCGAAGCCTATTGGCGCGAGGCTCTGTGGCTGGTGAAAGATGGTATTGCCACTGTCGAGGAAATCGACGATGCCATTCGCTATGGCGCCGGCTTGCGCTGGGCGATGATGGGAACCTTTCAGGTCTATCGCATCGCTGGTGGTGAGGCGGGCATGCAGCATTTCCTCTCGCAATTTGGTCCGTCCCTGAAATGGCCCTGGACGAAACTGATGGAGGTTCCGGAGCTCGATGAGGAGTTTATCGAACTGATTGCTGGGCAGTCCGATGATCAGGCTGGCGACTTGTCGATCAAGCAGCTGGAACATATCCGGGATACCGGACTAGTCGGCTTTCTCAAGGTTCTGCAGAAAATGGACTGGGGCGCCGGGCAGGTTCTCGGTGACTATGAAGCAGCCCTTGACGCTGCAAGACCGGCGACAGATTTTGACTTTCACCAACCGCTGCCCCTGCTCGAGAGCATCGTGAAAACTGACTGGATTGATTATAATGGCCATATGACCGAGCACCGGTATCTGCAGCTTTTCGGCGAAACCACCGATGCCTTGCTGGCCCATATTGGTATGGATGCGGCGTATCTGGCTGCGGGACAATCCGTCTATACATTGGAAACCCATCTGCGCCATTTGAAGGAAGTCGCACAAGGGGAGCAGGTCTCCGTGACGACCCAGCTATTGGGTCTGGATAGTAAGCGGGTGCGGATTTTGCATGTCATGACCTTGAACAGAACCGGCGACGTGCTGGCCAGCGCCGAACAGATGCTGATGCATGTGGATACCAGCGCCGGCAGCGCCAGCGAATTTGGTGGCGCACTTGCGACGTCGCTCTCGACCATATGGGCCGCGCAACAACATCTGCCGGTCCCGGAATTTACCGGCAGCGGTATTCGCGCCCTTAGCGGTTAGTGGCAGCCGTCATGAGCTTTGCTCGTTCCAGCATCCTCAGGCGGGAGCCCAAGTCATCCCTGTCCAGATAGCATCCTTGCAGGTAGCGGTAACCGGTATTGGGGAAGAATTCTGTTCGCGCATGCAGCGCGCGTCGATTATCGAACGCGACCATGTCGCCGGGGGCCATTTTAAATTGAACCCGCATGCGGTCCTCATTCAATAACCGCATCAGGTAATGCTTCGCCTCGAGTGCTGCCTTGACGTCTTCGCGCCGGAGATGTGTAAACGGAGCCGTCAGGAAAGTATTGATCCGGGACGAGAGCGGGTCACCGTTGGAATCAAGCTCGATCAGCGGCCCGCTGGCCCGGTAATCACAATCGACAGCGCGGTTCTGGAACCCGTAATCCACCGTCGTTATCAACCGATAGATATCTGGGGCTTCTTCTTTCAGGACCTTCGCCGCATGAAAGGCATCGGCGAAGCGGCTTTCGCCGCCGTCCGCCGCATTTTCAATGCAATGCAGAAACTGCAGCCCGGGCGGGAGCTCGCGGGTTGGTAAATCCATATGTAGCGGCAATTCCACGGACAGATAGGCGTTGGAATCCGCATCAGGTTTGGAGACGACCTCAAAGACCGTTCCGAAATTTGAACTCCGGATCGTCCCAATCCGCTCCGCCAGCTGCGCCACGCTGCCCTTTTCCAGGGGCACATTGCGAAGTCGGGTGAGCCCGTATTGATCCAGAGCCGACAACCATTCATATAAGGTTTCATCCTGCTTGAGGACATCGATGGCATCAAATTCCGGCACCGAAAAGCGACTATCCCAGGTCTGCTGCGCGCGACCTCGTTCGGCGCGTGCCCAGTCATCATAACAATGCGCCCGCAACCAGCCCGGATGGTATCGGCTGGCATGTTCCTGATCCGACCAGGTCACCAGAAGGTAGCCTGTATCGTCCAGCCGGCAGGCCGTCGCCTGAATATCCAGCGGGATGTCGGTGATATCAATCAGGGTTTCGCGGGTGATTTCGCTATGGCAGATCGTACAGGGGCATTGTTCGCGTAACCAGAGCGCCAGAAAATGGCTGCTCTTCTGATCCTCCCAGTCGACGACAATGTCGCCGTGATCGAGGCGCGCGCTGGTTATCGGGGTTGTGATCGGCCAAATACCCATATCCGGTATTTCAAGCCTCAATGAGGTTTGTTGTGCAAATTGAGCGGCTGAATTCATGGCAAGACTCCCTTTGACTTTTAAAAAGAATAGCGTGAAATTAAAAAAACGGTTTGACGTCAAAATGATATTTATTGACCAAAAGTGACGGAGGTTTTCAAAAAATGAAAAGGGTAGGGATCGTTTTGTTCGACGGGTTTCCGATGATCTCGCTGTCTTCGATCATTGAACCGTTGCGCATCGCCAACCGGGAAAGCCGCCTGCCGGTTTTCGAATGGAAGATAATCACCCAGTCGGCAGCGGCAGTACGTTCTTCCAGCCAAATTGAAATATTCCCCGATTATGGGTTCGATAGCGCGTATTCTCCGGATATTCTGCTGATACTGGCGTCGTATTTTCCGGAGAAAACGGTAACCGGGCCGGCGATCAGATTTGTCCGTAAACAGGCGACCCGCAATATTCTTCTGGGCTGTGTTGACACGGGAGCGTTGCTGATGGCCGAGGCGGGCATTTTGAAAGACCGGAAAGCCGCCGTTCATCATGAGAGCCTGAAAGCGATCCGCGATCGCCACCCGGCACAGATATTTATCGATCGGTTGTTTGATTTTACCGGTGATTTTTGTTCTAGCGCCGGCGGTGTTGCGACCCTTGATATGACCCTCGCCCTGATCGCCTTCTGTGAGGACAGGAAACTGTCAAAAGCCGTGGCCGAAGCGCTTAACTATCGCCCCCTGACCACATCGCTGGCGCAAATTGAGCTGGGACAGGATTGGTCGGTGGCGCGGCTTGACCGACGATTGGCGCTGGCGGTCGAAATCATGCAGGACACCATCGACGATCCGTTGTCGATTGCCGAGCTGGCGCGGAAAACCGATCTGAAGGGCTGGCAGCTGCGGCGCAAGTTCCAGAAGTTCTTCGGCGAAACGCCGGCGCGCTATTACCTTAATTTAAGGCTCGAAAATGCCCGAGCCTTGTTAAAGAACTCGCCGGCATCTGTCGGGTATATCGGCATGCAATGCGGCTTTTCAAATGTCGAGACACTGAGCAGAAGCTATTTGAAGAGATATGGCATTCAACCCTCCAAAGACCGCGACTACTGACACTCAAAATTACCTTCCGGGTACCACTCCGCCAATTCGTGTCGTAATTTCGGCGGCAGCCTGTTTAACTTTTGGCGCCAGTTCGGCGATGCTGGCATCGGGCAAGCGGGCGGTGGGCCCTGAAATGGAGACGCCGGCGATTGCCTCGCCGTGGTAATTATGGATTGCTGCCGCAATGCACCTCATGCCGGAATGCCGCTCTTCATCGTCGAAAGACCAGCCCCGCTCAGCAATCTGTTGCAGATCCGAAAAAAGCGCCTCGGCCGAGGTAAGAGACTTTTCTGTATAATGCTGCAATCCTCTTTTCTGCAGGATCTGCTCAACGCTTTTTCGCGGAAGTTCCGCCAGTAAAGCTTTTCCAATACCGGAGGCATGGATGGGGCCGCGTGTGCCGGAACTGAAAAAGGCGCGAATAGGATTATGGGTTTCCACCTGGCTGACAAACACCACCTCGCCCTCATCGGCGATAGCAAGATTTGCCGTCTCTCCTGTTTCTTCCATCAGGCGGCGCATGACGTCGCGGCCGGCTTCGACCAGATTGGTTTGCTGGACGAAGGCATTGCCGATGCGGAATGCTTCGACACCGATCGTCCATTCCTGTGTGCTGGCATCAAACTCGACAAATCGGTGTTTTTGCAAGGTGATCAATAACCGATGGGCGGATGACGGGGGAAGGCCGATTTGCAGAGCCAGTTCGGTCAGCGTTGTTTTCCCCACTCGTTCCATCGCTTTTAAAAGAACCAATCCACGATCCAATGCCTTGACGGTGGAACCCTGTCCTTCAGCGGGGGCAGATCTAGGGCGACCACGAGAGCGTTTCGGTGTTGATTGTTGCATTTTACAAGTTACTCCCTGAGGTATCAAAATCATCCATTTTCACCATATCTGCAAAAATTTATTTTTTAAAGGAAAAATTTTTCAAAAAAATGAAAAAATAAAAACCAAATAAAAACAAAGATATATATATTTGGCACTATAAAATGGAAAAATATTTCAGAAAAATTGCAAAAATAGGAGCCAAGCCTATACTTAGGAGCAGATAACAAAAGAGGAAAACAAATGAGCAGTCAAAACCCTGTTTTTATTCCTGGGCCAACCAACATCCCGGATCGCTTGCGTCGCGCCATGAATGTGCAGACAACAGATCACCGGGCGCCTGACTTTGTTGATTTGCTTATTCCCATGCTTGAAGACCTGAAGAAAGTATTCAAGACTTCGAGTGGATCTATGATCACGTTTCCGGCCAGTGGGACAGGAGGGTGGGAAGCGGCCATAACCAATACACTCTCGCCCGGCGACAAAGTTCTGGTCGCACGCTATGGCATGTTTTCTCATCGCTGGATAGACCTTTGTCAGCGCCATAATCTTGATGTGGAAATCATCGATTGTGAATGGGGCGACGGGGCTCCTGCGGAGCTTTATGCGGACCGTCTGGCGGCGGACAAAAATCATGAAATCAAGGCTGTCCTGGTCACCCATAATGAAACCGCGACGGGCGTCGTTAGTGATATTGCCGCCGTGCGCGGTGTTATGGACGATGTCCGACATCCGGCCATGCTGTATGTGGACTGTGTCAGTTCGCTTGCCTCCATGGATTTCAAGATGGACGAGTGGGGGGTTGATCTGGCCGTTTCGGGATCGCAAAAAGGTTTTATGTTGATGACAGGCATGGCCATCGTTGGTGTCAGCGAGAAAGCCATGGAAGCTTGCGAAACGGCGACTTGCCCGAGATGCTTTTTTGATTTCCGGGACATGAAAAATGCCAATCGAAATGGTGGCTATCCTTATACACCGCCTTTGCAGATAATCTACGGGATGCGAGAAAGCCTCGACATGTTGTTTGAGGAAGGGCTCGATAATGTATTCCTCCGACATACACGCATAGCTGAAGGAGTACGTCGGGCCGTCCAAGCCTGGAACATGAGCCTCTGTGCACGCTCCCCTGATCTTTATTCCGATACGGTTAGTGCGATTTACGTGCCGGAGGGGTTTGATAGTGACCTATTGACCAATCATGCTTTTGATAATTATGGCGTGTCCTTTGGCGTGGGGCTCGGGCAGATGGCTGGCAAGGCGTTTCGAATTGGTCATTTAGGATCACTCACTGATGTAATGAGTCTTTCCGGGATTGCGGCGATTGAAATGGCGATGAAGGACCTCAATTATCCGATTGAGCTTGGATCCGGGGTTTCCGCAGCGCAGGAATATTATCGGCACTCGACCAATATTTCGAAACAGCACGCGGCGTGAAGGTCAGATGAACCAGCATACGCCACTATATGTCCCGGATTATGACGATGTCGTTGCCGCCCATGACCGGATTGCACCTCATATTCACCGGACGCCGGTATTGACTTCGCAATTCTTCGATGATTTGACCGGAGCCAATCTGTTTTTTAAATGTGAGAACTTTCAAAAGGCCGGTGCTTTTAAAGCAAGAGGCGCCTCCAATGCTGTATTTGGTCTTAGCGACGCAGATGCTGCGGCTGGAGTGGCCACGCATTCATCGGGAAATCACGGGTTGTCCCTTAGCTATGCAGCGGGGCGGCGCGGGATCCCGGTAACGGTGGTCATGCCGAGAACGGCACCGGAAGCCAAAAAAGCAGCGGTGCGGGGATATGGTGGCCAGGTCGTTGAATGTGAACCCAGCACCTCGTCCCGCGAAGCCGTTTTTGCTGAGGTTGTCGCCAAGACCGGTGCAGATTTCGTTCATCCGTACAATGACCCCCGGGTTATTGCCGGGCAGGCCACCTGTTCCAAGGAATTGGTCGAAGATGTCGCGGATCTCGATGCGGTTGTTGCGCCAATCGGCGGCGGTGGGATGATTTCTGGCTCATGTCTTACGCTGTCTACCATATCACCTGACACAAAAATTTTCGCGGCGGAGCCAAAGAACGCGGACGATGCCTATCGATCCTTTAAATCCGGACATATCATCGCCGATGACGCCCCGGACACGGTTGCCGATGGACTTAAAGTACCGTTGAAAGACTTGACCTGGCATTTCGTCTCCAATCACGTCGAGGATATTCTTCTGGCGACTGAGGCGGAGATTGTCGATGCCATGTATCTGGCGTGGCAGCGTATGAAGATTGTAGTTGAACCCAGCAGTGCTGTTGCGATTGCTACTATTCTAAAAAACAAAGATCGGTTCGCGGGTAAGCGCGTGGGCGTGATCTTGACGGGCGGAAATGTGGATTTGAAAAAGCTACCCTGGATGAATTCCTAATCACTGGAGGAAAAAATGAACTCAATGACGAAAATTACTGACCCTGTTGTCGGTTTCAATGTCCCGGCCGCAGTTGGCATGGTGTTGGAAGACGTGTCCACACCGGCCCTGATTGTCGATCTCGATGCGTTTGAAACGAATGTCGACTATATGCGTAAATTTGTTGAAGCAAAGAATATCCGCCTCCGCGCTCATGCGAAAACACATAAATCAGCAGATATTGCATTGTACCAAATAGAGCATGGCGGTGCCTGCGGTGTTTGCTGTCAGAAGGTTTCCGAAGCGGAAGCGATTGTTGCGGGCGGCGTGCAAGATGTTCTTGTTTCCAATCAGGTTGCCGATCCTCGCAAAATTGAACGGCTTGCCGTCTTGGCTGGAAAAGCCAGAGTTATTGTCTGCGTTGATGATCTTGGTAATATTGATGACCTTTCGTCGGCTGCGACAAAAGCCGGGACAACAATAGAATGTCTCGTCGAGATTGACTGCGGCGCTGGACGTTGTGGTGTGCAATGGGGTCAACCCGTTGTTCGGCTCGCAACCAAAATTGCCAGCAGCGCCGGATTGAAATTCGCCGGCTTGCAAGCCTATCAGGGGGCGGCTCAACATATGCATGACTTCGAAGAACGCAAAGCCAAGATCGATACGGCAGTTGCCCAGGTCGCGGAGACAATCGAGTTGTTGAAAAAAGCAGGACTGGAGTGCGACATCGTTGGCGGTGCCGGATCCGGATCCTACTATTTTGAAGGAAGCTCCGGCATTTATAATGAAATGCAATGCGGGTCTTACGTTTTCATGGATGCCGATTATCAGCGGGTAAAAGATGAAGACGGCAATTTTATTTCCGAGTTCCAAAACAGTTTGTTTATCTGGACGTCGATAATGTCCAAGACAAAAGAAGAAGTTGCAATTTGTGACGCGGGACTGAAAGCACAAAGCGTTGATTCTGGCTTGCCGGTAATCTTCGGCCGAACTGACGTGGAATATATTAAATGCTCTGACGAGCATGGGGTTATTTCGGATCCTTCCAATGTCCTGAAACTCAACGACAAGCTGAAACTTATTCCTGGGCACTGCGATCCCACCTGCAATGTGTATGATTGGTATGTCGGTGTACGCAACGGGAAAGTTGAGTGTTTGTGGCCCGTAACTGCCCGTGGTTTGGCATTATAGAAAGAGTTAAGCATGCTTGTAGTTTCGGAAGAAGTGTGTCGGGAGGTTGTTGGACGTGATGACGCCTTTACCGCCGTCGAAAATGTTTTCGCCGCCATGGCAAAAGGCGATGCCTATAATTTTCCTGTCATTCGCGAAGCGATCGGCTATGCCGAGGCGCTTTATGGGTTCAAATCGGGTTTCGATCGTCAAGGGTTAGCCTTGGGTCTGAAATCAGGCGGCTATTGGCCGGGAAATATTGATAAAGGACTAACCAACCATCAATCAACCGTTTTTCTGTTCGACCCGGACACCGGTCAGCTGCGTGCATTGGTTGGTGGTAATTATCTGACCGCTGTGCGAACGGCGGCGGCCAGTTCCGTTTCCATTGCACATCTTGCAAGGGAGGACGCCAAGGTACTCGGAATGGTGGGCGCCGGCCATCAAGCCGCCTTTCAATTACGCGCCGCAGCGGAGCAAAGAGATTTTGACAGGGTCGTGGCGTGGAACCTTCATCCGCAAATGTTGGACAGCTTGAAAGATGTGGCGCAGGATCTGGGCCTGCCCTTTGATGTGATGGAGCGCGAGCAGCTGTGTGCTGAAGCCGATGTCATCATCACGATCACATCGGCGCATGAGCCCTTGCTGATGAAGGAATGGATCAAACCTGGAACCCATGTGGCTTGTATGGGGACGGATACGAAGGGAAAGCAGGAAATCGATCCGGCATTGATGGCCGCGGCAAAAGTCTTCACAGATGAAGTTGCCCAATCCATATCCCTTGGTGAATGCCAACATGCGGTTGAAGGAGGTCTTATTCTGGAAGAGGATATTACGCCGATTGGCTCGGTTATTAATGGATCTTCCCTCGGAAGGTCGTCTGCGGAAGAAATTACGGTCTTTGATGGAACCGGTGTCGGGTTGCAGGATCTTGCTGTCGCGAGCGTCGCTGCTAACCTCGCGGAAAGCTTGGGAAAAGCTCAAATAATAACGCTATAGATTCATTAACCGGTTAAAATGAAGACAGCTTCAGGCGAACAATGAGATTTGGCATTTCTTCCAATAAGAGCTCGAGAAAGGCTTCTGCGATCGGGTTGCGGGTTGTCCCGCGTCGTTCGATCAATCCGACAGTTCGGCTAATAGATGTATCAGCAAGCGCCAATGCCTTGACACCTTCCTCCATATGACTGGCCGCCAACGCGGGAAGTAATGTAATGCCCAAGCCCGCTTTTGCATGAGCCATCAGGGAGCTGACATTTCGAACCGTAAATGATGCGTTGCTTTTGAGCTGTTGGTATCCCGGCGCCGTGATAGAATCAGAGGCCCCGTTTAGGATAAGCGATTCCCCTTCCAGATCCGTCCATTCAAGGGGGGTTGATATCTCCATAAGGCGACTATTTGAACTGCAAATTACCTTAAATTGATCGCGAAAGAGAGGAACAAAGGAGAGAAGAGCATCGGAAGTCGGTTGTCCTGCAATTCCCATATCCGCCTGCCCAGCTTCTACCATGGCTGTGACGCCGAACGTATCATCGTCAAATAACTCTATTTCAACGTCAGGTCTGCTCGCGACAAATGCCGGCATCAAAATTGGGATAAGAGTTGTTGCGACAGAAGGAACAGATGCCAGACTTAAATTTCCAATTCGATTATCGGCGAAGGCATGCATTTTCCGAAGCGCATTATCGTAGCCATTTACTTGCAAACGTCCGGTATCGAGCATGAAAGTCCCGAGTGCAGTCAGGCTATTTTTTCGATCAGATGCAAATAGCGGGCTACCGATTTCATCTTCAAGCTGTTTCAGGGTCATGGATATGGCCGAAGCCGTTCGTCCAAGCTTACGTGCCGCTTCTTTTATATTACCAAGTTCAGCGACTGAAATGAATACTCGCAAGGCTTCAAGTTTAATCATTTTCCTACATTTCAAAATTTTTGAAGTAGATAACAAAAATATCCAATTGCGCCCGGTCTTACAATAGCTGAATTTACGTTTATTATAATAAATGCCACATATATGGATTCCTATTAAAAGCTCTAAGTGGGCGCCTGGGTAAGAAAAGAATGTCTAATCAGCTGCGAATTGACTGTTTGCAATATTCGAATTGGTCAGAAGAAATTTTCCGTCAAATAAATGAAGGCGGGATACATGCGGTGCATGTGACAATTGCCTATCATGAATCCTTCCGGGAAATGGTGCTGGTAATTGAGAAATGGAACCGGTGGTTTGAACAATATCCGGATCTTATATTTATGGGAAGAACAGCTGCCGATGTACATCGTGCACAACAAGGCAACCGCACAGCGATATTTTTTGGTTTCCAAAATCCGTCGCCAATTGAAGATGACATTGGGTTAATCGAAATCTGTCACACGCTTGGTGTCCGCTTTATGCAACTCACGTATAACAATCAGTCTTTGCTTGCTACAGGGTGCTATGAAGAAGAGGATAGCGGTGTTACGCGGTTTGGACGGCAAGCGATAGCGGAAATGAACAGGGTGGGTCTCGTGGTCGATATGAGCCATTCCGCGGAGCGCTCAACGCTCGACGCCATAGAGATCTCCTCGCGCCCCATCGCCATCACTCATGCCAATCCCGCCTGGTGGCATCCGGCGCTCCGGAACAAGTCTGACGAAGTTCTGAAGGCACTTACCAGTTCGGGCGGAATGATAGGCTTTTCCATCTACCCCCATCATTTGAAAGACAGCTCAAATTGTTCAATTAGCAGTTTTTGCAACATGATTGCGGAAGCCGCCTCGCGCTACGGCGTTGAACATCTGGGGATCGGGTCGGACCTGTGCCAAAGCCAACCTGATAGCGTTGTCACCTGGATGCGCAACGGCCGGTGGTCCAAGCAGATGGATTACGGCGAAGGAACTGCGACCAACGCCGGTTTCCCCGATCAACCTGAATGGTTCCGCGACAGCCGGGACTTTGCGAATATTTCTGAAGGCCTGGCGGCGGCCGGCTTTGCCAATTCCGAAGTTGACGCTATTATGGGCGGGAACTGGTTGCGCTTTTACGAAAAATCATTTGAGCCTTGGACTGTATGACCCCTACTCGTCACAGTGACCCCCGTATCCCGCAGGTGGCGCTTCGCCCGCCGGACGAGGTCATGCACCTGGACAGGATGGGGGCATTTTTTCCGACACGTTTAAGTTTTATGCGAACCCTAATTCGCCGTCTTGCCGATGAGAAAGCCGTCGTCAGCCGCCCTGTTTGGCAAATCAACAGCGACGGATTTGGGCAGGCCGTTTATTCTCTCTCTATTTCTGGTCATATCTATAGCTTGGTTGCTTTTTCAACGGCTTTGCCGGCGGATCAACGTACGGACCGGGTAATCGCGGAGGCCTGGGATTCGTCCTATGTGTTGTTTGACGGCATTCCGACAGATGAGGATCTAGCTAGACTGAAAGAAAATACACCGAAGCAAGAAGCTGGCCGCTTTCAGGAAACAGATCTAATCCTAAGCCGAGCCAATAAATCAGTTAGATTGTTTGACCACGTCGTTGAATGTCTTGCTGCGGGGCGACAACCTGACCAATCCATGCTTCTCTCCATCGGGTACTTGATGCGAACAACCGCAGTATATGGCAACGGAAAATTTGGCATTGCGGATCGATCGAGAATTGAAGATCGGCCGGGAATGAGCGGCCCGTTTCAAGCCGAAATGCTGACCGTCTGGCTTATTCGCGGATTTACCCATGATCTGGTCGAGCATGTCGCCCGCTCGCGATCCCGTGAAACCTTTGTCGCCCTCGATCTGGTCAGTAAACGATATCTCGGTATTGGAAATGCCACGGGTTTGGGCATGGCACCGTTTTTGGTGAGTCATCCCATACTGATAAATAACTGGATGCTGGTCAGGGAAACGGCGCTGGCACGTGTGCGGGCGATCCAGGCAGCTGAAGAGCCCGTTATTCAAGCCATTCGTAAATTGATGGAGAGGGCGAAGCAGCATCTTGATCAATGGAATGTGGCTGATACGGTGCAAATGGCCAAGATCGAGAAACTGCGTATGGAGTTTTCCTCGGTAGCGGATTTGATGAGCGATGCCTGGCTTCAGGCGCCCTTTCCATGGGATCGATTGGTCAAAGACGTATCGTCACTGTCGTTTGAATGTCAGGAATTGGTTGTTGCCCTTGTACTGGAGCCTCATGGGGCCTTGATTGATGGCTTAACTGACTGTATGGCGAGCGATAAAATACCGCGTCTGACACCGTCGATGTCTCTTAAAAAGCTGACGGCGATTTTGGTAAAGAATTATGACTGGGCGCTAAAAGTAGATTTGGCTTTGCGGGAGGAAGCATGTCTTTTTTGGTATGTATCGGAAGAGAAACTTGAACCCAGACTGGGCGATAGATATGAGGAAACAGGCGCAGAGCTTGAAATGCCGTTCGATATCTGCAAACAAGTTCAGGCGCTTATTGAAAATCTTGAAACGTTGCCGGAGGACCATTCCGTCGCGGAGCTATTGCTGCAATATCCCCATTACCGGCAGATTGTCCGCCGAATTCAATGTTCTGAACAGTATCCGTATTCGGAAATTCAGGACAATCTGATTGGAGCCAAGTGCCTGCCAATCAATATGCTTCGGTGTAAACTCTCGTTTTTTGGGGCCTCGAAATTTGATCCCAAATCGGATCGCTGGACCCGCATCACCTTGTATCAGGGCGCTCCCTTGTTTGATGAGTTGCAGGGCGAAGACGCGGATAATTGGTGGCTTCCGGTCTTTGGGCGGGCGTCATGACATATTCAGTGAATGAAATTGCGTCACTTTTCAGGAAAGCGGGAATAGGGGCGGGCCTGCCCAGCGGAATGGCAGAGGATATAAGCCGCGCCGGTTTGTGGCTCCTTGCGCATGATCTGGCGGGTGATGACGCCGTCCTTCACGGTATTAGCAATTTGGAACCGCACTTATCGATGGAAAGAGCCGATAGCCAGAACATTGTAATTCATCGGTTCTGTTCAGCTCTGGATGGCCTGTCGATATTTGATCTTGCCACCGCCTCAACATCCCCTTTTCAGGCTCGATTAATTCAAATCGATAATCCGATGCTTCTTGTTGGCATGGCCGGTATTGCGGCAACAGATTATAATTTGCAAATTACTTTGGAGTTTTCGGATAAATCGTCTTTTACCGTCGAAGCCGATGGATCGGTAGCAGGAGATCTCTCTGTTCCTGATCGGGACGCAGATGCTGTTCTGACATGTCAGCCGGGAGCCGCTCACCAAGAAAAATATCGCGACGTGAGCTCTACTGTTCTTGTGGGTGACGACACATTCAAAAAATTATTGATACTTGCGGCAAAAACATACGTCCCCGCGACCGCGGCATCGAGAGAAAAAGGCGCCGGTGCGGGCCTTACGGACAACGATTGAAGGGAGAGGTGGATGTCAGGGACTATTTTGACACTCAAGGAAATAGAGGAACTTGCGACGGTGGCGCTGGTCGGGGCCGGTGCAAGCGCCGAGAATGCCGCCGCCGTCGCGCGGTCAACGGTTAAGGCGGAACGCGATGGTATTCGAAGCCATGGCTTAATGTATGTGCCGATTTATGCCGAGCATGTTGTTTGCGGGAAAGTGAACGGCGTGGCTGCGCCGGTCGTTGAACATTCTCATCCGGGTGCCATTAGAGTAGATGCGCAATCGGGATTTGCCCATCCTGCGATTGATGCCGGATGGTCAGCGTTTACAAAGGCGGCACGTGAGAATGGTGTGGCCGCCTTGACAATTTATAACTCCTATAATTGCGGTGTTTTGGGGCATCACGCCGAACGGTTGGCTGAAGAAGGGTTGCTCGGCCTCTGTTTTACACATGCACCAGCGTCGATTGCGCCAGTAGGTGGGAAAACGCCTGTGGTTGGCACCAATCCGTTTGCTGTGGGTGTGCCGGACGGCGACGGCGGTGCGGCTATATTGATAGATCAATCAGCCAGCGCCATTGCCAAATCTGAAATTATGCTGCGGGCACGTCAGAACGAACCGATTGAGCCCGATTGGGCCTTGGACTCTGAGGGGCGGCCAACCACAGATGCTGCATTGGCGTTGAAGGGATCGATGGTGCCTTCTGGCGGATACAAGGGTTTTGGTATCGGCCTGACCGTTGAAATTCTCGCCGCCTGCCTTGCAGGCTCTGTCTTAAGCAAGGATGCGAGCCCGTTTTCAGGAACCGCTGGCGGCCCGCCCAGTACCGGACAGTGTTTTATTGCCTTCGACCCGCCGGCCTTTTCGGGCGCCTTGTTTTATGATCGGATATCTGCCCTGACGGAAGCGATCTCGACGCAGGAAAACGCTCGCGTCCCCGGGTCTCGACGAAAAAATAACCGTGAAAAAATTGAAAGAGAAGGCGTTTCGATCGACAAGGATTTGCTTGATAGAATTCAAGCTTTTAGCAACTAAGGTTATTTGATCCGTTATCGGGAGGCACGCAACACCCGGGCAAGTTCGATAAAATCAGAGACATCATAATCAAAGGTGATTGGCTTGTCTTCTTGCGGCACGTCGGGGCCAAATTCATGTAGCCGATTAACATAGGCGGTTTTGAATCCGGCATTTTTTGCGGCAGTCAGGTCTTGACCGTGACAGGCGACCATCATTATTTCTTCCGGCGCCAATTGCAGGAGCGTAGCGGCGTCGTGGTAAATCGTAGGATCCGGTTTTACTTTCTTGAAAAAATCAGCCGAGATAATGCCGTCCCACGGTAACCCGTTGCGCTTGCTGATTTCCAGGAGGCAGCGATAGTCGCCATTGGAAAAGGGCATGATCATGTAATTTTCTTTAAGCAACGTAAGCCCCTCGACGGCGTCGCTCCAGACGTCCAATCTGTTCCAGGCAAGATTGAAATGATCAATCTGTGCATCGGTCAAAACGCTAACACCGTAGTCTTCTAATAGGGAAAGAAGCTTGGTTTTATGGATCGTCGCCGTCGGCGTTATTTCCATTTGCCCGGAGGAGATGGCCTGCAATGCGGCCATGTATCCTTCCAACCGCCATCTGGTAACAAATTCTCCCCAGGGAAGCTGAATGCCGGTTTCCCGACTTAGGGCTTCTCCTTCCTTGGTGACCGAAGAATACCAATCGGTGACGGTTCCAAAGACATCGAAGCAGAGTGCTTTTACGGATGAGACGGGCATTGCATTACCTTTGTAATTTTCGCGTTGTGAGTAAAATACGCAGCTCGAATGGTGAAGGCAATAACGTCTTCAACTCCTTAACTTGATGGCCCATTAATGACCTTTGACGTGATTAACCCGTCAATTTGGGACTCCGTATATCCTGCTTCACGCAATATTTCCTGGCTATGTTCACCGAGCCGGGGGGCATGTCGGGAGGGGGTTGGCTGCGTTTCCGACCAACTGCTTGGAACGGCCATATCTCGTAATTGGCCTTCCGATGGATGATCGATGGTCGAAAAGAACCCTATTGCTTCCAAATGTGGATCCGCCATCAAACTGTCTGGTGTGTTAAGGGGCATGGCTGGAATATCAGCATCATCGAAGAATTTGAGCCAGTCCGCTGTTGTCCGGGTCGTCAGCAATTCTGCCAGGTCCCTATAAATGTCAGCAATATTCGCGGTCCGGGTGGCCATGCTTTTATAACGAGGGTCATTGTCAAATTTTTCAGCCTGTCCAAGTTTCTCGAAAAAAGATTGCCAATGCCGGTCCGTATAGACCATGACACAAATGTAACCATCTTTAGACTTGTATGGACGTCGGTCAGGATTGAGCATCCGTTTATATCCCAGCGGACCCATTGGCGGCTCAAACGTGTGCCCGCCCATATGGTCGGCTAGGACAAAACTTGCCATCATCTCAAACATTGGAAGATCGATACGTTGTCCTTCACCAGTTCTGCTCTGATGAAAAAGGGCGGCATTGATTTGTCCGACAGCCCATAGGCCAACGCCGCGATCAACAATTGCCGTGGGTGCATAAACCGGGTCACTGCCGTCTGCCATATGTGTCAGCCAGGGTATTGATACGGCTCCCTGAATTAAATCATCGAATGCCGGCTTGTGGCCATAGGGGCCATCTTGTCCATACCCATACAAACCGGCATAAATAATTTGCGGGTTTATTTCTTTGACGGTCTCATAAGAGAGACCAAGGCGTTCCATCACCTGGGGCCGCCGGTTGTAGACCAGTACATCCGCAGTTTTCAATAGATTCAAAACCGCCTTTAATCCGTCCGGATGTTTAACGTCAAGTTCGATGCTCCGTTTGCTTCGGTTGCAGTTCAGGTAAATGGCTCCCATGCCGGGGTTGCGTTCGGGTCCGATGCCGCGGACAGGGTCTCCTCCCGGGGCTTCTACCTTAATAACATCGGCCCCCATATCTCCCAGTATTTGAGTCGTATAAGGCGCCATGAGCATATTCGAGAAGTCGATGATTTTAACGCCGTTGAGTGGTCCGGTCATGTTGTCATTCTCATCAATTAGTAGGATTTCGGAAGATCGAGCGCACGCTCGGCTAAATAGCTTAAAATCAGTTGCGGGCTGATGGGAGCAAGGCGATGGATCATGCACTCGCGCAAGTAACGTTCCACATGAAATTCCTTGGCGTAGCCCATACCGCCATGTGTCATCACGGCCGTTGTGCAGGATTTGTAGGCGGCTTCGGCGGCAAGGTATTTTGCCGCATTGGCTTGCAGCCCGCATTCCTCGCCGGCGTCATACATCGTTGCCGCCTGAAACGCCATGAGGTTGGCCGCCTCAAGTTCCGCCCAGCTTTCTGCGAGTGGATGCTGAATGGACTGGTTCATGCCGATAGGTCGGTTGAAAACGACGCGTTCGCGTGCGTAGTTAGCGCCTCTTTTTAAAGCGCATCGGCCAAGGCCGACCATGGAGGCCGCTATGAGGATGCGTTCCGCGTTAAGCCCGTGAAGCAGGTAGCGAAAGCCTTTTCCTTCTTCTCCGATCAAGTCTTCTTTCGGGATTCTTAAATCGTCAATGAACAACTGATTTGAATCGACACATTTACGGCCCATTTTGTCGATGGGGCGAACTTCAATATGGTTGCGATCCAGGTCCGTATAGAAAAGCGATAGGCCATTAATGGGTTTATCGGTTTCTTCTTCACGTGTTGTGCGGGCAATGAGCAGCATTTTGTTGCATTGCTGCGCCGTCGATGTCCAGGTTTTTTCGCCATTGACGATATAGTGATCGCCATCGCGAACCGCTCGGGTTTTCAGTCTGGTTGTGTCAAGGCCAGTAGTTGGCTCCGTCACTGCGAAACAGGCAACATCCTCTCGTTTGATGATGGGAGGCAGCCATTTTTGCTTCTGTTCTTCCGTTCCGAAGACGACCACAGGGTTTAGACCAAAAATACCAATAATTAACGCGGCAAATCCGGCATTTGCTGCCCCAGATTCTGTAATCGCCTGAGCCATCACCGCTGCGTCGGCGATACCGAGACCACTTCCGCCATATTGTTCGGGCATTGCTATGCCCATAAATCCTTCATCAGCAATTGCCTTGCAAAAATCTTCGGGGAAAACGCCATCTGTGTCGCGGTCGAGCCAATATCGATCGTCAAAGGGTTCACAGATGCGTTGGATACTCTCGCGGATTTGTTGTTGTTCTGGCGTGAGTTTGAAACTCATTTTTTATTCCTTTTTTGATTTCCCGCCGATAAGCAAGCTGCAATTTTTAGCGGCTTGCTCGAGTAGGGGTTCGATTAAATAAGCATTTTTTGCCATGCGTGCGGAGGGGCCGGCGATGAGTAACGAGGCGACTACGTCTCCTTCGTTGGAATAAATCGGTGCGGCTATGCCGCTCGCACCCTCAATTCGTTCGTCTTGTGTGAAGGAGAGACCTTGGCTGCGAATATATGACAGCTCGTTCTTCAGATCCTCAGCTTTGGTAACCGTTGCGGGCGTGAAGGCCTTTCGACGCTTTTTCAAATATTTGTCCAGCCGAAGCTCGTCAAAAAATGCCAGCAACAATTTACCCATAGCAGTACAATACAGATCTCTCCGTTCGCCAACAGAAACCGCATAGCGAATAGGATTGGTGCTTTCCGCTCTGTCCAGATATGTCACAAGCTCAGCGTCAGAGGCGAGAGCGCCCAGCACCGCTGTTTCGCCTGTATCTAAAGACAGCTTTTCGAGTGTAGGCCTTACCAATGTGACCAGCTCGCGCCCTGCGACAGCCTTCATGGCGAGCGAAAGAAATTGCGGTCCGAGAAAGTAGCGCCCGGCTTGATCCCGTACGAGATACTCTTCTTTTGTCAGTCCGGTCAAAAGACCGACAAGGCTGGTTTTCGGCGCATTGGCTTCAGTGGTGAGTTCGGACAGCGTTGCGCCGGCAGGGGATGCAGCTAACGATTCCATTATCTGGAATATCCGACCAACAGACTGCGGGCTCGTGCGTGAGGACGCGGAAACAGTGTTCGTATTTGTGGATGTAGTACGCATATACGAACGTTATACGAATATATATACAAATGGCAAGTAGTTTGCTAAACAGGTTTTGACACCAAAAAAATAATCAAAAAGGAAAGCCATTCATGTCGGGTTTATATTATGAAGAGTTTGAAGTGGGTATGGAGTTCAATCATGCGCTGACGCGTACGGTGACGGAAATGGATAACGTTATGTTTTGTGCCATGACCCATAATCCGCAGCCACTCCATCTGGATGAGGAATTTTCCAAACAAACTGAGTATGGCCAACGCATTGTAAACAGCCTTTTTACGCTTGGCCTTGTGATCGGTGTAACAGTTGCCGAAACAACTCTAGGGACGACACTTGGAAACCTGGGCATGACGGATATCCGGTTTGTAAAACCGGTCTTTCATGGCGACACCATTCATGTCGTCACCCGTATCAAGGAAATGCGGGAGAGCAAGTCCCGCCCGACCGCAGGTCTGGTGGTATTTGAGCATTTTGGTTTTAATCAGCGCGACGAAGAAGTCTGCTATTGCGTGCGCACAGGTTTAATGAGGAAACGGCCATGACCCTTATTCGATCCTGGTTATTCGTCCCGGGCGATAGTGAGAAAAAACTTGAAAAAGGACGCGGGAACTCAGCCGACGCGTTGATTTTGGATTTGGAAGACGCCGTCTCCGATGACCGGCAGGAAATTGCTCGCGAAATAACTCGCGCCTTTTTGAAGGCTAATCCTGATCGACGCCGCCAGAAACTCTGGGTGCGCATTAATCCACTGGATACGGAACTTTCGTTGCCTGATTTGACAGCGGTTATGTCGGGCGCACCGGACGGCATCGTTTTGCCAAAGGTATATTCCGCCAAAGATGTGAACACGCTGGCAAATTATCTGACCGCTTTGGAAACCCGCGAAAATCTGGAAATTGGGTCGACGAAGATACTGAGCGTTGCGACGGAGACAGCAGCTTCGCTCCTGACTTTTCATACATATCTTGAAAATGTTTCTGACCGACTTGTTGCCTTGACCTGGGGGGCAGAAGATTTGGCAGCCGCCCTCGGCGCCAGCGACAACCGACATCCCGTGAGTGGGGAATATGATGATCCGTTCCTGATGGCTAAATCCCTTTGTTTAACGACGGCCCGGGCCATAAACGCACAGCCGGTCGGCGTCGTGTTCGTTAATTATCGTGATCTGGAGGCCTTGGAAGCAGACTGCTTGAGAGATCGGCGGTCCGGGTTTATCGGCAAGATAGCCATTCATCCTGCTCAGTCGGATGTCATCAATCGGGCCTTTACGCCCTCGGATGAAGAAATTGCCCATGCCCAACAGGTGATTGATGTCTTTGAGCAGAATCCGGGGCTGGGGACGGTCGGATTGGATGGCATGATGCTTGACATGCCCCATCTCAAACAGGCACGAAATGTGATGGACCTTATGGCGCAGATAGAGGCCCTAGAGCAATGAGCGGATAATTTTCGCGGTATTCGGCAATCTGCTTATACTCTGCATTGTTTTGCGATGAAAAATGGGGCATATGAAGATCTGCAGGTTATAAAGCCGTGGAAATGACCGATGATGTGTTGTGCCTTCGTGAAACTATTGGACCACCCGCGTGAGATCATCGATCGATGAATGATCTGACCGAAGGGTTGGTGGCGGCGTTCAAGCTCGTTATCACGATGGATTCCGATTTAATCGAAATTTCTCTTCGATCTTTGCAGGTTACTATGTCCGCCGTTGTTATCGCTGCGATTGTCGGCCTTCCGTTTGGTGCCTGGCTGTCCGTAACACGGTTCCGGTTTCGCCGTATTGCTATCGCAATCCTGAACGCCATGATGGGCTTGCCGCCAGTTGTCGTTGGTTTAATTGTCTATATTCTGCTTTCACGGTCGGGTCCGTTTGGCGTCTTCAATCTCCTCTTTACTCCGACAGCAATGATCATTGCGCAGGTTATTATTGTGACGCCGATCATTGCGTCCTTATCACATCAGGGCCTTCGCGATTTATGGTTTAACTATCATGATCTTCTGATCTCCCTGAATACGACCAAATGGCAGCGCATGAAGGCGTTGCTTTGGGATGGCCGGAGATCTCTTATTACTGCGCTATTGACTGGATTTGGTCGTGCAATAGGGGAAATCGGTGCCATTATGATTGTTGGCGGCAATATTGACCATTTAACCCGCGTGCTGACGACGGCCATTGCACTGGAAGTTGGGCGCGGAGATTTTCCGTTGGCTCTGGGTCTTGGATTTATTCTGATAACCCTCGCTATCATAATCAATTTGGCTATCCATATTTTGTCGAGAACAGAACGGGAGGGCAGATGGTGACGTCTATTTTTCCCCTTCAGGTCAGAAACGCTTGCATCAAAAAATCCGGCACGCAAATTATTGGCCCCATTGATTTAGAACTTTTGGGTGAGGGATGCACAGTTGTGATCGGACCAAATGGTTCGGGGAAGACAAGTCTTCTTCGCTTGATGCACGGACTGGAAAAAACCAGCCAGGGAATAGTGAAATGGAATGTGCCGCAGGCTCAAGCATATGCTTCGCAATGCTTTGTTTTTCAAACGCCGGTTATCATGCGGCGATCAGTAAGGGAGAATATCGCTTATCCCCTTATTATCCGCGGAGAGCGAAAAAAAATCGCAATGAAAGAAGCGGATAAATGGATAGAGAATGTAGGATTAGAATCCTCGGCTGAAAATAATGCTCCGGTCTTATCCGGCGGAGAGCGACAAAAGCTGGCCGTCGCGCGCGCGTTAATCACAAATCCGAAAATTCTATTTCTCGATGAGCCGACAACTAATCTGGACGGGGCCTCGACCAAGGAAATCGAGCGTCTTGTCAGTCAGGCGCAAGCGGCTGGAACCAGAATTGTTATGGCGACTCATGACTTTGGCCAAGCCCGGCGACTTGGAACAGATATTTTATTCATGTATCACGGGCGCATCCACGAAACGTCCAAGGCTGGAGACTTTTTTCCAACTCCAAAAACGGCAGAAGCCAAGGCTTTCCTTGCTGGAGAAATAGTGTTGTGACGCAATTATACTCACTTGTCTCACTCTTCTTTCTGTTGAATTTGACCTCGAGTTTCGCCGCAGACATGCGACTTGCTGTCACAACATCATTTCATAATTCCGGGTTATCCGACGTATTGTTGCCCGAACTAAAGAAGGATCTCGATCTGGATGTCCATTTGCTTGTCGTGGGAACAGGACAAGCAATGAAACTGGGTCGGGCTGGAGATGTGGATGCAATATTGGTGCATTCGAAAAAGGCGGAAGAAGAATTTGTCCAACAAGGCTACGGCGCTTACCGGCGTGAAATTATGTTTAATGATTTCGTGTTGATCGGGCCCGTCGCCGATCCGGCACAAGCCGCGACGCAAAAGCATGCTGCTTCAGCTTTCAGCGCAATTGAAAAGGCCCGCAAACTTTTCGTTAGTCGAGGCGATGATAGTGGCACCAGCCGTAAAGAAATTACGTTGTGGAAAAAAGCGGGTTTGGAACCAGCAGAATTTTCCGCATCCTGGTATAGAGCTGCCGGCGCCGGTATGGGGGCGACATTAAACACGGCAAGCGCGATGGACGCTTACGTTTTTGCCGATCGCGCCAGCTGGCTCAATTTTAAAAATAAAGGAAACCTGAAGATTATCTTCGAGGGGGACCCCATTTTGTTCAACCAGTATAGTTTTATCCCGATTAATACTGCCCGCCATCCCCATACGAAACACGACCTTGCCGTTAAACTGGAAAACTGGCTCGTTAGTGAAAAAGCTCAAACCATGATTGCCAATTATAAAATAGCAGGGGAGCAGCTATTTACCCCCAATGCAAAGACCCACTGAGTATTTGATAACATTGCTATTTACTAGTTTTATGCGAATGCGTTTTCATTCGTGAACGGGAAATGAACAAGCACTTGTTCGGCGTCATTCCTTTTCAGAATAATTTTCCATTCCAGCACGAAGACGAAAGGTGCTTTGGGTGCAGAAAAAACCAACTCTCCCGTACCTAGATTCATATAGACCATTTTGTGCGGTATACTCGCGGACTTGATTGTCAGGTATGAGCCATCCATATTTTCAACCACAATGCCAGGTTTCGGCCAATATTCCGGTTTGAGCAACATTGATTTTGTCGAAACCGTATGGCGGAAAAGTGGATCTGAAACTCGATAAGCCGTTTTCCCCAATATTGATCTCGCTTCAACCATGAGCGGGAGCTTGTAATCATCCTGATACCCAGGTGTAAAAGAAATAATATAATCAGCTATATGTGAGTCGTTCTCAATCAGATAAGCTTTGACACATCCTCTGATAGTCTCTCCTATCTGGGCGAAGAAGAAGTCTCCGTATTTAATATCCGATAGGAATGCTGGTTTTCCAATGGGTTCTATATTCATTGTGTGTGCCTCGATAAATTATTTGGCGCTCGGAAGCATTTTTCTCTTTTGAAAAATGTAGAAACTGATAAAAATTTCAGTTGCTTACGGGCGTTACCAGTATTTGAAATTTGAATTAGACTAAAAATTATCAGAAATTGTATCTGTTTCTGTACGATTTGTAAAAATATTCGGCGGATATGGTTAATTTCGATAACAGAGAACACCATTTAGTGTAATTCAAAGAATTATTATTGAGACCTACTCAATAATGTTTCACAATTCCAATGCACCCTACCAGGAGACTAGGCATGAAGGCTCTACTATTTTTGGCGATAGCAGTGATATTGGCCGCGTGCGGCACGCCGGCAATTGACGCCAATATAACCGCGTTCTATACGCCGGAAATACGGGATATTGCCTCGAGGACGATTGCGGTTCAGGCTCAAGTTCCGTCTAAGGAATCCAGTTTGGAATTCAAATCCTATCGACCTAAAATTGAAAACAAACTCCGACTGGTTGGCTTCGACATCGCGGAGCCGACCGAAGATCCGGATTTCGTGGCTTATGTATCCTATGGGATCGACGGAAAGGAGCAAAAATCTTCAACGACCTCCGATCCCTATTTTGGGTCCTTTGGCGTAGGTATTGGCACAAGTCGTGGCACAGGTCGTGGTTCATATTATGGCGGCGTTGCCCGAACATATAATACGCAAACCTGGGAAGAGTATAACCGCTTTATTTCCTTGAATATTATAGAAGGAACGTCGGTCGGATCAGACAATCCGGTCCGAATTTATGAAGGACGGGTTCAATCTGTCGGGAAATGCCCCACTCTGGCCGGGGTGTTTGATGGCGTCCTTGATGCCATGTTTGAAAATTTCCCGGGCTTGGACGGAAAAACCACTTTTGTCTCTATTCCCTGGGATGGCTCCTGCTGAACAAGGATAGTTTATTCTATAAGAAAGACATGGTACGTCGGGCCCGCTGGGTTGCGAATGCCGTTTGCTACAAAAAGATTTCTGTTTAGCCAGTCATGTGGTTGCGCAGATGTTTCGAAAATTGGAGCTATCTTGAAATAATATTCGCTAGGATCAACAGCTTCACCTTTTGCCATTCTATCCATTACTTCCTTGGGCCCGTGGCGCAACCCCCGATATGTTACGTAGATCAGGCCGCCATCGTCTGCTTCGATCGTGAGCCTGACATCTAGCTGCATCACGCCGTCGTTTCGAAGCAATAGCCAGTCTCCGCCGCCGGCGTGGATTTTCCCTGAAAGCATTGGGCCCGTGACGTCACCGCCGGTAACTTCGGCAATTAGTCTATCGCCATAAGGTGTGCTACCCAAATTTGTAAGCGGCATTTTCACGGCCAAATGCATGTCGAACGCAGGTGTGAGCGATAAATCGGTCATCTATTTTTCCTTTTTTGTTTCTTATTTGCCTTATCCGCGTTTGAACAGGCGCAAAAATATCCAGTTCCAGATGTGTCGGGACCAAACGAGTGTCGGCATATTGGACATCCAGCCTAAAGCGATAAACAGCGCCATTCCGCCACCGACCAATTCGTCGCTAAGCCAATGGGCGCCGGAAAAGAGCCGGGGAATCGAATAGAGGACTCCAAAAATAAGCGTAAGAAAGGCGATTTTTCTATCAAGTAGTAGAAATACCATTCCAACAAAGGAAAAGGCTGCAACAGCGTGATCACCCGGAAAACTGTTTTTCGATTCCCACTTTGCATCAATCCAGGGGACAAGCTCATTAAGAAATACGGCAGGTTTCAAAACAAGGGTCGGGCTATGAAAATCGATCGACGGAAGTAAAATTTTTGAAATAAAGACGACAACGATCACAGCGCCCCAGGTGACACTTGTCCTGGCAATTCGTTCCTTTAAGTCATGATCACGTCCAGCGTACATATACCAAATGGTCGGCAGGAACATTAAGACAGCACCCAGAACATCGTATGTTTTGGTATTGAGTGCGGCCCAAAGAATAGCCCAGCTCTCATTCCATAGTAATGAACCATTTAATGAATAAAAGACGATCGTACTAATATTTAGCCAAATTTCCGCAGTTGCAGGCCAAATCATCGACGCTCCAATAATCGCAGCAATGGCGTGGCAAACTATTAGTCTATCAAGATGCCACTGCTCGGCGTTGCTTGTCAGCTTCATGGAGATTTTCTTCGCATAGGTTATTAGTCATAAACTAGGGGCGTGGCTGGTTACCTTCATAACAACAGCTACTGGAATCATAACTATAGTCGCCATATCCGTGAGGATTAGTTACGGAAAAATTTGCACAGGCTGTCACACTTAATAACACGCCGAGTAAGATTATGTATTTCATGTCAAAAAGTCCAAGATTGTAGCCTAATTGGCGAGCATGGTATCGATTATAAACGAATAAAGTAACCGGAAAATCAACTTCCAGCCCTAATCCCGCAAAGTGTTTAACTGGGCAATTGGCGGTATGTACCAATAAGAACCCGTTGTCGCTGTCGAAAACTCCGTCAATCTGTCCTTGAGACCGTCATCGGTCTCACCAAACATGCGTTTCAACTGTATATCGTGTCGCTGTATCTCTTTTGCAAATGATACGAAATAAAGACCATGTTCCTGCAAATTGCCAAACGGTGCGCTCCGCCGATAAACCTTTTGAGCGACACCTTCAATGTCGACATCAGTCCGGCTGACATGGGAGGTTAGCGGCATCGCCTCGCCTTCCAGCTCCAGGTTCTCGTACTTTGTGCGCCCAACAATTTTTTCTTGTTCCAATATAGGGACGGCTTCAAATTTTTTGAGGTCGTGCACCCATTTCTGGGTGAGAAGTATAGAGCCGCCTGCATCGGTTAGTGCTGCGTCTGCACGTGCCTCATCCGATTTTGGATTTGCCGTACCATCTTCAAATCCGATCAAATCATGATTATTTTTATACTTGAAGCCCGTTATTTCGAGCGCGATCTCACAAATGGCGTTAAGGCATTGATAATGCTGGCGGGCGCAATCAAAAACCTCGTCTTCATGATTTCCATGAATCCAAAGAAATATGTCACGTTGCGTTGCAGCCGCTTTGTTATCACCTGAGCCATAGTGAGAGAAATCAAGTAAATCGGAAGGGGTATCAGTCCCGAATAAAGATGTCGCAAGGGAACGCCCAAACCCCCACACAACATGGGGCGCTTTCATCGTATTCTCCAAATCGCCTGCCAGTGCGCCAGCAATTGCTGTCTTCGCCTTGTCGAGCGGAACGCCCTCTTTTACCGAGAATTCCAGAAATCGGTTGTGAGTTGTTCCTTCGATAAAAATGGCGGATTGTGCATTATCCATGTCTTTCAACCTTTTAGAAAAGTATCTACATTCTGAATAAACTAAAATATTAAAGAATGGGAGGTCGGGAGGACGTATTTTCTTCCATTGCGAGGGACGGCAGGACCATGCCTCCTGCGGCCATCGTCATTAAGTGGATTTTGTCGTTCTTCAAGGCTTCAAAAATGGCCCCGTTGACACTGTATCGGACCTGAAAATACTTTAGCCCTGGCGCCCAAACACGAATTCCGATGATAATACCTCCGTAGGTAAAATCCTGGATACCTACTTGTGGGAGCGGATCTTCCGAAATTCCCTCTATTTTTGAAAGTGTCGACCGGACCAGTTGGATAACGTGATCCGTATCCGTATCCGAGGCGATACAAAATTTTGTCTCGACAATTCGCAGATCCATGGAATTGACAATTACTTGCCCGACGATCTCCTTGTTCGGAACAGCGATTTGCTCCCCGTCTTCACCGGTTAAGAATGTAATGCCAAGCGTAATACGGTCAACAACACCACTAATGCCGTGAACAGTAATTACATTGCCGACAACAAACGGGCGCGTGATGATGATCGCCACACCCGCGCCAAAATTCGAAATAGGCCCTTGTAAGGCGAGAGTGGCACCAAAAGTAATGGCACCAGCCAAAGCAATAAGCGGTGCAATACTAATCCCGAAATTTCCAAGGGTGATAATGATGAGAATGACAATGAGGAGAAACTTGACCGCGCTCCCCATAAACATTGACAGAGTAATATCAATATTCTTTGCCTGCGCAATATTGGCTAATCGGTTACCAATCCAGTTGATAACCAGCAAGCCGATCAGTAAAAAGACAAGAGCACCGAGTATCTGGAATCCATACTCGATAGCAAAATCCGTCAGGACGCCAATCCAAACAGAGACAGTTTCAATATTCTCGTTTACAGTTTCCATAATCGGCGCCCAAACGTCTTGTTATTACTAATCCTTGAGGAGCTTTTTAAGAGATTTTCCGTAATTTTCAACGGCTTCAGTTGTGCCTTTTCCAGCATCTTTCGAAATTTCCCCAGCTTTAACAGCAGCGTCACCTACGCCAACTTTATTTGCAAGATCACCCGCATTGTCAAGCAAGGTTCCGACTGTTTTTCCTATACCAAGATCCGTTACAACGGACATGGCGCTTCCGGAAATTTCGTTGATTAACAGAGCCGCAACCTCGTCAGGGCTGGCGCCTCCCTCACTCTTGCCAATGTCCTTCATATGGATATCCGGTAAATTGCCCTCAACTTTCTGGTTGAGAAGGGCGGCTGCTTTCACCGTAACTTTTCCGCCTTTAATATAGATATTATCAATAATTAATTTCGGTCCCTCTTCTGAACTGGTTTCTGCTTCTTTCTGCTCACCACCACTCATGCCATTTTCTTTCATGAAGGTATCAACGTTCTTTTTAATGGCATCAAGGTTGTTGGTCGTTTCATTTACCTCATAGGTTATGGCGGGTTGTTCAATCCGAATCTCTGTGATGTGAATAAGTTTGTCATTTGTATTTGGGATATCCACGTTGACCGCGACCGTGCCAAATTGAACCGCAGTGGGTTCAGTGAAGCCGCTGGGATTAGCAACGCTGAAACCTTTCAGGGCGCCCTTGCCGCTGGTCAGATCGAGGTCTACCTCGTCAAGGACTACATCTGTCTGTGTTACTTCTGATCCGTATTTTTCGACCGCCGCAATAATGATTTTGTCGAGATTGAAGTAGAAAATACCTGCTACCACGGCTATAAGAATAACGACTACCGCAACAATACCGCCAATTATTTTCCCCATGACTTTATGCCCCTTGTTTAGAATTAAGGAAATCAAATCTTAAGTTGTTAATTAAGCCAGACTAAGCAGGTTTACGCAATGGGATATTGGGTACAGTTTACTCCGAAAATTGGTTGTCTTAAGTTTAGACGACTATAATGATTTTGAAAGCTCCCTTATTTGCCGACATTTATTTCGAATGACAGAGTGTTGGCCGTCAGGCTGGCGCCATTTTATTTCGCCCTGTTTCTTGTTGTCGGATTTCAGCTTCCTTTCTGGCCGGTGTGGCTCTCTCATAAAGGCCTAGGCTTAGAGCAAATCGGTATTATTATTTCGGCGCCTATTTGGATCAAGATTGTTTTCATCCCGCTCTTTACAAGTTTGGCGGATCGTTTGGGCCGGAGAAGAGCGTTACTTATAGCCTTGTCAGCAATTTCCCTTTGTTTGTATCAGCTATATTTTATTGCGGAGGGCTTTTGGCAAATTCTTGCTTTAGGGCTGATTATAGGGGTGTTCATTTCACCTTATGCTGCACTTGGGGATAATCTGGTTCTGACATTGGCGCGCAATCACAAGATTGATTATGCGCGCATTCGCTTATGGGGGTCCATATCTTTCATTTTAGCCTCGGTTGGAGGTGGATGGATATTGGAAGGTCATAGTCCTGATTACATCCTTAAGGTTATTGTAGCGTCGGCAGCTCTGTTATTTCTATGCTGTATTCTCTTGCCTGAAACACGATCGCAAAAGCCGAAAACTGAACAAAAAGGTCTCCGTCGTTTGTTAAAGAACCGGCGTTTCATGGCTTTTTTGGTGACGGCGGGATTAATTCAAGCTAGCCACGCGGTTTTGTATACGTCCGGAACTCTTCAATGGCAGCAGCAAGGGATTTCTGACACGGCAATTGGCCTGTTATGGGCGGAAGGCGTAATAGTAGAGATTATTCTATTTGCACTGGCCAATCGATTTCTTAAGCGATTTTCGCCCATCCAACTCTTATTGATCGGCGGCGGTGCGGGCTTTCTCCGCTGGCTTTCAATGGGGTTTGAACCGGGGCTTGAGTTTCTCCTCGTACTACAAGTTCTTCACGGATTTACCTTCGCCGCTGCTCATCTTGGAGCCATGCGATATATTTCAGAAAATATTCCTTTGGAGATATCTGCGAGGGCACAAGGGCTGTATTCTGCGCTTTCTGTTGGACTAATTATGGGTATTGGATTGTTTGTTTCTGGCTATCTATTCAAATTTTTCGCCTCTGGTGCCTATTTTTTTATGGCTGCGGGATGTTTTCTGGCTTTGGTCATCGGTGTAACTAGTTTGCGGTCTTCAGGACCTGACATCTATTCAAGGGATGACAGGTAAGGTTGGATGAGGTTAAAATATATGAAATTGTTCAGGTCTAATTAAAAAAAGGAAAAAAAATGGGACCGTTAGCCGGATATAAATTTGTTGAAATGGGTGGAATTGGCCCCGGGCCAATGTGCGCCATGTTACTTGCTGATTTGGGAGCGGAAATTGTCCGCATTGATCGCTTGGTTGATTCCGGACTTGGCACTGCTAGTAACCCTAAATACAGTTTGTTGATGCGCAGTCGTCGCTCCATAGCAGTTGATACAAAAACCGAAGCGGGCCGCGAACTCATTCTTGATTTAATCGAGCAGGCGGATGGTTTGATTGAAGGATTTAGACCTGGTGTGATGGAGCGCCTTGGTTTGGGGCCCGATGTTGCTCTTGCGCGTAATCCGAAACTGGTTTACGGCCGGATGACTGGCTGGGGGCAAGAGGGACCAATGGCGAAAGTCGCGGGCCATGATATTAACTACATTGCGCTTTCAGGCGTTTTGCATGCTATTGGCCGTGAAGGTGAGGCACCGGTACCGCCTCTAAACCTTGTCGGCGACTTCGGTGGCGGGGCATTGTACCTGGCGCTGGGTCTTGTCAGCGGCATCCTTGAAGCCCAGAAATCTGGAAAAGGTCAGGTTGTGGATACAGCTATGGTCGATGGTGCCGCGTCCTTGATGACGACATTCTTCGGTCTAATGGCTGCCGGCAACTGGAAGGATGAACGCGGCGTCAATATTCTTGATACGGGCGCTCACTACTACAACGTCTATGAAACTAAAGATGGCAAACATGTTTCAATCGGTTCCATAGAAGCGAAATTCTACGTCCAGCTTCTGGAATTGACCGGATTAGACAAGGAAGATTTACCGCCACAAATGGACAACGCCGGTTGGCCATTGATTAAAGCTAAACTGGAAGCCGTATTTAAAACAAAAACCCGCGATGAATGGGACGCTATCATGGGGGGCACTGATGTCTGCTATGCGCCGGTTCTATCCATTTTGGAAGCAACCGAGCATCCGCATAACGCGCATCGACAAACCTTTGTAAAATATGATGATGTTCTGCAACCTGCGCCGGCGCCGAGATTTAGCCGTACTGTCGCCGAAATTCAAGGCCCTCCTTGTTTGCCAGGCGAGCATACCAACGAAGCAATGCTGGATTGGGGTGTGTCGCAGGAAAATATTGATAGATTACGGGCAAGTGGTGTTGTAAAATAGCGGGATAGCCGCATTTTCGACGCATTTGAAAACTTGACGTAATGTTGATTTTGCAGGACTCTCACCCAGTTGTTTAAGGGGAGAAGTGATGTTGCATAAACATCCTGATACAGGAATGAGTACTGAGCAAGACGGAGCTCCGTTGGTTTTGGGGCAATATGAGGAGAAAGCTGCGAAAAAACGGCACTCTAATAGCTCAATACTCTTTGCTGGACTAGGTATACTGGCTACCGTTATGTGGTTTACAGCTATCGGTTACTTCGTTCATTCGAGAATCGGTTGGTCGAATATTGCCCAGACGCCGCCAGTTGACTTGGGATTAATCTCTCTTGGCGCTTTTGCTCCTCTCGCTTTTGTTTGGATTTTACTTGGATATTTTCATCGTGGTCGTGAGGCGGCGCTGAAGGGTGAAGCGCTTGATTTTTTGATGAGCGAGTTGGGGTATCCCAGTCCGGAAGCTGAAGCACGGGTCGCTAGCCTGACATATAGTCTGCAGCAGCAAAGTCGAGAGGTACAACAGGAAACCGAGCGCGCAGCTGCCAGCATAGAAAAAGCCGGCGAAGGTTTAGACAAGCAAGGTACGGCCGCCAAAAAAGCCACGGAAGGATTGCTCGGCACGTCCGATCGGTTGACGAAAGAATTGGAGACGCGTTCTGCAAAATTGGAAACCCTTATTGAACAAGTTGAGGGGCAAGGCAAACAGCTCGATACGGCGATAAATCTGCAAACACAAAATCTAAAAGATGCTGCTGACGATTCAGAAGCACGTAGTGTAGCTGTGCAGGCTGCCTTGAGTAAGCAAATCTCTGCTTTAAAAGATGCTATTCGCGTTGCAGATGAAAAATCTCAAGATATAACCCATATCCTTGAAGAGACTAGTCAGAAGATTTTTTCCAATGCGACTGAAACTCTTGAACAAACGGAAAAAGCGACAGATTCGCTAGGTCAGCAGATTAAAAGTCTGGAAGATGCCACGACGGACGTTAGATCCCGGATGGAAGAGGGTGTCGTCCAGTTTAACAAGCATGGTGAAGAAATTTTGGAGGTCTCTCGACAAACAACGACAGAAATCGCCAAAACGACAGATATGTTGCTGCAAGGTACGACCGACCTGAGTATATCCGGAGACGAAGGTGTGACCCGTTTGAATGCCCTTCGCAATACACTTCTTGCCAGTGCCACGGACGTGGAAAATGTGATTGGCCGATTACAGGAACAGCAAGGGTTGGCGTTAGAATCTGCTAAAGCCTCGGAAGCGGGAATCGCTGAATCAGCACACCAACTTCAGACGAATGCAGAACAATTGGTGGCGAAAGCATCGGCGACTACAGATCAAATGGTGCAGTCGAGCGAGAAATTGCGAAATGAGTCTAGCGAACTTGAAGAGGTCCTAAAAGCTACTGAGCTGAATATGGTTGATATTGATGGAACACTCCAAAAAGGCCGACAACTTCTCGATGCCGCTGGTGAAAAATCTTTGAGAAATGCGGATCAGTTAGGTGAAAAATTGGCGACCCATGCGGCGTCACTCACCCAAGCGTCAGAAAGTACGGGAGAGCAGACGACACTTATTCAGGAGCAGCTGCGCGACCAAATCGGGGCTCTAGAAACGGCATCGCAGCAAATTCTCAAAATGTCCGAAGATATTAGCGCTCAATTAGAACAAGATGTTGATATGCTTGGAAAAGCCGCAGAAACGACCAACACACAAATCGACCAAGTGGGGCAAACCTTCCAGCGTCAGGCCGATAGTTTGCGCGAAACGTCGGATTCGGTTACCGGTCAATTACGTGTAGCTAGCGAAGATATTCGCCGGGAAAGCAGTGACGTTGAAATGAGCGCCGATAAAATGGCGCGAGCGCTCGCGTCAACTTCGGCGGAACTTGAGAAACGTCAAAAAGAAATCGCCTCAACGGCAGATCAGACGCAAAACAAACTTTCGTCGGCTATTGAAGATGCTATTCGCTATCATCAAGATTTCATGGCGACCGCCGAACGCGCGTCGCTTCAGGCGCGTCAGTCTGGAGAAGCGGCACATTCACAAACCGCTGAGCTTGCCAAGACAGCGGAAAGAGCGTCAGCAGAGCTGCGTGCCATGGGCGATCAAGCGACGGACCATGTGGAACAATTAAATCTGGCCGCATCGAAAGCCGAAAATCAAGGTAGCCGGCTGGCAGAAGTCACCCGGTCTTCACTGGCGAACATCAATGAAGCGAGCGGATCTGCAAAAGTTCATATGGAAGAGCTTGCAGATATATCTATTCGGGCCAAAGAACATGCAGAAGCCATGGAAGAGATCCTGCAGAAAGAAACAGCTGCCCTGTCTGATATCGCCAAACAGCTTACGGATCAGGTTGAATCTGTTGACGGCACCTTGACGGATCGGACTGCCTTGCTGGACCAGACAGTTGAAAATGCTAATCTGGCAGGTGATAGCTTCCAGCAAAAATCGCTTGAATTTGCCCGCGCCAGCGAACTGATGATCAGAGGCATTAAATATGCTGATAATGCCCTTGAAAAACATAAGAAGGGTATTGATGAAACACGGCGCAGTATCCATGCGGATTTGGATCTAGTTTCGGAAAAGATTACCGAGGCGAGTAAACAAGTGAAAGAAACCGGATCAGAAGCGGCTACCCTGTTTTATGGTCGTGCAAAAGACTTGATCGAATTTACGTCCCAAGCGAATGAAAATGCACGTTCGTTGTCAGAACAATTTGAATCGCAGCATAAACGGCTGAGCCTGTCTGTTGCACAAGTTGAAAGCACGCTGCATAAATCTGCAGGAATTCTGCACGAAGAAAGTAAGAACTTCCAGACAGCTGCTGAAAAAGCCGCTGAGGAAGCTTTGATGTCAGGCCTCAAAATAGAGAAGCAAACAGATGAGTTGACCAAGGCGGGAGCAAAAGCCAATCAGCTCGCTGAAAGAATAATGCAGAATAAGCGGACCGTTCAGAACGAGCAGTTCATGAAATCATCCGGCTTCGTATTGGATAATTTGAATTCTCTCACCATCGATTTGGGTCGCATATTGGACAGTAATTTGTCTGACGATTTATGGCGGCGGTATCGTAAAGGCGAGAAGGGTATTTTTACCCGGAAACTTTTGAAGTCCAAGGACGCTGAGAAAATTCGCTCAAAATATAGAGATAACGGAGAATTTCGACGTTATACAGATCAGTATGTATCAGAATTCAGGGAAATTATGACGGAAGCTGGTTCTGTGGAACATTCGGAACTGTTGTCTGACGCATTTATTACAGCGGATGTTGGCAAGGTTTATCTGTTACTGCAAGAAGCTCTCGACGGCCTTGAGTAACGCCGCCGAATTTATTCTGAAGTAGTGGACCCTATCCCCGCTTTTTCTTGTCTTTCTCATTCGCCGTTTCGATTTGGCCGCGTATGCTGATCCAGTCATCGTCTGTCAACTGACCTAGCTCGCCATAATTTCCGGCGCTGTTTAGCCATTGACCACCGTCAATAGCAATGACCTCACCATTAATATAGGTGCATTCATCTGCCATCATAAAGGTCGCGAGATTGGCTAATTCGGAATGTTCGCCGGATCGTCGTAGAGGAATTTTATCTGTTCCTTTTCCCGGCAGCGTATCGCCATAGCTGCCTTTCGGCCGAAGTCGCGCCCAAGCGCCTTCAGTTGGAAACGGACCAGGTGCGATAGCATTAAGGCGAATTCCTTTTGGCCCCCATTCCACAGCAAGACCCTGAGTCATTGCCTTCACACCTGCCTTGGACATCGCGCTTGGCACAACATAAGCCGATCCATTCCAGGCCCAGGTTGTAACAATAGACAGCACATTTCCACTTCGGCCTTCCGCAATCCATCGCTTGCCGCAGGCATTGGTCATATAAAATGTTCCGTGAAAGACAATATTAGCAATAGCGTCAAACGCTCTGGAACTTAAATCTTCTGTGCGTGAAATGAAATTTCCCGCAGCGTTATTGACTAGCGAATCCAAAGGACCGCCCTGCCAAATTTCGTCAATCATTTCTTCAATGGCATCTGGGTTGCGAATATCTACTTGAAAGGTTGAGATTTTACCGCCCGTTTCTTCATGGAGCTCGAGAGCGGTTTCCTCCAAAACAGACTTGCGGCGACCACAAATTATAACCTGGGCACCAACTTCCAGGAAGCCGCGTGTCATGGTTTTCCCAAGGCCTGTTCCGCCACCAGTCACCAGTATGCGTTTTCCTTTTAACAGGTCGTCTTTAAACATTTTAATTCTCCCTCGTTGAAAGCCTATGGCTTTCGGGCCACTATGATGTGGCTTCTTTTGGTTGTTTATCGAGCTTAGTGTAAACCGCCCTCAGGAGGAGAGCCAGAAAAACAAAACAGATTGCTCCGCCAATTAAAAACGGTGCGTCGAAATGGACAAAATCAAAAAGGATTCCAGCCCAAAGTGGGCCGGCGACCCGACCGAACCCGGAGGCCGTGTTTGCAATTCCCAAAGTGCCGCCTTGTTGACCTTTTTTAGCAGCTAAACTTATTAGACTGGATTGCGTTGGTGTCAATATGCCGATACCTAGCGTAATGAAGGTTGTCGCCATAATGAAAATCCAAACCGTACTGGATAGAAAAGTGAGGAGTAATCCTCCGCCGAGGAAGGTCAGGCCAATGACCACAAGCCTTCTTGATCCAAGTCGTTTGGTCAGCGGGCCAATTAACCCGCCTTGCATGATAACGATTAAAACCCCGATATAGGCAAAGCAATAACCTAAATCACGGGGCGTCCAGTTAAAAGTTCGCGCTGTCCATAAGGGGAAGATGATTTCAACCTGGCTAAACACGAAACTGACGATAAAAAAAATGCCTATCAGCCAGGCAATAACCGGAGACGATAATATCAACTTGATTTTCTCTCTCAGGGCTAATGTTGACGTCTCTCTGGATGCGGCCTTGTCTTCTTTAGTTACAGATTCTTTCACGGTGAAAACTGCCATGAGAAGCCCCAGAAGCGACAGGCCGGCAGCGACATACATGGGAGTGTGAAAATCAGGGTTAGCAGGATCTGTTCCGACAAGTAACCCGCCGAGTGCCGGGCCGGTTACGAATCCTAAACCAAAGGCGGCGCCGACCATGCCCATACCTTTTGCCCGGGTTTCCGGTGTCGTTATGTCCGCGATTATGGCTTGAGCAACGGAAATTTTTCCAGAAGCTATCCCACTGACACAACGGGCAAGAATTAAAGCGGTAAAGGTCTCCGCCAATCCAGTCCATAGATAGGCAACTGCACTTAAAAGCATACAGGCAAGAAAAATAGGACGGCGTCCCCACCGATCGGAAAGGTGGCCCCATATATAGGAAAAGATTAGTTGAAAGAGTGAGAATGCTGCCGCGAGCCACGTGACCATAAAAGGCGTGGCGCCATAATGTTCCGCGTAAAAAGGAAGGAGAGGAATGACAATGCCAAATCCAACCAGATCGAGAAATATAGAGAGAAAAACAGCCAGCATAGATGAAGTACCAGTATAAATTTGCCCGATCTTAACGAACTGGCATTAGGATTGCGAGGTAGAGATACTGCTATGGCTAAGATATTTTTACTTTAGTGCGCTCCGTTACTAGATTAATAAGAGACGACGCTGAAATTTTGGCACGAAGGATTGGTTGATGGATGAGACAACGCAAACACCACAGGAAATAGCGAGTGATAAAGGTGCCGGCAAAATGGCACAGATCATCTATTTTCTATATTTGGCAACACTCGTGATCCAAATTGCTCATTTTGTTGGCGCAGTAATGGCCTATTTGAACAAGGACGAAAATTCGCCTTGGATTGAAACCCACTTCCGATACCAGATTCGAACTTTTTGGATGTATACTCTATATCTGATTATAGCGGCTGTAACGGCGTTTGCCGGCGTCGGTGTTTTTGTGTTCCTCTGTGCAGCAGTTTGGCTGGTTATACGCTGTGCAACAGGCATGAAATATCTTTACCGCGAGCAAGCAGTACCAAATCCAACGACCTGGTTATGGTAACTCATAGGGTGGTTGGAAGTATTAGGCTTTCAGTCTAGCGATAACCTGGCCTTCTTTGACTGGATCGCCTTCACCAACAAGAATTTCTGCAATGGTTCCGTCATCAGGCGCCAAAACCGGAATTTCCATTTTCATGCTTTCCAGAATGACAACAGGATCGTCTTCCTCAAGTTCTTCACCTATCTCGGCTTCGATTTTCCAGACTTTTCCCGTAATTTCTGAGATTACATCGACCAGCGCCATTATTGCCTCATTCAGTTCTTGTTATTTTTAACGCAAGCTCGTGCCTGCTGCGGGATATGTTTCCACAAGACGCCAAAGAACGCCACCGTTAATTTGCGGCGTTTTTAGTTTTGAGAGTTAAGGCTGTAGTTTGCGAGAACCGGAAACCCGGTTTACGAAGCAATCTTTGTACGAGAAGCTTTCTTGCGTTCGTGATGGTCGAGATGCAATTTGCGCAGCCGGATAAAGTTCGGCGTTACTTCCACCAATTCGTCATCGTCGATATAGGCGATGGCTTGTTCGAGAGACATTTTCCGAGGGGTTGTCAAACGAACAGCTTCGTCTGTACCGGATGCCCGAATATTGGTCAGCTGCTTGGCCTTTAACGCGTTTACTTCAAGGTCGTTGGGGCGATTATGTTCGCCAAGGACCATACCTTCATAGACGTCGACACCGCTTCCAATAAAGAAGAAGCCACGTGCTTCCAGATTCCAAAGAGCAAATGAAACAGACTTGCCGGTGGAGTTGGCGATAAGGACACCGTTACGGCGTCCAGGAATTGTTCCCTTATGGGGTACATAAGAATCAAATAAACGGTTCATGATACCGGTACCGCGGGTATCGGTAAGGAATTCACCATGATAACCGATCAAACCACGTGTTGGGCAGAGGAAGGTAATACGTGTTTTTCCGCCGCCTGAAGGGCGCATATCCGTCATAGTGCCTTTACGCAGAGCAATTTTTTCAACCACCACACCGGAAAACTCGTCGTCTACGTCAACCACTACTTCTTCCTGTGGTTCTAATGTTTGACCGGTTGTTTCGTCTTCGCGAAACAGTACCCGGGGCCGGCTGATAGAGAGCTCAAAGCCTTCGCGGCGCATGGTTTCGATCAATACACCGAGCTGTAATTCACCGCGTCCAGACACAATATAAGCATCGGCTTCGGCACTGTCTTCGACACGAATGGACACATTGCCTTCAATCTCTTTCATCAGGCGCGCCCGAATAACCCGGCTTTGTACTTTGGCGCCATCGCGACCGGCGAGAGGCGAAGAATTGATCGCAAACGTCATAGAAATGGTCGGTGGATCAATGGGTTGCGCTTCAAGAGGTGTTGTTTCTTCCGGGGTGCCGATGGTGTCAGCGACGGTCGTTTTTACCAGCCCAGAAATAGATACGATATCACCGGCGCGGGCTTCGGAAATTGTTTCCCGGTCCAATCCGCGGAACGCCATTATCTTGTTGGCGCGCGCATCTTCAACCTTACCGCCTTCACGGCTGAGGCCTTTGACGGGATCATTGGTTTTAAGCACACCGCTTTCAACGCGGCCCGTCAGCAGGCGGCCAAGGTAGGGATTGGCTTCAATGGTGGTGACAAGCATCCGAAACGGCGCGTCTTCATCAACCTTGGGCGCATCAACATGTTTGACAATCAGGTCAAATAATGGATGCAGATTTTCGCGTGGCTCGCTCAGATCTGTCGCCGCCCAGCCTTCTTTGGCAGAAGCATATAATACGGGAAAATCCAGCTGGTCTTCGTCGGCGTCCAGTGCTACCAGCAAATCGAAGCATTCGTCCAGAACTTCGTCGGCGCGGGCATCCGGGCGATCCGCCTTGTTGATGACAACAATTGGCTTGAGCCCGAGCTTCAACGCCTTTTGGGTTACGAATTTTGTTTGGGGCATGGGGCCTTCGGCTGCGTCAACCAATACCACAACGCCGTCAACCATGCTCAGGATACGTTCAACTTCACCGCCGAAGTCAGCATGGCCAGGTGTGTCGACAATGTTCAGGCGGTAGCCCTCCCATTCCACTGACGTGCATTTGGCAAGAATAGTGATCCCGCGCTCACGTTCCAGGTCATTGCTGTCCATGGCCCGTTCAGCCACTTGTTGATTGTCCCGGAATGTACCGCTTTGCTTAAGCAAGCCATCCACTAGAGTTGTCTTCCCATGATCGACATGGGCGATGATCGCGACGTTCCGAATTTCCATGATTTTAGTACTTCATTTCCTATAAAAAGCGGGCGCAATATAACACCGTTTCTGCGATTAGCAAGGAATGCTTTTCGCAACTGCACACAAGATATCCTCATATAGTTTAGAAAAAGGAAATTAAAAGTTTTTTGCATGTGTTTTCGGCCGAGAAAATGAAAAAATATTTGAGTGCAGGACTGCTGTTATTGCCATGACATGCAAAGGATGGCACCATAATGGAAAATCAACAAAAGGGACATTGGAGCTGGCGCATGGCCATTTATAACCGGATCGCGGAAATTCACAAAGAAATGCAGGTTTGGCGGCGGGATATTCACCAACATCCAGAGCTTTGTTTTGAAGAACAGCGCACGGCAGAGATTGTGGCGCAAAAACTGAGATCTTTTGGACTTGAGGTCCATGAAGGCATCGGTATAACCGGTGTTGTCGGCGTGCTGAAGGGGCAGGGTAACAGCACTAAAACCATTGGTATCCGGGCTGATATGGATGCGTTGCCAATGCAAGAGCTTAATGAGTTCGATTATAAATCCTCAATCGATGGCAAAATGCATGCCTGCGGCCATGATGGACATACAGCGATCCTGTTGGGAGCTGCAAAATATCTGGCGGAAAGCCAGAATTTTGACGGCACGGTAAATTTTATCTTCCAGCCTGCCGAAGAAGGCGGCGGCGGCGGAGATGCCATGGTCAAAGACGGACTATTCAAGCGGTTTCCTTGTGATGGCGTCTATGGTTTACATAACCAGCCCGGCATGCCGCGGGGAACGGTTAATATTCGCTCAGGCCCCCTTATGGCTTCCGCAGATACTGCAATTTTGACCATCAAGGGCAAGGGGGGACATGCTGGTTATCCGCACTTAACCATTGATCCCATCGCAGCCGCTGTTCAGTTACATGTGGCGCTACAAACCATTGTTGCGCGGAATGTGGGGCCTGTCGATAATGCCGTCGTCAGTGTCACCATGTTTGAGGCCGGCACGGGCAGCAATATAATTCCGCAAGAAGCGAAACTAACGGCCTCCATTCGGACCATGACAGCGGAAGTCCGCGATCTCGTTGAACGACGGGTAGAGGAAATTTGCGCAGGAATTGCCCAGACCCATGGTGTAGAAATCGATGTGGATTACACACGCGGTTACCCGAGCACAGTCAATCACGAGAAAGAAACCTATATAGCTGCGAAAGCTGCCGCGGAAGTGGTTGGTCCGGCGAATGTAGATACGAATACGCCTGTTCGTATGGGCAGTGAGGATTTTGCCTATATGTTGCAGGCTTGTCCCGGCGCCTATATGTTTCTCGGGACGCAGGATGATACTCATTTTCATTCGGTGCATCATCCAGAATACGATTTCAATGACGAGGTTCTGTCCATTGGCGCAAGTCTTTGGGCTAAGCTTGTCGAACAACAAATGCCAAGATCCTGATTAACGACGTTCAGATAACCAAAAAAGGAAAAAATATGTCTGATGATCTTCTTGAAACCATTGAAGACGGTATCGCCACCGTCACCATGAACCGTCCAGAGGCGCGTAACGCTTTTACCGCCGAAATGATGGCGGGCCTGACGGAGGCGTTTAATCGCCTTGCCGCGGATACGTCGGTACGGGTTGTAGTCCTGACCGGCGCGGAGGGTGCCTTTTGTGCCGGTGGTGACGTCAAGAGTTTTGCCGCCAATGCCGGGGCCAAAGTCAATCTGGATGCACGTATTCTTGATTTGCGCAATCGCATGGATGTCAGCCGAGTGCTTCATGAAATGCCTAAACCAACCCTGGCGGTTATTCCTGGGCCTGCTGCTGGCGCCGGTTTCTCCCTCGCCATGGCCTGCGATATGCGTATAGCCGCGGATACCGCGAAAATCACCACTGCATTTTCGAAAGTAGGATTGTCCGGTGATTTCGGAGGCTCCTTCTTCCTGACAAAACTCTTGGGGGCCGCAAAGGCGCGGGAGCTGTATTTTACTGGCGAGGTGGTTTCCGGCAAAGAGGCGGCAGCTATTGGTATGGTCAGCAAGTCGGTGCCCGATGAAGAATTGCCGGAAGCGGCCGCGGCAATGGCCAAGCATCTGGCCAGCTTACCGACAGTCGCCGTCGGTTATATGAAGAAAAATCTTAATACTGCGCTGGAGGGAAGTCTCAGTGATGTTCTGGACTGGGAAGCCACTAATATGGTTCGCTCCTTCGAAACAGAAGATCATCAGGGCGCCGCAAAAGCTTTTGTTGAAAAACGGGCACCAGTTTTTAACGGCCGATAAACTATGGGCAGCGGTGTGACCACCGCTGCCAATTTTATCCCCAGAGAGTCGTTGACGGCGGGTGCATAATGCTGCCGTCAAAATGAATGCCATTTTCTCGATCCTCGGCAAGAAGGAGCGGTCCGTCTAAATCAACAAACCGCGCGAAACTACCCAAATACATTGCCGGTGCCATTGCAAGACTAGTACCCAACATACATCCAACCATCACGCCAAGACCAAAACCCCGGGCGGCTTCAGCCAGTAACAGTGCTTCTGTTAGCCCGCCCGTTTTATCTAGTTTTATATTGATGTAATCATAGAGCCGGGCAACGTCATCAAGTGTCGCTGTGTCATGGGCGCTTTCATCCGCACAGATTGGAACCGGGCGATTGAGTTCGGCCAGAATACTATCTTCTCCTGCCGGCAACGGTTGTTCAATAAGTTCAACGCCCAGATCAGCCATTCTCGGTGAAAAATCCTCCACCATTTCTGGTGACCAGGCTTCATTGGCATCTACGATTAGGCGGGCTTTTGGGGCATTGCTGCGAACTGCGGTTACCCGCTCTATGTCCAGCTCACCAGCCAGTTTCAGTTTTATCAACGGGCGGTGCGTCTGAGCTTTAGCGGCAACGCCCATTTTTTCTGGTGTATCAAGTGACAATGTATAAGCCGTAATTGTCAGTCCTGGCTCAGCGATATTGGCAAGGGCTGCGACAGATTTCCCCGTAAGTTTTGCCTCCAGATCCCACAAGGCGCAATCAACGGCATTACGTGCGGCGCCTGGCGGCATGATGGTAAGTAAACCTTCTCGGGTCACGCCATCCTCGATAAAATGACGGGCTGAGGAAATCTCATTCATAACCGAGCGTTGGCTTTCACCATAACGCGGATAGGGGACACATTCCCCGTGGCCAGATTTGCCATCTTCAGTAATTGTGACATGGACAATATCTGCGCTGGTTTTCGCGCCGCGGCTGATACGGAAGCTTCCGGCGATAGGCCAGCTTTCCGATTGAGCCGTTATCTGACGACTGCTCATTATATATTATCTACGATGGCCTTGGTGCCGTGAGAATAGGGATCAGTGCAAGGTAAATTTAGCTCGTCTTCCAATTGCTCCAAATAGGTCTGGATTTCAGGTTTTGCGAGCCCCGATGTGTTGACGCAGACGCCAACGAAGCGCGCATCTTTGTTCGTCAGCTGAGCATTTTTCAAGTTAAGATCAATACATTCCTGTAATCCCGGGAGGGATTGGTGTGGGATGCCACGCATATGTGTGCGTGTGGGTTCATGGCAGAGAACAAGTGCATCGGCCTGGGCGCCATGGATCAATCCGAGACTAACGCCAGCATAGGACGGATGAAACAGAGAGCCTTGACCTTCAATAATGTCCCAATGTTCCGTATCGTTATCGGGCGATAATTCTTCTACAGCGCCGGAAATAAAGTCGGCGACGACCGCATCGATGGAAATGCCGGAGCCGGCAATAAAAATGCCGGTTTGTCCGGTGGCACGGAAATCCGCCTTCCAACCTCGGGAACGCATTTCTTTTTCAATGGCAAGTGCCGCATACATTTTACCAACAGAGCAATCTGTGCCGACTGCGAGCAAGCGTTTACCATTGCGCGGCTCGCCTTTTCCGGTGGCAATGTCATGGGTAGGATGACGGACATCAAATAGGGATGCACCATTTCGGTCTGCCGCTTCCTTTATTTCTGGAAGATCCCCTAAACGGATATGCAAACCGCTGGCAACATCCAGGCCCTTATCAAGGGCTTCAACAATTTTTGTTGTCCAGTGAGCTGGCAGAAAACCTCCGGAATTAACGATGCCGATGATCAGCGTCTTCGCTCCAGCTTCGATTGCTTCGTCTATAGATACATCCTTGATACCTAAGTCAGCGACGCAACCGTCCAACCGCAATTGTCCCACACACCATTCCGGGCGCCAGTCGACAATGCCTTGTGCTGTTTTGGCTCCTAGTTGGTCCGCGACATCTCCCAAAAACATCAGGTACGGGTTTTGCATTTTGCTCATAAGGCCTCCAGAAGAATAATATGTATGTTGTTGTAACTCATGCAGACCGCTCAAGTGCGTTCTGCTCTGCCGTTAATCTCGTAATTTCCCGCTGAAGGGCCTCGGAATTTTCCTTGGATGCCCATTCACGGTGCTCACCTTTCGCATAAGCCAAAGCATTGCGATAATACATAAAGGCATTCAGTCGGCATTTTATGTAATTATTAAAAGTACGCACTACTTTACCCGGGGTACCCATGACGATCGAATTGTCCGGGATTACGGTGTTTTCTTTTAGGAAAGTATGACCGGCTATGATGCAATTGTCTCCGATTACGCATCCGTCCATTATGGTTGTATTTATACCGATAAGGCAGTTATCGCCGATTGTGCATCCATGGATCGTGCAATGATGGGTAATTGAGCAATGGGAACCAATAATACTGCCTGTTTCTTCACCCTCATGGATCATGCAGAAATCTTGAATGTTCGTATACTCTCCGATCACTACATTTTTTGATTCGGCTCGAATAACAGAATAGGGCCACATGGAGGCACCTTTCTTAATTTCGACTTTTCCATATATGAGCGCTGTTGGATGTAGATAAGTTGCGTCGTCGATCGTCACATCTGGGCCAAATTGCGACATCTGATACTCCTGTTCTTGTTTTTCTAGAGAAATCTGTCGTTCGTCAGATACCCATTTCGACTGCGCAAGATAATAGTAGGCGGTCGCGCTGATTTTATCAGCGGTGTCGATGTCAGGTCAAACAGATGTTGAAAGGAAAATTATTTAAAGTCTTGTTGCCATGGCTGGTCGGATAACCATGCGGAGAAGTTCTCGACGTCAACGGGTCGGCTCATATAATAGCCTTGGCCAACATCACAACCCAATTCCTTGAGGCTGTTCCATAAATTTATGTCCTCGATGCCCTCGGCGACTACGGAAAGATCAAGATTGCGGGCGAGGTCGAGAAGCGTCCGTACAATGACGGCGTCGTCAGCAACAGTGTTCATATTTAAAACGAAGCTTTTATCGATTTTAATCTCATCAACGGGCAATTTTCGAAGGTAGGCGAGAGATGTATAACCGGTGCCAAAATCGTCGATTGAGACCCGAACACCCATGTCATGCAATGAAATAACGACTTCAGTTGCGCGTGTGACATCGGAAATGATAGCGCTCTCGGTTATTTCCAGTTTTAACAGTTCTACCGGGAAACCGGTTTTCGACAGTAATTTTGCGACCGTGTCGGGAAAAACCGGATTATGCAGTATCAAGGCAGAGATATTGACAGAGACTGACAGGCGCTTGCCTTCTGCTAGCCATCTACTCCCTTGCTCAATCGCAGCTTCCAAGACCCATCGCGTTAGTGCTTCTATGGATCCGGAGCTCTCAGCTAACGGAATAAAGCTGTCCGGAAATAACATGCCCTTCTCAGGGTGCTGCCATCGGACCAGCGCTTCCACACCAATAATTTCGCGATCTTCCATGCGAACCATTGGTTGATAGTGCAGACGCAGTTCGTCGGATTTAATCGCCTGCGGAAGATCTTGTGCGAGACGAAGTTGCTCCTGCCGTTCCAGGTCGTCTTCTTGTGTGTAGACCATAAAGCGCGTTTTATCGCGTTTTGCGGAATAAAGAGCGGACATCGCTTTATGCAGAAGTTCGTCTGGGCTATCAGATTCTTCTAGTGTCGCAATACCGAGTGTGGCGCTTATATCCGTTTTTTGACCGTCAATAAGATAGGCTTTGCGTAATTCATGGGACAGACGTACGGCAACGGTAGTATGAGCGGGACCCAGATAATCCCCTTCCGTAACCAATAGTGCAAATTCATCATCCCCTAGACGTCCAACAATAGAGTTATCCGGGGCAAAACGGAATAACCGCTTGGCCACAGTTTTCAAGACTTCGTCACCAAAGTCATGGCCGCGGCTTTCATTCAGGCTTTTGAAGCTGTCGAGATCGAGAATAATAAGAGACGCAGGCGTTTTTAGTTTATGAGCCTGTTCAATCGCTTGGGCCATTTTTAAGCGGAATTTCCGGCGGCTGGGCAAAGCCGTGAGAGGATCTTCTTCAATAAAGGCAGAAAGCTCCGATTCCAGATGAATGGCACGATTTTTGATCTTGCATAAACGATCCGCATTGTAGAGCGCCGTTTCCAGCCGGCTTGCTGTCAATTCCGTCGCAGCGATATTGTCGAAGGCACCTTGACGCAGGTGATGCAGGGATCCGTCGATTACAATTGTTGGTACGAAAGGAGGTCGCGAAACAGCCAATTGTATCGCTTCTTCATATTCGGTGATCTCGTCTGCGCCGTCGAAAATAATACAGTTGAAGGCACCAGTTTTGATATCTTTTTCGATACTTTCATCAAAATGGGTTTGGTGGGTTGTGGCTGTGAGATTGATTTTGTCGCAAAAATCCTGAATTCGGTTTCCGGGCTCCAAAATCAATAGGCGCATCTGACTGTAGTTCAAGCGCAGTATTTTACGGCTTGTTGCAGATGCCTTATGGTTTTCGGTTTCCGGCAACCCTTCGGAATTCGTTGATGCCAAACCTCTTGAAGTCAATGATTTATTCTCAATAAAGTTACTTTTTTGCCCTGGTCACCGCAGCTGTTTCAGCGACCTCTACAGGTTATATCGGGATACTGTAAAGAAGGGGTTAATTTCTCTAAAATGTAAGCCAGTCAAATTCCGTCGGATTCAATAATGATTCATATGTATCATAAATTACAAAAAGATTCATTTGTTGCAAAACAACATTAGCTCTATTAGGGTCTCAACTACAGAATGTTTTGAGCTATTAAAGTGACGATGTCAGAAGCAAATATCGACATACTTAAAATTATCGAAGCGAGATTTGACGGGCTAAGTCCGCAGTTGCGTGTTGCCGCGCGTTTTGCGCTGGATAGCCCGGATCGAATGGCTGTGCATTCCATGCGCGAAGTTGCAAACCAAGTAAATGTTATGCCCGCGACCATGAGTAGGTTGGCTGCACGGCTTGGGTTTAAAAGCTATACGGATTTTCGAAACCGGTTCAGAGATAGAATTTTGCCGGAAACCGGAACTTATGCAGCCCGGGCAAGACAATTACAGATGCGTAGTTCGGCAGCGGCCGGTTCGGCCTTTCTCAAGGAAATGGCTGAGACGGATACTGATAATATTGAGCGTAGCTTTTCGCAGTCGGAGGAGAGAACTTTCCAATCCGCTGCGGAAAGTTTGATTCGAGCAGAAAAAATATATGTTGTTGGTCTCAGGAAATGTTATCCGGTGGCCTATTTCTTCCATTACGCCACGCGGCATTTTTTCCCAGCAGCGTTGTTGCTTGAAGGCAGAGCTGGAATGTTTGGCGAGGAAATTGCAGCTATTCAAAGTACAGATGTTTTGCTAGCCGTGGCATTTGATCCTTATACCAAAGAAACAGTTCAAGCCGTCAAAGCTGCTCATCATGTTGCGGCCACAGTCATTTCCGTGACGGATAGTAACGTATCTCCTTTGGCCGAGCACGCCACACATTTATTTTTGGCGTCGAACCGTAGTCCTTCTTTCTATCGCTCGTTGGTTGGCGCGATGGCCCTTGCTCAGGCCTTGGTGGCAGCAGTTGTAAATGAACTGGGGCCGGTTGCCGTGCAAAAACTAGAAGTTTCCGAGCTTAAGCTCCGTGAAAGTAATACCTATTGGAACAAAGGTAAACAAGATCAATGACCCATGTAATTCATCGTAATCCGAAAGCGAATTACCCCATCGCCGCACGCGGAGAGGGACCCTATATCATTGATGACGCAGGAAAAAAATATTTTGATGCCGGCGATGCTGCGGTTTCCTGTCTAGGGCATAGCAATGAGAGTGTAGCCGAGGCCATGAAAGCCCAGATCGACAATATTTCATTCACACATAGTGGGTTTTTCACGAACCCAGCGATGGAGGAGCTGGCGACATTTCTGTCAGATAAAGCCCCGGGTGACCTGAACCATGCGTATTTTGTTTCCGGTGGTTCGGAAGCAGTCGAATCAGCCTTGAAGCTGGCCCGGCAGTATTTCCTGGAAAAAGGGGAACCGTCGCGGACGCGGTTTATTTCACGGCGCCAAAGCTATCACGGCAATACCCTCGGCGCGTTATCCGCTGGTGGCAATCTATGGCGCAAGGGGCCCTTTGCCCCATTGCTGATGCCGGTTGACTTAATCTCTCCGTGTTATGAGTATCGTGGTCGGCGTGATGACGAAACAGATTGGCAATTTGGCCAACGTACAGCTGATGAACTGGAAGCTGCATTGGTGGCACAAGGTCCAGAAAATATCTGCGCCTTTATCTGTGAGCCAGTGGTTGGGGCTACCTTGGGCGCGGTCCCGGCGGTGGCGGGTTATTTTACTCGTATACGCGAAATTTGTGATCAATATGGAGTGTTGTTCATTGCCGATGAAGTGATGTGCGGTATGGGGCGCACTGGCAGTCTTTTCGCCGTAGAACAGGAAAATGTTGTACCTGATATTCTGGTCATGGCAAAGGGGCTGGGGGCTGGATATCAACCCATCGGTGCGATGATGTGTACTGATGAAATATACAACGCGATTGTCGACGGATCCGGTTTTTTTCAACATGGACATACCTATCTCGGCCACCCCGTAGCTTGCGCAGGCGCTCTGGCAGTTCAGAGATATATTGAAGAGAAGGATCTGATGTCCAATGTGCAACTGCGCGGCCAGCAGCTTCATGAAGGATTAACGGCCCGTTTTGGCAACAATGCGTGCGTTGGAGACATCCGCGGACGTGGTTTATTCCAGGGGATAGAAATTGTGGCCGACCGCTTAACCAAAGAGCCTTTAGATCCAGCATTGAAAATTAACGGTAAAATTAAAGCCGCCGCGATGGACGAGGGACTAATGTGTTACCCCATGGGTGGCACTATTGATGGACATCGGGGTGATCACGTCTTAATCGCGCCGCCGTTTATTGTTGATGAGTCACATATCGAAGAAGTTGTTTCGAAACTTGGCCGTGCTGTCGACACGGTTCTTAAAAGTGTGAAGGCGTAATCGTTTGATAAATCAAAATTCAGGTGAAAATTCCGTGTTGCATCCGGTTATCCTGACCGTGGCACCCAATGGCGCTCGCAAAACAAAAGCGGATCATCCAGCACTACCGATTTCATCATCGGATCTAGCAGAAGAAGCGGAATTGTGTCGTCGCGAAGGTGCCGCAATGATTCATTTACACGTGCGCAACGAACAGGATGGCCATACGTTGGATGTTGGGAAATACCGGGATGCAATAGCTGCCATTCGAGATCGGGTGGGAGACGGTATTGTCATCCAGGCGACAACCGAAGCCGTTGGCATCTATTCCGCCGACCAACAAATGGACATGGTATTTGAATTACAGCCCGAAGCAGTGTCGCTCGCTATCAAGGAACTGGTGCCGCCAGGTGGTGAAGAAAAAGCCCGGTCATTTTTTGCCGAAATGAAAAGCCTGAATATCATGCCACAATTTATTCTTTATTCGGCAGATGATTTGCAGCGCTATCAGGCATTAATGGCGGATGGTGTGATTCCTGTCCAAAACCCGTTTTTGCTCTTTGTGTTGGGGCGATATACGGCAGGACAAAAGTCTCATCCGACGGACTTGTTGCCATTTATTGAGGTAACGCCTGAGGAAGCCGCTTGGGCCGTCTGCGCATTTGGCCCTCTAGAACATGCCGCCGCAAGTTGTGCTCTTGCAATGGGCGGTCATGTAAGGGTAGGGTTTGAAAATAATATGTTACTCAAAGATGGCCGCAAGGCCACATGTAACGCAGATTTGGTCCGACAGGCTTGTGATGTTGCGTCGGCAATTGGCCGATCCATCGCGACAGCCGCGGAAATACGAACGAAGTTTTGTGGGAAGCCGGAATTGAAAAAATCCGGATAAAGAATTTTCCTTCCAATACTTCGTGAGAAGCATTTGAAGGAAACACTGATTACTGGGATCGAAATCTGGTAATTGGGTTTAACGTTGCTAGGGGAGAACAAAAGTTGCTAGCAACAATATTGACAGGTGAAGGAGTTAGAGATGAGAAAGTTTTTTACAGCGACAGCCGTTGCGGTTGCTGCAATCGGTGGAGTTGGCCTAACAGCTGTTCCGGCGGCGGCAGAAACGTTCATTACGATAGGTACCGGCGGTCAGACTGGCGTATATTACCAGGTCGGCGGCGCAATTTGTAAGCTTGTTAATCGTGGAACAAAAGACCATGAAATCAAGTGCACGCATACTACAGGTGGCTCGACGAAAAATATTAATGGCATTCGTGCGGGTGATCTAGACATGGGTGTTGCTCAGTCTGATTGGCAATATCATGCTTACAACGGAACAGCACCAAAACAGTTCCCCGATGGCGAATTTAAAGAGTTGCGGGCAGTTTTTTCTGTGCATCCAGAGCCGTTTACGGTTGTGGCACGGAAAGATTCCGGCATCAAGACCTTTGAAGATCTAAAGGGAAAGCGGGTTAATGTCGGTAATCCAGGGTCCGGTCAACGCGGTACCATGGAAATTGTTATGGAGAAAATGGGTTGGGAAATGGATGACTTCGCTCTGGCCTCCGAACTCAAATCTTCGGAACAGGCGGCGGCTCTTTGCGATAACAAAATTGATGCTATCGTGTTTACAGCCGGTCACCCAAATGGTTCAATCAAGGAAGCCACGACTTCCTGTGAAGCTATTCTTGTCAACGTCAATAATGACGTGATCAAGAAACTCGCAGGTGACAATGACTATTACGCCATGGCAACTATTCCAGGCGGCATGTACACAGGTACAGATACAGACGTTGAAACATTTGGTGTTGGTGCGACATTCGTATCTTCTTCCAACACTGATCCGGAAATTGTGTATCAAATCGTGAAAGCAGTTTTCGATGACATCAAGCGGTTCCGCAAAATGCATCCCGCATTTGCCAACCTCGATCCAAAATTGATGATCGTCAACAATCTATCTGCACCTCTGCATGAAGGCGCCATCCGCTATTATAAAGAACAAGGCTGGATGTAACATACCAGGATGGGCGGAAGAAATACTTCCGCCCATTTTTTTAGAAAAAATTGATAAATATGTAGAGTGCCCTTGGGAGGGATACCTGCATTGAAAGAGGGGAGACTTTCAATGAGTGATGCAGACAAAAGCACCGTTTTGAGTAACGAGGAACTTGACGACCTTGTGGCGTCAAGTGATGTTGGGGGACGGGCTCCAAAAAATAGGAATGTTGCTCTTTTAATTGCCGGGCTGGCTTTGGTTTGGTCCCTGTGGCAGGTGTGGATTGCCTCACCTATTCCTTATATGTTGAGCTGGGGTGTGTTTTCGGGCAAGGAAGCCCGTCCGATCCATCTGGCATTTTCCCTGATGCTTGCATTTCTGGCCTATCCGGCATTTAAGAATTCTCCACGCGGACATGTGCCTGCCATAGATTGGGTTCTTGGCATTCTCGGCGTAATGACAACAATGTATCTGGTGTTTTTTGATACGTCGATCGCAGACCGAATTATGGGCTCTCGTCTCTCGGACCGGCCAGGTAATCCAAATATGACAGATATCATTGTCGCCTGTGTCGGCATGGTGGTTCTAATGGAAGCGACCAGACGGGCGCTCGGGCCCCCTCTGATGATCGTTGCGATGGTCTTCCTGGGGTACACTTTTCTTGGGCCGTACGCGCCGGGTATTCTGGCTTGGAAAGGCGCAAGCTTTGGCGCTGTTGCAGATCATCAGTGGCTATCTTCTGAAGGTGTTTTTGGTATTGCCCTTGGCGTTTCAACGGGTCTCGTCTTTCTGTTCGTGTTGTTTGGCGCTTTGCTGGATAAAGCTGGAGCGGGTAACTACTTTATTAAAGTTGCCTTCTCATTGATGGGACATATGAAGGGCGGCCCGGCAAAAGCAGCTGTGGTTGCATCCGGTATGACTGGCTTGATATCCGGCTCATCTATTGCCAATGTCGTGACTACCGGCACTTTCACAATCCCGATGATGAAGCGTGTTGGTTTTAGTTCTGAAAAGGCCGGCGCAGTTGAAGTGGCATCGTCGGTTAACGGTCAGATCATGCCGCCGGTTATGGGGGCTGCGGCATTCTTGATGGTTGAATATGTGGATATCAGCTATTTTGAAGTGGTCAAGCATGCCTTCTTACCGGCGATTATTTCATATATCGCTTTGGTGTATATCGTTCATCTTGAAGCCATGAAGATGAATATGCAAGGATTGCCACGGGCCGGAGAGGTCAAACCAGCCAAACTGGCACTTTTGTCCTTTGGCATTACGCTCGCATCAATTCTCGTCCTTGGGGGAGGGATTTATTATCTTTCCGAGATCTTCCATTTGCTGGACAGTTCACTGAATAAACTTGTTGCTATTCTCGTATTAATTCTGCTGCAGGTTGGTGTCTTCAAAGGTGCCGTAGCTAAGGCAGAGGAAGGAACGAAAGCAAAGATCCTGTCCAAAGGGGCGTTAATCCTTTGCAATATGGTCATAGTCAGTTTTGGCATATTTTTTGCCTTTGATTTAGTGCGTGAAGTGTTCGGACGGGATCTAACGCCTTGGATTGCAGGTGCTGCCATTCTGATAACATATGTTTATCTGATTTCCATTTGTGCCAAGCACCCAGACCTGGTAGTGGATGATCCGAATTCACCTGTGACGGCGTTACCAGAACCTGGCCCGACTGTGATGGCGGGTTTGCATTTTGTATTGCCAGTAGGCGTGCTGATCTGGTGTTTGATGATCGAGCGATTGTCACCAGAGTTGTCGGCATTTTGGGCTGTTGCGTTGATGATTTTTATACTGCTTACGCAACGCTATTTGTTTTCCATGTTCCGCAAGGAAACCCTGTCGGGACGTATTCGTCAGGGATTTAGTGAGCTAATTGACGGCATGATTTCCGGTGCCCGGAATATGATCGGTATCGGTATCGCGACGGCTGCAGCAGGTGTGATTGTCGGAACGGTATCCCAAACGGGTGTTGGTCTGGTGTTGGCGGAATTAGTTGAATTCTTGTCGCAAGGTCAGATTATGCTGATCCTCGTATTCACCGCTATCTTAAGTTTGATATTGGGAATGGGGCTGCCGACCACTGCGAACTATATTGTGGTGTCATCGCTTTTAGCGCCGGTGATTGTCAGCCTTGGACAGCAGAACGGATTGATCGTGCCTTTAATCGCGGTTCATTTGTTTGTTTTCTATTTTGGCATCATGGCGGACGTGACGCCGCCGGTTGGACTGGCGTCCTTTGCCGCGGCGGCGGTGTCAGGCGGTGATCCCATTCGAACGGGATTTGTCGCGTTCTTCTATTCGTTACGGACGGCAGTACTGCCATTCCTATTCATTTTCAATACCGATTTGTTGTTGATCAATGTCACGCCGGTACAGGGGGCCATTGTCTTCGTCATAGCGACGATGGCCATATTGTTGTTTACCGCCGGAACACAGGGATATTTTGTAACCAAATCTAGACTGTGGGAATCTGCATTACTGATTGTCGTCGCATTTACATTGTTCCGCCCAGGGTTCTGGATGGATATGATCTCCCCGCCTTTTGAGGAAACGGATCCAGCGCAAATCGCGGAAGCTGTGCAGAATGCCCCTGTGGGATCTGAATTGCGCATGATTGTCCAGGGGGAGGACGACGTAGGCGATGAACTTGTTTTCACGGCCATAATGCCCATTGGTGACGAAGCCACGGGACAGGAAAGGCTCGAGGCTTATGGGCTTGAGTTGCTTGTTGAAGACGGAGAGGTTCTAATTGATGATGCAGGGTTTGATAGCCCGGCGCAGGCTGCGGGCCTGGATTTCGATCAAAAGATCCTTACTGTTCTAGTACCGGTAAGCCAACCGGCGAGAGAGTTGATGTATATCCCGGCACTTATTGTATTGGCCGGAATCTTTTTATTGCAGCGTCGCCGTCGTAGTTCTGGTGCTGTATCCGCCGCAACAGCGTAATTAGGGGAGACGATAAATGTACAAGCATATCTTGCTGGCGGTGGATTTGGATGATGAGCGTCAAAGATCCGTTGAAGTAGCGGTCGAACATGCAAAGGCGTTCGGCTCTACATTGCATGTGATGACGGTTCTTCCAAATTTCGGGATGAGCATGGTTGGTTCCTTTTTCCCAAAAGACCATGAAAAGCAAATGCTCGAAAAAACCACTGAAACCTTGCATGACTTTGTGAAAGCAAATATTCCGGGCGGAATCGCGGTTCAGCATATTGTCGGGATTGGCTCGGTTTATGAAGAAGTGTTGCGTGTCAGTGACGAGATTAACTCCGATTTGATTGTTATTGGCACTCATCGACCGGACATGAAGGATTATTTGCTCGGCCCGAATGCTGCCAGGGTTAGTCGCCATGCTAAATGTTCCGTATTGATTGTTCGCGAGAGCTGACGGAAATAAGACAATGCGGAATATTCTGTGCTACGGCGATTCCAATACGTGGGGTTGCAAGCCAATCACGCAATTTGGAGTCTACGAGCGGTATGACCCCGATGTGCGCTGGCCAGGGGTGCTGCAATCAATACTTGGTACTGACTATAAAGTAATAGAAGAGGGCCTCAACGGTCGGACGACGGTTTTTGATGACCCGATAATGGGCCCACATCGAAATGGCAGAACTTTTCTTGCGCCCTGCCTGGAAACACATATGCCGTTGGATCTTGTCATTATCATGTTGGGGACAAATGACCTGAAGCCTCGTTTTGCAGGTACGGCCTTTGATATTGCCTGCGGTGCTGGCGCACTTCTGGCTATGGTGAAAAATCCGACTGGAAACTGGATTGGGGGGATTCCGCAAACCCTGCTTATCGCACCGCCTCCGGTAGGGGAGTTGACGGCTCTTGCTGGTATTTTAGAAGGGGCACAAGAACGTTCAATAAAACTTGCCGGAGAAATGAAACGGATTGCCGATATGCTTAATAGCCCGTTTCTAGAAGCAGGACAGCATATTCGATCCAGTCCAGCAGATGGTGTGCACCTGGAAACTGAAGATCATTTGACATTAGGCCAAGTGGTCGCCGCAAAAGTTCAGAAAATACTAACCTGAGGAATATTTCCGGTTAAGGTTGCAGCTACTGAAAAGTTTTCAAATATGCTAACAGATCCTGACGCTGGCTTTCTTTTTTAATACCGGCGAAGCTCATTTTGGTGCCTTTGACGAAAGCTCTCGGCTTGGTTAGATATTGGTCCAGATTTGAATCATCCCATGTCAAATCAGCTGCTTTCATGGCTTTGGAGTATTTGAACCCTTCAACTTGGGCGGATTTTTGACCGACAATACCAAAAAGATTTGGACCAACTTTGTTTTTCCCATCTTTTTCGATGGTGTGACAGGCTTTGCATTTCTTAAATACCTTTGCCCCTTTTTCGGCATCTCCTTCTGCAAATGCCGGTGCAGCAGAGACTGCAATAACAAGTGAAAGGCCGAGGGCTGCAAACTTTGTCATACTCATAACTCTCTCCTAGAGATTTAACTTGAACTGGTGGATCCTGCTGGCAGATTGGATAGCATAAGATGATACCGGATGACAGAGGCATTATGTCGCGGTATTTCAACCTTTTCGGACACAATCTATCACCATCTCGTGAAATCATATGTTGTCTCACTTCTTGATGCGTATATTGAAGGTTACAAGGAGCCTTTTTTGAACGCACCCAAGTCTTTATTTGCGCTTTTTTTGATGATTGCGCCTCTTGTCAGCGAAGCAGCAGAGACGCCTGAGGTTGTCTCTGTGCCGTTGGGATCGTTTTTCTTTGGATCTAATAGGGCGGAAAAAGAATATGGATATCAGTTGGATGAAGCAGCTTACGGTCATTCCGTAACTCGGAAACAAAAATGGTACGAAAATGAGGAGCCTCTTCATAAAAGGATGCTGCCAGCCTTTGCAATCATGAAAAATCTGGTAACCAACGGCGAGTACGCGGAATTTGTAAACGACACCGGACATGTGGCGCCAAGCGTGACCCAAGAACTTTGGCAATCATATGGGCTTATTCATCCTTTTGAGCGAACGGCAAAATTTCAGTGGAGGAAGGGTATGGCTGATCCGAGCCGGCTTGATCATCCTGTTGTTTTAGTGTCGTATTCGTCTGCCGTTGCCTATGCCAAATGGCTTTCCGATCAAACCGGAAACCTTTGGCGGTTGCCAACAGCGGAGGAATGGGAGAAGGCTGCCCGAGGTTCCTCCGGAAGCAGATTTCCCTGGGGAAATGACTATGATGCTACATTGTTAAACAGTCATGACGGCGGTCCATTTGACACGGTGCCAGTGGGGAGTTTTCCTGGTGGCGCAAGCCCTTATGGCATGCTCGACTCCGCGGGACAGGTGTTCGAATGGACATCAACACCTGCGTCAGACAACTATTATGTCGTAAAAGGTGGATCCTGGGATGACAAGGGCTGCGGGCTTTGTCGGTCAGCTGCCTGGCATACGCGGCCAGCGCCGATAAAGCATATCTTGGTGGGTTTTCGTTTGGTAAAAGAATAATTGAGGATAAAATGAACAAGATGACTAGTCTTGAAGAGGAAATGAACGCAACCGTAATGATGGATGCAGTGGAACTACGAGCAGGATTGCGACTTCTAAAACCTGCGCGACTCGCCAAAATGAACGCTGCGGCAGATGAAGTCCTGGAATGTTACCGGGTTTTGAAAAAGGGTGGCTCTAATATTGTCGGTGAAATCTTGCGCGGCGAGGGAACCTTTTACGAATGGGATCATTATCCAGAAGGGGATATTTACGACGACGAAACTCATGCGCAATATTACTATCATTCTCACCGCGAAGATGAGCACGGTCATTTCCATACATTTCTACGGCTTAAAGGTATAAAAAAAGATGTCAAGCCTGTTCCGTACGAGGGATCCGCGGAATGGCCAACGGCAGAGGATGAAATCCTCTCGCATCTTATTGCCGTATCCATGGATAGCGCGGGTTTCCCGACCCAGCTTTTTACCACGAATCGGTGGGTGACAGGAGAGAACTGGTACGACAAAAAAGACGTTATTGATATGTTGGACAGTTTTGCGATCGATCACAGTACGCCTTCTTGGCCTGCAAACCGCTGGCTAACAGCGATGATAATTATTTTTAGGCCTCAGATTGAACAGCTGATTATTACCCGAGATGCTCGAATTTTGGAGTGGCAAGCCCGCAAACCGGATGCAGATGTATTTGAAGATAAGGATTTGGAAATCACGAGTATCCTGGATATTAAAGTAGAAGACCAGATCCGTGCCATAAAAGAGGTTGTCGAAGGACGACTTGATTAAGGGAATATTAAGATTAATCGGCGATATTTGAACTTAGGAATAATTCAAACATTGGAGCCAAAGTGGCAAATTCGGGTTCTTTAAGTCCAGCTGACGTTGAACGGCTACTCACGGATCGTTCTGCAGAAGTACGTGCAGAAACAGTTGAAAAAATTGCAGGCGGCTTGGGGGAGGATGGTTTTAACCCCACAGAACGTCGTGAAGCAGAAGAGATTTTCCGTCTGCTAGTAAATGATGCGGAAGTGCTGGTTCGCCAGACTTTGGCCGAAACACTCAAGACAGTTCCGGATCTACCTAATGATATCGCTAAAACGCTAGCTAGTGATGTGGCAGATGTAGCCACACCTATGATTAGCTTTTCTGAAGCGTTGTCGGACGACGATTTGTTTGAAATCATTTCCTCGAAATCCGATTTACACCAAGCGGCAGTTGCCAGCCGTGTTGTGGTTTCCGAAGCAGTTTCCGAGAAACTGGCTGAAACAGGGAATGAAGACGTTGTTGCGACTCTCATGAGTAATGACGGCGCTGAAATTTCAGAAGATACTTTCGAAAAAGTTCTGGATCAATTTGGAGACAGCGAAAAAGTAAATGCGCCTATGGCGCATCGGAGCACGCTGCCAATTACGGTAACGGAGCGTCTAGTGACGATGGTGTCCGATAAACTTCGCGATCACCTTGTTAGCCATCATGAAATGTCTCCGAGCATGGCCACTGATATCATTTTGGAAAGCCGAGAAAAAACCATGATTGGTTTTATCAAGAACGGCGCAAGCCACGCGGATTTGATCAGTTTGATCGACCAACTTTATGATAATGGCCGTTTAACTCCAACCATAATCCTTCGGGCCCTTTGTGTGGGAGATGTGGATTTCTTCGAAACGGCAATGGCCAAATATTCAGATATTGCTGTCGCCAATGTTCATATTCTTGTCAATGACGCCGGTGGCGAAGGATTGAAACAACTATGCAAAAAATCCCATATTCCAGGTGGCCTGCACGAAATAATGAAAGTCGGCTTGGAAGTTGCCAACGAACTTGATTTTGACGGGGCGCCGGGAGATCGGGAACGGTACCGCAATCAAGTTATTGAACGTGTTCTAACGCATTTCGAAGATCAGTTTGACGGCGAAAATGTAGATTATTTGATCGCCAAGCTTGGTGCATCCGAAGAGGCAGAAGCCGCCTAACATTTACTGGTGTTTCCGATATTTAAAACGTCGTCTTAAGAAACGGCGTTTTTTATTGCTTTCGCCGAATTCCGATAACATTGCCAGACTGTTTTGGTATTGGAGTTTCCATGTAACGCATTTTATTCGCTTCAAGGGCATCTTGCATCGCAGTCGGCATCGGGGCTGCTTTTGGGCCACTTTTATCTAGATGCATGATCATTTGTTCTGATGTAGCAGCCAGATACCCTTTGTCCCGATGGTACATTTCCAGAAATAGGTGCATTCGTTTTTCATCACAGTCAATCACCCGCATGGTCATCTCAAGGGAGTCGCCCTCATGAACTTCTTGAAGATAAGTGACATGTGTTTCCAGCACATAAACGGTACAATTTGCGTTCTCGCGATATTCTCGCGTTAAACCGATCTCATCGAGGAAGACATCGAGAGATTGATCAAACACCAATACATAAAAGGCAACATTCATGTGGCGATTATAGTCAATCCATTCAGTTAGAACCGATTGTTGGTGTATTGCAGGAACAGCTGGACCAGTCATTGTTATTACCTTATTTTTTTGGATTGGCAGTTGATTTTCTTGTTTTGAATTGCGATCAGAAAGTATGATAATGTCTTTATTTCGGGCTGACTAGCCCAGCTGATGACGATTATGAGGGAAATATTATGGCCAGCCGGCATGCTGATATGGATCAAGTGCTTCAGAAACTTACAAGCCTATTGGGAAAACGTTGCACGACATCAGAGGCCGTGTGCGAACAGCATGGGCATGATGAAAGTTGGCATTTTCCGTCGGCACCAGACGCCGTTTGCTTTGCGCAAACCACGGAAGAAGTTTCTGAAATTGTTAAGATATGTGCGTTTCACAAAGTACCAATCATTCCCTTTGGCGCCGGCACTTCACTGGAGGGTCACGTGAATGCCGTGCATGGTGGAATCTCGATTGATTTAAACGAGATGAATGAAATTATAAGGGTTGGCTCCGAAGATCTGGATTGTACGGTGCAACCGGGGGTGCGACGTAAACAATTAAATGAGTATTTGCGAGATACAGGTTTGTTTTTTCCCATTGATCCGGGGGCGGACGCGTCCATCGGTGGAATGGCGTCGACCCGTGCCTCCGGAACAAATGCCGTCCGCTATGGCACTATGCGAGAAAACATTCTTTGTATGACTGTTGTCCTGCCCGATGGTCGGATCATATCGACTGGGCATCGCTCGAAAAAGAGCGCGGCAGGTTATGATTTGACTAAACTCTATATTGGCGCAGAAGGTACGCTGGGGATTATTACCGAGATTACGTTGAAGCTGTATGGAATCCCAGAAGCGATTTCTGCCGCGACAGTATGCTTTCCGGATATTGAAGGCGCTATCCAAGCTGTGATCTTGACAATCCAGTCGGGTGTTCCCATCGCCCGGATTGAATTGCTAGATGATGTGCAAGTTGACGCTATCAACCGATATTCAAATCTTGAATTGGCGGTAAAACCTACTTTGTTCCTGGAGTTTCATGGTAGCGAGGCTTATGTGAAAGAGCAGGCAGAACAAGTCAGTGATATATGCTCTGACTACGGAGCCCAAGGATTTGAGTGGACAACACAGGCGGAAGAACGGACTAAACTCTGGCAAGCCAGACATGATGCGGCTTATGCGGCAATTGCCTTACGAAATGGGGCGCAAATTTGGGCAACAGATGTGTGTGTTCCCATCTCCCGTCTTTCGGATTGTATTCTTGAAACCAAGCAAGACCTTGAAGACAGCTTCTTGATAGCGCCGTTGGTCGGCCATGTAGGTGACGGTAATTTCCATCTGTCATTCGTAATCAAAAAGGAAAACCCCGAGGAGTTGGCCGAGGCAGAACGTTTGAACGGGCGGTTGATTGACCGAGCTTTGGCCATGGACGGAACCTGTACCGGTGAGCATGGTATCGGGCTTGGTAAAAAGAAGTACATGTACCGGGAGCATGGAGAGGCAGTTGATGTCATGGCGACGCTAAAGCGAGCATTGGATCCGGATAACATCATGAATCCCGGCAAGATCATTCCAGATCAGGCTGCTTAGTAAGACAACAGCGTATCCTTTATGAGGTAGAATCATGGCACGTACTTCATCGCTTTCCGTTATCGCGTTCGATGCGGACGATACATTATGGCAGAATGAAGTTTTCTTCCGAATGACGGAAGACAAATTTACGGATTTGCTAAAGGATTACGCTACGGGTGATCACGTCGCTGAACGGCTTCTAGCCGCCGAGCGCCGCAATCTGGAATTTTATGGATATGGCGTTAAAGGTTTCACATTGTCGATGATCGAAACCGCGATTGAAGTAACACAAGACATGGTGCCAGCGGCGGTTCTTCACGATATCCTGCGCACGGGGCGTGATATGTTGCGTCATCCCATAGAAACATTACCCCATGTTTCTGAAACGCTGGCCGAGCTATCCTCCAATTTTCGGTTGGTTTTGATCACTAAGGGGGATTTGTTTGATCAGGAAAGAAAACTCGCTCAATCTGGATTGGGCGAATTATTTGAAGCTGTTGAAATAGTCAGTGAAAAGAACCCAGAGGTATATCGTCAAATTTTCAGTCAGCACTCGAAAGCTCCGCATTATTGCATGATGGTCGGAAACTCTCTTAAATCAGATGTTATTCCAGCTATTACGGCAGGGAGTTGGGGCGTGCATGTGCCCCATGACTTAACATGGGCGCTAGAGCACGCGGACGCCCCTGTAACAGATCCAAGGTTCTACGAGATTTCAAATTTGGGAAAGCTGCCCGATCTAGTTTACCAGCTTTAAGTGCTTAATCCAAAGGATGTAGTACTTAAATTTCTTACCGGCACAAATTGATTAATAGGTTATCCGGCAACACGGTCTTAGCATCACCGCAAGCCGGCGCTAACTGCTCTTGTTCCAATCCCTCAGCGTCTTCGAGGTTAGCACCAGACAAATTAGCCCCCCAGAACGTCGCGTCTTCAAGGTCTGCGCCAGCCATGTTCGCATTAATTAAAATGGCTCTATGGAAATTGGCATGTTGTAAATCAGCCTCTTGCAAGCGGGCATTCGTCAGATTTGCACGGGAAAAATTAGCGTCCCGTAACTCTGAATTGGTCATAGTAACATCGGTCATGTCGGCGCGTTTAAAATTCGCCTCGGTTAGATTGGCATCACTGAAATTTGCTTTCTGTAAAAACGCCCGCTTAAAACTGGCTTTGCGAATATCCGCCTTTTGAAATTTACCGCCTTCGATATTGGCACTTTCGAAATCGGTGCCTCTCAGGTCTGTTTGCTTGAGATTTGCGCCTTTCATATTCGCCTTTTCCAGATCAGCACCCTGTACAATAGCACTTTCAAGATCTGCATTTACCAAATTCGATTTTTCCAAATCAGCACGGCGTAAATCGGCATTCGCCAAATTTGCATTTTCGAGAATGACTTCTTTAAGAATTGTATCGCGTAAATTGACACCTTTTAGGTAAGCATCTGTAAAATCTTCAGATTGTAGTTTTGCAGCCCGTAAATCACAACCTGCACAACTTCCTGTTTCCTTTAGCTTCTTAATGTCATCAGAATCAAAGGCCGCTGCTCCAGGTATCAAAAAGAGGAACGACAATACAGATAGAACTGAGACTTTCATACGGATACTCCCGTTATTACAATGTTACGACTTTATACGATTTCTCTTAACGTAATGAATTTTATTCGCATTTCAAAGCATGTTCATATTTGACAAGACATTTCGCCGCTGTCACTATCCCTTAAAATCAAGAAAAACAGCATATCACCGGGTAACTTCGGGATGTTTGCCAACCGATAGAAAAGGTTCATTCCAATATGATTAAAGCCGTTCTCTGGGATTTCGGAGGAGTTCTCACGACGAGTCCCTTCGACTCTTTTACTCGTTTTGAAAAAGAAAGGGGATTGCCGGAAAACTTTATCCGCCAGATAAATTCGACGAATCCGGATACGAACGCTTGGGCAAAGTTTGAGCGTAGCGACGTTACATTGGACGAATTTGATAGACTATTTGAAATCGAGAGTGAGGCGCTGGGGCATTCAATTGCAGGAAAAGAAATTATCAAATTATTAGCTGGCGATATTCGCCCCCGTATGGTTCAAGCGTTGAAGGCCTGCCGCGAAAAATTCAATTGTACGTGCCTAACCAATAACGTCGCGGCCGGCAAAGGCCCCGGAATGACCCGCGATGCAGCGGCGCAAGCTGAGGTCAAAGAAGTATTAGCGTTGTTCAATCAAGTCATCGAATCCAGCAAGATTGGGCTGCGCAAACCGGATCCAAGAATTTATGAATTTGCTTGTTCTGAGATGGAGGTTGCGGCGGACGAAGTTGTTTATCTTGACGATTTGGGTATTAATTTGAAGCCAGCCTCTGCCATGGGTATGAAAACCATTAAGGTTGTCAGTGAAACCCAGGCCCTTAAAGATTTAGAAGAAATAGTGGGAATCTCATTCGGCTAACATTATTTGATAAAAGGGTAATAAATGAACCGCGTACTTGCACATACTGGCGCAAAATATCCGATTATTCAGGCGCCAATGGGGTGGATCGCTAGATCACCTCTCGCGTCAGCTGTTTGCAATGCTGGTGGTTTCGGGATTATTGAGACATCCTCCGGCGAAACAGAGAATTGTATTCAAGAAATTGAAAAAATGCGGGAGCTAACAGACGCTCCTTTCGGTATAAACTTGCCGCTACTGTTTTTACGTGATGAAAATATGATCAAGTTCGTCGCGGGATGCGGAGTAAAGTTTGTAACCACATCTGCTGGGAATCCAGCCAAATTAATCCAAATTCTGAAAGCCCATGACATCATAGTCTATCATGCAGTTCCAACGGTTAAGGCGGCGTTGAAGGCGGTTGAGGCCGGCGTCGACGGCCTGATTGTTGAAGGCTCCGAAGGCGGTGGTTTTAAAAACCCGGAAGAAGTGTCGACCTTGGTCCTTTTGCAAGCCATACGTGACAAAGTCGATGTTCCGATGGTTGCAGCAGGCGGGATTGTTGATGGCCGGGGGATGGCAGCGGCTTTTGCAGTCGGAGCAGAAGCCGTGCAAATGGGGACTCGTTTTGTGTCCGCGAAAGAAAGTCCGGTTCATGTGAATTATAAGAATGCAATCATTGATGCAGAAGACACGGGAACATTTGTTTTAAACAAAAAATCGACGCCTTGCATTCGCGCCTTGAAAACAGAACGAACTCTTTCCATACACAAAGAAGGATTGATGCCAAAGGACACTTTTTCGCGCATTCAGGATCTATACTTTGGCGGTGATATGGAAGCAAGTGTTGGCTTGGCGGGTCAATCCGCAAGTCTTATCTCGGCACAGAAATCGGTTGCAGATATCATCAAGGATACTGTTAGCGGTTTTCGTCAGATTACAGCACGGCTCGGAGCCTTGAGTGCCGGAGACGGGTTTTAACCTGTTCTCTACTTGCTTGTAGCTCGATAAACCCCATCCCAGTCCGCGGGAGGAGGGGATTTCATGAATGCTTCGATCCGCCTTTTATACATGTCCGCCAAAATATTGAGTCGTGGATTAAGTTCTTTCATCGAAATCGTCAATTCCAGCGCTTCTGTCCAATGCCGTGTGCGGTATAGTCCGAGAAATTCATCGATGAGCTTCTTGGCAGCCGAGAATTTTTGGTCGTCGCAGTGGGTCGGATCACCAAGTAAACCGTATATTCTTACGGCATCTTGTTTGCCCTTAACTGCAATCAAATCGAGTTCTATCATCGCGTAGCCTGCAAGATGCTCGGCTGTGGTTTCTCCGATGATTATGCTGAAACCATAGTCTTTGGTTTGTCCTTCAAGTCGAGACGCCAGATTAACCGGGTCGCCCAATACGGAATAGTCAAATCGTTGTTCCGATCCGAGGTTGCCGACGATACAGGATCCGGTATTCAAACCAATACCAACCCGCAACGGTTTAAAGTTACGATTTTCTGCAGCAGCTTCAATTTTCAGCTCCGCATTAAGCTTGCTCAAATGCGGGATCATTTGTAATGCTGTGTCAGCGGCATCCTTCGGGTGCATCGGATTATCAATAGGAGCGTTCCAGAAGGCCATAATGGAATCGCCCATATACTTATCGATAGTTCCATTTCGATCAAGAATTTCACCTGTCATTGGAGTTAGAAATCGATTTATTAAATGAGTAAGGCCTTGCGGATCATGTTTATAGCCCTCGGAAATGACCGTGAATTCGCGAATATCGCAAAACAAAAAGGTCATTTCCTTTTCTTCTCCCCCGAGGACGAGACTTTCCGGAGACGCTGATAACCGGCTGACAAGTTCAGGGGAAAGGTAAAGTGCGAATGCCGTTCGGATTCGTGTACGTTCTTGTTCCGTGCTGAGATAACTAGCGTAAACAAGTGTTATATATATCAATGTTGACGCAAAGAGCGTGTAGGTAACATCAATCAAAACAGAGTGATAGATAAAGAAGTAAGCCGAAGAGGATCCCGCGATCGTGCCGACGAGTACAAGCAATCCCAATGTCGTTCTGGCGCCAGCAAGAGGGACAAGAACAATTAGCGTCAGCCCCGTTAACAATGTTCCCAACCATTCGAACAAAGCTACATATTCAGGCCGGAACATATAGGATTGGGTCCATATATTCTCAAGCAACTGTAAATGCATTTCTACGCCAGGCAGGTTCGATGTAAGCGGCGAGGCCCGAAGGTCTTTCAAACCTGTTGCCGACGTTCCGACCAGAACCATTCTTCCGGCGAGCCGAGCTGGATCAACGGTATCATTAATGACATCCAGCGCGGAAATATACTGCTCTGGATCAAACTCTGAATATTTAATCCAGATACGCCCCTTTGTATCCGTGGGCACGAGAGTTCCGGCAATTTTAAAACCGACTATACCGTTATCATTTGTCTGAATGACGACATTTCTGCCTGTTGCCACCCGCAACATATCAAGTGCCAGGGTGGGGATGATTTTATCTCCGACTCTGTTGGCGAGAGGTACTCTTCGAACAATTCCATCAAAATCCTGGTCAAGACTAACCATGCCGCGGCCAGCGGCGGCTTTGTCCAGTTCATCAATATTACCTATCAAAGCCGGAAAGTTCTTTAAGAAGGGTTTCGGGTCTTTACCCAAAACGGCAAAGGACGGGACACGCTCCATCCCGTAATTATTTGCCCCATCTGCCTCAGGGCTCACCGAAATACCTAGAACAACACGACTGTCTGCGATTTCATCGGCAAAGATGCGATCAAAGGAGGGAAGTGTCGACAGTTGTGTTTTCATTTCTTCGGAAAGGCCTGGAATACTTTGCGATACTTTGTCTGGTGATAATCTGTCAGCCTCTGCAAACAAAATATCGAAACCGATAACGGCAGCACCCTTTCGGGTCGCGTTGGTGACGAGCTGCGCCAGATACGACCTTGGCCAAGGCCATTGGCCCAAGTTTAACAAACTATTTTCATCAATATCAATAACGACAACGGGTCGTGGTTCTACGGCCACCCGCGGCAAGGATTGTTGATAAAAATCAAATACGCGGTCGCGAAAATTAGAGAGAAATGGCGGATCATAAATTTGTAGAAACAAGGCGGCAATCAGGACCAGGATAGCGGAAAACCGGCCACTTCCCGCAAAAAACAACCATTTGACGGATTGAGTCAAAGATTCGAATACTTGGGCAATTGCTGTACTTGCCATGAATATTTGGCCTTATTTGATATATACGATTGTCTCGCCACTGGCATTACTTTGCCACAATTACCTATAAAGTTGAAAAACTTTCATAAAATTTGTCCAAAATGTGACAGATATCAATTATTTATGTTATAATATTTATTATTGATGATCTCTTGTACCTGTATTTTATTGTATTCAAAAGAATTTTTATGATTGAGAGACAAAACGGAGCCGTGTCTTAAGCGTGTCTTTTTTGCAACGATAGCAATTTGAGCGTGTAGAGACAGGTTTGTAGGAATTTAATTGTGGATAAAATTAGCAGCGAAAATCTTCTCGGCAAACAACTTGCAGAATATGATGCGCCAATTTATGGAAATCTGCAGCTTGGTGCTGAAATTGCCCCTCTGGTTGCTGAATTCTCTCGTGAGGGTGTCGATCTGACTCTGACGTCAGAAACCGGCGATTTTATTACGATCAACGGTTACTTTTCCTCATTTCCTGGCGCGGATCTTTTGACGGAAGGGGGCGCCAAGATCACGTC